>Ga0082335_1000787_pt1 | contig 75085 bp, 64 predicted proteins | sample Subgrocontami58m_FD_72375 | JGI IMG/M metagenome (GOLD analysis project Ga0082335, IMG submission 72375) | Subsurface groundwater microbial communities from S. Glens Falls, New York, USA - GMW37 contaminated, 5.8 m (SPADES assembly) (version 2) ... | reverse complement strand
CTACATTACGGAACCAAAAAAATACCCCTTATCCTCTATATTCGCAAAGAATTACAAGCAGTTGGACTGGCCGCCGTGACTACACAATGGCAGGAACTTCAGGCTAACGAAGAAGATTTTCTGTCGCTAAAAAGACATTTCGGCGTAAGGAAGTGGGATGCGATGGTAACGATTCTTCGCAATCACGCAAATGTTAACGCGCAGAATTCCCGCGGTCGAACACCTCTTCACTACGCAGTCATATGCGGTGAACGATCTTACATAAGACTACTTTTCGGGGAATGGGCCAAAACGGACATTCGCGATGCTGATGGCCTTACACCGGAGGAACTTATGATTGAGATGGCCAAAGGTGACATCGAAAAGTTCTTTCGGTATAAGGGCGGTACCATTCCACGGATATAGAAACGAGGTACTACCCGCGCCCGCCACTGCGCGGTTCCATTTCGGCCCGCGCAGACGAACGACCATCCGTACCCTCGGCAAACTTAAATCAACGCGCGATCCGCGCCAGCACCTCGAAATATTCCGGAAAAGTCTTGTCCACGCATTGCGGGTCGTTGATCCGGACTGTCACGCCGCCCAGCGCGGCGAGCGAAAAGCACATCGCGATGCGGTGGTCGTTGTAGGTGTCGATGACAGCCGGTCGCAGCACGGCGGGCGGCGTCACGCGCATCCAGTCCTTGCCCTCCTCGACCGCCGCGCCCAGCTTTCTCAGCCCGGTCGCCATGGCGGCGATGCGGTCGGTTTCCTTCACGCGCCAACTGCCGATGTTGCGCAGCACGCAGGGGCCGTCTGCGAACAGCGCCGCCACCGCGATGCTCATCGCCGCATCGGGAATGTGATTGAAGTCGGCGTCGATGGCACGCAGTTTTCTGCCCGGCGCCGCGCTCGCCTCGATCCAGTTCTCGCCCATGGCGACGCGCGCGCCCATTTGCTCCAGGGTTTCGGCGAAGCGCACGTCCCCCTGAATGCTCGCGCGTCCCACGCCCTCGACGCGCACCGGCCCGCCGCCGATGGCGCCCGCCGCGAGAAAATAGGATGCGGATGAGGCATCGCCCTCCACCCAGATTTCGCCAGGACTTTGAAAATGTGCGCCTGCGGGAATGGTGAATGTGGCCCAGCCGTCGCGCGCGACCTCGACGCCGAAGCGGCGCATCATGTTCAGCGTGATCTCCACGTAGGGTTTGGAAATCAGCTCGCCCTCGACGGCAATCGTGGTCGGCCGGCCGGTGAGCGGCAAAGCCATCAAGAGCGCCGTCAGGAACTGGCTCGAAACGTCTGCGCGCACACTCACCTTCGCACCCGCATTTATCGATGCAGGCGTAATGCGCAACGGTGGATACCCCGCCACGCCAAGGTAATCGATGCGGGCTCCGACCTGCCGCAGTGCATCGATGAGATCTCCGATCGGCCGCTCGTGCATGCGCGCCACGCCCGTCAGACGATATTCGCCGCCGCACAGTGCCAGCACCGCAGTCAGCGGTCGGAAAGCGGTGCCGGCGTTGCCGAGAAAGAGATCCGCCGCCTTGATCGGGAAAGCGCCACCGACGCCAGCCACGACGGTGTCACCGTCATCACGCTTCACGCTGATACCAAGCGTGCGCAAGGCGCCTTGCATGACGCGCGTGTCGTCGGAATCGAGAAGGTCGTGCAGGCATGTCTCGCCCGAAGCCAATGCTGAGAGCAGCAACACGCGATTGGATATGCTTTTCGATCCGGGCAGCTTGACCGTGCCGGCGACGCTGCGGATGGGTGCGAGGTCGAGAAATTCCACGGCTGGCACCGGGGCGATCAGGCGGGAGGCCGCGCCGCTACTGCTTGCGCAGCCACTTGTTGCGCGCGATGCGCGCTCGCGCGAAGATATTTTCCAGTCCGGCCGCGTCACCCTTCTGCAGCAACTTCTTCACCTCGGCCAATTCGCGCTGATAGCCCGTGAGTTCGACGAGCAGGGCCTTGCGGTTGGCGACGCAGATATCGCGCCACATTTCCGGATGGCTGGAAGCGATGCGCGTGAAATCGCGAAAGCCGCCAGCCGCGTAATCGAACAACTGCTCGCCATTGGGCCGACGCGCGACTTGGTCGACCAAGGCGAAGGACAGCAGGTGCGGCAGGTGGCTCACCGTGGCGAACACGTGATCGTGTTCATCCGGGCGCATTTGATGCAGCCTCGCGCCGCACAGGCGCCAGGCCGCGCGTACGCGCCGGATGCTGCGCGCGCTATTCTCCGGCAGCGGCGTCAATACGACCTTGTGCGCGCGGTACAGATCGGCGCGAGCCGCTTCCACCCCGCTATTCTCGGCGCCGGCGATAGGATGGCCAGGCACGAATTGCGCCACGCGTTTCTTGAACTTCCTGTAGGCAAGCGCCACCACGTCCTGCTTGGTGCTGCCGCCGTCGGTCACGACGGTGCCCGCCCCGAGATGCGGCGCAATGGCGCCCATGATCGCGCCCATCTGCCCGACCGGCGTGGCAAGCAGCACCAGGTCGGCGCCTGCTACCGCCGCCGGGTCGTCACACGCCTCATCGATCACGCCGAGTTCGAGCGCGCGCTGCAGGTTGGCCGGGGTGCGGCCCAGGCCGATCACGTGCTTCACTGCGCCGGCTGCCTTGAGTCCGCGCGCGAACGAGCCGCCGATCAAGCCGACGCCGAAGATGACTACCGTATCGAATTTGGCGGCTGCCACGCGCCTAGCCCTTTAGCACCGCTTCGAGCGCATCGAGGAAGCGCGCGTTCTCCGCAGCCAAGCCGATGGTCACGCGCAAATGGTCGGGCATGGCGTAGCCAGCCAGGGGGCGCACGATCACACCCTGACGCAGCAGCTTCTGGAACACCGCACCTGCCTGGCTGGCCCCGTCCGCGCGCGATCTCGGGATTTCGATGCTGACGAAGTTGCCGTAGGAGGGAATCCAAGCGATGCCCAGGCGAGTGCAGCCCTCCTGCAATTGCTGCATGCCGTTCACATTGAGTGCGTAGCTCTCGCGCACGAAATCTGCGTCGTCGAGTGCCGCGACGGCCGCGACAATGGCGAGATTATTGACATTGAACGGCTGGCGTACGCGGTTAAGCAAGGCCGCAACCTCGGCATGGCAGACGGCGTAGCCCACACGCAGGCCGGCCAGGCCGTACACCTTGGAAAAGGTTCGCGTCACGATCAGATTGGGAAAGCGATCGATCCAGGCGATGCTCGGGCAGCGCAGTGCCGGATCGAGATATTCGTTGTAAGCCTCGTCCACCACGACGATGACGTTCTTCGGCACCCGCAGCAGAAATGACTCGAGTTCGGGCGCCGTGACCATGGTGCCGGTCGGATTGTTCGGGTTGGCGATGAATACCGCGTGGGTATCGGCTTTGATCGCGGCGGCCATCGCGTCGAGGTCGTGGCCGAAGTTCTTCGCCGCAACGACGATGCTTCGCGCCCCGCGCGCCTGTGTTGCGAGCGGATAGACGGCGAACGCATGCTGAGAATAGACAGCTGAACAGCCGGGGGCGAGGAACGCCATGCCTGCCAGTTCGAGCACGTCGTTCGAACCATTGCCGAGAACAATTTGCCCCATCGGCACACCGAGCCGCGCGGACAGCGCCTGCGTGAGATCGAACCCGTCGGGGTAGCGCCCGAGTTCGGGCAGCGCCAGTTTGACTGCGGCGAGCGCTTTCGGCGAAATGCCGCGCGGGTTCTCGTTCGAAGCGAGTTTCACGATCGTGCGCTCGTCCAGTCCGAGCTCGCGCGCGAGTTCGGTGATCGGCTTGCCTGGCTGATACGGCGCGATGGCGCGCACGCAGGCAGGGGATAGTTCGCACAGGTCCGAGATGATCGACATGATTTGGAGGCGCTAGAGCACTGAAGCAGGATAGGAACCGAGGATTTTCAGGAACGGTGCGAGCTTTTCCAGTGCGCTGAGCGCCTTCGCCACCTTGGGGTCCTGGCGATGGCCCTGCACGTCGACATAGAACATGTATTCCCAACGCCCGGTGCGCGCTGGGCGCGACTCCAGCCGAGTCATGCTCACGCCGTGCTTGGCGATCGGTGTCAGAAGCGCATGTACTGCACCGGGCCGGTTGGGCGCCGACATCACGATGGACGTGAGGTCTTTTCCCGAAGGCGCGGCGTCATGGTCGCCCAGCACCAGGAAGCGCGTAGTGTTGTTGGGATCGTCCTCGATATTTCGCGCAAGCAGCTTCAAGCGGTGGCGCGTAACGGCGATGTCGCCGGCAATCGCCGCCGCGTCCGGCTCTTGTGCCGCCAATCGCGCCGCCTCCGAATTGCTCGCCACCGGCACGCGCTCGGCCTCGGGGAGCCTGCGGTTCAGCCACTGGTTGCATTGCGCGAGCGATTGCGCGTGAGAATAGACGCGCTTGATCTTTGCCAGCGTGCCCGACTTGGACATCAGATTCTGACGCACGCGCAGCACGGTCTCGGAGCAGATCTTAAGCGGTGTGCTGAGCAGCAGGTCGTGCGTCCTGCCGATCGCGCCCTCGCTGGAATTCTCCACCGGCACTACCCCATAGTTGGCGCTGCCGGTCTCGGCCTGGCGGAACACCTCGTCGATCGACGCGCAAGGCTGCGCGCGCACGCCGCTGCCGAAAAGCTTGAGTACGGCCATCTCGCTGAAGGTGCCGGCGGGCCCCAAATAGGACACCGTGAGCGGCTGCTCCAGCGCGCGGCAGGCGGATATGACCTCCGCGTACACGCGCGCGAGCGCGTCTCTGCCGAGGGGCCCGGCGTTCATTGCCAGGATGCGGCGCAGCACCTGCGCCTCGCGCTCCGGGCGGTAGATCTGATTGCCCTGCTTCAACTTGCCCACGGCATGCGCGAGGCGCGCGCGCTCGTTCAGGCAGGCGACAAGGCGCTCGTCCGCCGCGTCGATCTGTGCGCGCAGCTTGGCCAGGTTCTTGTTCATTCTTGCTTAGATATCCTCTGAATAACCTCGGCCGATGGTTTCTCGGCCGAGGTTTTTCACTGAGATGGGGGGATTGGAAAAGGGGGCCATGGGCCCCTTTTTCAGAGTTTCCTCAGCCATGTTTGACCTCGAACTCGCGCAGGTACTCGACGAGGCAGCGCACCCCTTCGATGGGCATGGCGTTATAGATGGAAGCGCGCATGCCCCCGACCGCGCGGTGTCCCTTCAGCTGCACCATGCCGCGCGCCTTGGCACCCTGCAGGAACTCCTCGTCCAACGCCTCGTTCCTCAGTTTGAACGGCACATTCATGCGCGAGCGGTCGCGCGGCTCGACCGGACTGACGAAATATTCGCTCTGGTCGAGGTAGTCGTACAGGAGCTTCGCCTTGGCGATGTTGCGCCGCTCCATCTCGGCGAGCCCGCCCTGCTGCTTGATCCATTTGAGTACCAGACCAGCGATATAGATTGCATAAGTCGCCGGCGTATTGAACATGGAATCGGCCTCGGCCTGCAGCTTGTAGTCGAAAGCCGACGGCGTGAAAGGCGCTGCCTGGCCGATCAGGTCGTCGCGCACGATCACCAGCGTCAGCCCCGCCGGTCCGATGTTCTTTTGCGCACCAGCGTAGATCAGGCCGAATTTCGCGACATCCACCGGGCGCGACAGGATGTGCGAGGACATGTCGGCCACCAGCGGCACCGCCCCGGTGTCCGGCACCCAATGATATTCCAGGCCGCCGATGGTTTCGTTGGAGCAGATATGCACGTAAGCCGCGTCGCGGGACAGTCTCCAGTTCCGTTGCGGCGGAATATAGGTGAACTTCTTGTCCTCGCTCGAGGCCGCGACATTCACCTTGCAGTATTTCTTCGCCTCCTTGATCGACTTTTTCGACCATTCCCCGGTATTGACATAATCGGCCACGCTTCTGCCGCGCAGCAAATTCATCGGTACGATGGCGTTTTCGGCAATCGCGCCGCCCTGCAGGAACAACACCTTGTAGTTCGCGGGCACCGCCAGCAGTTCGCGCAGATCCCTCTCCGCCTCGGCGTGGATCGAAATGAATTCCTCGCCGCGATGGCTCATTTCCATCACCGACATGCCGCTGCCATGCCAATCGAGCATCTGCGCTGCAGCTTGGCCGAGGACCGTCTCCGGCAGGACCGCCGGACCCGCGCTGAAGTTGAAAACGCGTGCCACGATTACTCCCTTAACACGGATAAATCGAAAACATACAGTGTATCTCCGACCGGGGAAAACCCCTTGTCGCACGAACAAGGAGGGGTGCGCCCTCCTTGCCCCCCAGGGGGACTTCCCTGGCGGCAGCATTTGGTTTCATGCCATTCGCGGCGTATATCCCCCGCGAACACGCCATCCGCACTAATCGGAATCGCCACTATTTCTGTCAGCTCTCGACGTATGCGAGTCCAAATGCGTGGCACGCAACTGGTGGCGCCGCGCGTCATTTACCCGCGGCGATGTCTTTCGCTTCGCCGTTATCGCTATCTTCGTCGGACTCGAGCACTTTCTCGACGCCCGCGAGGCGCGTACCTTCGTCGAGGTTGATCAGCGTCACGCCCTGGGTCGAGCGGCCCTGCTCGCGAATCTGCGCAACGCTGGTGCGGATCACGACGCCGCCAGTCGAAACCAGCATCACTTCGTCTTTCTCCTCCACCAGCACCGCGCCCACCAGGCAGCCGTTGCGCTCCCCGGTATGGATCGCGATCATGCCCTTGGTGCCGCGACCGTGCCGAGTGTACTCGGAAATCGGCGTGCGCTTGCCGTAGCCGTTCTCGGTCGCCGTGAGCACGGTCTGGGTCTCGTTCTCCGCCACCAGCATCGAGATGACGCGCTGACCTTCCTCGAGCATCATGCCGCGTACGCCGCGCGTCACGCGCCCCATCGGACGCACGTCCGCCTCCTCGAAGCGCACTGCCTTGCCGGCATCGGAGAACAGCATTACGTCGTGCTTGCCGTCGGTGATGGCGACGCCGATGAGGAAATCGCCCTCGTCGAGTTCCACCGCGATGATGCCCTTGCCGCGCGGATTGGCGAATGCCGAGAGCGGCGTCTTCTTCACCGTTCCCTGTGCCGTCGCCATGAAAATGTAATGCCCGTCGTCGAACTGCCGCACCGGCAGGATGGCAGTGATCTTCTCGCCTTCCATCAGCGGGAACATGTTGATCACGGGCTTGCCCCGGCTCGACCGGCTGCCCTGCGGCACCTGGTACACCTTGACCCAGTACACCCGGCCACGGCTGGAAAAGCACAGAATATAGTCGTGGGTATTGGCGATGAACAGCCGCTCGATGAAGTCGTCTTCCTTGGTCGCCGTCGCCTGCCTGCCGCGTCCGCCGCGGCGCTGCGCCGTGTAGTCCGCGAGCGGCTGCGACTTTATGTAGCCGGTATGCGACAGCGTTACCACCATGTCGGCCGGTGTGATCAGATCCTCGTCGTCGAGGTCCTGCGGGTTGTGCTCGATTTCGCTCTTGCGCTTGTCGCCGTACTGCTCTTTGATGGCGTTCATCTCGTCAACGATGATCGCGGTGATGCGCGCCGGTTTGGCTAGGATGTCGAGGTAGTCGGCGATCTGCAGCATCACTTCCTTGTACTCCGACACGATCTTGTCTTGTTCCAGCCCGGTAAGGCGCTGCAGACGCATCTCGAGGATGGCCTGCGCCTGCACATCCGACAATCGATAGCCGCCCTCGACCAAACCGAAATTCACCGCTAAACCCTCCGGGCGCGATGCGTCGGCCGCGGCACGAGCGAGCATCTCAGCCACGAGCGGCGAGCGCCACGCTTTGGCCATCAGCGCCTGCTTTGCCTCGGGCGGGGTCTGCGATTGCTTGATCAGGGCGATGATCTCGTCGACGTTGGACAAGGCCACCGCCAGGCCCTCGAGGATATGTCCGCGCTCGCGCGCCTTGCGCAGTTCGAACACGGAGCGCCGCGTCACCACCTCGCGCCGGTGCGAGAGAAACGCACCGAGCATCTGCTTCAGATTGAGCAGGCGCGGCTGGCCGTCGACCAAGGCCACGAGGTTGATGCCGAAGGTATCCTGCAGCTGCGTCTGCTTGTACAGATTGTTGAGCACGACTTCGGCCAGTTCACCGCGTTTCAGCTCGAATACCACGCGCATGCCCGACTTGTCCGATTCGTCGCGTATTTCGCTTATGCCTTCGAGTTTCTTCTCGTTGACGAGCTCGGCTATGCGCTCAAGCAGGCTCTTCTTGTTCACTTGGTAGGGCAGTTCGTCGACGATGATGGACTGGCGATTGCCCTTTTCCATATCCTCGAAATGGGTGCGCGCGCGCATGATCACACGGCCACGGCCGGTGCGGTAGCCCTGGTGCACGCCGGCGAGGCCGTAGATCAACCCGGCAGTGGGAAAATCCGGCGCCGGGACGATCTCGATCAACTCGTCGATGCCGATGTCCGGATTGGCTAGCAGCGCCAGCCCCGCATCGATCACCTCGACGAGGTTGTGCGGCGGGATATTGGTCGCCATGCCGACCGCGATGCCGGAAGATCCGTTGATGAGCAGATTCGGTATGCGCGTCGGTAGTGCCGTCGGCTCCTGTTCCTTGCCGTCGTAATTGGGAACGAAATCTACGGTTTCCTTGTCGATATCGGCCAGCAATTCCGAGGATATGCGTTCCAAGCGACACTCGGTATAACGGTAGGCCGCGGCGGAATCACCGTCGATGGAACCGAAGTTGCCTTGCCCGTCGATGAGCGTGTAGCGCATGGAAAAATCCTGCGCCATGCGCACCAGCGCCTCGTAGGTGGCGGAATCCCCGTGCGGGTGATACTTTCCGAGCACGTCACCCACGATGCGCGCGCACTTCACGTATGGCCGATTCCAAACATTGTTCGATTCATGCATGGCGAACAGCACGCGCCGGTGCACCGGCTTCAAGCCGTCGCGCACATCGGGCAATGCCCTGCCGACGATTACGCTCATGGCGTAATCGAGGTAGGATCGCCGCATCTCTTCTTCGAGACTTACCGGCAGGGTTTCTTTGGCGAACTGTTCCATGTCGTGCGCTTGACCTGCTACGCGTCAAATTCGTGGCAAAATAGCCGGGGCGGGACGAACAACAATCCCGCCTTTCGCTCTCGTTACGGCCGTAGAAGAAGCACCGCGCAAATGGCGGCTAAAAAATGTTGAAGTTTAGCATGGGCGGCGGGTTTCCTACTAATGCGATTAGGGCTATTGCGCTGTCCGCGTAGCGCATTGTTGCGATTATAATTTGTGTTATATAATGGTAAATGAGTAGGCATTTGTATGTATTTTTCGTGGTCCAACCTTATTTGTAGCGTGGAGGGGAGAATGAAAACGAACAAAATCCTAGGGGCGTCGATACTGGCGTTGTCCGCGATGGTGGCTACGCCGGCGATGGCGCAGACGCCCGGTGGCGGTGGCGCCGGCGGTGCTGGTGGTACGGGTCTCGACAAAGCCCGAGGTGAGCATTATTGGAAAGACTCGAGCGGCAAGATCTGGAACGACGCATCCGGCAAATGCTGGCGCGACACAACCTGGTCAGCGGCAAATGCGAACGCCGAATGCGATCCCGATCTCGTGCCGAAACCCGCTCCTCGTCGTGCTGCTCCTCCTGCTCCGCCACCCGCCCCCCGCGCCGCGCCAATACCTGTACCGCCCAAGAAGGCTCCTGCTCCTGTAGCAGCCAAGCCGAAACCCGCGCCCTGCGGTGCCAAGGTCATCTTGGCTGCAGACAATGCGTTTACTTTCGGCAAAGCCACACTCCAGCGTAAATCGCTTGCCAGCCTGGAGAAAGAAATCGAAGCCAAGGTCGCCGAGACGACAAAAAAATGCGGCTCGGTTGTGGGAATCAAGATTACCGGCCACAGTGACCGTATCGGTTCGCAGCTGGGCAACCTGAAGCTCTCCGAGAAGCGCGCGAATGCGGTCAAGGCCGCCCTGGCCAAGAAACTGCCTAAAGTTAATATCGAAACCATGGGTATGGGCAAGACCATGCCGATCCATACCTGCCCGGATACCAAGAATCGCAAGGAACTGATTAAGTGCCTGGCGCCGAACCGCCGCGTGGAGGTGGAAATCAATGGTCCGCGAAAATAGATAGGATATAAGCGCACCGCGCTGCAACTGAGCCCCGCCTGGTGCGGGGCTTTTTTTTGACAGCCCCGAGCGTGGAATCGAACATGGAATCGATAGACTCGCTGATAGATGCCCGCTGGATCATTCCGGTCAACCCGGCCATGCGGGTGCTGGAAGACCATAGCGTCGCGGTGCGCGAAGGGCGCATCCTGGCGGTGCTGCCGCGGATCCAGGCGCAGGCGGATTACATCGCGGCCAGGCACGTTTCGCTGCCTCGGCATGCGCTCATTCCAGGCATGGTCAATCTGCATACCCATGCCTCCATGGCCCTGTTGCGCGGCTTCGCCGACGAACTGCCTTTCGCACAATGGCTGCACGAGCGCATTTGGCCGGTCGAAGCCAAACATATCTCGCCGCGTTTTGTTCACGACGGCGCTTTGCTCGCCTGCGCCGAGATGCTGCGCGGGGGTATCACCTGCTTCAACGACATGTATTTCTATCCCGGCGATGCCGCGCGTGCGGCGCTCGCCGTCGGCATGCGCGCGGCGCTGGGGCTCGTCGTCATCGACGCGCCGACGCCTTACGCTAGCGATGCCGATGATTACATCGCCAAGGGCCTGGACTTGCGCGATGCGCTGCGTGAGCAGGAACTGCTTACTTTCTGCATGGCGCCGTACGTTCCCCATGCAGTGAGCGACAAGACTTTTTCCCGGCTGATTACCTTGGCCGAAGAACTGGACCTGCCGGTGCACATGCATGTGCACGAGACACAGGACGAAATCGAGCACGCCCTCGCGTCACACGGCGTGCGGCCGCTGGAGCGCTTGCGCAGTCTGGGCGTCGTCGGTCCAAATCTGGTTGCAGTACATGCCGTGCACGTCAACCCCGCGGAAATTGCACTGCTCGTGCAAAATGGCAGTTCGGTTGCGCATTGTCCTTCCTCCAACCTCAAGCTCGCCAGCGGTTTCGCGCCGGTGGCAAGCATGCTGGATCAAGGCCTCACCGTCGGGCTCGGAACCGATGGCGCAGCCAGCAATAACCGCCTCGATCTGTTCCAGGAAATGCGCCTGGCCGCGTTGCTCGCCAAAGCTGTCAGCGGCAACGCGCGCGCACTGCCCGCTCACCGCGCTCTTTCCATGGCGACGCTGGATGGCGCGCGCGCGCTGCGCATGGAACACGCGATCGGCTCGATCGAGCCCGGCAAATTCGCCGATCTGACCGCGGTCGAATTCGCCGCGCCGGACATGCTGCCGAGCAACGATCCTATCTCCAGCATTGTCTATGCCGCAGGTCGAGAGAACGTAACCCATGTTTGGGTCGCAGGACGCGCACTGGTTGAAGACCGCGACCTGAAGACGCCCACGAAAAATGACTTGGAAAGTCTGATTACTTTATGGCAGAATCGGTTTTAATGGAAACAAAGGGTTAGAGCGAGGCTGTATTGTATAACGTGGCGGTGTGCATTCGAACTTCATCGAGAGGGAGAGCATGAATAAGACAATCAAATATTTTGGGCTGATCCTCGGCTCCACCGTTGCGCTTGGCGTTTCGGCGGGCGCCGCCTTGGCGCAGGAAAAAGGCTACATCGGAGCATCCGACCCGAACCTCACCTACAAAAATTCATACGGCGAGTGCTGGCGCACCGGCTATTGGTCCCCGTCCATGGCGACCAAGGAGTGTGATCCGGATCTGCTGCCGAAGCCGCCTGCGCCGCCTGCTCCCGCGCCGCGCAGCGCGCCCCCGCCCCCGCCGCCCGCAGCTCGACCGGCCCCCGCACCCAAGCCCGCCGTACCCAAGCCCGTCACACAGAAAGTGACCATGGCCGCCGATTCGCATTTCGACTTCGACAAAGCGGTGCTCAAGGCCGAAGGCAAGGCCAAGCTCGATGAAGTGGTAGGCAAGCTCAAGGGGGTGAATCTGGAAGTGATCATCGCCGTGGGCCATACCGACAGCGTCGGCAGCACGGCCTACAACCAGAAGCTGTCGCTGCGCCGGGCCGACGCGGTCAAGGCTTACTTGGTGAGCAAGGGCATCCAGGCCAACCGCATCTACACCGAAGGCAAAGGCGAGACGCAGCCGGTGGCCGACAACAAGACCAAGCAAGGCCGCGCCAAGAACCGCCGCGTAGAAATCGAAGTGGTCGGCTCGCGCTCCAAGTAAGGGTGCACAAAACGAGGGGAGCCATCCCCTCGCGCGCCCCTTCAGTCTGCTACCCTAACCGATGTTGGGCGCTCGCAAAGTTATACAACCCTGCAAAAGCCCTGCGCAAGCGGGGCTTTGTTATTTTGACGGAATGACGACATGAATGCCGACCCGCAAGAATTGGCGAAATTCAGTGATCTCGCGCATCGCTGGTGGGATCCGACGAGTGAATTCAAGCCACTGCACGACATAAATCCCCTGCGCCTGGACTGGATCAACGGCATCGCCGGTTTGCAGGGCAAGTCCGTGCTCGACGTAGGCTGCGGCGGCGGCATCCTCGCCGAAGCAATGGCGGCGCTCGGGGCACATGTCAAAGGCATCGACCTTTCCGTCAAAGCGCTGAATGTGGCCCAACTGCACCTGCTCGAATCGCGCCTCGACGTGGACTACGAAGAAATCAGCGCCGAAGCCCTTGCCGAACGCGACCCAGAAAAATACGACGCCCTCACCTGCATGGAATTGCTCGAGCACGTCCCCGATCCTGGGAGTACCGTCAGCGCTTGCGCCAGATTGGTCAAGCCCGGCGCGCACGTATTCTTTTCCACGATCAACCGCAACCCCAAGTCCTACCTGCTCGCGGTGATCGGCGCCGAATACGTGTTGCGCCTGCTGCCACGCGGCACGCACGAGTACGCGAAATTTCTAAAACCGTCGGAACTCGCGCGACATTGCCGCGCCGCGGGACTCACACTGACATCGATGATCGGCATGAGTTACAACCCCTTGCGCAAGACCTATACGCTCAACAACGATACCAGCGTCAATTATCTGATGCACTGCGTGCGCGACGCATGATTAGTCTCGTGCACGCGCAGTGGATCCTGCGCCACGCGCGCGACACCCAATTACAGCCCGGCTCGCAAGCAATGTAGGGTATTACCCCATACAATTTGGTCGAAGTTGTCTTTACAATGTGCTCGCAGAAGTTGCAGCAAGCGGCTTCTGCTTTCTTCAATTCCTCTCTCCTCTCTATTCAAACCGGGGCCAATCCCCCCGGTTTTTTTTGACGCGTTGCGCCCCGCCGGCCGCGCGGCACGAAGCCGGAATTGCCCCTAAGCCGCGAGACCCGCCCGCAGCGATTTGTCAATCGCGAGGATCGCGGGGTACATCACTTCGTCTTCGATCTTTTCGTGATGCCTCAGCGTATACGCGATTTTGGCAATCGCCTTGTTTTGCTCCTTGCGTGCCTGTTGCAGCAGTTCCTCTATCGCGGAATCAATCAATTCGTGCTGGTCACGCGACATATCGCGCATCCCGCGAAGCTCGGCGATCACGGGAGGGGTCGCCGTCAAATCCGTTCGCACACGGTCCGTTGCGAGATCATGCAGGAAGCCAAAAACACGGAAGATGTTTTCCTCTTCTTTGGCGAAATGCGGTACGCACAGCTCGGCCAGGTGCGTCATCGCCAGCCTGGCAGGTCTGGAATCCGTCGTGGCCGTCGCGAATGCAGCGACAAGTTCCTCATGCGCTTGGATCAAGCGTTCAGGAATGCCAAGAATTCCGTAGGAAAATATCTTCTTGTCCATCAACTATGCTCCTCATCGGCAGAACTTGACCAAAATAATTTCAGTGCGGCTCTAATTGCACAATTCGCTGTTCGCGTCGCCCCGCGATCAAGCGGCGGCAGCTGTCAAAATATGCGCACAAGACACCCCCGTCCTAGAGCGCTGGCGCGACTTGAGTTGATCGTGTATTAGGCACTGTAGCAGCGCGGTGGGTGAAGCGGTCATCAGGTTACCCTTGCCAATAGCCCGCGCAATACTCAGATCCCTGTATTCCTGGAATCACTGACCTATACCGCGCTTTCTTTCATGGACAATCAGGTCGCGCACAACGCCGACAGGCGATCTGACCACAAGGTTCTTGGCGCCGCGCTTCTTGCAATCCGACAGGTCGGACCCCATATGCGATAATGCAATCGTGGTTTGGGATTGGCGGGCGCGTGACCGGGGCTACTCCTGACTCCTCACTCAGCAATCCCGACAGATACCGGGGGCGACCTGGTTTCGACGTGGGTTACGAAGCAGAGCAGTGCATACCGAGGACCAGCCACCTCGTAAATCCAACTGGAACGCAATAACCGCGAACGACGAACGTTTCGCACTAGCCGCTTAATACCGGCTAGCTCTGCACCGGTTGGTTCATGGGCCGGGTAGTGCAAACTACAGCAGAGTCATTTACATGAGCTCGCGTGCTGCAGGGTCACTTTGCGGCGCGCTAAATCCAAGGTGACTCGCCGTTTGTCAGCCTGCCGGTTGGCGGGCAACCGGTTAAATCTAACAACCTGGCTAAGTATGTAGAGCTGTCTGTAGAGGACTTGCGGACGGGGGTTCGATTCCCCCCGCCTCCACCAATAATAGTTCCAGCACCATCCAACGCCGTCCAAGTGACGGCGTTTTTCTTTGTCAGTCAGTGTGTAGATTATCCAATACCACCTTGCACGGTTCCGTAGTGACGCCGCTGGATTCAATTACTACGCCGCCAGCACCACAATATATCCTGTCTCGCTGCTATTGGCGTACGGCCGGATCATGATCTCTACGTCCTGATTGAGGGCGGTAAGAAACTCCATCAGGCGTTCGATGGAAAACTGGTCGAGCCGGTAGTTCTTCAGGGCCGAGACTTTTGGTTGCGGCACGCCGAGCAGGATGGCGATTTCGCGTTGTTTGAGTTTGCGCGCCTTGAGCAGTTCATTGACGGCCAGCGCGAGGCGCGTCTTGGTCTGCCGATCGGCGGCATCGGCGTAGCCAAAATCGGCGAAGACGTTGGTGATTCCGCGGGTGATTCTGGTCATGGCTTGCCTCTGCTTTCGTAATCGGCCCGTGCGCGTTTGAGTCGTTCTGCAATCAATCGATGGCTATTTGAAGTTGCCGTGCTCGTCTATCGCCACCGGCAGCACGGGACGCAGCGGTATTGCGATCTCATAGCGCGTGTGGCGCTGTTCGCCTGAACGCACCAGTGCGTGCTTGGCAACCAGATCGGCAAGATCCCGTGTTGCCGTGGCTGGCGACGCGCCGGTGATGCTGGCGTATTTGCCGGCGCTTAAAGCCCCTTCAAAACCTTCCGGACCTTCGCGCAGCATGCGCAGGAGCGCTTTTTTCTGGCGTTCGTTGATTTGATCGCGCAATCGGTCAAGAAAGCGGGTCTTGTCTACCAGGAAATCCACCAGCGCAATCGACCGCCGTTGCGCCTCGATGGCGGTCGCGGCAAACCATGTGAGCCAGGGCGTGATCTCTTGATGTTTGTTGCTCGCCTCCAAAACACCGTAATAGGCATTTCGCTTCGCCAGAATGGTCGCGGCCAGTGCTGTCAGAGTCGGGTGTCCGAGACTTTGCGCGAGGACTTTTTCCGCTATGGCCCGGCCGATACGGCCATTGCCGTCCTCAAATGGATGGATGCAGATGAAATACAGATGCGCGATGCCTGCCCGCGTCAATGCGGGCAAGGGTTCGGCATTTCCCGGTGCCGAGAGATTGAACCAGTCGATGAAACGGGACATTTCAGCCGGTACTGCCGCCGATGGCGGCGCCTCGAAATGAACCTTGGGGTCGTGGATGGCACCGGATACCACTTGCATCGGCTCGGTATGGCTCCGATAGCTGCCGACGTCCTTGAGGTCGCGCCGACCCGTCGTCAGCATCCGATGCCACCGGAACAACACGTCGTGGGAAAGAGATTCAGCGCAGGTGTGATGGAGATCGACCATCATCTCAGAGACACCCTGTTCCGCGGCGCCGACCTTGCGGTGGTCAGTCGCCAGGCCGAGTTGCCGGCGGATTGAGGATTGGACGCTGGATCGATCGAGTATTTCCCCCTCGATTTCCGAGGTCGTCACCGCTTCGGTACTCATGGCCTCGACCGTGAGCTGCTCCCGGTCTTCCGCCCCGAGATGCTTTGCCGTACCGGCATATTCGCCTGCTTCGAGCAGAAATAGCGCCTCAGCCTTGAGTAGTCTCGCCTGTTTCCAGGAAAAATCCGGCCAGTCGGGCTGTTGCCAGTTCCATTTCATGATCGATTGAACTCCTTCTATCGATCATTATACAGAATAATATGATCGATAGAAGGCTTCCCTATCGCTCACGAGCGTTCGGTCGGTCCACCTGCATCGAAGTTGAAACTAACCCGCTTGCCCCAACCGAAGAAAATATGGGATAACTTTGACGGTAACTCGGAATATTTGAAAACGTAGATCGGCCATCCATGCGGGTTTCGGCGCGTTATTCGGTAGCCCCCGCCCAAATCGAGGTCTGGTCTAGACCTCTCTAGACCACTCAAGGCCCATGATTCTTATGGGCTTTTTTGTTGTCGTAAATCGATTGCGCAGTCCGGGACCCAACTCAGGTTCATCCCGCCTACGTCGGCAGGCTGATCCTTGGTTGCCCGGCGCATTAATTTTCCCGTCGCCTCTCGCTGTATCTATGGTTAAGGGCAGGCGACCGCTTTGCCCGCTTCTCCATCGAACGGAATCGCACTTGGGAACGACTCGCCTTTTGCCGCAGCGAAAACACAGGACGCCGACGTACCGAAAAGCTTAGGCCCGGCCATTCCCGGCTGGTTCGTGTACCCCCACGAGTTGACTGAAATGATGTCACCGCTGCCCGCAGTCATGGGCTGCACCCATGGGCCACCCGATGATCCACCGGAGAGTCCGCAACTCGGCAACCACCAGTTGACGGCGCCGTTGGTTGTCATGTCCTCGGCGCAGTACATGAATTTAGGATCTTCGCTGTACGCGTAGCCCAGTGCGTCCGTGAAATCGGGGCTGGTCGGTCCAGGTGTTCCGTCATTGACGGCTACGCTTGCAAAACTGACCGGCATAGAGCCCGCCACCGCACTTTCATCGAGAACGTCTGATGTCGATTTGATGCCTTGTTGATGCGCGCCGGAATCAGCAACGACGTAGAAAGCGTAGTCCCACGCGATGTTGTCGGGGAACGTCCTGGTCGTCCAGTTCGTATCGACGACCCCGAAAGACGGAATCCAGCAGCCCATCGGATCATTGCTGCAGTTGAGGTCGGTTCCGGAAGCGCTCGTGTGAGCTTGGTCAGGAATGAACATGACGTTGCGTGCGAATGCCTTGTTGGCGTCGTCGTAGACACAATGCGCCGCCGTGATGATCACCGAACGCCCGGATACGCTGTCAGCGGCGACGGTGCCGGAGCAGACGTAGCCCGTCCACGGCCCGGTGCGCCGGGCGTTGTTCGGCATCTCGAAATAGAGGCGTCCGGCCGCGGCTTGAACCGCACCGCCAGAGGCCCACTCGGCGTTGATCACCGTGTCTCCACTGCCGCCGCTGCTTCCGCCGCCAGTGTCGACTTTGAGCGCAAACGGTCCGGCGGTCGCGGTATTGCCGCCCCTGCTGGCCTTGTCTTTGGCGCTTACCGACCAGCTCCAGTCGCCGTTCGTGAAGCCCTGAAGCGCCACGCTCCAGGTGTCACCGCTTGTATTGCTGGCGGCAAACGATTGCGCGTTTGAACCGGCTTTCTGTATTTTGAACGTAACCGACCTGACGCCACTCGCATCTGTAACCGTTGCCTTAAACGTGTAAGACGCGCCGATTGTGGCGTTGGCCTGGGGATCTGTTCCGCTGATGGTCGGCGCAGCGGTGTCGCCCGATCCGCTGGGCTTGCCAAACGGCGAAGGAGTCGGATTTGCTGGACTTGCTTGTGCCGCGACATTGTGGCCATAGGGCTGGAGAGATCCGTCTGCGCGCCTCAGGTAACCCAAACCGCGCGGGTCGATCACCAGGTCTCTCGGGACTGCTTTTGCCCTGCGCTCACCAGTCCAATAGTCGGCGACACGCGCGTTGCTGACGTCAATGGGCTTCGCATTTTGCGCTGCCGCATTGACTGAAAACAGTAGGATCGAAATCGAAATTGCGACCCATAGGCAGTTCTTGATCCTTGCGCTTTTCACTTGTCAGCCTCCCAGCATCGACTTCCATACGGTAGCGCGGCGGGTCATCTTCACCCGAGTCGGCGTACCATCACCACCATTTTGTGTAATGCGTCATGACGCGCCTCAGCGTCACTAATTAACGCCTTCCGAAAACAGGATGCAATAGTTGATGTGGAGGAATTGTGGAATAGTTTGCGTTTGGCTGATAATTGAGGCTAACTCAGAATTCACGGCCGTTATGGTTTGGAGCAGCCTCGGCATGGACAGTCCCCGAGTCCAGCTTCCCGACCCAGGCTAGGGTGCGCAGCCCTGGGAGATCGGGGCCCCCGTGTCGCAAACGGGAATTACACGGAAAGCGGAATCGCGACGGTAAAGGTTGAGCCTTTTCCGACCTCACTCTCGCACCAGATCCGGCCTTCGTGGGGTATGACGTCCAGTATCACCCGGCGCAGGGCGCAGGATTGTGATCGCGCGCAAGGATCGCAATGATCTTCGCCATGTGCCCTTTGCCGTGTACCGTCCCGGCAGCGCACAAGATTGAGGTATGATATGCAAGCAGGCTGACTGTAAAGAGCAGCCAATAAAAGGCCTGTACGCTACCCAAGAACAAGACCCAATGCATTTTTTCCACAACAGTCTGCTCAAGACTAATATGTTGTCTTCGCGGAGCAGATTGGCCAGCCCGCGCGTTACGGGATGATCTGGGAGGAATCCCTCCGAACGCTCACCCATACAAGCAATCGCGTTGGCCAGGGCCGGCCAGCGCAGTTCGTGCACGCTGGTCTATGCTGACCGCGCAGCAACAGGCAGACTAACCCGAGAGGAGATTTCCCTATGTCCGGCAGATTCGCAGGCCTCACCCCTTACCAGGGCTACGAAGATATGCTCGTCGAGAAGAAAGACGGCGTCGTGCTTGTCACGCTCAACCAGCCCGAGAAGCTGAACGCTTTGTCGCCCGCCATGCGCGTTGGCCTAAAGCGCATCCTGGAAGATGTGAACGATGACGACGATGCCAAGGTGTTGGTCTTAACCGGTGCGGGAAAGGGCTTTTGCTCCGGGGCAGACATGGGTAGCGGTGCAGCCGCCAAAGATACTCTGCCCAGCCGCCAGGAGTTGGAGGAGTCCCGCTTCGGCTGGATAGGACGGTTCCGCACCATGCGCAAGCCCGTCATCGCCGCGGTCAACGGCGTGGCTGCCGGCGGCGGTTTCTCCTTGGCCTTGGCTTGCGACATGCGCATCGCGTCCGACAAGGCCCGCTTTGTCACGGCCTTCATCCGCCGCGCCATCCTGCCGGATCAGTGTGCAACCTGGCTGCTGCCCCACCTCGTGGGCGCGTCCAGAGCGCTGCCCATGTTGTGGCTCAGCGATGAAGTCAAGGCCGAGGAGGCACTGCGCATCGGCTTGGTCAACATGGTCACGCCGCACGACGAGCTGATGGCGCGCACGATGGAGATCGCGACGCGCCTCGCCAAAGGGCCGTCCTTGACCATAGAGCTGACCAAGCAAGCGGTCTACCACAGCCTGGGTGTTTCCCTCGAGACCCATGCGGAGTATGAAGAGAACCTGCTCAACAAGGTCCACAACAGCGAGGATGTGAAAGAAGGGCGCGCGGCCTTCCGCGAGAAGCGTCAGCCCAATTTCAAGGGGCGCTAACGCCTCTTTACTGCGGACCAGGCACCGGCACAGCTTTGTGCTGGAAATTGAAACCGACATCTTCTGGCAGAGGTAACCATGAATCGAACGTTCTCTCTTTATGCATCTTGTGCTCTTAGCGTGATCTGCACCCTGCTCGCCTATGTTCCCTCGGCCGTCGCGCAACAGGCTTTTCCGTCCAGGCCGATCAGAATCATCGTGCCGTTCTCGGCAGGCGGGGGCGGAGACCTGATCGCGCGCAAAATCGCGGCACGACTCCAGGAGCGCCTGGGCAGCTCGGTGGTGGTGGAAAATCGCGTGGGTGCGAGCGGCAATATAGGCGCCGAAATGGTCATTAATTCGCCGCCGGATGGCTACACGCTACTCTCGACCTCCAGCACATTTGGCGTCCAGGCCGCCGTGGCGAAAACGTCCTATGATCCGATCCGCGATATCACGCCCATCGTCGGTGTATCGCGATCGCACTCCCTCTACCTCGTCAGTCCGACTTCCAAGATACGTACGCTGCGCGATTTGATCGATATGGCTAAGCGTGAACCCGGAAAATTGACCTATGGATCTGCCGGTGTCGGTGCGATTGCGCATATGCAGACCGAGTGGCTGGCATCCGTGGCGGGGATCAAACTGATGCACATTCCCTACAAAGGCACGTCGCAGGCCTACCAGGATATGCTCGGCGGCAGGATCGATCTCCTTCCAAGCAACCCTGTAATGGGCACGCCCCTCATCAAATCCGGACGCGTCCACCCTCTCGCAATCGGCGGCAAGACCCGCCTTGCAACGCTGCCGGATGTGCCCACCTTCACCGAAGCCGGCCTGCCGAATTATGACCCGTCCGACTGGAAGGCCTTGCTTGGTCCCAAGGGCATACCGGCGGACGTCGTTGCCAAGCTGAATTCCGAAGTCAACGCCATCCTGAAGGAGAAGGAATTTGCCGCGGTCCTCGAAGCTGACGGCTCAGAACCGATAGGCGGAACTCCGGAGCAGCTTCTCGCGTTGATCAAGAGCGATGTCGAACGCTGGCGAAACCTCGTGAAAGCGCAGAACATCAAGCTCGAATAGGTCCGCTGGCCTGCCCCAGAGCGCATTGGTTTAAGCGGCTGCACAGGCATTATTCAAGCGTAGACTAAGCTGCGCCTCGCCAACAATATGCTCCACGTAGGAGAATCGTCATGAGCAATGCCCGCGCCCAGCCCTACCAAGTGAAGAAGATCACAGCGGTCGCCAAAGGCACCGATGTGCTGGTGCGCGAATACGTGCTCGGCGCGGGCGAATCCATCCCGTGGCACCACCACAGCGAGGTTACCGACTACTGTTACTGCCTGGAAGGCAAAGTGCTGATTGAAACGCGCGCACCTGCCGCGCGCCACGAATTGACTCCCGGCAAATCCGCCGCCGTGACGCCGCCGATCGCACATCACGTATCCAATCCGTCTGGCGATCCGTGCCGCTTCCTGCTGATCCAAGGCGTGGGAACATACGACTTCGTAGGCGAAGGATGATCGGATAGGCATGCTACGATCGCGCGTGCGTGGTTCAAAAAAAGCCAGACTTCACGCCACACTGTCTGAACGCGTTCTCTTCGGTAGCTGGCTCCTAAACCGAGCTTGAAGCGTTGGCCACTATTGAGCCATTTCTAAGCAATGCACTAGCGTTAACCTAACCTCTGGAAGGATTGCGTTATGGCCATCGTCTATGAAAAGCGCAACGGCGTTGCCTACATCACGCTGAACAAGCCCGAGAAGGCGAACGTCATGGACAAGGAGACGTCCGACGAGATCTCGGCCGCCTGGATCGACCTGTGGGAGGATCGCAGTATCCGCTGCGCCATCCTGACCGGCGCCGGGGACCGCCATTTCTGCGGTGGCCACAATTTGGTGCCCCGTCCCGATCTGACCGCCGAAGACCGCGAGTACCTGCGCACCCAGCGCATCTACTGGCCGCTGGCCGGCACGGTGCACGGCCAGAAGACCGGCGTGGACGGGCGCATGGGCGACCATTACCCCCGCGTATGGAAACCCGTGATCGCTGCGGTGAATGGCTGGGCCGCCGGGGCGGGACTATATGTCCTTCTTTCCTCCACCGACATCCGCATCGCGAGCGCGGAACACGCGCGCTTCAAGTTCGCCTTGTTGACCCAAGGCTGGGTCGGCAACGGCCCGGGCGCGAGCCTGCTCGCAAAGCAACTGCGCTATGTCGATGCGATGAAGATCCTGTTGACAGACGAACCGTTCGACGCCGCGGAAGCATTGCGCATCGGCCTCGTCAACGAAGTCGTGCCACATGCTCAGTTGATGGAGCGCGCCGAGCAACTGGCGCGCCATATCTGCACGCTGCCGCCCGTGGCGGTGCGCATGATGAAGGAATTCTTGATCCGCTTCGGCGATCTGCCGACGGATCAATCCTGGCACGTCCAGAACCTGATCAACACGCTGCTCATCCAAACGACAACCGATGGCGAAGAAGGCCGGACGGCATTCAACGAAAAGCGTCCGCCGAACTTCACCGGCGCGCTCAGGCGCCGCGGCGAGGCATGGGAAGAGCCGTCGGAAGAAGAGGCGAAACGGCTGGACGAGGCGTACCGGAGCGGAGAGTACTGAGAGGCCATTTCAGAATTACCGAAATGGCCCCTGATATAGGGGAGTATGAGGGGATGTATCCCCTCATTTTGAAATAAGCGCTAACCGAGCGCGCCGCTCGCGCGCAGCGCGGCGATCGCCTCCTGCGTCAAGCCAAGGACTTCTATCAGCACGGCGTCGGTATCCGCACCGAGCGCTGGCGCGGCGCCGCAGGCGCGGCCGCAGTTCGCACGCCAGGGCAGGCCCGGAAGAACACCGGTGTTGCAGGGCTCCCAGAAACCGCGCTGCGCCAGATGCTCGCAATGCACCAGATCCAGCGATGTCGCGAGCGCGGCTGCGGGAATGCCGGCCTGCAGCAATGTGCGTTGCGCATTTAGCGCCGATTGCGGAGCGAGCCAGTCGGCGAGGGCATGATCGATGGTGCCGGAGGCCTTCACCCGTGCGTCGAACCCAAGTTGTGCGAGCGGATGCAATGCCGGAACCAGGCCGCACAAGCGTCGCCAATCTTCATCGTCCCTGACGACGACGCTGACCCAGCTGTCGCTGCTTGCGCAAGGCCACACCCCGTGCGGCGCATAGCGGCTGGAACGGTTTCCCCGGGGCTTCGGCGGCGCGTCCGACTGCGCGGACAGCATCGGTTCCGCCATGGTCCACAGCATTGCCTCGATCATCGAAAAATCGATGCGTGCCACGCCGCCACCTTGACGGCGCTGCCAGATCGCAGCAGCGATTCCGAACGCCAGCATCAGGCCGCACATCGGATCCAGCCAGGCTAAGCCGACGCGCGGCGGCAGTTCGGGGTGCCGGTTCAAACCGGCGAAACCGGTGAACGATTGCAGCAGCGTGCCATAGGCGACGCCGCGTGCTTGCGGCCCGGTGCGCCCAGCGCCCGAGGCGGAAACGTAGATGAGATTCGGATTGACGGCGCGTAACGCCTCCACTCCCAGGCCGAGCTTGTCCATCACGCCGGTGGCGAAATTCTCAACCAGAACATCGGCTTTGGCGGCCAGGGCAAGCGCGGTTTCGACTGCCGCCTTCTTTTTCAGATCCAAAACGATGGCGCGCTTCGCCTGGCCGAGGACCGTGTGCAGTTCCGACGCGCGTCCGGGATCGCCGCGGCCGGGTGCTTCGATCTTGATCACATCGGCCCCCATCGCCGCGAGGGTGCGTGTCGTGGTCGGTCCCGCTATCACCCAACTGAAGTCAAGCACCCGGACTCCAGAGAGTGGCAACGAACCGGTCCTCTCGACATGATTGCGCGCACCTTGCGTGAGCGTCAGCCCGAACGCCGGGCCTGGCGTCAGGACCGTGCGGCCGTCGATCTCGATCGGCCGGAAGAAGTTGCGATGCTCAAGCTGAGCCGATTTAAATTGTTCCGCCAGTTCACACAATGGAAAACTGGGCACATGTGCCGCCTGCGCCTTGTCGGCGATCCATTGCTTGTCGTGCTGATGGCTCCACTGCGACATCAGCGCATGCAGCGCATCCCAGTTCGCCACACGATCCGCTTTGGTCGCGAATCGCGGGTCGCTGCCCCAGGCGGGCGATCCCATCGCGGCGAGCCATGCGGCCCACTGCGCGTCCTCGCGCGGGGAGATCGCGGCGTAGCCGTCGCGCGCTGGGAGGATGCATACGGTGGCGCCATTTCCATCAGTCAGGCGCTTGCGCGAACCGCTCTTGCCGGTCAGCCCGGCGCGCGCGAGTTCGGTCAGCGCCAGCGTCGCCAGCACTTCCTGCAGCGAAAGATCGACGATGGCGCCCGGCTCGCGCGCCTGCACCGCATGCATCCCCGCGCATGCCGCCGCCAGTCCGCCCAGGAACGCGGATTGTTCGCCGACCGGGCGGATCGGCGCCTCGGACAGATCATCCACCTGCCCCGTGAGCAGTCGCGAAATGCCGCTTGCGAAAAAGAGCGTCAGATCGGTGGCGGGCGCATCGGCAAGCGCTCCCGTCTGCCCGAAAGGTGAGATGAAAACAAGGGTGGCCTTCGCATTGCGTGCGCGTAGGCTCTTTACGTCGTGATGGCGTTCCTGCAACGCGGCGGGTCCGCCTTCGCAGACGATCAGTTCGGCGTTAGCGATGGCGTCGGCTGCAATGCGCTTGCCATAATTAAGATACGCCGCGAGCGCTCCGTCCGTATCCGGATCGTCGCACGCAACGTCGGCGCCGACATCTGCCAGAATGCGCCCGCAAACGGCGGCGGCCAGACCGCGGCCAAGCTGAAACACTCGGAATCCTGTCAGCAACGACATCTCCAGCCCTTGATTCGGGTCTGATGTGGCCGACCAAACGCCGTTGCTGTAGGGCTGCAGGCTCCGAGCCTAGGCAGGAACGGCTTCCGCCGTGCCGACTGCTTTCGCAGCGGGATCGGTGGACGCGGCAGCCCAACCAATGCCGAGATCTTCCAGCTTTTCCTGAGTGGGAACACCGGTGACCGGGTCCCAGCCCATTAGCACGTAATAAGATCGGATAGCCCGCTTCATGGTCTCCGCGTCGATAGCGGTGTTCTTCAATGCGCCACGCGGCGTGGGCGAGAAGAAGCGTTTTGGCAATTGATCGTCAGCCGCCGTCAGGCCCTCTCTGAGATTGAAAACCCGGGCCAGGTTGGCGACGCGCTCGCCCTGCCGCATGGCCTCAAAATCCGTGTAGTCCCACCCCGTAAGGGCACGGATCAATTCCACCTGCTGCCGCAGAGTCCACGGGGAGAAGAGGCAGGTAACCATAGAATCCGTGAAATTTCGCGACAGATGCAGGTTCTTTGCCCTGGCCACTTTGGCAGCGCTCAGATCGGTGGCCGGCATCGGTTCTATACTGCCCAAGCTGCGCACGCCATCCATGCCGCGCCCTTCCTGCGTGTATGACGTGTCGTGCGCGCCGGTCATGTGGTCGGCGCCGGTGGCGGCGACTGAATAGATCAATCCCAGGCCCTGTTTCAAACGGGGCTCGTGCATACCGAATTCGACGCCTTTGACCTGCATCGCAAACTCCTCGGCACCGCGTCCGATGCGCTGCGCCGCCTTGCGGCTGCCGTCGGCCAGAATATCGCCTATGCCTTTTCTGTGCGCCATGAGTTCGATGACCTCGAGCATGGCAGCGGCATTGCCAAAGCGCAGATCTATGCCGCCTGTATCCTTGAGCGTCAGTATCCCCTTCTCAAAGCACTCCATGGCGAAGGCGATGGTGCCGCCCAGCGAAATCGTGTCGAAGGAGTGCAGGCCCGCAAGCTCATTCGCGCGGCAGATGGCGGCGAGATCATTGCAGCCCATGAACGAGCCGAACGCCGCGAGGGTTTCGTACTCGGGGCCGCCGTTCCTGCGGTCCACCTTGTAGGACTCGTTTTCGAGCTCCACCACTTTCTTGCAACGGATCTGACACGCCGGACACGCCTCCATGCCAACGCTGTATGTGCTCTTCAGCGTGTCGGCCTGGATCATCGCCGCATCGTCGAAGTGCCCGTCGCTCCAATTGCGCACGGGAAGGTTGCCGATGGCGTTGCCGCTCACCATTCCCGCGCCCGTGCCGAACTCGTGCAGGCTGCCGGCATTGCTGAGGCCCATGTAGTGCGTGTTCATCCAGCGCGCCATTTCCTTGAGTTTCTCCGGATCTGCCGCCTGCGGCATGGTCTTGCCTTTGACTGCGACGCACTTGAGGTTCTTGGACCCCATCACCGCGCCGAGGCCGCCACGCCCGGCGGCGTTGCGCACGTCGGTCATGATGGCGGAGATGGCGGCCAGGTTCTCGCCGGCCGCACCGATAGTCGCGGTGCGCACGCGCTTTTCGCCCAGCTCCGCCTCAATCGCATCCTGGGTTTCGAGAACGTTCTGCCCCCATAACTTCGACGCGTCCTTGATCTGCACTTCCCCGTTGTTGATCCACAGGTACACCGGGTGAGCGGCCTTCCCTTGCACCAGCAAGGCATCGAAACCCGCGCGCTTCAGCTCGTAGCCAAAAGCCCCACCCGATTCGCACTTGGCTATGCCGCCGCTCAAAGGCGATTTGGCGCCGACGCAAAGGCGGGAGGCTCCCGGTATGGCCATTCCCGTTACGGGGCCGTTGGCGAATATGAGCATATTGTCGGGCGAATGCGGGTCGATGCGCGGCTTGAGTTCTTTCAGCAGGTAGTAGCTGACGAATCCGGCACCACCGAGGTAGCGCCGATAGAAGAACTCATCTTGCTCTTCGGTCCACACGCGATTATTGGATAGATCAACCCGCAGGATCTTGTTGGCAAGCCCTTGTACCATGGTGCTCACTCCCATTCAATTGAAGACAGACAAAGATAGATGACGACCTTTGGTCATCCCCCTTCTATGGGGGGAAAAACCATGAGAAACGACCCGTCGGACAGCTTGTCCGAGGGACTGGCCAGCGTGCCGTCTAACCCGGCGTTCCAGGGTTCGTCCATGTCCATACCGAGGCTCACCAACAGGTCACGCACGGTAAGATTATCCTGCACATCCAGTTCCGCCCTTCGCTGCCCACCCTTGTTGAATCGCTGAAGCGGGCCATGCATTTCAACTGTAACACGCATCTGTCCTTGACCATCCGCACGAGGTCGATTCATCCAATTGCGAATGTAGCATAAGCAATGTGTCGCCGCCTCTGACGCCGCGCAGCACGCGCCAGACATGGCGACGCCCAGCTAGTGCAAAGACTCGCGGCCTTGAGGGAAGACGAAGGCGATGCTGTTGCGGATGCCTAGACTGGTGCCGTGCCGCAACGAAAGAATTGGGCACGCTTTTCCCGGGACACACAGCTTCGGTATCGACCAAACGGTGCATTCGCACCTTCGTCTTGAGCTGTCAGCCAGGAAATAACGCGCCCTGAGTCAATCTACTTTGCCGTGGTCACCGCGTCCATCAGTTCGGCAACGTCCTTCAACGTATCCAAACGCTGCACCAGTTCTATCGGACGCGCAATGCGATCGCGGCTAAGAACTGCTGCTGCGTTGGTGCGGAACTTATCGAGCACCGCTTCGCCGGTCAGATGCATGGCGGGCGCGAGCACTACGTCATGCACGCGGCCGTCGCGCATGGTTATGCGCAGCCGTGCCTCCGGATTGCCATCGGTGATATGCGGGCGGCGCAGGACCACGTCGTTGTTGCGCGTGAGGCGCACGCGCGCCATGAATGCCTGCAAGTCGCCTTTCGCCGCGCGCTGGTCGCTGTACGTGTTGACGTCAAGCTTGCCGTCGATGATCCCCGCGGAAATGTTGTATGCCAGGCTGAATTTCCCTTCCAAACCCTGATGCACCTCGGTGCGCAGCAGCGCGCCAGTGCAGGGCCAATTGGGGCCGATGTGCTCGACCGACTCCACGTTCTCGGCCTTGATCGATTGCTCCTTGCACAGCTTGAGCAACCCGGTCAGCGTCTGGTGATTGCCGCCGCAGTTCGGCCACGGCTTGATGCGCGTGCCTTCCTCGGCCAGGAAGTACGCCTTGCCCAGAAACTGGGTCATGGCCGGAATATTGCACTTGGGGCCGCCAAAATTGTCCGCGTAGCCCTGCCGCCCCTCGATGATGTCCGGATCGGACGTGAAACCTTTGGCCGCCAACTTCGCCGCCACCACGCCGGCGCGCGCGGCTTGCCCCGGGTGGAACGGCTTGGTCATGGTACCGAAATTACGCCGCAGACCCCCCGCTTCGGAACCGGCGATGCCCAACGCAAAGCGCGTGGCCTCGACACTTAGCCCCAGGAGCTTGCTCGCCGCAACCGCGGCCGCCATGGTCCCGAAGATGGCCGTCGGGTGCCAGTCGCGCTCAGGGTGCAGGTTGGTACTCAGCCTGGTGCCGACCTCGTAGGCGACGACCCATGCCGTAAGCACGTCGCGCCCAGACAGATGCAGTTCGTCCGCCAGCGCGAGCACGGTGGGCGTGAGAACGGTCGCCGGATGCCCGCCGACGCCTCCCAGATCGTCGAAGTCCTCGGAGTGGCCGGTCGCCCCGTTGACGAACGCAGCCGCGGCGCTCCCCGTGCGAATGTTCGTTCCGATCACGCGCGACAGCGGATTACCGCCTTGCTCCAGCGTGAACTCGATGATCTTCTTCCCCAGTTCGCTCGTCGTGCCGTAAATGGCGGTGCCCAGGTAATCGAGGATCGATTTCTTCGCCTGATCGATTGCCGCTGCCGGGATGTCCTCGTATTTCGTCGCGACGATCCAGCGGGCCAGTGTTTCGGTAGTTCCCATAGAGCCTCCCTCCTATTCTTGCGTTGAGTTCATGTTGTGCGGCGGCCGAGACCTCGGCCTCCCCCAAAGACCGTTGCATCATCCCACACAGGTTTTTGCACGTCAACCGTTCGTAGCCAATCTGGTAGACAATTTTGTCTGGAACTTATGGTCTCGTTCCGAGATCGATATTGCGCGAGGTTGAGAGCGGATACGCTCAAGGTTCGGATATGTCGTGAAGAACGCGAACGTTCAGAAATTAACCCAGCGTGCCAATCAAGAATTAACTGGGCGCGTCACAGCAGCGCGAAGCAGAACGCCCGGTCGACCATGCACGGCCCGCATGCGAGCCGGGCTGTACCCATCTTGCCTCAGGACTTCCCAAAGGCTCCGGCTGTCTTCAGTGCATCGTATTGCGCGTCGGTGTACTGCAGCACCTGCGTCAGCACGTCGCGCGTGTGTTCTCCCACGTGCGGAGCAGGCGTTGGCTTGGGTGGCCGGAACACCGACGACTTGACCGGCATCCGAAACGTGCGCATGGTCCCACCCGCGCCGTCGCCTACGTCCACAAACAGATCGCGCGCCGCAAGCTGCGGGCACGCGTACATATCCTTCGGCGTCTGCACCATGCCGGCGGAGAATCCCAGGTCCTGCAGCACGCGCACGGCCTCTATCTTGGTTACGTCTGCGAGCCAGCGTTCCAACGCCCCGCGCAACTGCGCCAGGTCCCCACGGCCGCCCGGCCGAACAGGGTCATCCGCCGATGGCCCAACCAAGTCCTCGCGTCCGATCAGCCGCCACAGGTTCACCCACTTCCGCGCGTCGTGCCCCCACATGGATACGGCAATGTAGCCGTCTTTGCAGGGCACGCGATCCGTGAACGTAATGGTCCAACTATCGCGCCCGCGGGTTTTCTCGAGCTTCGTGACGTCGTAGGTAGCCAACGCCTGGTAGGACATGGCTGCCATGCAGTCATACATGGCTATGTCCAGAAATTGCCCTTGGCCCGTCACCGAACGCTGAAACAGCGCGCCCATCACAGCCGTGGCCGCCCACAGACCTGGCAGCGTATCCCCGATCGTTGCGCCGACCATCGTCGGCGGGCCGTCGGCGTCCCCCGTTTGCTCCATGAGTCCGCCCATGGCCTGGGCGATGGCGTTGTTGGCAGGCCAATTTGCATAGGGCCCGATGTATGGCTCCAACTGACCGTAGCCGCTGATGGCGGCGTACACGAGTCTCGAATTCAGCGGCTGCAACTGTTTGTACGACAATCCCAGCCGCTCCATCGCCCCCGGCGCGAAGTTCTCCACGATAACGTCTGCGACCTTGGCCAGATCCCGGAACACGCCCTTGCCTGCCTCGGTGCGCAAATCCAATGCCACCCCCCTGCGACTGCGTGCCGTGACCGCGTAGGACGGAGCGAACCCCACTTCGCCGTGTTTCCCTCGTACGGGTGTGCCTAGGCGCCTCCCCAGTTCTCCGCTTCCCGGCGGCTCCACTTTGATGACCTCCGCTCCATAGTCTGCCAGGATCGACACGCAAAAAGGCCCGGCGACGATGTGGGTGGAGTCCACCACCCGTACACCCGCCAGCGGTAAAGGATTCTCTGCATTCGCCACGCTTCCCTCCTCAAATTTCAGTATTTGAATTTCTATTTTTCGTCGAATATCTTGACGCTCGATTCGTAAACCCGCGTGGCTTCGACGGCAGCCTCAAGCTCGCGGCCTGCGGCGGCCAGGATGTCGGCGTGCCCCAAGTCGCCATCGATATTGGCGCGCCGCAAGTCGCCATCGATATTGGCGCGCCGCTCTGCCGCGACGCCTGCGCAAGCCAGAGCGGCTAACAGTCTTCTCTCTCCAGCACGATTCTCCGCCAAGTATGGAAGATGGTCGTACCACACTACGCATTCATCGCGCGTTGCGAATGGTTTGCATGTTTCTACCATTTCCGCTATCTGGCGACCGGACGCCGCAGCTCTTTTCTCGGCTTGCGCGAAATCGAAGCGTGTGACCGGCAACGGCGCGATGGCACGCATCCGGTTTATATGGAAGAAGTGATAGGCCTGGCGCAGGCCGGAGATCAATCCGTTGCCGCTGCCGCCGGCGACAGCGATGCCGAAGGCCGGCAGGCCGTGCAACAGGCCCGAACGCGCATAAATCCGGAACATCTTGAGGATGAGATACTTAACCATTCCGGAGGTGTCTCCCCAATACACCGGCGTGCCCAGAACCAGTCCGCCGCAATTCAGAATCTTCTGGCTGAGAAGCTCGAAGCCCTCATCCTCGTAAGTGCACTTGCGATTGGTCAGACAAACCCAGGGCAAGCAGTCGCGGCAGGCAGCGACGACGTGGTCCGACATCTGCACGAGTTCCACCTTGGCGCCAGCTTTGGCCGCGCCGTCCAGAGCGGCGCTGACCAGCTGGTAGGTGCGACCACTCTTGTTGGGACTACCGACCAGTCCCAGTACGGGTTTGCTGCTGCTCATGGAAAATTCTCCTCCCGTGTATGTATGCGTAAAGAAGCTACTGCACCGTCAAGCCGCTTGGAAGCCGTAGAGTGTCTGCGGATTATCGACGAGTATGCGCCTGCGCGTCGGCGCGTCTGACGCCCATTGTGCAAGCAGATCGAACAGCACGGCGTCGTTCGGGTGCTCCCTGCGACCGGGGTGCGGCCAGTCGCTGCCCCACACCAGGCGTTCGGGCGCCGCTCTGACAAACGCTTGCGCAATCGGCGTGGCATCGGCGTAATTGGGTGGACCGATCTTGCTGACTATATACGCGCCGGAAATCTTGACCCACGCCTGTCCCGCATCGACAAGCGAACGGATAATCTTGTGGGACGGATGCCCGACGCCGGCCGGAAGCGGCGGCTTGCCCATGTGGTCGAAGACTATGGTCGTCGGCAAACGCCGCAACATGTCGGCGTTATCCACGATCTGCCCCGCCTCCATATTGAGCTGCACATGCCAGCCGAAAGCGGCGATGCGCTTGGCGAGCGGCTCGATCATATCGACCGACACGACCGCGGTTGCGGGATTGCCCGTGGTGAATCGGATCCCGCGTATGCCACCGTCATGCAGAATCTTCAGCTCGGCGTCAGTCACCGTAGGGCGGACCACGGCCACTCCGCGCGCGTTGGCGATGCCGATCTGCCTGATCGCATCGAGCGTAACGCTGTTGTCCGTCGCGTAATCGCGCGGCGAGACGATGACGACGCGCGAGACGCCGATGCGTTTCTGCAATAGCCGGTAATCCTCTACCGTGGCGTTCTGCGGTTTCGCGACGGGCGGCGCAAAACGCGGATCGTATATATGTATATGACAGTCGGCCGCGTTCGGCGGCGCGCTCAACGCGGGGGCTTCGCTGCCGGACGAATTCGGCACGGCGTGCCCGGCGCTGTTCGTTTGCATGAACGTCATGTTCTCGCTTTCAATGAGCGACAAAAAAAGCCATCCCGCCGTCAAACCGCTCCGCAGGCGCGCGCATGTATCACGGTCGCATGCGCCGCCACCCTGCCGCGAGAGCAGCCGGTCAGGGATGCGCAAATAGGCTGGCAACACGCGAATCTAGTCCAAGCACCGAAGTAAGGCAACATGCACTCGCCATCATGCACTCGCCATCACACCAAACCGGCGAGCAAAGGCAAAGTCAATTCCAATTCAGGTATGAGCCTGAACGAGGGTGTTGAGGGGTGAGTGCGCATGTGGTGCGCCGCAGTGTTATCCACGGGGCTGCCGCCCGCCGTTTCTGAGGCATGGGGCGAAGCCGTCGGCCGCTATTACGCGGACAGCTTCGGCATCTCCGTGATCTGCGTGCGCTTCGGCTGGATCCCCGAGAACAACCGCCCCGGCCCGAAACGTAGCTTCGCGGTGTGGTGCAGTCACCGCGACGCGACGCAGATGGTAGACAAATCCATCAGCGCGCCCGATGGACTGCGCTTCGACATCTTCTTCGCGGTGTCCAACAATAAATACAACTATCGGGACCTTACCCACGCGAGAGACGTCATTGGTTTTGTGCCCCAGGATAGCGCGGAGCACTATCGCTAGGCTTCATGCCAAGCCGGCGCCGCAGCCAGGCTTTGCGCGCTTCATCGAGCGCCCACATGAGCAGCGCAAACGGCAGGGCAAAGAGCCAGGCGTCCAGCCCGATCGGCGCCGTGCCGAATAGCCAGTTGCCGGCCGGCGTATAGACGATGAACAGGATCACTGCCAACTCGACGGCGATGCCGACGAGGATCAGCTGATTGCTGAAAAGACCGAAGGAAAGCGATGAGCGCAGCGGGTGGCGGCAAAGGAAGACATTGACCACCTGCGTCACCACGATGGCGGCGAGGCATGCCGTCGTGGCCTGCAGGTAGAGCGCATCCGTTTTCGCCAGGATCTCGCCGTAACCCCACCCGGACGCATGCAGTACGAAGAAGAAGGCTGCCATCGCCGCTGCCGCCTCCATCACGCCGAGAAACAGGTAGGCGCGGGCGATCAACCTCCATGAGAGCAGACGCTCGCTGCGCCGAAGCGGCGGACGCTGCATCACGGCGGGATCCGGCTTCTCGGCGCCAAGCGCCAGCGCCGGCAGCATATCGGTGCCGAGGTCGACGGCCAGGATCTGGATAATGGTGAGCGGCAGCGGAATCCGCAGCAGTACGAATGCAAGATATGGCACCAGTTCCGGAATGTTCGACGTAAGGATGTAGGTTAGGAATTTGCGGATGTTTTCGAATACCGCCCGCCCTTCCTCGATGGCGGCGACGATGCTGGCGAAGTTGTCATCGAGCAATATAAGATCGGCCGTCTCCTTGGCCACATCGGTGCCGGCCAAGCCCATGGCGATGCCGATGTCGGCGATTTTCAGCGCCGGGGCGTCATTCACACCATCGCCGGTCACGGCGACAATTTCACCTTTCTTCTGCAAGGCCGCGACGATCCGCATCTTCTGCTCCGCTGCTACGCGCGCGAACAGGATCTGTTCGGTATCCAGCGCCAGCTGCAGCTGGGTCGGCGACATGCGGCGCAGCTCGTCGCCCGTGACAACCTGCGGCCCCGTGGCGAGGCCGATTTCGTCGGCAATAGCTGCCGCAGTGTGCGGGTGATCGCCGGTTACCATGATGACGCGTATGCCGGCCGCGGCGCAGCGCGCGATCGCAGCCGGCACCTCTGGCCGCGGCGGGTCTTCCAGGCCGACTAAGCCAGCGAATGTCATGCCGCGCTCCGCAACCGGGCATCCGTCTGCGATCGCGCAATGAGCGAAAGCGAGCACGCGCAGCCCGGCCTCGGCCATCTGATCCTGTGCCGCCAACAGGCGCGTCTTCGCGGCGGAATCGAGCGGCGCGACGCCTGCGTCGAACTGCACCCAATCGCAGGCCGACATTACGGTCTCCAGCGCGCCCTTGCAGAACAGCATGCGTCCTTCGGGCGTCTCACACAACACCGACATGCGGTTCTGCGTCAGCGTTCCCGTCTTGTCGCAGCAGATTACCGTGGTCGATCCAAGCGCCTCAACCGCGGGCAAGTGGCGCACCAAGGCATTTCGCTTTTGCCATGCGCTGCGTGGCCATGGCGAGCGCCAGGGTTACGCTGGGGAGCAGTCCCTCGGGCACGTTGGCGACGATAATGCCGATCGCAAACAAGAAATTCCCCCAGAACGGCATTCCGACTACCTGCCCGATGCAAAAGAAGACGACGCCGATGCCGGTGGCGAGCAAGGCTACGATGCGCGAGAGTCGCGCGATCTCGCGCTGCAGCGGCGACATCACCGCCCCTGCCGTCTGGGTGAGATGGGCGATCTTGCCGAATTCGGTGTGCATGCCCGTCGCGTACACCACAGCGCGAGCCTGGCCCGAAACGACCGAAGTGCCGGCGAGCAGTAGGTTCTTCGCGAGCAGCACTGCGTCTTCGCCGCTCGCTTCGGCGTTACGCGCCATCGGCAACGATTCTCCGGTAATGGTGGCGGCGTTCACGCGCAAACCGAAGGCTTCGATCACGCGACAGTCGGCCGGAACCAGGTCTCCTTCTTCGATCAGCACGATATCGCCCGGCACCAAATTGCTGGCAAGCATGTGCGCGATCTCGCTGCCACGCAGCGCCTTCACCTTCTGCGGCAACAGTTGGCGCAGCGCGGCCAGCGCGCGCTCAGCCTTGTGCTCCTGCCAGAACGCGAACACGCCGTTGACGAGGATGACGCCGACGATCGCGATCGCAAGCCGCGCCATCCCCTGGCCTGACTGGTAATGCTCCGCAACGAAGGCGAGCGCTGCAGCCAGCCACAGGATGAGGGCGAAGAAATGCGTGAACTCGCGCGCAAATCCGAGCAGCAGATGCTCGCGCTCCACTTCCTCCACATGATTCGGACCGAATTCCGCCAGCCGGCGCGCCGCTTCTGCAGCCGCCAGTCCGGCGGACGAAGTCTTCAGGCTGGCGAGCGCCTGCTCGGCAGTGAGGCTGTGGATGCGCACGGTCGGGCGGCGCCTTCCTCTGGTTCAGAGTCTGTAACGAAACGAGGGGATACATCCCCTCGTGCTCCCCTAGACCGGGCCATAACAAAATGACTTTTTGTTATGACCTCTTAGAGCGTCGGGGTCGCCCTCTCGGCAAAGGTTTTTTCGTGCTGTCTCTGGCAGGTAAAGCACCGCTTCGCGGTTGGGTACGCGAGCAGGCGCTCAAAACCGATCTCGCCGCGGCAATCGATACAGACGCCGAAACTGCCGTCCTTGATGCGCGCGTGCGTTGCCTCGATGTCGCGGATCTGCGCGACGTGCCGATCGATGATCGTAAGATTGAGATCGGCCAGTTCATCGCTGGTGGCCATATCGCCGCTGTCTGCAGGTTCCCTGCCGATCAATTCCACGTACTGCTGATTCTCGCTTTTCTCCAGCGCGTCGCGCACCTCTTCGAGCAAAGCGGCATAAAGCTTGTCGAGCTCACGCTTCAACTTCGTCAACTGGGTCTGGTTCAGGGCCATGGCGTTTACTCCTGCGCTGCAGTTCGTTTGAATATTTTTGCATATTGTCCGGGGCGTGCGTGAGCTGACGTTTGACTTTGCGCAACATCCGCGGCAATAAGCGGCACGTGACTTTTCTCTTGAACCCAGGCGCACACGGACGGTCAATGGCGACGCCGGCCGTTGTGAGACATTGACCAAAGTTAAATTACCCACCCGTCTCCCGCCTAGACTGGTTTTGGTCAAGGAACGCGCCCGGGCGAGCAAGCCGCGCCGCCAAGGACTATATTGTCCAAATATTCCGGCAACCGGCTCTTTGCGCATGGCCCCGTCAACCGTTCTTCCGCAAGGCAACTTCAGCGCGAGGGCGATGCTCCTTGGCGAGCGCATCGACCTGCGCACCCGTCTCGCAGGGGACATCCTCGCCAGGAACCCGCTGACCGTAGCGGTCCCCGGCGGCGGTGTCGCCGTGCTGTTTCGCTACGGCGCCGTGGTTCTGTTCGACGTTCCAGCTGCTGCGCAAGATCAGTTCCTCGCGCGACTGCTCGCGTTGACAGGGAACCGCTACGAAAAGCCGGAGACCGAAGTCATTGCGGTGACGATAGACCCGTCGATCCGTGAAGGTATGCAGGGCGACGTCGTCCTTTTCGCAACCATGTCGGTTGAACGCCTGCAGATCGTCGCCTCGGTCCTCTCCAAGAGCGTGACGCTCGCGATGTACGAGTCGCGCGTAGCCCAGGATTTCGACCGCATCGAACCGCTCGCGCGCGATCTCGAGCGTCACGGCCGAATCAGCGGCAAGTCTTCCGCAATGCTTAAACACATCGGCGCAATGCTGCTCACCGAGCAGGTGATGGTCGGCCGCGTGGAGATCAGCGAAAAGCCCGACACACTCTGGGATCACCCGGATCTCGAGGCCCTGTTCCTGCGCATGGAGGGCGAATTCGAGATCCGCGAAAGGTATGCGGCGCTGGAACACAAGCTGAACCTGATATCGCGCACGGTTCACACTTTGGTCGAACTGCTGCACAGCAAGCGTTCCTTGCGCCTTGAATGGTCCATCGTAATTCTGATCGTGATCGAGATCATGCTGACGCTCTATACGATGTTCACGCATGTGCCGTAGAGCTGCTATTTCAACGATACCGCGTATCCGATCGGCACGTATGTCCTGAGCGGCAGCGAATTGCTGCGTTGCGACGGGCGGGGTGTGTGGGTGCGCACCGGGGAAATGCGCCCGGATAGTGCGCAACAGTAGCCGCCTGCGCGATCAGACTGCGATCGAGCTCGGGGCTGCGGCCGCCCTTGCATGATCGTACAGCGCCGGTCGGCGCGCTTCAGGTTTGCCCAAGAATCGCGAGCATCGCCTCGACATCGACGATCTTGTCGCGCGGGGCGCCGCGCCGCGTGCCGCGCGCCACCTCCACTTCGTCAAGCTGCTTCCAGTCGCTGAACGAGACGGGGCGCACACCGCGCTCACGCAGCAAAGAAACGATCGCATCGCGTTCGGGGAGTGTGCGCGCCGCGAGCGCGGCGCCATCGGCGATCATGTGCGCAACGACATCCGCCGACGCGCGCTTGTGCTCGCCGATCAGTCCCTGCGGCCCGGTGCGCGCCCAGCCGACGACGTATTCATTGGCAATTACGGCGCGGCTGACGGGGTCGACGACCCGCCCGTCTTCATTGGCAATAACCTGCGCTTTCTCGTCATACGGGACACCGGCGATGCGCTCGCCCGCATAACCGACCGCAGGCAATACCATCCCGACTTGGAGAACTTCGAGTTCGCCGGTGGCGCGTGCGGCGAACGTGCCGTCGGGACGCGCCTCAAGGCGGTTCTTCGCAAGACGCAAGCCCGCCACGGCGCCTGCGGCGTCGGCGACGACTTCGGTGGGCGATACGAGGAAGCGGAAGTGCAGTTTTTTCGCATGCGCGCGCGCCTCGCGTGCGGCGAAGGACCGCAGCAATTGCAGGTTGCGGTCTTTTTCCGTGTTGCCTGTGGGTTGCGTATCGGCGCAAAGCGCAAGCTCGTCCGGCGCGATGACCGGATCCACCCCCTCCATCTGGCCGAGCTCTTTGAGTTCGGCCGGCGAAAACGCGGCTTGCGCCGGCCCGCGCCGGCCGAGAACGAAGACCTCGCGCACCTGACTGTTGCGCAACGTTTCGAGCGCGTGTGCGGCGACGTCCGTTTTTTCGAGCTCGGCGGGCGTGCGCAGCAGCATGCGCGCAGCGTCGACGGCAACGTTGCCGTTGCCCACCACCGCGACGCGACGCACCGATAGATCGATCCGTGCCTCGCGATAATCCGGATGCCCGTTATACCAGCCCACGAAGACCGTCGCCGGCGTACAGCGCACCATGCCTTCGCCCGGAATGCCGAGCCGCCGGTCGGCCTCGTTGCCGGTGGCGTAGACAATCTGATGGTAGTGCTCTCGCAAATCCTCCACCGTCAGGTCCTGCCCGAGCCGCACGTTTCCCAAGAACCTGAATGTGGGGCGCGCCGCGGTGCTCGCGAATATGCGGGCCACGGTCTTGATCTTCTGGTGGTCGGGGGCGACGCCTCCGCGCACCAGTCCATACGGAGTTGGGAGACGCTCGAACATGTCCACATCGACTGCAGCGCCCGCGCGCTTGAGCAGCGCCTCTGCTGCATAGAAGCCCGCAGGTCCCGATCCGATGATTGCGATACGCATGGTAATGATCCTTGTTGGCGAAATCTATTCTGCGAGCGGCTCTGGCCTGCCGAGGGCGAATCCCTGATAACCCGCGACGCCAATCTCGGCCAGGAGCGCGACGAGCGCCCTATCTTCGACGCCTTGTGCGATAAGTGGTATTTCCAGCGGCCGGAACACGCGCAGCATCGCCTCGAGCACGAAGCGAACATCGTCCTGCGCCCCGATCTCGCGCGTGAAGACTGGCGCAAGCTTGACGTAGGCCGGCATCAGATCATGCACTAGCGCGAGCGCATAGCGGTCCATCTCGAAGTTGTCGAGCGCGAGCCGGCTACCAAGGCCGGCCAGCTCGCGCGCGAAGCCCTTGGTTATTTCGGGCGATTTGCTCGCCGCCGCGCCCGTCATTTCGAACACCATGCGTTGCGCCTCGCGCGGACTGTCCGCGAGCAGCCGCTGCAGCCCCGAACGGAACCCCGCATCGAGTATCGACTGCATGGCTACGTTCACGCTCACGATGCTCGGCAGAGTCTTTGCACGCGCAAGCGCTGCGAGTGCAAGCTCCACCACGCGCCGGTCGAGCGCGGGCAATAATCCATGCAGGCTCGCGACCGGCACGAAAGCCCCCGCGGATATCGCCTGGCCACGGCTGTCGACGAGCTGCGCGAGAAATTCGAACTGCATGACACTGTCATCCGGAATCGAAGCGACCTTCTGCGCCAGCAACGACACGCGTCCGCCGCACATGGCGGACTCGATTTCGCTCTTCATGTCCGGATGCTGCGCGCCCGCCGCCTCCAATTCCACGCTTTGCACGCCGCTCCCGCGCACTGCGGCCTGCGCCAGAGCGGCTTCCGCCAGCTTGCTCAGTGCCGCGAGCGTGGCCTCCCCGACTGAGAAATGCGCGAAGCCGGCGTAGATCCCGACGCTTTGCGAAAGGCCCGCTGCACGCAGTGCCGCGATGACGGACCTGCACACGCCATCCGCCCAGACGGTGGCGGCCTCGCGCGTTCCATTGGCGATGAACGCCGCGAAGGTGGGCCCCTGCCAGCGGCCGACGAGCGCAGTGACGCCAGCTGCGGGAGCCGCCAGGGCGTCGGCGAATTGTCTGAGCACCTCGTTTCCCTTCGTCAGGCCCAGGGCGCGATTGATTTCATCGAGGCCGCCGAGCGCAAACAGCGCTAGCGCGCCGGAATGCACCTCCGCGCTCTTGGCGAGCGCCGCGGATACCGCGTTGTCGAAGCCGCGCCGGTTGAGCTGGCCGGTCATCGAGTCCTCGAATGCCTCGCGGCGCAAGCGCTCCGCGTGCGCCGTCTCCTGGCTGATGGCGTCGCGTATCTTTGAGGAAAGGCTGTTGATGGCGCGCGTGACGCGCGCCAGTTCGCGTGCGCGCGGCGCGACATCGATGGAGACGAATTCCCGGTTGCCGATGGCGACGGCCGCGTCCTCGATCATGCGCAGCGGCTTGAGGATGCCCGTCAGGTGGATGCGCATCGCCACGAGCGCCAGCGCGAACAGCAGGGCCAGCCAGGTCAGCGTGGCGAGCGCCGTTTCCCACAGCTGCTGATAGGCGTATTGCGGGTGCACGTGCACGATTACCTTGCCCATTTGGCGCCAGCCGGCGCTGATCAGCGACTGTCCCGTCGGTGAATCGAAGGCGACGAAGCGGATGAACCACGCGGGCAGTGACAGGTCCGCGCGTTCGAGCCGACGCACGAACGCGCTGCTGCCATCGGCCGCCTTTACCTCGATCGACGCGAATTGTCCTCGATCGAACACAGGATTGACGATGGTGTTCACGAGCGCGACATCCATGCTCTGCATTTGGGCGCCGATGCTGAGGGCAAGGGACGTCGCGGCTTCGTTCGCGTGGGAATCGAGTTGCGCTTCCAGGTGGTGCCGTGCATTGGTGACGTAGATTGCCTCGATGCCGAGCAGCAGGGCGATGAAGGCGGCGGTGATGCCGACGAGGAGCTGGCGGGTGAGCGTCATGGTTCGATACGTCCTTGTTCTCAGGTCTTGCTCTGCGCGACCAGCCGCTCTTGCAGCGAGAGCCACAGGCGGATCTGCGCGGGCTTGCCCTTCAGCCTGCTCTGCACGAGTTGCAGCTCGTCGTCATTGAAGCTGTAGACCGGCACCAGATCGGACCGCTCGGAAGCGGGCCGCACGCGCGGATCGAGGTTGTCCAAAACGAACGGCTCGGCGTCGGGGCGCGGATAGTAGGCGAGTACCATGTGCGGCTGGTCGATCTTGAGCGCCTTGACGTAGGTAATGCGCAGCCGCGCGAGCGGCACGCCCAGCTCCTTCAGCAGATAGTACTTTGCAATGGCGTAATCCTCACAATCGCCGCCATTGCTCGCGACCGACTCGGCGGGCGTTGCCCAGTAATCATCCTGGGCCCAATGGGCCTGGTCCGTCAGAAACGGGATGCGGTTGAGTTGGTCGTTGACCGCCTGCAGCACGCCGGCTTCGCGCCCTTTCGCCGCATCGAGCCGCTGCATGAATGGATTTGCCTTCTGCGCCGCGGCAAAATTCATCCAGCGGGATAAACGTTCGCGCGCCGCCGCGGTGAATTTCTGCATGAACTCGGTGATCAGCGCGGCGCTCACCTTCGTCGTGAACCCGAGATCCGGGGCGGATTGCGCGTCAGCACCGATCGGACCGGCTAGGGCACACATGAGCGCGAGCATCGCCGCGCCTGCCGACAAGGGGCGGTTGCGGTGGCCGGTGAGTAGGCGCAATTCCGGGCGCGCTGTCGAGTTGACAACCATTTCCATTACCAAACGCGATATGTCGACGCGTTATAAACCGGTAACAAAAGTCATTTTGTTACCGGCTGATCTAGGGGAGCGCGAGGGTGCATCCTCTCGCTTGGTTATAGACACGAATAGTACCGCAGCCGATGCCGAGCCGGCGGATCAGCGCGGGTTGCGCTCAGCGCACCAAACTATGCAGCACGCGATTTATCCACAAAAACTGTGGATAAGCTTGTGGACTGTTCGCAACTTCCGTTTCGCGCGCCCCGAAAATACCGGGAAAGATCGGGGGCGATGAAACATTGGGCAATGTCGCCGCCGCGCCGCCGCGATGCGAACCGGTTATCGCCCCCCTGCGGCGCCGCTACCGCGCGACGTTGAGATCACGTCCTAAATGCGCACTATGAATGTAGTATACAGACTGGCCTGCGTTGCTCCGCGTTATGTTGCAGGTCAGCGGCTGACACACCGCAATTCTTTCCCAAGGAGAACAACATGCCCTACCATGTCTACAAGCAAGTCGAGCTTACCGGGTCATCCACCAAGGATATCGAGGATGCCATAAGCACCGCTATCGCCAAGGCTTCCATGACGCTGCGCAATATCCAATGGTTCGAGGTGGTCGAGACGCGCGGTCACGTGGTAGAGGGAAAAGTGGCGCATTGGCAGGTGACGATCAAGATAGGCTTCACGCTGGAAGACTGAGGCTATCCGCCTCTTCGGGAATCGGCCCGAATGATCGGCACCGGACCGGTTTCCGGAATCGTATTGACATCGACCCCGGCAGGAGGATGACACACGTTGGATAAAGCCGAATGGAAAATTGCGTGGAACGACGCCTTGTCTGTCGATGTGCCCGAAATGGACGAAGAGCATCGGCAATTCATCGCGCGCGTCAACGACGTAAACAAGGCGATCATCGACGCTGCAGACAAGTCGACGGTCGAGCACCTGATGAACCTCATGCAGATGGAAGCGGCGCGTCATTTCGAGCATGAACAGCAACTGCTGGAACAATGGAAATACCCGGAAGCAGCGGCTCACGCCGAACGCCACGCCCAGCTCATGGCGAAGTTCAACCATATGATGAAGGAATTCCAGGAGTCCGATCTCTCCTTCGTCTGGGCGCTGAAAGGCCTCCAGATCAAGCAGTCGCTGGTTGAGCACCTGATGCGCGAGGACTTGAAGTACAAGGAGTTCCTGCAGGCGCAGAAGCAGCCGCGCTAGCGGCGCTCGTCTGCGGTAGAGGCGTCGTTCTGGCGCTCAGCGCGCCTGCTCGATTCTCGAAAATATCCGCTCGCAGCGCTGCCGGTCGAGCGCATCGGCAACACCCGGTTGCGCGCACCATGCGAGCAGGCGCTCGCCTGCGCTGCCGCTGTTCGCGGTTGCCGCACTTTTGAACTTGTCGCGCAACTGCCTCACCTGCAATGCGAGGCGTTGCGTCTGCAACTCGGGCGGGCTTTGCATTCCCAGCTGCAATTCGAGTTCGAGCAGTCCTTCGCGGCGTGCCTTGGCGCCGCGTTCCATGCGTGCGCGGTAGTCCCCTGCCGCGGCCGCCTCGTTCAAGGCGCCGAGCGCGGCATCGCGCCGCGCCAGCAATTTTTTTTCCCAAGCAGGCGGCAATGCGGGCAACCCCGCCCATCGTGCGAGTAGCGCCGATTGTGTCTGCGCCTGCTCCGGGGGAGGATCGGAGCGCAGCAGACAGTCCAGCTCCTCGCACAGGCGTTCTTTCGCCGCCAGGGTCTGCCACACCGCTGTCTCGCGCGCGCGGGCGCGCGAGGCCAGCGTCGCCTCCAGTGCGACCTTGGCTTTGGCAAAGCGCGTTTCGATACTGCGCAACTCCGGGTCGGACTTGTCGGCCTTTTGCTTCCATTGTTCCTGCAGGTCCCTTAGCGCGCGGCGCAGCTCCTGATCGTCCTTGTCCGCCGCGAGCGCGAGTTGCTCAGCCTGTGCGCACAGTTCCTGCAGCGCGTGACGGTGTTCATTCTTGCGACCGTCCTCCTCTTTACGCTTGCTCTGGCGCGCCTCGAACACGGCATCGCACGCGGCGCGAAACTTGTTCCACAGCTCACGCTCGTCGCGCTGTGCGAGCGCCAGTTCTTTTGCCTGCGTCTGCCACCTCACCTGAATCGCCTTGACTTGCGACGGCGTCTCGCGCTCCAGGGCCTTCGACGACAGCGCCGTCACCTCGTCGATCAAGAGTTGACGGCCCGCCTTGGCGCGATCGCGCGCAGCCGCCAACGCGTCGCGCAGCGGCGCGAGCGCGGTTTTGAAGCGCTGATCGAGTTTTTTCCAGACGCCAGGATCGACGCTGCCCAGATCGCCCTCGCGCCAGCCGGGATCAGTGTCGCGCAGCCAGCGCTCGATTGCACGCCAGTCGCGCGGCTCTGCGAGCAGAACCTGCGCGTGTGCCGCAGCCGCTGCGATGAAATCCTCGCGCCGTTTGCGTGCATCCTTTTTGCGCGCGGCCAGTTCGGCGAAATGCTTGGCCGCCGGCGCGTACGCTCTTTCGCATGCGCCGTTAAAACGCTCCCACAAGGCCTTCGGTACGCCCGCGTGCTGCTGGTCGAGCGCCTTCCATTCGCTGCGCAGCTTCTGCACTTCGAGCGCGAGTTGCGGCGCATCCAGAGTCAGCTTCGCCGCGGCTTCCGCCCGCTCGCACAGCTGAAGACGCGCGTTTTGCTGACCGAACGACTCCCAGCGTTCGAGCTCCGACAGCTGCTGCACCATGCGGCCGAGCCGCTGCGTGGTGGGCTTGGGCAATTGACCGGCGCCCATCTTCAGCGCCTTGATCTCGTCGGCTGCGACGCGCGCCGCCTGTACCTGCCCTGCCGCAAGTGCCAGTTCGGCCGTGTGCAGCAGGGCATGGACCTGCTGACGCACGGCAGTCGTCTCCTGCAGCGCGGCCTGGACTTGAGCCAGGCGGCGCTGTTCGACTATCGTCATCGCCGCCTCGAAGCGCCGGGTGTAGTCCGCGGTGCGTATCGTTCGGGGGAGCGCTTGCCAGCGTGTAGGCAGTTCGGCGTGGTCGATGGAGGTTCCGGCAGCCAGCTGCTCGGCTTCGACCACCAGCGCCTCGGCAGCGGCAAGCGCATGGCGCTCGCGCTCCCACAATGCGATGCGCTCTTCGGCCTCGTCCATCCGCGAAAGCGCTGCGCCGTCGCCGCGCGCTTGCGCCTCCGCGCGCAGCGCCGCGAGTTCCGCGCGCATCGCTTCGAACGCATCGGCCGTGGCAGGCGCCGCGCCCGCAAGCGCTGCGGTCCATTCGCCCAGCCTGCGCTCGTATTGCGCGCGTGCACGCTGCTCCTCCTGCTCACGCTCGAAGCGTGACTGGATCGCCTGGCGCGCCGCGTCGCAGCGGCCGAGGCGCGGCGCATCGCCGGCAAGATCCAGCACCTGCCAGCGGCGGTTGAGTTCGATCACCGCGGTCAGTATGGGGCCGGGTTCGACCGCCAGCGCTTCCAGTTGCGCGATGACCGCGTCGGCTTCAGCTTCGTGCTCCTGTCGTCTTTTCAACGCATCGATGCGCTGGCGCGCATGCTTGGCCACGCCGTGATCCTTGTTCTTCGCCGCATCGGCGAGCTTGCGCAATCCCTCGCGCGTGAACACGCGTTCGGCTGCCGCCATGCGCGTCTCCGCATGTTCGGCGAGAAGCGCAAGTCCGACCAGCGCTGCTTCATCGCGCATGGCGGCGATGGCGATGCGGCGACGCTCCGTGTCGCGCGTGCGGCGCGCAACCTCGGCGCGGACCGCATCGGTACACTGATCCGCCTCGAGCAACATGCGCGCGCGCGCAGCGTCATCGGTCTGCGCCAGGACATCGCCCAGCGCGGATTCGATGGCATTACGCACCGCGATATCGGCTTCGGCTTCCCGCGCGGCGGCGAGCACCGCCGGATCGGCGCAGCGCAGCGCCGCAGCAATGCGCACTTCGGACGCGGGGTCTGTCGCGAGCAGACGCGCGAGCTCGTCCGATTCCGGCGGCAACTCGGCAATGCCGAGCACGCGCTGCGCCGGGTCGGCGTGCTGATGCAGCGGGGCGCGCGAAAACAGGTTTGCGATCATCGTATGGGTGGGCTTTGACGCTTCGAAGGCGAAGCGCTCCTGGCAATTATTTTAGGAATAGGTATAGCCTCTGCCAACGTGATCATAACCAAAAACCGCGTTGCTTAGTTAAATTGCCGCTACCCTCAACCTGGCGTCTTGGCGGATTTTCCCGCATCGCCCGCGGGCGCCGCGGCCGGCGTCGCGCCGCTTGCGGGCTTCGCCTCGCTTGCCGGACCTGCGACCGGCAAAAACGCCTGGCAATCCGGTGTGACATCGATCTTCTTTACGCCACCAAGGTTGACGGCGAGGCCGGCGACGCAATTGCCCTTGTCGATGACAAGCGCGCGATCCAGCAACGCGAGCGCGCCCGCGTTGCCCGCGCCGTGGGTGATCTGTCCGATCACGCCGAGGCCGGCGAGCGCAGCGGCGCGCGCCTCGGGCTTGCCCGCTTTGGCATTGCCGGCAGCCTCGAGGATCGCGCTCAGCTGAGGCTGCACCTTGCCAAGCAGGACTTTCATCGCTTGCGCTTCGCCCAGCTGCTGCGCCAATTCGGCGGACTTGGCGTTTGCGGCCTTGACCTCATTCTGCAATTTTGCGCGGGCCACGGCCGACGCTTGAGTGGCACTGGCGCTATCGGCACGCAATTGCGCGAGCGAAGCCTCGAGTTCGTCCGTCTTCAAGTACAGCAGCACCGCGACCGCCGCGACCAGCGCCAGCAATATCGTCAGCCCCTGCGTGGCCCAGCGCAACGCCTTGTCTTGCGTGACATTCAATTTCATGGCGAACTATCCTCCGCTATTATCGATGCAGATGCGATTGTACTTGCTGGCGCGCCAAATCAAAACAGTTAGCGGGCTGTTGCAAGGCGATTCCCGAACATACGGATGCATACCATCTTTATGGCGTCTCAGAGGGAAGCGTTATCCGGCAGCCCTGATTGGTGGATCCAAAACGGGCCTGCATGGGAACGAAAGGGCCCTATCCCCTCCTTTGGCCCCCTTTTTTCGAGACCCTATCAAATCTGCTCCTTCACGCGCGTGCAGACCGGATTGCGGTCGCCATAGGCGTTATCGGCGCGTCCCACCGGCGGCCAGTACTTGTACGAGTGCTGACCCGGCGCAGGATAAGCCGCCGCCTGGCGCGAGTAGGCATGTTTCCACTCATCGGCCCCGACCATGGCCGCGGTATGTGGCGCGTGCCTGAGCGGATTGTCCCCACGATCCATACGACCTTCCTCCACCGCGCGGATTTCGCCGCGGATCGCGATCATGGCGTCGATGAATCGGTCAAGCTCCATCTTGGACTCGCTTTCTGTCGGCTCGATCATAAGCGTGCCGGGAACCGGGAACGACATGGTCGGCGCATGAAAGCCGTAATCCATGAGCCGCTTGGCCACGTCTTCGACGCCGATGCCGCTTGCCTCTTTCAATGCGCGCAAGTCGAGTATGCACTCATGCGCCACCAGTCCGCCAGGTCCGCTGTAGAGCACCGGGTAGTGCGACGCGAGGCGCAGCGCGATGTAATTGGCGTTCAGGATCGCTACCTCGCTCGCGGCGCGCAATCCATCGCGCCCCAGCATGGCGATATACATCCACGCGATCGGCAATATGCCGGCGCTGCCATAGGGCGCGGCCGCCACCGCGCCGATGCTCAGCGCACCGCTTTGCAGTTCGCGGTGCCCGGGCAGAAAGGGAGCAAGATGCGCAGCCACCGCGAGCGGGCCCACGCCTGGCCCGCCGCCGCCGTGCGGTATGGCGAAAGTCTTGTGCAGGTTGAAATGCGACACGTCGCCGCCGAACTCTCCCGGCGCGCAAAGCCCCACCATGGCATTCATGTTGGCCCCGTCCACGTACACCTGCGCGCCATGCCGATGAACGATGTCGCAGACCTCGGCGATATTGGCCTCGAACACGCCGTGGGTTGAAGGATAGGTCACCATGATCGCCGCCAGCCTGCGGCTGTGCGCCTCGGCCTTGGCGCGCAGGTCGGAGATATCGATATTGCCCTGGGCATCGCAAGCCACAGCCACCATCTGCATGCCCGCCATGTGCGCAGACGCCGGATTGGTGCCGTGCGCCGAACTTGGGATCAGGCATATGTCGCGCTCACCTTCGCCGCGCGAACGATGCCAGGCGCGGATCACAAGCAAGCCCGAGTACTCGCCCTGCGACCCGGCATTGGGCTGCAACGACACGGCGGCATAGCCCGTGGCTGCACACAGCATGCGCTCCAGGTCACTGATCAATGCGCGATAGCCGGCAGTCTGCGACGACGGTGCGAATGGATGGATATGCGCGAATTCGGGCCAGCTGATGGGGAGCATTGCGCTCGTCGCATTGAGTTTCATGGTGCAGGATCCGAGCGGGATCATGCTGCGGTCGAGTGCAAGATCCCGGTCGGCTAGCCGGCGCAGGTAGCGCAGCATCTCGGTCTCGGTTTGATAGCGCTGAAATACCGGATGGGTCAGGAATGCGCTTACGCGCCTGAGTTCCGGCGGATAGGCGTCGAGCACGCCGGCTTCGAGCGCGTCGAAATCCGGTATTGCGGCCCCGGTAGGCCCAATGGTCCGCCACAGGCGCAAGACATCCTCGCGCGTGCTGATTTCGTCGAGCGAGACGCCGACGCGGCCTTGGTCGACGCGGCGCAGGTTGCAGCCCTGCGCCGCGGCCGCTAGATGGACCTCTTGCGTGCGCGCAGCGGTAACGAGCGTGAGGGTGTCGAACCAGGTAGCATTTTCCACCTCGATCCCGAGCTCTTTCAGTCCCGCCGCGAGCACGCCCGTGAGGCGATGGGTACGTTTAGCGATGCGCGTCAAACCGCGTGCGCCGTGGTAGACCGCATACATGCCTGCGATCACGGCGAGCTGCACCTGCGCGGTGCAAATGTTGCTGGTCGCTTTTTCGCGCCGGATGTGCTGTTCACGCGTCTGCAGCGCGAGCCGATAGGCGCTCTGGCCCTGGCTGTCCAGCGTCACCCCCACCAAGCGCCCGGGCATGCTGCGCTTGAGTTCGTCTCTGGTGGCGAAATAAGCCGCGTGCGGACCGCCGAACCCGAGCGGCACGCCGAAGCGCTGGGCCGAGCCCACCACCACGTCGGCGCCCCACTCCCCGGGCGGAGCGAGCAGCGTTAGCGCGAGCAGATCGGCGGCAACCACGACCATGGCGCCTCTTGCGTGCAGCGCCTGGACCAGGTCACGGTAGGCGTTCACGTCACCGTTCACCGCCGGATACTGCAGCAGCACTCCGAAAGAATCGGCCGCTAGTGCGGCTTCTGCTACACCGGTCTGAATCCCGATGCCCAGCGGCGCGGCGCGCGTGCGCACCACGTCGATGGTCTGCGGCAGCACTGAATCCGCGACAAAGAAGGTCTTGCCCCGGCGCTCTGCGCTGCGCGCGCACATGGCCATGGCTTCGGCTGCGGCAGTGGCCTCGTCGAGCATCGATGCGTTGGCGATCGCCATCCCGGTGAGATCGCACACCATGGTCTGGAAATTGATCAGCGCTTCGAGCCGGCCTTGCGCGATTTCCGGCTGGTAAGGCGTATACGCCGTATACCAGGCGGGGTTCTCCAAGATGTTGCGCAAGATGACGCCGGGCAGGTGGGTGCCGTAATAGCCCTGGCCGATGAACGAGCGGAACACGCGGTTTTTCGCAGCGATCTCCTTGAGTTCGGAAAGTGCGCCGGCTTCGGTACGCGCGCTCGGCAGATCGAGCGCCGACTTGCGCCGAATGCCGACCGGTATTACCGCGTCGATCAGCGCGTCACGGCTTGAATAGCCCAGTGCGGCGAGCATCGCGGCCTCGTCCTCCGCATTCGGGCCGATGTGGCGCGCGGCGAATGCGTCGCGCGCTTCGAGTTCGGCCAGCGAGGTGCGCGGCGACACCGCCGTGGCCTCCATCAATTCGGTTGACATGGCACTCCTCACTTTGCGGCGTGCGTCGAGTAAGCAGCGGCGTTCATCAGCTTGTCGGCATCTCGGGCGTTGTCGGGCTTGATCCTGAAGAGCCACGCGGCGTAGGCGTCGGCATTGACCTTTTGCGGCGACCCCACGAGGTCATCGTTTGCGGCCAGCACCGTGCCCGCCACCGGCATGTAGATGTCGGAGGCGGCTTTCACCGACTCGATCACCGCGCAGGCTTCGCCTTGGCCGTACCTCTTGCCCGCGGAAGGCAATTCCAGAAACACGATGTCACCCAGAACTTCCTGCGCGTGGTCGGTGATACCCACGGTGAGCGTGCCGTCCGCCTCGGCAGCCACCCATTCGTGCGTTTCGGTGTATTTCAAGTGTTCAGGGGTTTTCATGATTTTTCTTCCATCGTTGTGACCAGAACCTTGCCATGGCGCACGAAGGGCAGCTGCACCACCATTGCCGCGAGCTGCCTGTCGCGTATGGCTACCTCCACCGGAGAGCCCGTGGCCACGCCTAGCGGCAGGCGCGCGAGCGCGATCGATCGCTCGAGCGTGGGCGCATACGTGCCACTGGTGATGACGCCCTCGCCTTGCGCGGTTGCGACCTTCTGCGCTCTGCGCAGCACGCCGCCTTTCTCCGCAAGCATCAGGCCCGACATTTGCCGGATCTGCGCATGTGCGAGCAGCGCGCCCTTGCCGATGAAATCGCGCGCACCCGCGAGATCGACGGTCCAGGCGAGCCCCGCATCGAGCGGCGACACGCTCTCGTCCATATCCTGTCCCCACAGGTTCATGCCCGCCTCCAGGCGCAGCGTGTCGCGCGCGCCCAGGCCGCAGGGCCGCACGCCGATGTCGATGAAAGCGTTCCACAGCGCCACGGCGCGCGCGCTCGGAAAAACGAGTTCGAATCCGTCTTCGCCGGTGTAGCCGGTGCGCGCAACCATCCAATCGCCCACCTGTGCGCTATGAAAGGGCGGCAGCGTCTTGGTCGCAGCGCACGTCTCGGGCAGCGCCTGCCACACCCGCTCGCGCGCCTGCGGCCCCTGTACCGCGATCAACGCAAGATCTCGCCGCGGCGCAATTTCTGCCGCGGCGCCCACGCGCCGCCTGAGCGCATCGAGCCAGTCCAGGTCCACCTCCGCCCTCCCCGCATTCACGACCAGCCGGAAGGACTGGTCGGTGAAAAAATAGGCGATCAGATCGTCGACGACCCCGCCTGCGTCGTTGAGCATGCAGGAATAGAGCGCGCGCCCCGGCAGTTTAAGCTTGTCCACGTTATTGGCGAGTGCGCGGCGCAGAAAATCGCGCGCGCCCGCGCCGACGAGATCGATCGCCAGCATATGGGACACGTCGAACATCCCGGCCGCGCGCCGCACGGCATGGTGTTCCTCGATCTGGGAGCCGTAATTCACCGGCATGTCCCAGCCGCCGAAATCGACCATGCGCGCGCCTAGTGCGCGGTGAACGGCATTGAGTGGTGTCGTCTTGAGCACGTGAGCCTCGGTAGCAATGAAAAAGGGGCAACGCCGGCCTTTCGGCCTACCTCACCCCTCTGTCCTTGTACCTGAGAGATTACAGCCCAGTGTAGCAGGCTGCGCGCCCCTTCGGTGGCCGCCCATTGTGCGGCTGCTCTCCAGAGTGACGGAAGCACCGCTTCCGCTCGACCGGTCCTTTTGCCTGAGAGTTTCTGGGTATTGCGCCTTCGGCGGCCGCTGCACACGTTGCAGCGACGCTCTCCCGGTCGGATGAACCGACTCTAGGCCGCGCTAGCGGCTCTGTCAATGCGAAATATCAATCCTGTGCGGGAGCAGCAGTTCAATCCTGTCGTTCTTGATCTTGGTCAATGCCCGCACCGCGGATCGAACTCGCCATACCGAAGAGCTCAAACGTCTGCTCGCCGAATTAGGCCCGACGAAATAGTAACGTGCAGTGCCGGCGATCGACTTCTTATCTCCAGCCGGCAATGGCTTCGCGTCCCGCCTGGTTGAGCGGCCGCGCAACCAAGCCGCTTTGCGAAACGCTCACGCGGTACAGCGCTCCGTCGGCCATGGGCAAAAAGGTCGCACTGCCGGAAAGCGCATCCACCCAGGGCACATATTCCCTGTAGCGGCGCGCCAGCTCCCAGGCATCAAAGCGCGTGGGCTCGTTGAGCACATGGACTGTGCGCGCTGCGCGACGCTCGCTGTCGATGTCGCGATAGCGACCGCCGATGCGCTCCAGCCGGTAGACGGTGTCGAAGCCGGCGATGCTGGCTAGGCCGCGCCACTTGAGCACCCGCGCGTCGATCTGCCACTCATCGCCGCGCAGCTCGAAGCTATGCGTCGGGGTCGAAGGATAAGTGAGCGTGGCGCGATAGTATCGCTCACCCAGGCGCGACAGCATGATCTCAGCCGCCGGCTGCTCACGGGTCAGGCGTTCGTAGGTCAGCAGGCTGAAACCGAGCAGCCATGCCGCCGCCGCCGCGAGCAGGAAGCACAGTCCCAGAAGGGTGTGAACACCGCCGTCGATGAGCCGCCACTGCCTGAACCCGCGTACAGCCCGTATCAGGAACAGCAGGCCGATAAGCCCGCAAACGCCAATGATGCCGTAGAGCAGCATGCTGGAATCCATTCTCCAGGGCCCGCCGCGCATTCCGTTGACGCAAACGCATCGGCGACTTTCGCGGAAAATTCTGCGTGGGAAGAGTAAAACGCATCATAGACGGTATCGGCCATGCGTGCCGGCCTTCACGCTAGTATTCCCAGATCTCGCTAAAGCAGATACGCCGTGTTCAAGCCACCCTGCAGCTATTCTCGTCAGCCAGAGGCGCACCAGCGCTCGGCTGATGTAGTACAATCCGACTACCTTACGGAGCCGCATCATGGCCACTACCGCCACCAGCATAAAATTGCCACCCACCCTCAAGGCCGAGCTGGAAAAACTCGCCCGGCGTTCCGGCGAGACCACCCACGCGGTCATGGTGCGCGCGCTGTCCGAGCACGTTGCAGCGGCCAAACGCTACCGCAGTTTTCTCGATGACGCCGCGCGCGCCGATGTCGCCATGCAGGAGAGCGGCGTCGGCTACGCGATGCAGGATGTGCACGCCTATGTTGCGGCCAAAGTGCGCGGCAAGCGCGCGAAGCGGCCGAGCGCCGCAAAGTGGCGAAAGTAATCTACGCCGCAGAAGCGCTCGCCGATCTTGAGCGTCTGACCGAGTTCCTGCTGGAGCAAGCCCCGGAGTCGGCCCCTGCCGTTCTCGCTCGCGTGACTGCCGCGATCGAAATCCTCGTCGATCATCCGCTCATCGGCCGCCGCGTGGAGGGCGAGTTGCGCGAGTTGGTGATTCTGCGCGGCGCCTCGGGCTACCTTGCCCTGTACCGTTTTGACCCAGTTCGGGATATCGTTCGGCTGCTGCGCATTCGGCACCAGCGGGAAGTCGGTTATCGCGATTGAACGGCGCTATTTGAGAAGCTTTCTCGCCCGAGGACGGGCAACCTTGCCGCCTCCCGCCCGGACGAGCAACCACTTGCGCACGTCAGCGGCTTCGATGACCTGGCCATGCCGGGCAACTTCCTTTCGCGCTTCCAGTGCAAACGCAACAAATACGCTTCGGATTCTCTTGCGCGCTTTGCTCTCAGTCATCGTGCCACCACTTTCATCGCGTCAACAATCGCCTGAGTCTCCACCGACACGCGCGTCACGCGCACGCGCCGGGGCCGCATGGCTAATTCCCGCCGCGCAGGTATCGCATGATTCTGTCGGTGGTCCAGCCTTTGAACATCGGATTGTTCATGCTGCCGCGCGATTTCTCGATCGCCAGCCGGCCTTTCGATTTGGTCTTTCCGAGCGGCTTAAGAACGACTTCCCCGCGAAGGTATTCGAATTCCACTTCCGTGTTCGGCAGCAGCCCCGCCTTTTCGCGTATGTCCTGCGGAATCGTGACCTGGCCTTTGCTGGTAATGCGCACTGTCGCTCTCCCGGTAATACCGTAGTCAGGCGAGAATCTTACCGCGCAATCAGTGCTGGGACAATGCTGAGCCTAGCTCTCCGTGGCGACGTCATTCGCGCTCCCGCACCGCGAGGCTTTGCGTCGATCTGCCGACCAGCCCGCGCTCATCGAATATGCGCGCTTCGGCCAGACCGCCTCCGCTTCTACCGAGCAGTGTGCGCGCGTCGATGCAGACCCATTCGCCTTCGGGTTTGCGCAGCAGATTGATGGTGAGGTCGGAATTCACGAAGATGAATTTGCGGAAATCCAGGATGGCACTGATGCCGTTGCCAGAGTCCGCGGCGACCGCGACGCGCTGCAATGCGCTCGGCGGCTCGCCCGCGACGAGCGGATAGCGCATGCGAAACCAGACGGCGGACGGTCCGCGGAAGAACACCCCTTCCGCAATCCTGCTCTCGATCAGGTCCTTATAGCTGATGACATCGCGCGCGAACGGGAATGGCGCCACAGGCGAATCTTTGACTGAACGCGGTGCGTGCGCAAGCGGATGCCCCGGAAGATTGCGCGGCAGGATCAGATCGGCCTCGCGCTGCGCGAGCGCAGTGACGCGCGCGACTTCCTTGCCGCGCGCAGTCAAGCGCGCCGAAAAATGTGCGACATTACGGCCAGCGTATTCGGTCTGTACGTCTACCGCTATTTCCGCAATCGGGATCGGACGCAGCAGATTGGCGGTCAGCCGCGCAATGTGCGTCAAACCAAGCGCACTCGCGGCGCGCTCGATACTGCGCGCGACGAGGGCGATCGGCGGACCAGCATGTTGATGCTCGGGGCTCCACGGACCGCGGGTCAGCCCGGTCGAAGCGTAGGCGCCATTCTCTAGCGGTACATAGGCACTCGCAGGCGGCGCTGCACTATCCCGCTTATCGCTCAACGAAGCAGCGCCTTCGACGACTTCGGACTGAGCCTAGCGCATGAGCCGATCGCGACGGACCGACTAGGTCCCGAAACCATCCCCAACCATCACTTCGATCAGACACGTTCCGCCTGTCGCGAGCGCAGCCTTCAGCGCCGGCACGATGCCTTTCGGAGCGCTGACGCGTTCGGCGTGCAGACCCATCGATTTGGCGAGGCCGGTGAAATCGATTTCGGGATCGCGGATGTCCATGCCGGTAAAGCGATCGGTGGAACGCATGGAAACGAGCCGCTCCTTGATGATGCGGTAGCTGCGGTTGTTCGCGATCACATAGATGACTGGGAGCTTGAAATGCGCCGCGGTCCACAGCGCTTGCACGCCGTACATGGCACTGCCATCGCCGATGATGGCCACCACCGGCCGCCCCGGCTGCGCGATGCTCACGCCTACCGCGCCGGGCATGCCGAAACCGAGCCCGCCGCTCGCGAGTCCGTAATAGCTCCGGCGGTCGCGCAGGTGCAGGAATTCCGGCAGGGTATTCGTCGCAGTCAGCGCCTCTTCCACCACGATCGCATTCTGCGGCAGCGTGTCGCAGATCTGCAGCATCAAGAAGCTCGCGTCGATCGGTGCGGTCTGTGCCTGCAGTATTGCCTTCGCGCGCGAGCGTTCGCGCTGCGCCGTCCAGTTCTTCGATTTGAGCGCGGCGAGCCGGCGCGCCGCGCCTTCGGCCGCCGCCGCGGAGCGCCGCGCGCGCAGAAGCGGCAGAAGAGCGCGCAGGGTTTCCTTGACGTTCGCCTGCAGCGCGAGTTCGGTCGGATAGTTCTTGCCGAGCTCCCAATCGCGTTCGCTGATATGCACCACCGGCAGGCCCTCGGGCAGCGGCGCCACCGGGCTGTAGACCGACATGCGCAGGAGGTCCGCCCCCAGACAGAGCATGAGGTCGTACGGTGCAAGCGCCGCACGCACGAGCTTCTGCGAGCGCGTAAGCGCGCCAACGTAGGCGGGGTGCGACGTGGGGAATTGTGCCGCATAAGGAATGGGCTGCTGGTACACCGCGGCGCCGAGCAACTCGGCGAGCTCGCCCGCTTCGGCAAAGGCATCATGGATCGAAATCTCCTGCCCCGCGAGGATTACGGGATTACGCGCCGCCAGGAGCCTAGCCGCGAGTTGTTCGAGCGCCTCGTCGGAGGGCCGCATGCGCGCGTCGACACGGGTCGGCGCGCCGAAATCCATCTCCACCTCAGCATCGAGCACATCGCCCGGCAGGCTGATGAAGACTGGGCCGGTCGGCGGTGTCAGCGCCACCTTCGCAGCGCGGCGCACGATGATCGGCAAATCTTCGGCGCGCGTCACTTCTACCGCCCATTTGACCATCGGCTGCGCGATGGGCACGAGCGGCGCGTAGAGCAGCGGCTCGAGCAGCCCGTGGCCCTGCTCCTGCTGGCCGCAGGTGACGATCATGGGCGAGCCGGAAAACTTCGCGTTGTAGAGCGCGCCCATCGCGTTGCCCAGGCCAGGGGCGACGTGCAGGGTGCATGCGCTGAGACGGTTGGACGCGCGTGCATAGCCGTCGGCCATTCCGACCACTATGGCTTCCTGCAGTCCGAGCACAAAGTTGAGTTCGGGGAAATCAGGCACCACTTCCATCAGCGGCAACTCGGTGGTGCCGGGATTGCCGAACAGTTGGGTAACGCCCTCATCGACGAGGAGCTTCAGAAATGCGGAACGGCCGTTAAGCTTTATCATGATTAGAATGACCTCGGTAAGCCAAGCACATGCTCGGCGACATAAGAAAGGATCAGGTTGGTGGAAATCGGCGCCACCAGGTACAGGCGCGTCTCGCGAAACTTGCGCTCGACGTCATACTCGCAGGCAAAGCCGTAGCCGCCGTGGGTCTGCAAGCAGACGTTGGCCGCCTCCCAGGAAGCTTTGGCCGCAAGATGTTTGGCCATGTTCGCCTCGGCGCCGCAGCTCTGGTGCTGATCGAACAGCGCGCACGCCTTCCAGCGCATCAGGTTGGCCGCTTCCGTCTCCATATAGCTTTCCGCGATCGGAAATTGCACGCCCTGGTTTTGGCCGATCGGCCGATCGAACACCACGCGCTCCTTGGCGTAGCCGCTCGCGCGGCCGATGAACCAATAGGCATCGCCGATGCATTCGGCTGCGATCAGGATGCGCTCGGCGTTGAGTCCGTCGAGAATGTATTTGAAGCCTTTGCCCTCCTCGCCGATCAGGTTTGCCGCCGGGATTTCGAGATTGTCGAAGAAGAGTTCATTCGTGTCGTGGCTCACCATGTTGCGTATCGGCTGCAGCGTCAGTCCCTTGCCTATCGCCTGGTGCAGATCGACGATGAATATCGACATGCCTTCGGACTTGCGCTTGACCTCGTTGACGGGCGTGGTCCGCGCCAGAAGTATCATCAGGTCCGAGTGCTGGATGCGCGAGATCCACACCTTCTGGCCGTTGACCACGTAGCGGTCCCCCTTCTTCACGGCCGTCGTCCTGAGCTTGGTGGTATCGGTGCCGGTAGTCGGCTCGGTCACCCCCATCGATTGCAGCCGCAGTTCGCCCGAGGCGATCTTGGGCAGGTACTTGCGCTTCTGCTCCTCGGAACCGTGGCGCAGTAGCGTGCCCATGTTGTACATCTGCCCGTGGCAGCTGCCCGAATTTCCACCGCAAAGATTGATTTCCTCCATAATCACCGAGGCCTGCGCGAGCCCCAGCCCCGAGCCACCGAATTCCTGCGGGATCAGCGCTGCCAACCAGCCGGCCTTGGTCAACGCATCGATAAATTCCACCGGAAAACCGCGCTCGAGGTCGAGCTTGCGCCAGTATTCGTCTGGATACTGGCGGCAAAGGCCGCGCAGGGCTTCGCGCATCTCCTGGTGTTGGTCTGGAGCGGGAATGTTCATTGAATTTTCTCTCGATTCGCTTGATTGGACATATCGATTGCCACCGAATCGACCATCAACTCGGGTGCAATTGACGCAACCGCTCGGCCTCGTTGTTCTTGGTATCTAGGGCGCGGAACTCGGGCTGTGCCAAGGCGATGCGATATCGATGATACCGAACGCCATCGAACTAAACAACAATGCAGGCACGCAACGCGTCGAGTCTGCCTCCGCCGAAGCGGGCAAGGACAAAAAAAAGCCGGGTTGCGCGCCCGGCTTTTCCGTGAAAGATTTGGCTCGGTCAGACAGCTTGAATCTTCGCTGCCTGCTTGCCTTTCTTGCCATCTACGATTTCGAAGGACACTTTCTGACCTTCCTTGAGGGTTTTGAAGCCCTGCATATTGATTTCGGAGAAATGCGCGAACAGATCTTCGCCACCGCCATCCGGGGTGATAAAACCGAAGCCCTTCGAGTCATTGAACCATTTCACTGTGCCGGTTGCCATGTTGCGATCTTCCTTTTTTCCAAAGTGAGTTTTTCGGGCATAACCCGTTCAATGTTTGAATCTCAAGACTGAAAAGGACGTACCACTCAGGGAACCGCTCTCAAGCACTTGAAACTAAACACTTGTGCGCGTTATACCAACTAATAGCCGAGCCGTCAAGTGGGGAACTATCTGGCATATCGGGTCGGACCAGAACGCCCTGCGCAAATAGCACAGCACGATGGCGCTCAAGAACGGCGCCTATTCTAGAGGTGCAGCGCGTTGGCATATCTTGCAGTACGAAGCTAGCCATCAGCGCATAGCCCCTAAGCCGAGTGCCCATGCGCCTATGCTGATGCGGCCACTTATACGCGGCGCTTGTATTCGCCCGTGCGCGTGTCGATCTCGATCTTGTCGCCAATCGCGCAAAATAGCGGCACCTGCACGTTAAAGCCGGTGTTGATCTTCGCCGGCTTGAGTACCTTGCCCGAGGTGTCGCCGCGCACGGCGGGTTCCGTGTAGATGATTTCGCGCACGACCGTGTTAGGCAACTCGACCGAAATGGGGCGGTCATCGTAGAAAACCACCTCGCAGGGCATGCCGTCCTCGAGGAAATTGATTCCCTCGCCCATGTTGTTCTTTTCCACCTCGAACTGGTTGTATTCGGCATCCATGAACACATACATCGGGTCGGAGAAATAGGAGTAGGTCGAGGGCTTGCGCTCGAGCACCACGATATCGAATTTTTCATCGGCCTTGTACACGTTTTCGCTGACCGAATCCGAAAGCAAGCTTTTGAGCTTCATCTTCACTACCGAAGCGTTGCGGCCGGATTTGCTGAATTCGGCGCGCTGCACCACCATTGGGTCGCCACCCAGCATGATCACGTTGCCAGCGCGGAGTTCTTGTGCAATCTTCATGACTGATCGATCCTAGCGTTAGATATCTAAAGCTTTCTATTTTAACAAATATCGGCAAATCTGCGCAAGATTATTTGCCAAATCCCCGGGTTTGGCCAGCTGCACCGCCCAGCGGATGGCATGCGCCTGCAGTTCCATCCGGTGTCCCCAAAAATCAATCCAGGCCGGTTGGATCAGGGCTCCGTCGCCTTGGTTCCAGGCATCCCAAAACGCCCTGACTGCTTGTGCAGCACCGCTGGCCAAGTCCTGGCAATACAGATCCAGAAAGGCCTGCAGCTTCGGCCAGTGGGCTCGCTCCTCTTGCGCGTAGATGTGCCATAGGAATGGCCGCGCCGCCCACTGCGCACGCGCGAAGGAATCCTCTCCGCGCACCAGATTGAGGTCGCATGCCCACAGCAACCGGTCGTAATCGTCCTGATCCATGAATGAAAAGATTCGGACTTCCAGGCTCGCTTTGCGCAAGACCGCCCCAGCAGCGAGATTCTCGGTTCCAAAAAACGCCGACAAGGCCTCGAGCGCAATTCCCTCCGGAACGAGGCAACGCACCCGCGTGGCGCCATCCGACCAGGCGTGCAACAGCCCGGCTATCCCGGGATGCGCGTAGCAAAACAAGGAAACTTGAATATCGCCTGCGCGCGGCTCCTCCAGCCCCACTCTTTCCCAGAAGCGCGCTTGCTCTGCGGCCGAGCGCTGGAAACGATCGCGCGCTTGCGGCAGCCCTTGCTCGGCCAGCAGTCCACCTGTGCCGGGGACGAAACCCGGAAAGAAGAAATACTTGATCAGGCCCACTGCCGGCTGCGGCGAGGGCAGTCCATGACAGCCCAGAACCCAGTTTTCGGCGCTCAAGAATTCGAGGTTGATCCACACCGGCTTTGGCTCCCTCGCCGCCATTGCGGCAACGTAGCTCGCAGGCGGATTGCACGCGAACGCTTCGACCACGACATCGGCCGCGCTCGCCTCGGGAAACGGCTCGTGCCACCACCTCACTTCCACGTTATGGCTACGCTGCGATTCCTGACCCGGCACAATATCGGGACATATCCTGCAAAAACTCTCGAGATCGTCCACCCATAAACGCACCGTCAGGCCATGCTCGGCGGCGAGCTGCCGCGCCAGGCGCCAGCACACGCCGATATCACCGTAGTTATCGACTACGGTGCAAAAAATGTCCCAGTTGCGAGGAGCGTACATCAGGGCACGGTGAGCCAACGGTAGATGCAGACCGGCGCGATTATGCGCCGCGCGCAAAGGGCGCGCTCGCGCGCCCCGTGAGCTTGCTCAAAACCCGCTGCAAAGTGAATCCTGCTACAGGTCAATCTAGGCGAGCACGAGGGGATGCGCCCCGTATGGCATGAAATCAAATGCTGCCACCAGGGAAGTCCCCTTAGGGGATTTCCCCTCGTTTCGTATTGAGCTCTTGCGCTGATACGCGGCTAAGTTCGGCTTTTCACGTAGGCGGCCAGATCCTGCGCGTCGAGGTTTCCGGGCTGGCGCCTGAGCATCTCGTCAGTCACCGTACGCATGTCCTCGTAGAGCAGATGATCCTGCAGCACCGAATAAAAATACAGTTCAGGTGTTATGTCCTCGGCCGAAGCCTTCTGCCGCATTTGGGCGTAGATGCCCTTGGCTTGGTTCACTTCTGCGAGCTGTTCGGAAGACAGACGCGCGGGCCTGCCGCCGCCGCGCACCACGATACCGCCGGAGCGGCCCAGCTTCGCAATCTGGAGCAAGTTAGGAACCTGGGCGATCTTCTGCGCCACCCCCGAAGGCAACTGTGACGCTTCGGCAACTTGCCCGTTCGCGGATTCGCTTCGTTGCGTACCGGCCTTGAAACCCGCCGGCCCCTTCCAGGTCTCCTGGCGGCTGCCGCTGAAATAGACCAGGCGCAACTGCGCACCAGAGGCAAGAGTGAAATGGTCACCCTCGCGCACTTTCATGAATGCCTGCGCCTTGGACTGAACGCCGGCCTGGCTGGCGTAGCTCACATCGCCTGACAATTGATTAACCAGGCCTACATCGCTCGACTGGGCGCTCGCGCCCAGCGCTGCGCCCAGCAGCGCGGCAGCAGCCATACCGGCCAGCATCGTTCGCATGACTATTCCCCTAATAGCGTGTTTTCAATGTTATCCGAATGTTGCGCGCGAGAACGGTAATTTGTCACATTCGCGCGCATTATTTGGCGGGTTGCATGCGGGCCTTTACCCACGCCGCCAATTGCTGGGCTTCTGCGCTTGCCGGCTGCTTGCGCACCATCTCGTCTGCCAAGGCTTTCATTTCGCCATACAAGAGATAGTCCTGAAGAACGGAAAACAGGTACAGCTCCGCGGTGATGTCCTCCGGCGGCAGTTGCTCGCGCAACTGTGCGTAAGTGGCGCGCGCGGCCGCCAGCTCGGCCTTATCTACTGTAGCTGAACGCCGCTCCTTCGGTGCGCTGCGCACCTGTATGCCGCCCAGTCTTGCCATCTGGATCATGTCGGGAATCTTCTGGATCTTCTGTGACACGCCGACCGGCAGACTCGCCACCTCCTGCACCGCTCCGCGCAGCGCATCGCTACGCTCCGCGCCGATATTGAAGCTTGCGGGACCGCGCCAGGTTTCCCTGCGGCCGTTCTGAAAATAGACGATCTGTACCTGTGCGGCGTCGGGAAGCGTGAACCGGTCGCCCTGGCGCATCTTCATGAATGCGCGCACCTTGCCCGAGCCGGTCGGGCTGACGTAGGTGACCTCTCCGGCAAGCTGTTGAACCAGGCCCACATCGACCGCTTGGGCGTTGCCGATACCATGGGCGCCGAGCAACAGCGCGCCCGCAAAAAAAATACGCCACATAGTTCCCATCATGACCTCCCGCAATGCATCCATAGGTTTCTTTTCAGTGACGCGGCAATTCGGCGCATCTGTCAGCGAATTTGTTACACCGTCTGCACATCCTCCAAGCGCCGCTAGCACCGGCCCCATTCTAACAGGCTGTCGAAAAGCGAAGAACGCGATCCTTTGACAGGGTGCGACGATGCATGGAGCTTTGATTGGGGAAGCGTTGTCGAGCGGCCTGCGAACGGCCTGCGAACGGCCTACCCATCATCGAGCCGCAGAATTTCGAAAATCTCGATGGGTTCTTCCTTGCCTTTGACCAAGACCGTCTCCTGCTTGCCCGTGACGACCCCCGCCCCCGCCGCGTCTACCGTAGCCTTGCTCGCAACGAATACGCAGTGCATCTCCTTGGTCACGCCCTCCAGCCTGGATGCAGCATTGACCGTATCGCCGATGGCGGTGAACTCGGTGCGCTTGACCGAGCCGATGTCCCCGATCACCGCTTCACCGCTATGCACGCCGATGCCGATGCCGAATTCTGGCAGCCCGCGGTCCGGAAATCGCTCGCGCATCCAGCGTTTGAAATCCTGCGCCTCCTTCGCCATCTGCAGCCCCGCCCGAACGGCGCGGCGCGCGTGGTCCGGATGCCGCACCGGTGAACCGAAAATCGCCATTACCGCGTCACCGATGAATTTGTTGACCATCCCGCCCTCGGCCAGGATCGGCTCGGTCGTGCGGCTGAAAAAGGCGTTGAGCATTTCCACCACCTCGTGCGCGTCAAGCTTCTCGGATATGGTGGTGAAATTGCGGATATCCGAGAACAGCACCGTCACCTGCACCGACTCTCCGGCGAGGTCGGGGCGCTCGCCCTCGGTCAGCACCTTGACCACGTCGTCCGACACATAACGACCGAACATGCGTCGCAAGCGCGCGCGCTCGCGCTCTTCGCCGGTAAGCCGCAGGCCCAAGGTGGCGAGAAAGCCGATTCCCAGAACCAGTTGCACCCTGGCCACGGGTAGCAGCCAATCCTGCAAGAACATGGCCCATGCAGGCACCAGGCAAAGCAAGCCGAGCGCCAATGCCACGGCGAGGCCGCCTGCCGGATGCAAGCGCAGGTAAAGCAATGCAGCGAGCACGAGCAGTGCCAGCACGTAGGCCGATTCCACCGCCGGCGCAAGCTCGCGCGGGTAGCGCCCCGAAAGTATGGTTTCGATGATATTGGCGTGAATTTCACCGCCTATCATCGGATCGCCCTTCTTTGTGAATACGCTGCGCGAATAAGGCGTGGGATGGCGGTCCTGGGTGCCGCGGTCGTTGGCGGCGATGATCACTGCGCGCCCCTTCAGTTGCTGGACCTCGGGATCGGCCAGCGCGTCAGCTTTGAGCAATCTGCTCATGGACACGGTGGGAATGGTGCCCGGCGGACCGACGTATCCGATCAGCCGCGGTCGCGGTTCGCGCACGAGCCTCACGCCCGCGACGTTCCACTCGGTTAGCATCGGATCGACTCCGGCCGCGCGCAGCGCGATCTGCGTCGCAAATGCCATTCCGGGCCTGTTCGGATCCGGGTCGAACGCCGGCAAATAGCGGCGCACCGAGTTGTCCTCGTCGGGGTTCAGGTTGGCGATGCCAAGGTCGTTGATGCCCCGCGGCAACAGATACAGATGGTCACGCGGCGGTAGCAGCAGCCTTCCCTCGCCATCGGACAGTTCGATCAACTGCGTGATGAGTATCTTGTTGCCCGCGGCGAGCTGAGCGCGAAACGGCGCATCGTAGCTGCGGCTGCTGTCGGTTTCGGGCAGGTTGAGCTTCTTCAGCCAGTCTTCGGCGCTCACCTGATACAGGTAGTCCAGCCCGACGACTGTGGCCCCCGCGCGTATGAGCGTGTCCATAGCGCGCGCGAAGTGCGGTTGCCAAAACGCCAGCGGGTCATCCTTGTATTCGTCCAGCGTTTGCTCATCCACGGCCACGACCGCCGCATGGATCGCGTCGCGACGCTTGCCCGCGTACTGGTGCCAGTAGTCATAGTAGACATCCTCCAACGGCGTCAACCACCCAAGCCGCTGCACGGCCTCGCTGCAGCCGAAAGCGACCGCCACGACGAGGACAAAGCGCGACAAGGGGCGCAGGCGGAACCAAAGGCTAGCGGCTTGCTGCACTATGCCTCCCGCCTGCCGCTAGAATTGCGCGGCTCAGTTCAACCTGCGTCACTTTGCAAATCGGCGCAGTTTTCATCAATCACCGACGTACACGAACGCCGCCCAGAAAAACGGATTGCCGCGCGAAAAATGATATTCGCCTCTGCTGTACCGGCCCTCGCGGAGGTCGCGCTGTGCGTCGTTCACCGCCCTTAGCGCACTCCCGCCCTGCTTGATATTGCGGAAAGTCGTGGTCATCAGCGCCTCGGTGGACAGGTTGTCCACGCTCCAGTGCGAAACCAGCAGACTTTTTGCGCCGGCGAACATGAACGCGCGGGTCAACCCGGCAAATCCTTCGCCGTTGTTGGCCTGCGCAGTTTCGCCGGCGGTATTGCAGGCGGACAAGGCGACCAGCTCGGCGTTGAGTTCGACATCTTCGATCACTTCTTTCATCGTAAGGATACCGTCCTCGCCGCGCAAGTCGCCGACCAGGGTCAGTGCGAGCGAGGGCTGCGCCCCAGACTTCGCGTGCGCGGCGCCCACCCCGGATTCGGCAGCCGGCTCCGCGCCGGGCAGGAACTCGCCGCCGAGAAATCCGTGCGTCGCAAAAAGCACGTAGCGGCTGTTCTTGAGTTCTCCCGCCTTGGTCATACGCTCCTGCGCCTCATCGCCGATGAACAGCCGACTGCTGCCGCCCAGAATCCGCGCAATGCTGCGCGCCTCGTCTGCGGTCTCTTTCAGGCGCGGAATATCGGGCAGTCCGTCCTTGCCGACGCGCAAGCTACTCCCCAGCAATCCCAGTGCGCTGCGTGTGGCGGGCGAATAGCTCTGTCCCGGCCGCGGAGTAAACACCGGATCGGCGAATGCTGTGAATTCCAGCCGCGGACCCGTCACCGGCTTGGGATAGAGGCGCTGCGAGGCGAGCGCCGACAAGCTCGGAAGATAAGCGAAGCGGTGCTCACGGCCCAGGTAACTGAGCGCCGCATATTCCCCGAGGAGCGGCCGGGCGCTGCTGCCGTCGCTCGCGGCCCGCGTCGCCTCGAACGCCTGCTGTTCAGCCGCTCCGTATTGCGTCACGAGCATTTCCAGCGGCAACGTGAGCAAGGGCCCGTCGGCCACGACAATGATCTTTTGCTTTCCCGCGAGCGCGGGTGCGAGCGGCGCCACCAGATCCCGATAAAGAGAGTTGAGAGTGCCGGGGTCGATGTCGCGCAGGAACAACACCGACTCGCCCACCGCCACTTTTTCGATCGCGCGCCGCAGCGCGCGCACCCCGATCGCGACGTTCTCGCGCTTTATCGCGGCGTTGACCATCTGGAAGCGCTCGCGCGTCACCGCAAAGATGGCGACCTCCTGCGGCAGCAGCACATAGGACAGCAGCGCTTCATCGGAACGCAGCAGCTTCTGCTGCAGATCCTGCAACGTCACTGGGCGCGGATTGGTCAACTCCATGAAGCGCGGGTAATCGCGCCATAGCGCTTGCTCCAATGCGGCCAAGTCCCGGTTCGCTGCGGTGAGCTGCGCATTCAGATCGTCGCGGCGCGCATTCAAGCCGGGCTGATGCAACGGCATGGTGACGATCCCCTGGCGCAGGCTCTCTATGCGTTCGTGAAGCTGCTCGCGCTGCTTCCGGAGGCCGACAAAAGCCGGGTCGCCGGAGAACTTGGCGACGTCGGCCTGGCGCAGCATTTCGGTAAAGACGCGGCTTTGATTGCGCGATGCGATTTCCAGAACCTCGCGGTCGTATCCCGCCTGGGGCGCGGCGCGATGCAGGCGCAGCAGCACTTTGATGGTTTCAAGATAGATGTTGCTGTATTGACCCAGGAAAGCGGCGCGCGTCTCATCCGACAGTCCGCGCGTGCGCACATAGAGGTAGTCGAGCGCGTCGACCGCCTCCTTGTAGAACGGCAGCGCCTCGCGGTAGCGCCCGTGCTTGGCGAGGACGAAGCCGAGCCGGCTGCTGTTCAGCAGCAGTATGCGCGGGTTGCCTGCCTGACGTGCAATCGCGACCGCTTTACGGTACAGCGCTTCCGCTTCGGACGATTCGCCGCGACGATCGCGCATTACCGCCAGCGTTGTCAGCATGCCTGCGGTGTCGGGATGAAGCGGGCCCAGAGTCCGGTCGAGAATGTCGAGCGCGCGCCGCTGCAGCGGCTCCGCCTCATCCGTGCGCCCGCGGCGGTCGAGGTAGGTGGCGAGGTTGCTGAGAGTATTGGCGGTGGACGGATGACTCTCGCCGAGGGTGCGTTCGTGCACGGCCAGAGCCTTGCGAAACAGTTTCTCGGTTTCGGTATATGCCTGCAAATTGAAGCGCGCCTGCATGCGCGCCTCGCTCGGCGCAAGCATTTCATCCTTGCCCTGTTCCTGCAGCACGTTGGCCAGGTTATTCATGCTGGTGGCTGTATCCGGATGCTCCTCCCCCTGCACCTTTTCGCGTATCGCAAGCACGCGCCGGTAGACCGCCTCCGCCTCCTTGAATTTTCCCTGCAGATAGTGCACGTTGCCCAGATTGGACAAACTGGTCGCCGTGCTCGGATGCTCCTTGCCCAGTGTCTTCTCGTGGATCGCAAGCACGCGATAGTGCAGGGTCTCGGCCTCCTTGTACTGGCCACGCTGCAATAGTTCCTGCGCGCGCAAGCTCAGCTGCTTCGCGTCTTCGACCGTCGCGCCCGCACCGGTTTCCCCGAACTTCCCCTGCAAATCGAGGACGCGCCCGAGGTTGGACAGCGTGGTGGCGGTGTCCGGATGCTCATTGCCCAGCGCTTTTTCAAGGATGCGCAGCGAGCGGCGCAACAGCGATTCGGCGCTGGCATAATCGCCCAGCTTCTCCAGCACCAGCGCCAGATTATTCAACGCGGCCGCCGTGTCGACGTGCTCCGCGCCCCGGCGCTTTTCATAGATACCCAGCGCGGCGGTAAAATTCTTCTGTGCGTCGGCGTACTTCCCCTGCCGCAACTGGGCGTCGGCGATGACGTTGAAGCTGGTAGCGGTATCGGGATGGTCCTCGCCGAATAGGCGCGAGGCCTCCGCCACCAATTGCCGAGCGCTGTCCTCCGCACGGGCGTACTCGCCCTTTGCGAGTTGCGCCTCGGCTTGATCCATGAGTTCCTGCCAGAGTCGGTCGTCAACGCGCGCGGCTTGCTGCGACGTGCGCGCCGCCGGCCGCTGCTTCTTAGGTTGAGCCTGAGCGTAGGCGGACGGATCCGCTCCAAGCGAGAGCGCAATTGCCAAAATGGGCAGGAGCAATCGAACCGCTGCAATAACCGGCCGCATGAACCCTTGGACGAAAAACTGGAGCCGCCAGATAAAGCCGTTCTTGTCTGGCAGCAATCCCGACAAAAGCGACTAACTCGCTCGCGCGATAAGGATGCTGCACGGAGCGTAGTCGAGAAGCGAAGCGCCGACCGATCCCTTCCACCAGCGTGCCGCAAAGGAAAGTTTCTGCCGATGCCCAAGGACGATCAGGTCAGCCCCGATTTCCGCAGCGACGCGACAAATCTCCTCCACCGGTTCGCCCACGGTGAGATGGCCTATGGTATTGAATCCCTTCTCCTTGAGAAACTGGATGCCCTCATCGAGGATTTCCTGAGTGCGTTTTTTTTCCTCCTCCAGCAACTCCTCGGGCAAGAATCCCTCGGTCAGGAACAAGCTGGGCGGCATCCCGGCCACCGCCAGCAGATGCGTCTCGGCCTTGATGAACGCGGCGATCTCTGCCGACTCGAGGAGCGCCTGCCGCCCATCGCGTGAACCGTTGAAAGCCATCAGGATCTTCTTGTACATCGCCACCTCCTGTCCGCCAGACATTCGATCAAATAACAAGCAAACCCACGCGCTCCATCAGCCCGCTTCACTGCGGATTATCGCCCTGAACCCTGTTCCTCTTTCGTCCTATTATGACCGATTTGCCGGATCGCGTATCTTCTACGACGCAACGACTGGCAGGGACTTCACTATAGCGTTGCAACCGGGAATTTCGGCGAGCCAGCGGCTACTCCTTGCAGGCCATAATTTTCAGGGCTAGAAATTACCGAAAAGCGCCGGCAGAGGCAAGTCGGCGACAACAGTAACCCGGGATTCGGAGTAAAATTTGACAAAAATTCGCCACTACAATTCAATCGGCCGCCCCGGCCGCAACTAATTCTAGGAGATCAGATCGTGCTCGACGCCTATATTTATGATGGATTGCGCTCACCTTTCGGGCGACATGCGGGCAAACTCGCTGGCGTGAGGCCCGACGATCTTGCCGCGGAAGTAATCGCCGCTGTGGTCCGGAAAACCGGAGTAAAAGCGCAGGAGATCAGCGACGTCCTGCTCGGCAACGTCAACCAGGCAGGCGAGGACTGCCGCAACGTTGCGCGCTTCGCCGCGCTGCTCGCCGGCCTGCCGCCGACCACGTCGGGCGCAACCATCAATCGCCTGTGCGCGAGCGGCCTGCAAGCTACGCTCGATGCCGCGCGTGCTATCACCTGCGGCGAGGGCGAGATGTACATCACTGGCGGGGTGGAGAGCATGTCGCGCGCACCCTATGTCATAGGCAAGTCCGAGACCCCGTATTCGCGCGACGTGAAGATGTACGACACCAGCATAGGCGCGCGCTTTACCAACCCGCGCTTTGCCAAACAGTATGGCAATCACTCTATGCCCGAGACCGGAGACAACGTCGCCAAGGACTTCGGCGTTTCACGCGCACAAGCCGACGAGTTCGCGCTCGCCTCACAACTCAAGTACGTAAAGGCGGAGGCAGACGGTTTCTACAAAGGTGAAATCCATCCGATCGCGCTACCCACACGGAAGAAGGACGCGCCGCCGGTGATCGTAGACGTAGATGAACACCCGCGCCGCGACACGAGCATGGAGTCGCTCGCGCGCCTCAAACCCTTGTTCGAAGGCGGCGTGGTGACAGCCGGTAACGCCTCAGGCGTCAACGATGGCGCGGCGGCGATGGTAGTCGCAAACCGGAAATGGGGGGAAAAGAACGGCAAGAAACCGATGGTTCGCATCCTCGCGGGCGCCGCAGCCGCAGTCGAGCCGCGCATCATGGGCGTCGGACCGGCCTATGCGATCCCGCTTGCCTGCGAGCGCGCGGGAATCAAAGTCTCCGACCTCGACATCATCGAAATCAACGAAGCCTTCGCGAGCCAGGTGCTCGCCTGCCTAGTGCTGATGAAAATCGACTTCAAGGATGCGCGCGTGAACCCCAACGGCGGGGCGATCGCCATCGGCCATCCTCTGGGCGCCTCGGGCGCGCGCTTGGCGCTGACCGTGGCGCGTCAACTCGAGCGCATGCATGGCCGCTATGCCGCAGTCAGCCTGTGCATCGGCGTCGGGCAAGGGTTGGCCGTCATCATCGAGCGCGTTTGAATCATCGGCAGGCTGTTGAATCCATGGACAATAGCAAATGGATTTTCGGGCTCACCATGATGATCGTCGGCATGGGAGGCACCTTTCTGACGCTCTGGATTTTGAGCTTGGTGATGGATCTGCTGAAAAAAGTGTATCCGCTTGCGCCTAAGGCCGACCACCTCGAAAACAAATAACTGGAAAGCGCGGATCGGCAATCCAAGCTGATCTGCGCTACATCTAACGCGGGGACGCAACGGGGCGCTACGTGAGCGCAACCGTCTGAGCCGAAGCTCCGCAGGCAGGGAGAACTGGAGAATGCTCGAAACCGTCATCGCTGGCCTGTCCGGACTCGGGGCCGGCGTCAGTTATTTGCTGACCCAGGGCGGGCCGAACGTGGTCATGCTGCTGATCGCCGCCGTGTTGCTTTACCTGGGCGTGAAGAAAGAGGTAGAGCCGCTGCTCCTGGTACCCATCGGTTTCGGCTGCATGCTCGTCAACATCCCGCTCTCCGACCTGATGGAACCGGGCGGCTTGCTGCGAATTCTCTACGAAATGGGGATCGCCAACGAAGTCTTCCCGCTGCTCATTTTCGTCGGCATAGGCGCGATGATCGACTTCGGCTCGCTTCTGGAAAACCCGAAAATGTTGCTGTTCGGTGCCGCGGGGCAATTCGGCATCTTTCTCACGCTGCTGCTAGCGCTAGCACTGGGCTTTCCGGCGCTGGAAGCGGTCAGCATCGCGGTCATCGGGGCCTGCGACGGACCTACCGCCATTTACGTGGCCTCGCAATATGCGCCGCAACTGTTGGGGCCGATCTCGGTGGCGGCTTATTCCTATATGGCGCTGGTTCCCATCATCCAGCCCCCCATCATGAAAGCGCTGACCACGCCCAAGGAGCGCGTGATCAAGATGGCGCCGATCAAGAAAAGCGTTTCCGCCCAGACGAAATTGCTGTTTCCCATCGTGGTCACCCTGGTGACGGGCCTGCTGGCTCCCAAAGGGCTGCCTCTGATGGGCACCATCATGCTCGGCAATTTCATGCGCGAATGCGGCGTGGTGGCGCGGCTGACCAAGGCGTCGGAAAACGAAATCGCCAACATCGTGACGCTGTTTCTTGGCCTGGCCATAGGCGGCACCATGGAGGGCCACGCCTTCCTCAAACCCGCGACGCTGATGATTTTCGGCATGGGTTTCGTCGCGATCTGCCTGGATACCGTCGCCGGGGTCGTGTTTGGAAAGATCGTGTGCAAGCTGACCGGCGGCAAGGTCAATCCTCTGATCGGCGCCGCCGGCATCTCGGCATTTCCCATGGCCGCCAGGGTGGTCCAGGCGCAGGGCCAGTTCTACGACAAGAAGAACCACCTGCTCATGCACGCGGCGGGCGTCAACACCGGCGGCCAGATCGGATCGGTCGTCGCCGCAGCAGTGATGCTGTCGGTGCTCAAGGGGATGGGTCTGATTTAGCTATCCAGTAGAGCAAGCCGAGGCAGTTTTCGGCACGCGACGCGCGCGCCGGCGAGCCGACCAGATAACCGAGCTCGGCGCAGTTGCCGGCTGCGAACTCGGCTTCGGTATTAGGTGAAAAATCAAACAGCTAATCAAGCATCCGCAAGATCGATTGCGCTTACCCGATCGGCGCCTGTGCCGGTGCGCATTTATCGGGCCACGCCGATTGCGCAGTAGAATGAATCACTATTCGGCTCGGCATGCCCGGCAATCGGCGCACCTGGGTTTTGTAGTTATCTAACGGTGGCACTGCGGGGCTGGCGCAATTTCGGGGCGCGATTTAGCCCAAGACTATGCTGATACACTGCTGGCTCTAGAGCGAGGGAGAGCAGATCCATGACTACAAGAAAAGATGGCAAGGTGACGCTGATAGCGGTAGGGGACGTGGGTCCGATCTGGGAGCCGGTGGAGCCCCTGGTCGAGCTGGCCCTTCCGGTGCTCAGACAAGGCGATATCAAGTACGCCCAGTGCGAGCGGGTCTACTCAGAAGAAGGAGCCAATAAAGAACGGGGCTGGGTAGGCCCGGACGTGCTTCATCCGCGCCTGGCAAACATCTACACCGCTGCGGGCTTCAACGTAGTCTCCCTAGCTAGCAACCATAGCATGGGCTACCGCGAGGTCGGCGTGCTGCACAACATAGAGACCTTCAACAAGTTGGGCATCAGGGCATTCGGCACGGGGAAGAATCTGGCGGAGGCGCGCAAACCGGCCATAGTCGAGCAGAACGGGGTGAAGATCGCGTTCCTGGGCTATAACTCCATCCTCGGACCGCGCGACGCCGCGACCGCTCGCAAGCCCGGCTCAACGCCCGTGCGGGTGCGCACCTGGTACGAGCCGGTGGACCCGCAGCCAGGGACGCCGCCCAGAGTCATGACCATGGCCTTTGAGGAGGACGTGGAGGCCATGGTCGATGATATACGCAAGGCCAAGCGGCAGGCGGACGTGGTGATCATGTCCATCCACTGGGGCATACACTTCATCCCGAAGGTCCTTGCCATGTACCATCCGGCAGTCAGCCACGCCGCCATCGATGCGGGGGTAAACCTGATCCTGGGGTGTCACGCCCACAAACCGGCGGCCATCGAGGTGTACAAGGGGAAGGTGTGCTTCTACAGCCTGAGCAATTTCGTGATGCAAAACGCTGGATTGGGCGTGGGATTCGAGGGAGAGGCCTCCAAACCGTCGTCCCTGGACCCCACCCCCTTCCGGCGCGACAAATACCTTGCGTTGGAGGAATGGGGTGTGCCGAGGAACCCGGACTACCCTAATCTACCCTACGGGATAGACGCGCCCAAGACCTTGATGGCCAGGCTGGTCATCTCCAAGCAGGGTGTGGAGCGCGCCTCGTTCATCCCGACCCTCATCGACACCAAGCTTCGGCCAGAGCCGTTGAAAGCGGGAGACCCTCGCTTTGCAGAGCTGGTGGAGTACTGGAAGTGGGTCTCCGACGAGTTCCCCACTCGTTTCCATGTGGAGGGCGATGAGGTCGTCATAGAAACACCTCGTGTCCCGTCTTAGGGAAACTCTGAAAAAGGGGCCCACGGCCCCCTTTTCCAATCCCCCCATCTCAGTGAAAAACCTCGGCCGAGAAACCATCGGCCGAGGTTTTTCAGAGGTTACTTAGATTCGCTGCAACTCTTCTTCAGCCTTTGATGATCCGCGGCAGCAGCATTTGATGCCGCGGGCAGATGGACTTCGGATTCTGGTAGACGGCGCCGGCGAAAGCCTTGAGATAGCCGCGCAGCGCCGACAGGTTCACGATTTCGTCGACGAAGCCGTAGCGCGCGCAGTATGCCGGACGTGATGTGTCGTAATACTTCTTCGCCATCTCGTTCATCTTCTGCGCGAGCGGCTCGAGCGGCTTGCCCGCGTCCTTTTCCCGGATTGCGCGGCGGGCGTAGGTCGCCACCGCCGCGGTTTCGCCGTGCATGACGTAGATCTCGGTCGCGGCGGTTCCAAGGGTGAAGGCGTTCTGGCGATTCGCGGTCGGCCCGCCCATGATGTAGTGCGCCGCTGCACTACCTTTCCTCAACACTACCAGCATCATCGGCACATCGGCCTGCTGTATCGAGTAGACGAGCGACTGGCCGATACCGAGCAGCTCGGCCTTTTCCGCTATATCGCCGACGTCGATGCCGGTCGTGTCCTGCAGCCAGATGACCGGCACCCGATCGCGCGCGCACAGGGTGACGAACTCGTTCATTTTGATCAGGCCCTGACGGTAGAGCTTGCCGCCTATGCCCGGGTAGTCGGCGTATTCCGGATAGCCCTTGGGTAGCAGTCCCTGGCGGTTGCCGATCGCGCCGACCAGCATGCCGTCCAACTTCACTAGGCCCGTGTACACCTCCGGCCCGTAGCCCGGACGGAACTCCATGTGCTCGCTGCCGTCGACCAGGCGCGCGAGGATGTCGTCGAAGGAATAGTCGGATTTCTGGTTGAACGGCAGCAGGTGGTAGAGATCGCTCGTCGGAAGCGCCGGCTCTGCCGGCTCGGCCACGCGAAAGAACATCGGGTCGTAGGCCGGGATCGCGCGCATGTAATCCTTGATGCCGTCGAGCACGCCTTTTTCCTCGCTGTACACACGCGTGAAGAAGCCCGTCTCATCATAGTGCATCGCGACGCTGCCCGGCGGGCGGTCTTTCATGTTGCGCGTATTGGCGATCAGTTGCTCCAGTCCAGCCACGTCGAAACCGCCCTGCGGCGTCATGCCGGAGACGATGCCCACGCCGCCGACCGCTATGTTCGCGTCCTTGTGCGCGAGCAGGATGGTCGGACTGATGGCCTGATAGCCGCCGCCGGCGGGATTGGTGCCGTAGATGCCGGCGAGCACCGGAATGCCGGCTTGCTCCAGTTCGGCGTGGCGGAAGAACGGTGCGCCCGAGCCGCGGCGATCGGCGTAGAACTTCTCCTGGTCGGGGAGCTTCACGCCGCTGCAATTGACCAGCCACACCAGCGGGATATGCAGCCGCTTGGCCAGGTTAGTCACGCGCAGGATATTGTCGGGCTGCCCTGCTATCCAGGCGCCGGCGAGCACCTTGTTGTCAAAACCGATGATCACCGCCCAGCGGCCGGCGATCTTGCCCAGGCCGTCGACCACGTTGGTCGTGCCCTCTTCGTTGTCCTCCGGATTGTAAAGGCTGTGCAGCGGCTGCCAGGTGCCGGGATCGACGAGGTATTCCAGGCGCTGCCACACAGTGAGGCCACCGCGCTCGTTGATCTTGGCCGCGGGAATTCCCACTTTCTCCACCGCCTTTTTTGCTGCTGCAATTTCGGCCTCGATGGCCTCAAGCTTGGTGCGGCTCTCCTGCGTGCGCGCAATGCGGTTTTCCTTCAGCGGCTTGCCGAAGGCGGGCATCTTTTCGAAATACGGTCTCATCGCTCTTTGTCCTTTATGTGTGCGCGCGGGGGCATTCCGATGCCGCCCTGCGTCTTATGCAATGTCAGCGCGGGCGCTACTCGCGATTGGGCGTGAATCCCAGCGCCATGCCCGAGATCAGGATCTTCTGGATGTTTGATGTGCCTTCCACGATCTGCAGCGACTTGGCGTCGCGGTAGAAACGCTCCGCGGGATACTCGGTGGAATAGCCGTAGGAGCCGAAGATCTTCATGCACTCGTTCGCCGCGTGCACCGCGGCCTCCGACGCGGCGAACTTGGCTACGGACGTCTCGTACTGGTTCGGCTTGCCGTTGTCCTTCAGCCACGCGGCCCGGTACACGAGCATCTGCGCCGATTGGTGCTCGACCGCCATCTCGGCGATCTGCGCCTGGATCATCTGGTGCTGCGATATGGGTTTGCCGAACTGGGTGCGCTCGTTGGCGTAGTTGATGGCGAGATCCAGTGCCCCGCCCGCGACGCCGAGCGCGCCCGCAGCGCAGCCAAGCCGGGTCTGGTTGAGCTGCCACATGCAAATGCGAAAACCCTCTCCCGCTTTGCCCAGCACGTTTTCCTTCGGCACTTTCATGCCCTCGAACACGAATTCGCCGGTGGGAGCGCATTTCAGCCCGAGCTTGGTCTCGATGGCGCGGGCGCTGCAGCCTTTCATTTTCTTCGGTTCGATGATGAATGCCGTTATGCCTTTGTTGCCCTTCGTCTTGTCGGTGTACGCATAGAGCAGGCCCGCGTCGCCCACGTGCGCCTGCGAGATCCACATTTTGTTGCCGTGGACCTCCCAGTGATCGCCGCGGTCGAGTGCGTGGGTCTTCATGCTGGCGACATCCGAGCCGGTATTGGGCTCGGTCATCGCGAAAAAACCAAGCTGCGTGCCGGCCACCCAGCCGGATATGTATTTCTCCTTCTGCGCGGCTGTGCCGAATTTCGAAACGGTCAGTGCCGGCCCGAGATTCTGCATGTTGAACGGCAGGCGCCAGGACGCGGAGACTTTGCCGATCTGCTCGGCCATCAACACCGACTCCATCAAGCCCATGCCGCTGCCGCCGAATTCCTCCGGCACGCCACAGGAGAAGAAACCGAGTCCGCCCATTTTGGCGACGCGATCGGCACGGAACTCGTGCTTCGCTTCCTCGGCCTCGAGCGTGGGCGCAATTTCCTCCGCGGCGAATCGCCGCGCCGTGTCCTGGATCAGTCGTTGTTCATCGGTTAGATCAAAATTCATCGTCGTCTCGCTTAGAGTTCATTTCAAAATGAGGGGATACATCCCCTCATGCTCCCCTAGATTGGCCCGTTGCAAAATTCATTTTGCAACGGGTTCTTAGAGTTGGTAACATATCGAGGGATGCGGGCCCTCGCATTGCTCTGCGCATGCGCGGTCACACGGAGCGTCGCGACAGCGCCTGGGGTCTCGACATTCGGTTCGTCATTCGAGCACGATCAGCAGGTTCTCATCCTGGACGCTGTCGCCGACCTTCACCTTGATTTCCTTGACGGTGCCGCCGCTGGGCGCATATACCGTGTTCTCCATTTTTAGCGCTTCGATCACTATCAGTTCGTCGTCTTCCTCGACCTTGGAACCCGGTTCGACCAAAATGGCCAGTATTTTTCCCGCCAGCGGAGCCAGAACATCTGCCATAGCTACTCCCTTCTCGTTAAAGTTTATTTCACTATCTTATTTTCAATCGCCCGTTACGCGACGCTCCAGCGCAAGGAGCCGGGGCGGCGAGGGGCATGGCGCTCACCCGACAGTGTAAGCTAGCACAAAGCTAGCGACTGCATCTAGTCTTATCCAAAATGGTATGAGTCTGAACGAGGGGCCGTGTTTCCAAAGAGGTAAGAGTCTGAAAGCGGGTAAAGGGATCGATCATTGGGGGCATGGTGATCGACATGAACGAGAAGAAACTGGTGACGCTGGAGCAGTTGAAGGCGTTTGTAACGGTGACGACGGAGGTAGAGTTTCAAGGATG
>Ga0082335_1000786_pt1 | contig 75088 bp, 71 predicted proteins | sample Subgrocontami58m_FD_72375 | JGI IMG/M metagenome (GOLD analysis project Ga0082335, IMG submission 72375) | Subsurface groundwater microbial communities from S. Glens Falls, New York, USA - GMW37 contaminated, 5.8 m (SPADES assembly) (version 2) ... | reverse complement strand
CCGGCCTCGCTCGCGCGCCCGGCCGCGGGGGCCGCCCCCCGGTCCGGGCGGGGGGGGGGGGGGGGGGGGAGCCTCATTGACTTCGACGTGCGGACGCGGCAGTTCACGCTCGTGCCGCTCGGCGCCGGCACCGTCGTCGGTGCGCTCGGCGCCGACGTCTCCGGTCGAGCGTGGTTCGCCGACGCCACTCGGCCGGCATCGTTCTTCTCGTACGAGCCCGCGCTGCGCGTGGTCTCCGAGTTCGCCTCGCCGGCCGGCGGCGCGATCACGCGCATCGTCGCCGATCCGACCGGCCAGGTCTGGTTCGGCACCGCTTCCGGCGAGCTCTTCGCTGTGAACGGCGGGCGAATCTCGCCCGTGCGGTTGGTCGGCGGGCCGATCCAGGACCTCGCCACCGCTGCCGCCGGCACGTGGTTCGTTGCCGGCGACCTGCGGACGACGGTGGGCCGGGCGTTCGGCGGTCCGGTCGTTGCCGGGCCGTCAGCGGCCCGTGTGGTGGCCGTGGACGGCTCCGGCCGGGGTTGGGTCTCCGGACCCTCACTTGATGCTTTCTTCGTGGTGGAGCCACGTTGAGAGACGAATCCGGCGCCTCGTGCGTTTTCCTAGGTGCGCACCGAAAGGCGCGGAAGGAGGGTGTGGCCGAAAGAGATTGACGACGGCAGGCCTACTGTGCTAAAAACGCACAGTCGGCAAGCCTCCGTGCGAGGGCCCCGGGTTGCCTAACTTTCCCCGGGACCGCCGTGGCCACGGCTGCGGAGGTGAAAGCTAGGAGCGAGCCAATCTCTTCGCGTCGCGAACCAGCGACCAAATACCACCTTCAGGAAAGGAAGGAAAGTTGCGAGTAGCAAAGCTTCTCAGCACCAGCGTCACCGCGGCCGCGCTCGCGTTTAGCATGCTCGCGAGCGCGATCCCGGCCAGCGCAGCCTCGGGCTTCCACGCCGCGTACTTCTCTGAGTCCTCGTTCCTCTCGCTTTCTCAGGGACAGACCGGCCAGCTGTCCGTCGGCTATAGCAACACAGGCGACCTTGGCTGGACCAAGGGCAGCTCGACGAGCCAGGCCTCGCTCCAGACGCGCAACGGCGACACGAGCCTCTCGACCGCCGGCTGGGCATCCGGATGGGTGTCCTCGACCGTCTACGCGAACCAGGCGAACGACCTCGTCGCCCCAGGGCAGGTCGGGTTCTTCGTCTACAACGTCGTCGTCCCGGCCAATGCCGCCCAGGGCGAGCAGAAGTTCACGGGTATCCCGTGGGCTGCGGGCGCGGCGATGGAGGACTACGGCTACTACCAGTCCGTAACCGTCGCTCCCTCGCTCATCAAGATCGACAGCAGCTCGCCGGCCTCGCCGTCGAGCACCACGACTCCGGCGCTCACCGGCTCCGGCGCGGGCGACACGAAGGCCGTCACCATTCTTGACGGCACGACGTCTGTCGGCACCGGCACATCCACCTCGGCGGGCGCCTTCACCATCACCACCAGCGCGCTGGCCGCGGGCAGCCACTCGCTGACCGCCACCACGAGCACGCAGACCTCCGTGGCCTTCACCTACGTTGTTGACACCACCGCACCCAAGGTGAGCAGCGCCGCTGCGGCGAACCTTGGGGTCGTGAACGTGACGTTCAACAAGAACATGAACTGCGCGTCTCTCGGGACGGGCACCTTCACGATCAAGGACATCGGCGCCAACACCATCGCGAAGACCCTGCCGACAACCACCGACACGGCCAATGGGATCCTTACGATCACGGGAAGCGGTACCTCGACTTCGGGTTCAGGTACGGCTGACTGCTTGGTCGGCAAGCTGACCATCACCGGTGGCAACCTGACCAACGGCACGCAGTACACCGTCACCGTGGGCGCTGGCAGCACCGACGCTGCCGGGAACGCGGTTGACACCACTGCGAACACCGGGACCTTCGTGGCTGCACAGACTGCGGCGCCGACACTGTCGTCCGCCGTCTACCGCTCGGCCACGCTCGTCCGGTTCACCTTCAGTGCCCCGATGAACGCCGTTGCGGCTACGGCCGCCGGCTGGGGCACCAGTATCGCGAACGCCGCCAACTACACGGCGGACAGCACGGCCGGCACGGCCTTTGGTGCCACTTGCGTAGTGGGTCCGACAGGCGGCCCGTACACCCGGGCTGACTGCACGCTCGCGGGCGGTACCGGCTTCACGACCGCCAGCCACACCTTCACCGTTGCGAACGCGACCGACGTTGCGGGGAACACGATGACCTCGGCATCAGTGGCCGTTGCATACCCCCCGACGACGGCACGTCCGACGGTTTCCAGCGTGACATCGCCGAACCGCACCCAGATCGTCGTCCAGTACGCGCCTAACTCTCTGGCGAACATGGGCGTCGCGGGCGTCGGCGACTGCCGCTTGCTCGCCAACTACGCCCTGAACGACTCAGCCGGCGCGGCGACGACCTTGCTGGCGGGGGCTGCGGCTCCCACCTGCTCGTCCACGACGAACAAGGCAACGATCACGCTTGCGGCCGGTCTCGCGATGACGGCGAGCGCTACCTACAGCCTCGTCATCAGCAACGTGACCGATTCGTTCGGAAATGCCCTTAACCCGACGCCGACCACCACGGCGTTCGTCGCTCCTGCGGCCCTGACCCCGGCGGTCAGCAGCACCTCGACCCCAACTCTCTCGAGCCTGAACCCGTGCCCGGCCGGTGCGACCGGCGCGGCCGCTACTGGGGGTCCGTGCAACCAGACCGTCTTCACCGTGACCTACAACGAGCCGATGGCGGCTAGCGCGCTCACGGGTGGTAACTACACCCTCGGCGCCAACACGTTCGGCTCCCTCGCTGCCGCTAACGTCGCCGTCAACGCCGGCTGCGTCGCCGGCACGACGGACGGGACCGCGGCCGGCTTCACCGCCGACGCGACCGCCACGAGCGTTACCTGCACCTTGAGCACCCCGATCCAGGCTGGCAGCTACACACTCACGATCACGGGCGGCGCAGGGGGTGTTCTTGCCCGCGACACTACGGCTCTCGCGACCGCGACCGTGACCACGACGTTGACCTTCTCTGACTCGACACGGCCTACGGCGACGTCGGTCGGCACCGCGAGCCAGGGCGCCACTACGGCGAACATCCAGGTGAACTTCAGCGAGATCATGAACGTCAGTGGCGGCGCGACCACGACCACATCTGCTCTGAACCCCGCGAACTACAAGCTGGACAACGTGACCGGCTCGACCTCGACCTGGACCATCGTCTGCGGCACGGTCGCAGCGGGGACCGGTGTCGTGACGACGACCGCGGTCTGCAACAGCATCGCGATCACCATCTCGAGCGGCACTGTGATCCGTAACCAAGCCGCTCCGCACACCTTGACCATCACTGGAATCACGGATATCACGGCAGGCAACGTGATCAACCCGAGTCCGACATCGCTAGCGTTCAACGCGACCTAGCTTGAGCTGGCGGCGCTCACGTAGTGGGCGAATGAGAGGGGCGGCCGGAAGGCCGCCCCTCTTCATGTTCGAGAGCCCTTAGCATCGGAACCACCGCGATGACACCGCTCTGGGACAGGCTCGCTTCCGTCGCAGGCACGGTTGCGCTCACCGACGGCCAGGTTCGGCTGCCGGAGGAGGAGCGATCGTCGTGGCTTCGCAGGCTGGGCGTGCTGCTGATCGCCGCGAAGTGCATCGCGCTCCCGCTGGCCTTCGACCCGCGGGCGACCTTCGTGTTCGCGCTGCCGAAGGCGAGCGTCAGCCGCGCGCTGCTGTACCCGCTGCTGGCCACCTTGGTCATCTACCTCCTGGCCCATCGTGGCCGGCCGCTGCGCCGGTCGCCCATGTACGCCGCGATGCTCCTGCTGGTGGCCGCCTACGTGCTAGCCACGATGACCGCCGTCCATGTGCCGACGGCCTTGTTCGGCGCCCCTGGCCGCTACCTCGGTCTGGTGACCCTGCTCGACAACGCCGTGCTCGCCGTCGCCATCGGTGTGTTCGTGCGGACGCGGCGCGACCTTCTTGGGGTGGGAGCCGCCACGCTCGGCGCTGCGGCGCTGACGCTGGGGTACGGTCTCGTGCAGGCTGCCGGCCGCGACCCGATCCCCTGGGACAGCCCGGCGATCTTCTCGACGTTCGGCAACGCGGGGCCGTTCGACGGCTACCTGGTGACGATCGGTGCCGCGACCGGCGCGTTCCTCCTCGCGGATGACGAGCGCATGAGCTGGATGTGGCGATCGGTGCTGGCGCTCTTCGGGGCGCTCTGCGTCGCTGCCGTCCTGCTGCGGGGGTCGCGAGCGAGTGCCCTCGCGCTCGTCCCCGTCGCGATCGCGCTGGCGGTCCTTGCGTATCGGCGTCGGGCCGCGCGCCTCGGACCCGCTCGGCGGCGCCTGGTTGCGGTTGGCACGCTCGCCGCCGCCCTGGCCGCGTCGATCATCTTTGCGCTCACTCCGGCGGGCGCGGGCGTGATGCGCCTGGTCAGTGGAGGGGACTCCTCCGTCACCGAGCGTGCGGTCATCTACCGCGCGGCCGCGACGGCCGCGCTGGCGCATCCGCTGCTGGGGGTGGGGCCCGACAACTTCGTGGCCGTCTACGGTGCCATGCGCGAGCCCGTCCCGGGGTCCGCGGCAGTGTTTGCAGAGACATCGACGCACTCGTGGCTGCTGAAGACGCTGACGGATGCCGGTGCCCTCGGCCTGACCGCGCTGCTGATCCTGGTCGCGCTCGTCCTCCTGGAGGCGTGGCGCGCCGCCGCGCGGGGGAGCCACGTGAGCGCCGTGGTAGGTGGGGTCGTGGTCGTCGCGTTCCTGGCGCAGGGCGCCGTGTCGCTCAACGACATCTCGACCGAATGGCTGTTCTGGCTCGCGGTCGGTCTCGCCGCCGTGCCTCCCGCCGCCGCCGCGCCGGACCCCTCGACAGCGGAGGGTCGGCGGGGGAAACGCGGTCGCCGTCGGTCACGCGGCGCCGGCACCCGCGGCCTCGTTGACGCGATCTACGCCGTCGCCGTGGTTGCCACAGGTGTGCTGCTCTCCGGCACCGTCCTGAACGCGGTCAGCGCCTCCCAGCTCGCGAAGGTCAGTCTCCTCGCGCTGGCGAAGGACGACGGCGTGACGGCCGTACGGGCCGCGCAGGAGGCGACACTGCGCGACGGCGGGCGTGGCGAGCCCTGGAACGCTCTGGGCGCCGCCTACTCGCTCGTCGGCCGGACCGAACAGGCTGTCACCGCGTTCCGGCACGCGGCCGACGCCGAACCGTACTCGCGCATCTACCTCACCAACCTCGCGGACGAGGAGCTCAGCCTGGTGGCGGCCGGGCATCGGGAGTATGCCGAGCGCGCCATTCGGGATGCCAAGGCGGCCGTGGAGGCGGCGCCGAGCGACCCCCTCTCCCACTACAGCTATGCGCGCATCCTGAACATCCTCGGCGGTCACGAGCAGGATGCGGCGGAGCAGGCCGATCGGGTCGCGCAGATGATTCCGGACGACGTGACCTACCTACAGCTTGCCGTGACGACACAGGAGCGGGCGGGCAATCTCTCGCGGGCAATCGAGCGACAGCGGCAGGTGGTGGCCCTCACGGGGAACGCGCTCGCGTCTCGCCTGCGGCTTGCGCGACTCTACGTCGCGGCGGGAGACAGCGCCAGCGCGCGCACGCTGGTCGCGCCGGCGCGGGTCAAGAGTGCCGATCGGGAGTGCACGCCGGCCAGCGGTGTCTCTCTCAGCAGCGACGGGAAGACGAAGGAGCCGCTGTGCTTCCGCATCCTGTTCACGAGCGAGGATTCCTTGCAGACCGACCCGGCTCGGACGGACAGCGCACGCCGGCCCGACAACTTCGCCATCGACGGTCGGGCGCTTCCGCCGCCGACGTCGATCACGTACGACCCGGCTCAAACCGCGGTGGTGGTCCAGCTTCCTCCCGGGGGTGTGCCCCCCGGCGAGAGTGCGACGTTGACGGTGAGTCGCGTCGCCAACTCCCTCGGCTTCCCGATCCAGCCGGATCCGACCACGGTCGTCATTCCATGAGTGCGCGTCGCCATGCAGTCAGGCCGTCGCCGCGGCAGGGTTCACCGATGCTCACCGTGCCGCTATGGGTGGCGCAGGGAGTGACGTGGCTCTGGAAGGCGCCGGAACAAGGCGAAAGGGGCGCAGAAGGAGGGGAGCGGAGGCCGCACTGGCCCGTACAGCGGCTCAGGAGGGCCGCTTCGGGGTCGAGCTCGCGCTTACGATTCCCCGGCGCGGTCGCCGTTGTGGGATAGCCTTATCCGATCGTGAACGGCACACTTGCCGTGTTCTTCGGCGCGGCTGTCATCGCGGCGGCGACGGCCCCATTCTTCGGCGCCCTCGCACCGCGCTGGGGACTCGTGACGCGTCAGCGGGAGGATCGTTGGCGGGTCCGCGGCCCGATCCCGCTCCTCGGTGGCGCGGCGATCGCCCTCGGCACGCTGGTCACGGCCGCCGTCGCCGGCCTTGGCTCGCGGGAGATGCTCGTCGTTCTCGGCTGCGCCGTCGTCGCCTTCGCTCTCGGCCTGCTCGACGACCTCCGTCACCTCGCGCCGAGCACGAAGCTCGCCGGCCAGGTCGTCGTCGCGTCCCTTCTGGTGGCCGGCGGCGTGCGGGTCGGGCTCGTGGGTAGTTTCCCGATCGCCTTTCTCCTCACGCTTCTCTGGGTCGTGGGGATGATGAACGCGCTGAACCTGATGGACAACATGGACGGACTGGCGTCTGGGATCACCGTGATCGCTGCGGGTGCCCTCGCGTTCACCGCAGTTCCAAGTGGTCCCGCGGCCAGTCTCGCCGCGGCCACGGCCGGCGGCGCCCTCGGCTTCCTCGCGCACAACTTCCACCCAGCGCGGATCTTCATGGGAGACGCAGGCAGTCAGTTCTTGGGGTTCCTCCTCGCGGCCGCGGCACTGCTCCACACCGCGAGCGGCGCGACGAACGTCGGGCTCGCGCTCCTCGGCCCGCTCGTCGTTCTCGCGGTGCCGATCTTCGATACGGCCCTCGTCGCGGCGTCGCGCGGCCTCGCGGGACGGTCCATCAGTCAGGGAGGTCGCGACCATGCGTCACACCGGCTCGCTGCGCTCGGGCTGTCCGACCGCGGCGCCGTCCTCCTCCTCTACGGTGTCGCTCTACTCCTTGCAGGGCTCGGCATTCTCGCGGAATCGTTCGTCAGCCTGATGTTCCCGCTCCTCGCGCTGGCGGCAATCGCGCTCGTGCTCTTCGGCACCTTCCTGCACGAGGTCGACGTCTACAGCGGCGGCGGAGACGACACCGCCGAGCGCAACGGCCCCAGGATGCGCGTCATCAAGCGCGGCTGGATCGCCGGCCGCTTCGGCGCGGAGGTCGGCCTCGACTCGGTGCTGCTCACGGTCGCGTACTACAGCGCATACCTCATCCGCTTCGAGGGCCTACCTGAAGCGGTCTGGCAGTCGCAGTTCACCGAGTCTGTGCCGGTGGTCATCAGCGCGCAGCTCGTGGCGCTCGTCGTGCTCGGCGTGTACCGCACCCTGTGGCGGCTCCTCGGCGTCGGGGACGCGCTTACGATCGTTCGTGCGGTCGTCCTGGGCACCGGCGTGGCAGCGTTGGGCGTGCTGCTGCTCTTCCGCTTCACCGGGTACTCCCGGGCCGTCTTCCTGCTCGACGGCATCCTCGCGGCTGCGCTGCTCGTGAGCCTGCGCTCGTTCCTTCTGTGGCTCCGTCACTGGTTCACGATCCGACCGCGCGCCGACGCCGTCCGCGTCCTCATCGTGGGTGCGACCGATCGTGGCTCCTTCGCCCTGCGCCTCCTGACCAGCTCGACCCAGCCTCCGTACCGTGCGGTCGGCTTCATCGACGATGACCCGGGGAAGCGTCACCGCAGCGTGGCCGGAGTGCGGATCGTGGGCACGACGGCCGACCTTGATGCCATGATCGCGCGTGTCGGGGCACAGCTCGTTGTGCTCGCGCTCGGTCCGCAGGAGGCTGCTCTCACCGAGCGTGTGAGGGCAAGCTGCGCCGCCGCCGGCATCGAGTGCCGGGAGTTCCTCGTTCCCATCTGACCGGCGGCCAGAAAGCGCCTCGGCTATCTTGGTCACGAACGTGAGCTTCGTCATCGACATCGTCGGCGGATACCCGCGGTCTCTGGTGCGGCGCGCCATTTTGTGCGAGCCGGTGGGACGGCATGGGCGAGGTCCCGCCGGGGAGCAGGCCGGGTCGGTCGACGAGCGGTGTCGAGACCATGGCTAGAGCGCTCGTCACAGGCGGTGCCGGCTTCATCGGGAGCCATCTGGTCCGTGCCCTCAAGGCGGAGGGCTGGACCGTCCGTATCGTCGACGACCTTTCGACCGGCAAGCGAGCGAACGTGGAGGGGCTCGAGCTCGAGCTGTTCGTTCGCGACCTTGCGTCGGAGCCCGTCGAGGACCTTGTGAAAGGCATGGATGCCGTCTTCCACCTCGCCGCGGTGGGGTCCGTGCCGCGCTCGGTGGTCGAGCCGCTGCGCAGCCACCACGCGGCAGCCACGGCCACGCTCCGTCTGCTCATCGCGGCGCGGGACGCGGGCGTGGGCCGGTTCGTCAACTCGTCATCGTCATCGGTCTACGGGGACGTCGCGGCGCCGCCCATGCGCGAGAGCATGCCCACGGCTCCCCGCTCACCGTACGCCGTCGCGAAGCTCGCGGCCGAGGGATACACGCGCGTCTTCGCGCAGCTCTATGGCCAAAGCACCGTCACGCTGCGGTACTTCAACGTGTTCGGTCCGCGACAAGACCCGAGCTCGGCCTATGCGGCCGCGATCCCGCGCTTCGTGAGTGCATACCTGAGGCACGCGCCGCCGACCGTCTATGGGGACGGACATCAGTCGCGCGATTTCACCTACGTCGAGAACGTGGTCCGTGCCAATCTGCTCGCCTCGCGCGCGCCGCGACTCGTCGGCCAGTCACTGAACATCGCCGCCGGTCGGCCGGTCCCGGTGCTCGAGATCCTCGACCGCATCGCTGACGTGTTCGGCTACCGGACGACGCCGTCGTTCGAACCGGAACGCCCGGGCGACGTACGCGATTCGCATGCCGATATCGCCCTTGCGCGTGAGGTGCTTGGCTACGAGCCCACCGTCGATCTTGCAACGGGGCTCACCCGCACCATCGACTGGCTGCGCGAGACGCATGGCATCGTGTCGTAGGCGGGCTTCGAGAAGAGCGTGCGCATCAGCGTCCGACGACCTCGACGCGCGGGAGCGGAAAGATCATGTGCATCCCGCTATCCAGCATCTCCCGTTCGCGCTCAAGGAACTCCTTCCGGAAGTGCCAGGGCAGGACGAGGTAGTAATCCGGTCGCATCTTCCGAGAGTCCATCTCGCTGATGATCGGAATGTCGCTCCCCACCGTGCGCGCGCCGTGCTTGTCGGGATTCCGGTCCGCCGCGTACTCGATGACGGAGCTGTCAAGCCCGCAGAACTGCAGCAGGGTATTCCCTTTCGTGGAGGCGCCATACACGTGTATCCGCTTGCCGTCGCGCTTCAGCTCTTTCACCAGCCGCGTGAGCTCGTCTCGGTGAGCGTTGACACGGTCCTGGAAATCGCGATAGGGCCGGTCGGTGTCGAGCTGGAGATCGAACTCCCGCCGCCGTAGCGCCTGAAGGCCGGAGTAGCAAGAGGGATCTGACCAGCGAAAGTTACCGACCGGCGTCGCGAAGCAGCGGATGCTCCCACCGTTGATGTCGTTCAGCTCGGCCCTGAAGAGCTTCATCCCGGCAGCCGTGAGGATGAACTCGATGACGGCGAGGCTGTAGTACTCCAGGTGCTCGTGGCAGATCGTGTCGTACGCGTTCGTGTCCAGCATTGACGGCATGTACGACATCTCGAAGACCCAGAGGCCGTCCGGCGTGAGGCTCTCTCTCACCGCGCGGATGAATGCAATCGGATCCTCGAGGTCGTAGAACATCGCGATCGATGTGATGACGTCGAACCGCGCGCCGCCGGTGACCTGCTCGAGCTCGGTCGAAGGAAAGCCATCGTGGACCACCTTGATGTCGTCGTCTTCGATCGCGTCGACCGCGTTGGACGGATCGATGCCGCAGCGATCGAACGTGGACGGGAAGGACCGGAGCAGCGTGCCGTCGTTGCAGCCGATGTCCAGCACCTTCGCGTGCGGCAGGTCGAGCAGCCTCACCACCTCGCCGGCGATCCCGCGAAGGTGATCGGTCATGGTCTTGTTCGTTCCGGACCGGTACCAGTAGCGGTGGTAGAGGATCTCCGGCGGCACGGTGACGCTGTTCTGCAGGAGCCCGCAGGCTCGCTCGTCGCGCGTCGGATCGCATCGCACGAGCGCGAGGGGGATCCGACGCAGAGGCGGCGGCTCCTCGCCGGGTTTGACGAAGACGCCCTGAATGTGCTGCTCGCCCAGGTCGATCACCTTGGTGAGGGCAGATGACCCGCAGGCGCGACAGGTGTTGCGGTAGGTCAGATGCACGTGGCTACCTCCCGCCTGGGCGCTTCCAGTGGGCTCGCCGGCGAGCCGACGCTCTGTATATTAGGTTCCCAATGCTTGATCCATCGGCCGGGACGCTGCTGGTCGTGGCGACCTACAACGAGCGCGAGAACGTTGAGGTCCTGTACCAGCAGGTCAAGGCTCTCGGCCTCGAGCTCGATCTCCTCTTCGTCGACGATAATTCGCCCGACGGCACGGGCCTGATCCTCGACGCGATCGCGCGCGAGGACGCCCATGTGCGGGTGCTGCACCGCGCGGGCAAGCAGGGCGTGGGCAGCGCCCATCTCGCCGGCATCCGCTATGCCTACGCGCATGGCTACCGCACCCTGCTGACCATGGACGCCGACCTCACGCACTCGCCGAGCCTCCTCCCGCGCTTCCTGGATCACGCCGGTGATACCTCGCTCGTCGTCGGGTCCCGATACATCCTCGCCGGGAGCATCGCGGATTGGGACCTCTTGCGGCGCTTCATCACGCGACTCGGCCACCTCCTTACCAGCCGACTCCTGGGCGTGCCGTATGACGCGACCGGCGCGCTCCGGCTCTACCGGCTGGACCAGATCCCGGCCGCCGCCTTCAACGCCGTGACCGGTCGGGGTTACGAGTTCTTCTTCGAGAGCCTCTTCGTCCTGTGCCAGCAAGGCGTGCGGGTCGGCGAGATCCCGATCCCGCTGCCGAAGCGCGCCTATGGCCACTCAAAGATGACGCGGCTCGACGTCCTGACTGGACTCAATACGTTGCTGCGGCTCTCGGTCCGCCGGAGAGCTCGCTCCTTCGCGTCCCGCGAGCATCAAGCATCGACCGCACCCACGCCGACCGGAGAGGCCACGCCGGATTGATCCGTTGACGGAGGCCCACGGGAAGACCTGGGACGAGTACTGGCGGGACAGCGCACTCGACCGAAGTCTCTTCGCGGTCGTCGCCAAGCTCTACCGACGCATCCTGATAGCCCCTTCCGTCCGGCACCACCTTCGCAAGTACTTTCGGGACGAGCGGGGTCGCGTCTACTTTCACGCGGGCTGCGGCAGCGCCGAATCCGATCGGCTCATCGGCTTCACGCAGGCATCGTTCGTGCTCATGGACATCTCGCTGGAGGCGCTCCGCATCGCGAAGCGGAACTCGACGGTCCCGAACGTCCAGCTCGTGTGCGGCGACATCTTCCACCCGCCCTTTCGCGTCGGATCGTTCGATGGCATGTGGAACCTCGGCGTCATGGAGCACTTCGAGGCACCCGAGATCCAGCGGATCTTCGCGGCTACGCGAGACGTGCTCAAGCCCGACGGACGCTGCGTGGTCTTCTGGCCGCCGAAGTACGGGCTCTCGGTGCTCTTCCTGACGTCGTTCCTTCGAGTGGCCAACGCGGTGCGTCGCACGCCTCTACACCTGTACCCGGACGAGGTATCCCTCTATTCGTCCGCGGGGTGGGCGCGCGATCTACTGCGCTCCGCGGGCCTCGCTCTCGAGCGCACGCACTTCGGCATCCGCGACCTTTTCACGTACGTGGTGCTCGTCGCGCGCAAGGCCGACCGCCGCTCGGCTGCGCCGAACGAATGAAGCGTATCGACCGCTCGGCACGGCGATGACCGCGGCGTTTGCCATGGGTCTCGCGCTCTTCTCCGCGTGCTGGCTCGTGCACGTCGCGATCTGGCGCGTTCGGCGGCCCGGCGCCTATCTGGTCTGGCTGCCCGTCATCTTCTTCGCTCTGCCGCTGCTGGCCGTCCTCGGGATGATCGCTGCCGGCGGGCAGGACCCGATCCTCTCACGCGTGGATGCCTTCAGCCTTCTCGCCGGCGCGCTGCTCCACATCGTGCTCGCGCTGTCCTACCTGTGTGGCTATGCGGGTGTGATCGAGTACAGCCCCTCCGCCGAGATACTCCGCGTCGTGCGCGACCAGATGCCGCAGGGAGTTCCGCTCGAGGCCCTTCGGGTCGATTCCCTGACGGACGAGTTCCTGACCGGCAAGAGGATCTCGCACCTGCGGCACAGTCGGCTCGTTCGGTCGGACGAGAGCGGACTCCGGCTCACCGGAGCGGGCGAAGCGCTGGTGGCCGGATGCCAGTTGTATCGGGCTGTGTTCGGGATCCGGGGCTCGGGCAAGGGGTAGGGGGGCCGCTGCCATGGATGCTCCTGTCGTCGTCCTGGCGGGTGTTCCGCTCGCAATCGTGCTCGTCAACTCCGTGTTGAACAGGACCGCGCGGCTGTGGCCCTCGCCGGCGAGTCCTCACGTGACGCCATTCGCCACCGGCGCCATCGTGAACGGCACGGCCATTCCACTGTTCTTGATCGCCATCCTCCAGCGCGGAAGCGATACCTCGGACACGATCTTCGGACTCCTTTACGTGGTGACGTACGTCAACTGTCTGGTCTTCTTCAATTGGTTCGTCTTCGCCGTCACTGACGCCTCCATGCACGTACACCTGCTGGTCGAGATCCGTCAGCGCGGTGTGATCCGCCCCGAGGAGCTGCGCGCGCGCTACAACAAGGCAGCCATCATCCGTGCCCGATTGCCCCGGCTCCTGGAGCTGAAGCAGCTGCGCCTGGAAGACGGACGTCTCTATGCGCAAGGCTCGGCGGTGCTCCTCGGGGCGCAGCTCTGCCTCGTGCTGCGTCGCATCCTCGGCATCCCACCCCGCCCTGAAGACGCTCAAGGCTCCGGATCGGCCGACTAGGACCCGGAGGACCGTCGAAGGCTCGGCTCCGGTATGCTCGCGCCGTGACTTCGGGCCGTGAGGGTTGGATGACAAGGCTGCGGGCCTGGCAGGCGGCTCATGAGCGCGCGCTCGCGAGGCTGGAGCTCGGGTTGGTCGTCGCGATGCCGCTGCTGTTCTTGGTGGCGGCGCTGATCAAGGCGCACCCGTTCGTGGATGACACGCCACTCCTGGTCAGCCCGACCGGCGAGCTGCTCCCCGGCAACGGAGACGACTGGTTCTCGTACAAGATCCACGCAATCAACATCCTCCGCGGGGGCTTGGCTGAGCCAGCCATCGGTAAGTACGTCTTTACGGTGCACGGCTTCCTCTACAACTACTTTGTCGCCGGGATATTCGCCATCTTCGGCGTGAACACATCCGTCGTGTACGTCGTGCAGACGGCCCTCGTGGGAGCGTCCCCCTCGATCCTCTACGCCGCGATCCGCCTGATCCGCGGTCGAATCCCGCACCTCGCCGCGATTGCCTTCATCCTCGTGGCCGCGGGTCAGCTGTACATCGACTACTTCCGCTATCTGTCGTTCTTCCTCATGAGCGAGAACCTGTTCCTGTTCCTCTTCTCCGTTACGTTCCTCGCATATGCCTGGGCCTTCGGTCGACGCAGCCACGCGGGTGCCGTCGCCGCGGGAATCCTTCTCGGTCTTACGGTGCTTTCCCGGATCTCGGCCAACGTCGCGGCGTTGGGTGTCATCGCCGTGGCGCCCGCGTACTTCCTCTTCTACCGTCGCGGGTCGGCACGGCTCACCATGACCCTGGCGCTCGCCGCGGGCTTCCTGCTCGCGATGTCCCTATTCCCTCTCCGCGAGTACGCCGCGACCGGGCAACCGGACCTCGACGTGTTCCTGGTCAAGCACGGCTGGGACACGCCTCCCGCCGAGCTGTCGGAGTGGCCTGGGTACTACGGTGCGCGGTGGCTCTTCGTGTTCGGCATCCCCCAGTGGCTGGCCGTCTACGACCCGGGCATCATCGACTATCGCGTGCGGCCGCACTGGATGGTTGAATGTGTCGGCGTGATCGGCTATCTGGTGACTCGCTTCACCTGGCGGCGAGTTCCGGATCTGCGCGAATTCGTCATGCTCACCTTCCTCACCCTCTACCTCAGCGCCTACGTCTTCGTCAGCACCATCGAGAACTACGGCGGCCGGTCGATATCCGTCGCGCTGCCTCTTGCCGCGGTGTTCGGCGCGTTCCTCCTCTGCGAGCTGCTCGGGGATCCGATCCCGAAGCGAAGCGGGCCCGTCGGCGCGGGCGCCAGCTGACCGCTGGGAGCACAAGCCGCCAGCGGTGGCGTGCCGCGCGCACGGATCGGCTGAGCTACCTTGACGCGCGCGCTCATCACCGGCGTCATCGGGCAGGACGGCAGTTACCTTTCGGAGCTGCTCGTCGCGAAGGGCTACGAGGTCTTCGGCATGGTCCGGAGCCTCGCGGACCCAAGGATCGATGCGCTCCAGCGCTCCTCACCCGAGGTGCGGCCGGTCGCCGGTGACCTCGTGGACCGAGCGTCGCTCGCGCGAGCCCTCGACGCCGCGGCGCCCGACGAGGTCTACAACCTCGCGGCGATGAGCTCCGCGCGGCGGAGTCTGGAGGATCCGGTGAGCGCCGCAGAGGTCAACGGTGTCGGCCCGCTCCGGCTCCTCGAAGCGCTCCGGGCCGCGGCAGCCACACGGACACGTCTCTTCCAGGCATCGTCGAGCGAGGTGTTCGGCGCTCCGCGCGAGTCACCGCAGTCGGAGCGCACGCAACTCCGGCCGCGCGGACCCTACGGCGCGGCGAAGGCGTTCGCCCAGCAGATGGTCGCGAACTACCGCGAGGACCACGGCCTCTTCGCCGTCTCCGGCATCCTCTTCAACCACGAGTCGCCGCGGCGGGGCCTCGAGTTCGTCACGCGCAAGATCAGCTACCACGCGGCGGCGATCAAGCTCGGCAAGCTGGCGCGCCTGGAGCTCGGCAACCTCGACGCCGAGCGGGATTGGGGCTTTGCCGGCGATGTCGTGCGAGCCATGCACCTCATGCTCCGCCGGCCGATCCCCGACGACCTTGTCATCGGGACCGGGGAGACCCACACCGTCCGGGAGTTCGCCGCGACCGCTTTCGCGCACGTCGGTCTTGATTGGCGTGACCACGTCGTGACGAGCGCGGCCCACGACCGGCCGGCGGAGACCCTGCCGCTCCGTGCCGACACGACCCGGGCCCGCACCGAGCTCGGTTGGTCACCCTCGGTAACGTTCACCGAGCTCGTCGTGCTCATGGTCGAGAGCGATCTCCGGCTGCTTGCCGCGGGGGCTCCCACACGATGAGCGTTCCCGAGCATTGCGTCATCTGCGGCTCGCCGGACCTCACGGAGCGCCACCCCGCTGAGATCGAGCGGATCGAGGACGTCTCGTTCTCGTACACGTTCAGCCCGGAGCACGCTCGGACCTTCCGCGTCGTACGTTGCCGCTCCTGCACGCACGAGTTCTGTGCACCACTGCCAGAGGGGATCGTCGATTCGTACGAGGACGTCGTTGACGAGGAGTACCTGCGGCACGCGGAGTCGCGCCGACTCGCGGCCGGCCGGGTCCTGCGCACCGTCGAGCGCTTCACGTCGATCGGCACGTTGCTCGACGTCGGATGCGCGACGGGCGACTTCCTCGTCGCGGCTCGGGATCGCGGGTTCGCTGTGGAGGGCCTCGAGCTCTCGACGTGGTCATCCAACGTCGCGCGCGATCGCGGGCTTCTCGTCCACCGGGAGACCCTCGCCGCGCACGCGGCGCGCGTCACCGCGCGCTACGACGTCATCACGCTCATCGGTGTCATCGAGCATTTCCAGGAACCACTTGCCGAGATGCCCCGCATCGCCGGGCTCCTCAAGCCCGGCGGACTCCTCGTGCTGTGGACCGGTGACGTCGATTCGATCGTCGCGCGGCTCCTCGGTCGGCGCTGGTGGTATTGGCAAGGGCAGCACATCCAATACTTCACGCACCGGAGCCTGCGCCTCCTCGCGACGCTCAGCGGACTCGAGCACGTCGCGACGACGCGCTACCCGTTCGCGGCGACGCGGGCGACGCTCCAGAACTCCCTTCGCCGGTATCGGCTCCAGCGCGTGCTCACCGCCGTCCTCGCGCCGCTCTTCCTCGTCAGCCCGGTCATCTACCTCCCGCTGCCGGGCGAGATGCTCTTCCTCGCGCGCCGTCCTCGCTGACCGCCGAAACTGGTAGGCTAGTTCTTCCTGTGTGGTCCTTGATGCGGCGGCATCCTCTCTGGGCGATCACGTTCGGCGCATTCGCCCTTCGCTCGGCATACGTGCTGATCGTGCGACCGGATCCCCTCAACATGATCGATAGCGCCGAATACGACGCCCTGGCTCGCGGCATCCTCGCCGGCCACGGGATCACGAACCTCATCACCTTCGCCCGTCCGCCCCTCTACCCCCTCTTCGTCGCGGTCTGCTACGTCGTCGGCGGCATCGGTGCGCTGGTCCTCGCGCAGCTCCTCCTCAGCGCCGCGACTGCTCCGCTCGTCGGATCGCTCGCGCGCGCCCTCACCGGACGACCGACGGCGGGGATCGCTGCCGCCGCTGTGGTCGCCATCTACCCCTGGTTCTTCCAGTGGGTCGGTGGGCTCGCGTCGGAGACTTTGTTCACTTTTCTCCTCGTCTCGGCCCTCACGCTCATCTTCCGTGCGAACGCGAGCCCGCGCGCCGGTCCCATCCTTCTCGCGGGCGTGGCGTTCGGGGTCGCGTCGCTCACTCGTGCGAACGCGCTCGTGCTTGGCCCCCCGATCGCGCTCTGGTGGTGGTGGCGGGCCCACGATCTCCGCCCGCCGCTCGTACTCGCCCTAGGCGTGTTCCTCGCGCTAGTCCCGTACGCGGTCTACAACCTCGCGAACGGCAACGGGCCGGTGCTCGCGAGCAATGGCGGCGGCCTGCAATTCTACATCGGGAACAACCCGGATACGGTGCGGCTTTACGATCCGGCGACTCCGGAGGCCGAGTGGCGAGCGCTGAGCGACATCTCGAACCTCGGTCCCGCCGCCCTGGAGCAGGTCGGGTGCGCGCATGCTGCGCCGTTCGGTCAATTGGACGAAGAGCGCCTCGAGGCGGGCGAATGCTTGGTCAGTGTGCCTTCGGACCAACGTGAAGCGTTCTGGTACCGCGGCGCCTTCGAGTACATCCGTACGCATCCCTCTGAATGGACGCTTCTTGAGCTGCGCAAGCTCGCGCACTACTGGCGCCCATGGGTCGAACCGCGGGCTTACTCCATGCCGGTCGTCGTCGTCAGCGGTCTTTCATTCGGCGCGCTGCTCCTCCTCGCGCTCGCCGGTCTTCGCTCGATGCCGCGGGGCGCAGCTCTGTTCGTACTCGCGGTCGCCGCCGGAAGCACGCTCTCGTCCGTCGTGTGGAACGTCTACCTCCGCTACCGCTTCGCCATGCTCGATCCGATCCTCATCGCCGCGGCCGGACAGCCTCTCGTCGCGATCGTTCACCGCCTGGGCACTCAAGTCCCCGCCTTGCGAGGCTCGGCCAAGCCGGACGACGTAGAAACGCCGAGCAGGCAGCCAGGCGAGCCGCTTCTTTGACCGGGGATAGTCCTGCCGTGGGCAGTTCGCTGGCACACCCGAGGAAGCTCTCGGCTGCGCCTGCGGCCTCTGCCTCAGTGACCCCACCGCTTGGCAATCATCACCGACGAACTAACCGCCGTGGCCGTTAGTTCATGAGACCATCGGTGCTGGAGCGCGGTCGCGAGGTGCTGGCTGACGGGGCGTTGGACCTGTGCGTTGTCGGAGGATGTGGTCGAGCGGGCCTTCCCTTGGCACTCGCGTTCGCGCGTGCCGGCCTCGCCGTCGGGATCTACGACATCGATGCGCGCAACGTGGAGTTGGTCCGAAGCGGCACGATGCCCTTCATGGAGCAGGGTGCCGATGAACTGCTGGGCGCGATGCTGGCCACCGGCAAGCTCGATGTTTCCACGGATCCGAGGCTCGTCGCGAGGACGAGCGCCGTGATCGTCATCGTCGGCACGCCCATCGACGAGTTCCTTAACCCGAGCATGACCGAGCTGGCAGAGTGCGTCGAAACCATCGCGCCACATGTGCGGCCCAAGAGTTTGGTCATCTTACGCAGCACCGTGTTTCCAGGATCAACGGAGTGGCTGCACCAGGCCTTCCGCGATCGCAACATCGAAGTCGACGTTGCAATGTGTCCAGAGCGGATCACCGAAGGCTTTGCGCTCGAGGAGCTGAGTAGCTTGCCGCAGATCGTGGGCGCTGACGTCCCCGGTGCGGGCGATCGCGCCGAGACCCTCTTCAGATGCCTTGCGGCGAAGACGATCCGCACAACGACACGTGAGGCGGAGTTGGCGAAGCTCTTCACGAATGCCTGGCGATATATGAAGTTCGCCGTGGCGAACCATTTCTTCATGGTCGCCAACACCGCCGGACTGGATTACGGGCGGATCCTGCGCGCGATTCGTGAAGACTATCCACGCGCCTCGGATCTTCCTGGCCCCGGATTTGCCGCTGGTCCGTGTCTCCTGAAGGACACCATGCAGCTGGCAGCATTCGGCGAACACGAGCTATTGCTCGCCCAGGCGGCGATGGTCGTGAACGAGGGCTTGCCAAACTACATCCTCAGACAGATGGAGCGTCGGACGACGCTGCGCGGCAAGACCATCGGCATTTTGGGCATGGCGTTCAAGAAGGACAACGACGACGCTCGCGCATCGCTCAGCTACAAGCTGCGCAAGCTCCTCATCCGTTCCGGCGCGGTCGTCATGTGCACGGACCCCTATCTCATCAAAGACGGTCTGTCGCCTCTCGAGGAGGTTCTGCGTCGTGCCGAGATCCTGATCGTTGGAGCGCCGCATAGCGCGTACCGGAAACTTGACGTAGCTGGGAAGGACGTCATTGATGTCTGGGGCGCGCTCGGTCCCATACGCGTCTGATGCATGCGCCCGCGGATCCCCCGCAGCTCGCCGCGTGCCGGTACTGCGCCTCGGCGTCCCTCACGCGAGTCCTGTCGCTAGGGCCCCAGCCGCCCTCTAACAGCTTCTTGCGTGAAGAGGACATCGGAACCGAGCAGCGATACCCGCTCGATCTCGTGGTTTGTGAGTCTTGTTGCCTGGCGCAGCTCGGGTATGCCGTCCCGCCCGAGCTCATCTTTGATGATTACCTCTATCTCTCTTCGTCGTCTGAGCCGCTGCGCCGACACTACGGGAATCTCGCATCGGACTTGACCGCGGCATATGGCCTTGGGGCTGGCGATCTCGTGGTCGACATCGGCTGCAATGACGGAATACTGCTGAAGGAGTTCGCGCCGGCGCTCAGCCGCGTCGGAGTCGAACCATCGCGCGTCGCGGAAGTGGCACGACAGAGTGGGCTGGAGGTCGTGCGGTCGTTCTTCGGGCTTGATGCAGCACACACAATCGTCGACCGTCATGGCACGGCGAAACTGGTGACCGCCACGAACGTGTTCGCCCATGTGCCCGACATCGATGGGTTCGTGGCGGGACTCGGCCCGCTGCTCGGCGAGCACGGAGTGTTCGTGTTCGAAGCGTCATATCTGCCCGACCTGATCGATGGCTGTCTCTTCGACACCATCTATCACGAACACGTGTTCTACCTTGCCCTCACTCCGTTGATCCCATTCCTCCGGCGCCACGGCCTACGACCCATCGATGCGCGCCGGGTGCCGTTCGGCGCGTCAGGGCCGGCATTCCGTGTCGCAATCGTCCCCGAGGCGTCGGCGCGGGCGGTTGGTCCGGGTGTCGGCCAGATGCTCGAGGACGAAGGCCAACGAGGCATTGCCGAACCTGCCACATATGAGCACTTCGCCGAAACGGTCCGGCACACTCGCGACCAGCTGCTCAGCCTGATAAGACGAGCGACCGAGTCGGGCGCGCCTATCGCCGGTTACGGTGCTCCCGCGAAGGGGAACACGCTCCTCAACTATCTCGGGCTTGACCGATCCCACGTCATGTTCATCGCGGACCGGAACACCATGAAGCAGGGGCTTGTCACGCCTGGGTCGCATATCCCGGTTGTGAGCGAAGAGCGGCTCCTGGAGGTCATGCCTCAGCACGCACTGCTCCTCGCGTGGAATTACGTCGAGTTCTTTCTCCAGAACAGCGACTACATCCGCCGCGGCGGCCGGTTCATTGTTCCGTTGCCGCGACCACGGCTGCTGCCTACGTAGATCCTAAGTAGGTTCGGGCCGCTCGCCGACACCCGAGCGTCCCGAAGAGGGAACGTGTCCGATTTCGAACTCGTTCGCACCGCGCGGCCCGTGGGAAGGGCGAGAAAGACCGTGTTCTCCAACGCGACCATCGCGTGCCGTTCCAATAGTTGGCTCACAGCGAGGTCGCCCTGCTCGAGGATCGCGGACCGGGCGGGCTTGCCGGAGAGTTGCGAGGTCAAACGCATGCGACCGTGGAGGACGTTCACCACTGCACCGTTCGCGCGTGGTAGTGGTTACCGCGGATCGCACGACTTCGTATTGTGAGGATCGCGATGTGTTCGATCGGGCTCGTGCGAGAGGATGTCGGAGATCTCGGCAGATCGCCTAATAGCGGCGGAAGAGGATCATGAGCAACGGCTTCAGCATCTGCCAGTTCCCATGGAACAGGCTGATCTTTGTCGGCACCGGACCAACTGCGGGGTACGATCGAGTCACAGCCAGGTCGCGCACATCGAAATTGTAACGGCAGGCTGCCCACGCGAGGTAGGGGTAGATCTCGTATTGGCCGAAAGCGTTGCGGAAGGGGCGGACACGGGGATCCAACAGAAGGCGCCGGCTGAACGCCCGAAAGCCGTTCGTGGAATCGGTGAAGCGCCGACCGCAGAGAAGACTGAAGAGGGGCGCGTGAACGAACCGGATCAGGAACATGCGGCTGCGCGGCGTATTGATCGCTTTGCCGCGTGGGAGAAAGCGCGAACCCTGGACATAGTCCCCCCCAGAATCGAGCTCACGAACGAACCCTTCGATCCCGGCTGGATCGTCCTTCCCGTTCCCGTCCATGAGGATGATTCCCTCGAATCCCTCGTTCATGGCATAAGCCAGAGCGGCTCGCAATGACGCGCTTTGCCGCCCCGGCTCAGCAAGGCTCACCACGGCATGCACGTTGGCGGCGGCGAGCTTCGAAGCTGTCGTCGATCCGTCCGTACTCGGCGCGTCTGCGACGATGATGTCCGCGATCTCCGTATACGGGCGCATCTCGCGAAGCTGACGTTCGAAACGCTCTCCCTCGTTCCAGACCGGCACGATGACGGCGTGACGAGTGCGAGCGGGCCGCAGCACGACCGTATCGTGCGCGGGGACCTGCCACGAGCCGGCAGACACCGATGGTCGGCCGACGCGCGTATATGGTGCTTCGCGGGCCGAAGCTCGCGGCTCTTGTCTGCCGCTCATCTGCGGACCGCCTTACCCTCGCCCTCGCCCCAATGCGGCTGCGGTGCAGGCTCTGCCGCGGCGTACCAGGCAACCGTCCGGCAAAGGCCCTCCGACAGGCGCACACGTGGAGCAAAGCCCAGCCCTCGCAGCTTCGCGACGTCCGGGCAGCGGCGGACGGCTCCTCCGGCTACGCGATCTGAAGGTACGATCTCGATCTCGCGGTCGATGCATCGGCCGATCGCCGTCGCCAGCTCCGCGATGGAAATCTCGTTCTCGGTTCCAACGTGGTAGATCCCGAGATGGGCACCGCGACCGATCACGCGAATGATGCCCTCGATCGCGTCGTCGATGTAGATGAACGATCGCGTTTCGCTTCCATCGCCCTGGATCGGTAGGCGTAGCCGACCAGTTGTCGTCGCCGCGAGCGTCAGCGCTCGTGCCGCCAGCTGCGGAATGACGTGCTCGTAGCCCATGTCTGGTCCGTAAACATTGTGGGGGCGAAAGACGGCGACCCTGTCGAAGTGATTTCGTCCGTAGTTGATCGCGAGCAGCTCGGAGATGATCTTTCCACCACCGTAGCTGTACCGGGGATTCAAGGGATCCGGTACGGTCAGAGGAACCTTTTCGTCGGTCGGTATGCGCGCCGCTTGCTGGTACACCTCCGAGCTGGAGGCGAGGACGAGATCTTTCACCCCATGGATGACGCACGCGTCGATCACGTTCAGGATGCCCTTCACGGCCACCTCGAGGACGAGCTCCGGTCGGTTGTAGAAGTGCTCCGTTCCGTTCACATAGGCGAGGTGACAGACGGAATCGACCCCTTTCACGGCCTGAGCGACCGCGGCTGCATCCCGAACATCACCCGTCACGGACTCGAGGCCCTCGCCCAGTGCCGCAAGCCGTCGTCCCGAGCCGCGCGAATCGTTGTCGAAAGAGCGCACGATCGCGCCGCGATGAAGGAGGGCACGCACAAGGGAGCTGCCGATGAATCCCGTGCCCCCGGTCACCAAGAACCGGCGCCCGCTGAAGCTCAGGTCCACACGATCACGAAGGACGTCGAGCGACGGTGACGAGGAAGGTGCCGAATCGAGCCTCGAGGAACTCTAATCTCCTTGTCGATGTCCATCGGCAGCCGGATGATATCTGTCGAGCGAGGAAAGTCCTAAGAGCTCCGTTCGGGTCTCGCCCGAGCCTCCATTCTACACGCGATCGGGACCGTCGGGAGCGGACATGAGTTCCAGATCGGCGTGCAGCTCTCCTCGCGCGCCCCACGCTGACAGCCAACGCTGACCCGTGCAGCAGAGCCGCGAGCGCCCCATCATGACGAAGAGATGAGCAAGCGCGTACTCGTAACCGGCGGCGGAGGGTTCATCGGCTCACACCTCGTGGACGCCCTGCTCGCTCGCGGGTTCGTGGTGACCGTACTCGACAACTTCTCCACCGGGCGGCGCGGACCTCGGCCATGATCGCGTCGATGTCGATGGGCGTCTGCGTCGCCATGCGTCGCAGAGTATGGTTGTGCCGTGCCGGACGTCGCCGCGTCCACGATCCCCGGCGTCGAGCGGACGAAGCTGATGGCGCACCCTGACGCGCGAGGCGCGCTACGTGAGATCTGGCGTCGCTCCACGCAAGCGATCGAGCCCCGCCAGGCGCTCGTCACGAGCTCACTCGGTGGCGCCCTGCGGGGAATGCATGTGCATCTCGAGCAGTGGATCTCTAGTACGTCGTCGCAGGTCACGTGTTCATGACACTCGTCGATCTTCGGACGGATCCGCTGACGAAGGAGGAGTTCTGGCTCGACCAATCGGAGAGCGTGCTCATCCCACCCGGCGTCGCGCACGGCTACGCGACCGAGAGCGGCGGGACGATGCTCTATCTGCTCACGAGAGAGGCTGACGGCTCCGACGAGCTCGGTTTCCGGTTCGACGATCCTGACATCGCGATCGCGCGGCCGGTCGCGTCGCTGACGCTCTCGGAGCGCGATCGGAACGCCGGCTCCGTCCGTGCCGCGATCGCCGCGGTCCGCGGCCGGGGAAGTTGAGCTCGATCGATCGCGTTCTCGTCATCGGCGCGGCGGGCCTGGTGGGAAGCCACGTCCACGCCGCGCTCTCCGGGCGCGACGTCGTCGCGACCTTCCATCTCCGGCCGGTCGCGGGCGGCGTGCTTCTCGACATCACCGACGCGGCGGCGGTCCGCGCGCTGGTCACGGCAACGCGGCCCGACGCGATCGTGCTCGCCGCGGCGGACCCATACGTCGAGCGCTGCGAGCGCGAGCCGGAGGCGACGCGGCGGATCAACGTCGAGGCGGCCGCGACGGTGCGGGACGCCGCGCGCGAGCACGACGCGTTGTTCGTCGTGTTCTCCAGCGACTACGCATTCGACGGGAAGGCCGGCCCCTATCGGGAGGACGACCCGCGCGGGCCGATAAACGAATACGGCCGTCAGAAGATGGCGCTCGAGGACCTGGCCGCGGAGTCGCCGCGGCACCTCGTGTTGCGCGTATCCGGAGTGTTCGGCGCGGCGCCGACGCGGAAGAACTTCGTGTATCAGCTCGCCGACCGACTTCGTGCCGGAGAGACCTACGACGTCCCGTCCGACCAGCTGATCACGCCCACGGACGCGGTCTCGCTCGGGCAGGCCGTCGTCGAGCTCGTGGATCGCGGGCACGTCGGCGTGTTCCACGCGGCCGGCCCGGAGATCCTCCCCCGCACGGAATTCGCGCGGATGGTCGCCGACGCTTTCGGCCTGCCCGACGCGCTGCTGCGGCCGCGACGAACGGCCGAGCTCGGCCTGACAGCACCTAGGCCAGCCCGGGCCGGCCTGAGCGTCCAAAAGCTCCTCGACACCCTGGGGCATGGCCTGGCGAGGCCCAGAGAGGCGCTAGAGCGATTGGCCCACGCGGGACGGGTCTAGGAGCCGCTCCGGAGGGGCGCGTCTTGGGCTGAAGATGCTGGATCTCCCCCGTGCGCTACCGTCGGCGTGTGGCCGGAGTGTCGAAGATGCGCGTGTCGACTCACGGGTGGCGTCTCCTTGACATGGCCTGGATCGCCTTCCGGAAGCTCAAGCTGGCCAAGTGGTTCGGGAGAGGCTAGTCGAGACGTGACAGAAGAGAAGGAGGGGTTCCTGGAATGCCCTCGGCATTGATCACCGGGATTACCGGGCAAGACGGGACGTACCTCGCCGAGCATCTGCTGGCGCAGGGCTATCAGGTGCATGGCTTGATCCGCGGACAGCAGAATCCAAAGCGGAGTTTCGTTCGCACGATCGTGCCCGACGTCGATCTCCTCGAGGGGGACCTTCTGGACGAGGCGTCACTGAGACGTGCATTTGAGCGAGCGGCGCCGGACGAAGTGTACAACTTGGGAGCGATCAGTTTCGTCCAGTACAGCTTCAGCAATCCCCTCCTCACCGCTCAGATCACGGGCCTTGCGGTTCTCCGCTTGCTCGAGCTGATCCGCGAGGAGCCCCGAACCCGCTTCTACCAGGCCTCGACCAGCGAGATGTTCGGTCTCGCGGCTGACACCCCCAGTCCGAGACAACACCGTTCCATCCTCGGAGTCCGTATGGGGTCGCGAAGACGTTCGCGCACCACAGCACAACCAACTATCGTGAGGCGTACGGCTTGTTCGCCGTCAGCGGGATCCTTTTCAATCATGAATCACCCCGCCGGGGCGTGGAGTTCGTGACGAGAAGGATCTCCCGGGCTGTGGCCGCGATCAAGCTCGGCCTCCAAGACAACGTGGAGCTTGGGCACCTGGATGCCCGGCGAGATTGGGGTTTTGCAGGCGACTATGTCCGAGCCATGCACCTGATGCTCCGACAGCGCGAGCCGACCGACTTCGTGGTCGGTACCGAGGAGACGCACACCGTGCGAGAGTTCGCTGACGCCGCATTCCGGACCGTGAGCCTCCGCTGGGAGGACCATGTTGTCGTTAGCGAGAGCCACATGCGCGCGGCCGAAGTGCACGAGCTGCGCGCTGATGCGTCACGGGCTAAGGCACTCCTTGGGTGGCGGCCGTCCGTGTCATTTGAGCAGCTCGTCGACATGATGGTGGAGAGCGATCTGCGGCAGCTCCGAGAAGAGCACCGTCTGTGACACGCCGGGTCGTCACGGTTGGTGGACTTCGTTTCGGGCCCCGCGAGCGCGAGCTCATCGCAGAGGTCTTGGACAGCGAACGTCTGAGCTACGGTCCCATGACTCGCCGCTTCGAGCGCGAGTTCGCGTCCATCCACGACCGTCGTTTTGCCATTTTCATGAACAGCGGGACCTCGGCCTTGCAGGTCGGGCTGGACGCTCTGCGATTGGCGAACGGCTGGGCCGAAGGCGATGAGGTGATCGTGCCGGCACTGACGTTCGTCGCCAGCTCCAACATCGTTCTCCAGAACCGATTGCGACCGGTGTTTGTCGACATCGACCCGGTCCATTACGAGATGGATCCAGCGCTGATCGCGGATAGGAATCACGAGTCGGACCAGGGCGCTCATGCCCGTTCACCTTTTCGGTCAGCCGTGTGACATGGATCCAATCATGTCGATCGCCCGTGATCGAGGTCTGAAGATCCTCGAAGACTCGTGCGAGACCATGTTCGTGTGCTACGCCGGTCGCGTCACCGGCTCATGGGGCGACGTCTCGTGCTTCTCGACCTACGTGGCCCATCTCTGGGTGACTGGCGTCGGCGGCTTCGCGACGACCAATGATCCGGATCTCGCCATTCGGATGAAGAGCCTCGCCAATCACGGTCGCGATTCGATATACCTATCGATCGACGACGACGATGATCTCGTCGGCCGCGGTTTCCTCGAAGTCGTCGATCGTCGATTCCGTTTCGTGGACATCGGCTATAGCTACCGGGCGACGGAATTGGAGGCTGCCCTCGGCCTCGCTCAGCTCGAACAACGAGCGGAGTCCCTCGCCCACCGACAGCGGAACGCAGGTTGGCTCACCGAACGCCTGGAGAGGTTCCGAGACTACCTTCAGCTTGCGGCCGTGCGTCCAGGGACCGAACACGCTTTCATGATGTACCCGCTGGTGGTGCGCCCGCCTGTGGTCCGAGACGACCTGGTCCACCATCTTGAGCAGAACGGAGTCGAGACGCGGCCACTGTTCCCGCTCTTGTCGCAGCCGGTCTATCAGCGCCTCTTCGGCGATCTACGCGCGGAATACCCCATCGTCACCCAGGTCGAGGCCGGCGGCTTCTACATCGGGTGCCACCCTTGGCTCACTGAGGAAGACATCGACTACGTAGCGGATGTCATTCCCGCTTCTTTGCCTGAGTGGTGCCGATGATGAGCGAGCGCGTACTCGTGACGGGCGGCGGAGGGTTCATCGGCTCACACCTCGTGGACGCTTTGCTTGCTCGTGGGCTCGCGGTGACCGTGCTCGACAACTTCTCGACGGGGCGGCGCGAAAACCTCCGCTCGGCCTCGACCGACCCACGCTTGACTCTCGTTGAGGGCAGCATTCTGGACGCTGAGCTCGTCGATCGCCTCGTCGCCGACAGCAGCCTCGTCTTCCATCTGGCGGCTGCCGTCGGAGTGCGGCACATCGTCGCGGCTCCGCTCGAGGCCGTTCTCACCAACGTGCGCGGCACGGAACATGTGCTCGCCTCCGCCCACCGACACGGCGCCCGCGTGTTGCTCGCCTCGACCTCAGAGATCTACGGCACGAGCGCCGCCGTGCCTTTCCGGGAGGATGGCGACCGCGTGCTCGGACCCACCTGGGTACACCGCTGGTCATACTCAACGGCGAAGGCGATAGACGAGCACCTCGCGTTCGCGTATGCCGACCGCGGCCTGGCGGTGTCGGTGGTCCGCTACTTCAACTGCTACGGGCCGCGCATCGACGAGAGCGGCTACGGGAGCGTCATCGCGCGTTTCGCCGCGCAGGCGTTGCGCAACGAGCCGCTCACGGTGCACGGTGACGGGCGGCAGAGCCGCTGCTTCACGTATGCCTCCGATACCGTGCGCGGCACGATCCTCACCGCGATGAGCGATCGTGCGCTGGGGTCGGTCTTCAACATTGGCCGCTCGCACGAGGTAAGCATTCTCGAGCTCGCAGGCCGCATACGCGATACCCTCGGGTCGTCCTCCGAGATCGTTTTCGTGCCGTACGAGTCCTACTACCCCAAAGGCTTCCAGGACACCCGACGGCGCGTCCCCGATGTCACGCGCGCGAGCGAGGTTCTCGGCTTCGAGGCGACCATCGGCCTCGACGAGGGGCTCCGGCGCACCTTGGAATGGTGTCGTGTGAACTACGCGACGACTGACCGCGCATGAGGCTCCTCTAGCGTGTGTGGCATCGCGGGCGTCGTGTCACCCGACCCTTCGGCCCGCTCGCCACTCGCCGTCCGGCGGATGCTTGACGCGATCCGGCATCGCGGTCCGGACGATGAGGGGTTGGTCGAGGCGCGTGGTGCGACGCTGGGCGTGCGACGGCTCGCGATCATCGATCTCTCGGGCGGCCACCAGCCGATGGCGAACGAGCGGGGTACGGTCCACGCCAGCCAGAACGGCGAGATCTACAATTTCCCGGAGCTCCGCGCCGAGCTCGTGGCCCACGGCCACGCACTGCACACGCGGAGCGACACGGAGATCCTCCCGCACGCCTACGAAGAGTGGGGCGATGCGTTCGTCACGCGGCTCCGCGGGATGTTCGCGCTCTCGATCTGGCACGAGGAGCGTGCCCGCCTCATCCTCGCCCGCGACCGCTTCGGCAAGAAGCCGCTCTTCTACGCGCACCTCGGCGACACTCTGGTCTACGGTTCCGAGATCCAGGCGCTTCTCGCGCATCCGATGGTCGGACGGGAGGTCGACGACGAGGCGATCGACGATTACCTCACCCTCGGTTACGTCGCGGCGCCGCGCTCCGCCTTCAAGGCGATCCGCAAGGTCCCCCCGGCGCACCTGCTCGTGTTCGAGCAGGGTGCCGTCCGGCTCGAGCGGTACTGGCGGCTCTCGTTCACCCCGAAGTCCAAGATCTCGTTCGACGATGCCTCGGCAGAGCTCCGCGAGCGGATCGATGAGGCGGTGCGCATCCGGCTCATGAGCGATGTCCCGCTCGGCGCGTTCCTTTCCGGCGGCCTCGATTCGAGTGCGGTCGTTGCATTCATGGCGCGGCACAGCGAGCGCCCGGTGAAGACGTTCTCGATCGGCTTCGCCGACGAGCGCTTCGACGAGCGCCGATATGCACGGATCGTCGCGCTGGCATATGGGACCGATCACCAGGAGTTCGTCGTCGATGCCGGGGACGCCGCAGTGCTCCCGATGCTCGTCCGTCATGTGGGCGAGCCGTTCGCCGACTCGTCACTCGTCCCCACCTACCACGTCGCGCGGATCACCCGGACCGAGGTGACCGTCGCGCTCAACGGGGACGGGGGCGACGAGATGTTCGCGGGCTACGATCGCTACAAGGCCGCAGCGATCGCGCGGCTGACGGCCGATCGCGTGCCGGCGGGCGTGCTTCGGACCACGGCGCGGGTCGCCGGCGCTATGAGGCTGCCGGCCGCAGCGCCACGGCTCGCGCATCGGCTACGACGCTTCGCGGTCGCGCTTGGCCTGTCGCCCGAGGCGCGGCACCTCCAGTGGACCGGCTACTTCACTGGCGACCTCAAGGCTCTCGTGGCCGGCGAACGGATCCGCGCGCTCCCTGCGGGACGCACCCTCTCGATGCTCGAGCATGCGAGCACGCTCACCGGCGCGACGGATCCAGCCGAGCGATTCATGGCGAGCGACATCGTCTCGTATCTGCCCGACGACCTTCTCGTGAAGGTCGACATCGCCGCGATGGCGACATCGCTCGAGGGCCGCTCGCCGTTCCTCGACCATCCCCTTGCGGAATTCGTCGCGTCGCTCCCGGCCTCGTACAAGCTCTCACCGTTCACGTCGAAAAGGCTCCTCCGACACGCCCTGAAGGATGTGCTCCCGCGCGAGATCCTCGAGCGTGGGAAGATGGGGTTCAGCGCGCCGGTTGGTGCATGGCTCCGGGGGCCGCTCAAGGAGCGCTTCACCGACACCGTCCTCGCGTCTGACGGGCGGGGCTACGTGGAGCCGGCGGCGGTCCGAAAGTTGTTCATCGAGCACCAAGAGGGCCGCGTCGATCGGACGATGCAGCTTTGGAACCTTCTCGTGCTCGAGCTGTGGTTCCGTGAGGTCGTGGAGTCGGTGCCGCGAGAGGCCGGATAGTGTTCGTGTGCGACCGTTGCTCGGGCGCGTTCGTGAGGGTTATCGACGATCTGGCGTGTTCCGCCTGCGGCCGGCGCGTGCCGATCGTCGACGGCATCCCGCGCTTTGTCCAGTCGTCAACGCACGCGAGCTTCGCCCTGCAGTGGAAGCGTTTCGCTGAGGTCCAGCTCGACAGCCGGAATGGAACGAGCGAGTCGCGGAGCCGACTCCTCAACCAGTCTCGGCTGCGGTCCCAGGACTTTGCGGGTAAGTCGGTCCTCGAGGTCGGCTGTGGCGCCGGCCGGTTCACCGAAGTGCTCCTCGCGTGCGGCGCGCGCGTCGTTGCGGTGGACTACTCCGCGGCCGTCGAGGCTTGTGCGGCGTCCAACGCCGACGCGGTCAGCGACGGGCGGCTCCTCGTCGCACAGGCCGACGTCTTCGCCTTGCCGTTCAAACGTCGGTCGTTCGACCTCGTGGTCGGCTACGGCATGCTGCAGCACACAGGCGCACCTCGGCGAGCGCTCGGCTGCCTGTGGGAGTTCGTCGCGCCGGGCGGGCTACTCCTCGTCGACCGGTACCAGCTCGACCTTCGACACGTGCTGCTGTTCAAGTACGCGCTGCGACCCCTCACTCGCGACCTGCCGCCGGAGCGGCTCCTTACGATCGTCGAGCGGGTCTGCGGCGTCCTCATCCCGATCGAACGCCGCCTCCTCCGCAAGGCTCAGGGCGGCGGTCCGCTCCGATTCCTCCGCTATGTCCTCGGCCGCGCTCCGAACTCGACGTTTCCGCTCAATCTCGAGTCGCGTGGCGAGCTCGTCGCGGGTTTCGCGTACCGCTGGTCGGTCCTCGACACATTCGACCAGTACGCGCCGAAGTACGACCTTCCCTGCACCGCAGCACAGTGGCGCGAGCAGATCCGTGCGCTCCCGGAGGGGCAGATCGAGAGCCTCGGCTCTGCCGGTCAAGGTAACGTCGCCGTCGTGCGCCGTCGCTTCACTGACTGAGCACCCAGCGATCGGACCGGACTCGCGCTCGGCTCAGATCGTCCGGTTGCTCCTGCCGACCACCTCCTCGAACGCCGCGGCATACCGCTCGAGAATCCGCGACGCAGTGAAGTCCTGCACGCGGACCGTGGCCGCCATCCGGATCCGCGCCCGGAGGTCGGGGTCACCGAGGAGGGCAAGCGTGCGTGCGGCATGGGCCGCAGTGTCGCCGACGGGTACCAGGAAGCCGTCGCGTCCGTCAGTGATGATCTCAGCCGGGCCCGACGGACAGTCCGTGCTCACGACCGGCGCGCCGCAGGCCATCGCCTCGACCAGAACGTTCGGGAACCCCTCCCAGTGCGCCGCATGCACGAACACCGCTGCCCGTGCGAGCCAGCGGTAAGGATTCGCGTCGAAGCCGAGGAATCGCACGTCCTGCCCGAGGCCGGCCCGCGCGACTTGCGCCTCGAGCGCCTCGCGGTCCGGCCCCTGCCCGAGGATCACAAGGCGAGCAGGTCGGGCCGCACGGACGGTTCGAAAAGCTTCGATGAGATCGGGGTAGCCCTTGGCCGCCTGGAGCTTCCCAACCGCGAGGAGCACCGGGATGCCGGCATCGGAGGCGAACCATGGGTCGTCGAGCGGCGCCGCGGCCTGTGAGTGCACGCGCTCGAGGTCGATCGGGTTATGGATCGCGCGGACCTTCGCGCGGGGGATTCCGAAGTGCGTCACGAGGTCGTCCGCGACCCCCTCGGAGACGCCGATCACGAGGTCCGCCCGCGGATAGAGCACGCGGATCGCAAGCATCTTCAGGCGGGCAGCGCTCGCCTCTGCCGGGAGGCTCCGGCTGTAGTGGTTCCTTGCGCCGAGGACTAGGCGGACTGGGTCGTGCGCGAGGGCCCGTGCGAGCACTGCGGCCAGGTTCATCGAGACCATCGAGAAGCAGAGGTCATATCTCCCCTCATGGAGAAGGCGGGCGACGTCCAGGACTGCCGTCCTGCCGCGGGAGCGGCCTAGCTCGAGGAACCTGATGTCGTCCGGCACAAGCGGCAGGTATGGGCCACGTTTCAGGCCAAGGGCGAGCGTGATGTCCCAGCGTGTGCGAGCGAGACCGCGGGCCAGATAGAGCATCATCCGCTCCGCACCGCCGCCATTGAGGTCGGGGAGCAAGCAGAGGAGGCGCAGGCGGTTCATCGGCGGACGCGCCGGGCGGTCCTGGCGTACGGGGAGGCGGGCCTGCGCCCAGTGAAAGGCCTCACCAGTCAGGCAGCAGGCCCTGGAGCGGCCGTCGCAGAAGCATCTGGCCGTAGGGGCGCAGGCGCTCGGGTACCGACGGGAGCGCCGCGAGCAAGGTCGGATAGTCGGCGACCGCCTCTCGTGGCGCCGGAAGTGACTTGGTTAGGGCGGGGTCTGAACGCAGCTCGCCGAGCGTGGCGAGTCGGCCCTCACGGTCGCGGAACGCATGGCCCTCGCGTGGATCGAACACCCGCCATTCACCGTCCACCTTGACCACCGCGAAGGCGTAGAACGCCCCCGGTGGGCGGACAAAGAGCATTGTCGCAGGCATTCCCGCGTAGGCGGCAAGGGTGGCCAGCACATCTGCGGCTTGGTCGAAGACGCCATAGCCGCGGACGACGATGTGGTAGGGGTGGTCGTCGACGACCGGCAGTCCTGCAGGCTGCGGGCGAATGTTCGCGTTCGTCCAGTCGAGTAGGCGCAGGATGCGCTGTTCGTCGGTTCCGCCCTCGCCCACCGCCTTGAGGGCGACCGCACGCATCTGGATGTCGCGGTCGATGAAAGCAATCGCCTTCTGATACAGCGGCTCCGTCTCCTGTCGGACCGAATAGTCGAGGCCGACGCTCGTCGTGGTCGGCATCTGCGCTGCGAGGACAAGCCCGAGCAGCGCCCCCCCCGCAAGGATCCGCCACCAGCGCCGTCCGGCGGCTCGGGGGTCGGCATGGAGCTTGGCGAGCATACTCGTGCGGGACGGCATGGCGCTGCGGTTCTAGCACATCGCGTTCCCGCCGGCATCCGAGACGCCGATCAGAGTCCCGCCCGCAGATAGAGCATACGGATAAAGTTGACCTTGAGTGACCAGCCGAGTCCCCGGCGCGCTTGCATGGATGTCAGTCTTGCGCGTGGGGACTCGCCTTCTCGGAGTCGCCACGACGCTCGCCGTCGCGCGATTGATCTCCCCCGAAGAGTACGGAGTCTTCGCGACTATTCTCATCGCGTACCAAGGGCTTGGCATGATCACCGATCTTTCCGTCAGTGCGGCGATCATCCAGATGCACCAAGACCCGAAGCGCTATCTGAACACCGCCTGGACCCTCGATGTCGTGCGCGGGCTACTGCTCGCTGTGCTCATGTTCCTTGGCGCATCCACCTGGTGCGATCTGTTTCGCGTGCCACAAGCCACGCCCATGCTTCAGGCGCTAGCGCTCGTCCCCTTGATCAATGCCTTTCACAGTGTCGGACCGAACATTCTTCGACGAGAACTCCGATTCGGCCGGATCTTCATCTTACATGCCACCGAGGCAGTTACCTACAGCGTGATCGTCGTCCTCGCGGCCTTGCTCCTTCACAACGCGTGGGCGCTGGTGTTGGCATCCATCTCGGCATTCACCGCGCGTGTGATCGCGAGTCACCTGCTGTCTCCGGTTCGCGCGCGCATCGGGTTCGAGTACCGACTGTTCCTGGAAATGTTCCGATTCTCGCGGTGGACGAACGCTCACTATTTCGCCGACTTCGTGATTGAGAGCGCTGACAACGCGATCGTCGCGGCAATCGTGGGGACTACGGCACTCGCCTTCTATCGGATGGGCTACCAAGTCGCGATCGAAGGGGCCACGGCCTTTCATTGGGTTGTCACCACGGTCGCCTTCTCCGTCTTTTCGCGCATTCAGTTTGATTCAAGACGCGTGCGCGAGGGACTTCGGGCAATGCTCGGCGCGATGGCCACCGGGCTGCTACCGGCAACTCTGCTGCTGATTGTGCTCGGACCGATCGCGATTCCATTGGTCCTGGGCGAGCGATGGGCAAGAGCGGCGGAGCCTCTTCAACTGCTGGCGGCGGCGGCGTTCGTACGATCGATCCTGGAGACGGCACGGCCCGTGCTCCTCGGATTGGGAAGGAGCGGCGCTGATCTTGCTCTGAAGGTTGTTCAGGGCATCCTGATGGTTGGGCTCGCGGTGCCGGCGGCGGTCGTATTCGGCATACAGGGTGTAGCCGTCGCCGTACTGATCGCGGCAACCGCGACGTTGCCCTGTTGGTGGATCGCGTTACGCAAGAGTACTGAAATCACAGCTGGCGATCTTGTCGGATCGCTCACGGCACCAGTTTTGGCAGCGGGCGCGTCACTGGCCGTTCTCGCGGTCATGCCAGCACCTCAGCCCACTTGGGGACACTTGCTCGGCTATAGCGCTGTCTTCACTCTGTCCTATGGCGGCGTCACGATCCTGCTGTCTCGCCTTCTGCCGCGGTCCGGCTTCGCGCTAGCGGTGCGCGAGCTTCGCTGAACCGATGACCCGATTGAAGACGCGCATATACGCGTCGTAGAGCCGCTGGGTTGAAGGCGCATCGCGCACGCTCTCAAAAGGACGCTCGGGAAACCCAAGGTCGTCCATATCGAATTCGAAGGTGTCATCGAGGAGTGCCGCGACGTAAGCGAGCACCTGCCGATCGTCGGCTGGTGGAGACGCCAAGGCCTCTCTGATGAATCCTGGCAGATCCTCGGGGGCACGGCACCGCTGCACACCCGGCATGGCGTTGTAGAAGATGTCGCTGAACGCAATGACTGGTCGCCTCAAGAGAGCCGCCTCGAACCCGGCGGTCCCAGTGATGGTGATGACGAGCTCGGACTTCTGGATGAGATCCAGCGAGGAGAGGTATGGATCAATGAGTCGGACGTTCGGAATCGCCCGCAGCCGGTCGTAGTAGTCGACGGGACGCAAACCCAGCATCGGAACGTGCTCTTTCACGTAAAGACGTATACCGAGCGGCAGACTCCGAGCGATGTTCGCAATAACGGAGGGCTGGTCCTGCCAGAACGGCGCGAGCACCATCGTCGTCAGCTCCGGCTGGTAGTGCAGCGGGAAGTATACATAGGGCTCATCTGCCGGTAGCGAACGTTCGAAGAAGCCCGGCTGTCGGAGCTTCCGCTGCCGCAACTTCATCCGCAGGACATTGAGCGCCTGCCTGATCGGAGGATCGGTCGCTATGTCATGCCGATAGTGGCTGAAATACCACCAGTAGTTGATTCGAAGCCAACCGAGAAAGCGGCGAGGACTCAGCTTGACGGACCTCTCGTGCAAGGCGCGAAACCGTGCCAGGCCGTCCGGCGAAAGCGGCCTCGTTCGAAATGCCGCGAGGTAGGCTTCAGCCTCGCGAAGCGACTCTGGATCACCGCGTCCTGCGAGGAACTCGCGGTAGCGCTCCTCGACCTCGGGGAAGTCGTTCATCGGACTGGTGGTCACCAGCGCGCGCCGCTGCAGACGCGTCGCTACGAACTCTAGATAGGGGATACCAAGGTGGCGAGCGACGTAGTAGCAGGCCAGCGCGCTGACATTGCCGGTAACGAAGCTGATCACTGCGTCCGGGCGGTGTGTGGTGAACTCTTCGATGAAGTACTTCAGGAAGATCGTAAGTGCGGAGAGCGCCTGCTCATTGGAGAAATGCTGGATCGATCGATCTGAGTCAAAGATTCGCCAGAGGGTGTCGACGTCGAGCGTCTTCTCCATCCGCGTAAGGAACTCACGGTCGGCCGGCTCGGTCTGCGCGCGCCACATGAGGTCCTGATAGGTGCTGAGATGGGGGTAACGTATGTCGGTCTGCACGTTGGCGAGGTAGTCGTAATACAGACGACCCAGAACCATTCCGCGAAAGTCTTCATCTCTAAGCTGACGATCTCTCTTGAGCCAGATCGCGAACGCGTGGAAGGTGTAGGTGAATTCGAGATCGAACCGAAAATACAGCTTCACTCGGTGATCGCAATCATTTCGAAGCCTACGGGTTTCACAAGATAACGACCGTCGGGGAATCCGTTACCCCAAATAGGTTCGAGCACCAAAGGCAGCTGGCGTGAAGCGAGAAACTCGTCCACCGCACGGCGGCAGCCTCCCCAATAGTCGTAGTCGGCAACGACGACGTAACCGCCGGGGACAACGTCGTCGTAGGGGTTGCCAACGCAGATGGCGTGTGGACCCATACCAATCGCCGTCGAGGCAGAGCAACGCAATGGGGCCGATATCCCGAACCGCGTCGGGGAGCGTGTCCTGAAACGATCCTTTTGCGCACTTCGATCAGCGCTGGATCGACACTCAGCTTGGCGATGATCGCCTTGCACGTCCTCGAGGGGCGCGACACACGCCTTGATCGAGCGAAGAGCGCCGCCGGTGCGACCGGACGCGTAGGCGGCAGCCGCACTGCCATCCTCGGCGGTGGGCTCTGAAAGACCCTCGCACGAGTCGAACAGCCAAAGTCGCCGCCCCGACCGGACGCGCTTCGCGACCGCGGCCATGACCGCAGGGCATCCGCCCCGCCGTACGCCGTACTCCACAAGGGCGCCCAGGAGACCCCGCCGCTCCACGTCGGAAGCGATGTCGTAGATGTTTCGCAGACGCGCGTTCGTGGCCATCGCGTGGGGCCGCACCGTCAGGAAGAGCCGCCAGGCGAATAGGTCGGCCCCGGCCAGACGGGCAATGCTCAGTGTCTTGTATGCGCGTTGTGCGGCAGGCAGCCGACGGAGCAGTCCGCGCAGCGCACCCGGGCCGGTGCTCGTCTTGGGATCACTCATCCCAGATGACATGCCGCGAGCCCTGGTTCGCCGTCACGCTACTGCCGCTGGTCACCACCCCGAATACCTTTCGTGGTTCAACGAGAAGTGTCGGCTGTCGACCGATCTTTTGGCAGAACTCGAGAAACGCGAAAGAGGAGTCGACGTCATCCGAAACCATCAAGGAGGATGCCGCCATTTGGGGATGAACCGTCTCGAACTCCAAGCGCTGCCACCGATAGGTGTGGTCCGAGTCGTGCAAGAACAGGTCAACCTCCCCGAGAGAGGAAACGAGACGTTGGAAGCTCCGCTTTCGGTGAGAGTCGTCCAGCACGCGTTGGTCCCATCTGCTCTTGTCTAGGTCCCCAAGCAAGCTCCCGGTCGATGCGTCGACATCGACGCTGACGAGACGGCCGACCCCGTTCTGCTCGAGGGCGCTGAGTATGACGAAGGTGGAGTGACCGTTCGCGATACCGGTCTCGAGAACCGTGCGGGGAGCCAATCCTCGAATGAGTGCGTAGAGCAAGAACGCGCTTCCGCCGCCCACACGCCGATCGCTTGGGTAGGTGATGCCGTATTGGCTGTAGGCCTTACGCAGGCGCTCCCTCACCGCTTTGTACTCGGCGGCGATGCGCGCCAGCGACAGACCTTCCCGTTCACCGATGAGGTCTCGCGCGGCCTCCTCGGGTCGGAGGTGGACGGCTCGAGAAACCCCGTGAAGCTGAGCGAGCGTCGGCGGGGTGCGCCGCCGGAGGACCGAGCCGGCGGAGATGGTCATGATCTTGCTGATCGCGGCCAAGAAGGTCTCACGCGCACCAAAGTCCCACCAGTGCTCCATGGTTGGCCGCAAGAGGCCGGGCCTGGCATCGCTGCGGGGTGCTGGCTCCTGCGGGGCCATCGTCATGGAGTTGATCCTACCGGGATCACGACGAGCGAACGATAGAGCGACGCGAGATCCTTGACCGTGTCATGCCGACGCGCAAGGTCACGAGCGCGCACCATTGCGGCAGTGGCGATCCGTTCGCTGAACGCTTGGTCGTCGCGGATGCGCTCGATCGCTGCCGCAAGGGCTGTGACGTCCGTTGGCGGCACGAGGAGCGCCTCAACGCCGTCGCGGGCGATCTCCGGTATGCCGCCGACATCCGTCGCGACGTACGGAAGGCCGGAGCACATCCCTTCGATGAGGGCGATCCCATAGCCCTCCCAAAGCGACGAGAGGACGAGCGCGTCGCACGCGGCGACCGCGGCTCGAGCGTCCGGCAGCCAGCCGGTCACGCGAACGCGGTCGGCGATGCCGAGCTCGGCGGCACGGCGCATCACTCTTGCGCGGATTGGTCCGTCGCCGATGAGGAGAAGGTGGATGCGCGGGTCGCACCGTGCGATCGCCTCCACGAGGTACGTCTGCCCCTTCTGGACCGAGATCCGAGCGACGCAGCCGAAGACAAACGCGCCCTGCTCGATGCCGAGCGACGATCGCGCAGCATCGCGCTCCGCGCGAGCGATCGGTCGCCAGTGGTTGAGATCAACGATGACACTCGGGATGACGGTCACGCGCGCGTCGTCGAGGCAGGCGCGCACTGAACGCCCCACCGCCTCGCTGACGGCGATCGCCCGGGCGTGCGCCGCCCTATAGGTGATGACCTGAAGGAGGTTCTGAATGCGCGCGGAGCGTTCGAGTCGCGTGGACTCGAAGATCGGGTTGTGGAAGGTCGAGAGGATGGCCGGCGTACCGGCGAGCCGGCCCGCCACACGGCCGACAACGTCTGCCGGGAATATCTGGGTATGGACGATGTCGGGCCGCGTGCGACGCAGCTCGCGCCAGAGCCGCGCGATCGCGATGGGGTAGTCGCGAGCGCCTCGTGCGCCGAGCTCGACGAACGGCACGCCGAGGCGGGCAAGCTCAGGCTTCATCGCGTCGTCCCGGAATACTGCGTAGACGATGTGCGCGAACTCTGGAGCACGGAGACCCTTGATGTTCCGCAGCATGACCCGCTGCGCGCCGGCAAGAGCGAGCTGGTCGATGACGTGTGCGACCCGGATAGGCCTGATCACCTATCTCACGTTTCGACGTCGATGCAGCTCGTTCGTCTTGATCACCTGCCCGAGGAGCGTCGCCGGCGCGCCGACCTCGTCCGCCGTCCGAACGATCGCGCTGAGGTCCTTCGGGAGGCACTTGCCGCCGAAGCCCCGCTCGTCGGGGAAGACGAAGGTGTGGCTCTTGCCAATGCGCGGGTCGAGGAGCCAGAGCTCGCGTAGGTCGTCGTAGTCGACGCCCGATTTCTCCGCGATGTCGAAGAACTCATTGCAGAAGGTGACCTTCATCGCGAGGAAAGCGTTTTCCATGTACTTGCACAGCTCGGCCGTTTCCCACGTCGTCCGCTGGATGGTGATGTCGGAGTTGTAGACCTCCATCCAGGCGCGCGCGGCACGCTTCGTTGCCGCGGGTTCGCCGCCAAGGATGATCCAACGGATCCTCCGCAGATCGTTGAACGGATGGTCCGGGGTTTCCGCTGGTCCGTACTCGGGCTGGAACACGATCGCCTTGCCGTACTTCTTCGCGAGGCGACGTGAGGTTCCAACCGACACTGTGGACCGAATGACGATCACGGGCGCCTCGAGCCATGAGACAGTTTCCTCGACGATCGATGTGTCGCACGACCCGTCGGCTGCTTGCGGGGTCGGCACCGAGACGAAGACGACATCGCACCCGTTGATCTCGCTCTTCGTGCCGAGACCCCTCGGGGGATCGAAGACCGCCGGATTCGAAAAGAGCGACGCTATGGCGTTCCCGACCGCGCCAGCCCCGACGATCCCGACCCTCATCGCTCCATGCTCCTCGATCCATGTTCGACCCCCGGCCGTCCCGGAGGAGGCGGCGTTTGCCGTACGGTTCCGGGGCATTGAGCTTGCCCCACGCGACGCTGCAGGGCCTCGACGATCGAAACGATCACCGCGGCCACATCAGAGAAGTCCCTCGAGCCTCTCCAGCGCGATCCAGAACCCCTCGCCGTCGTTCTTGTGGCCCTGCCATATCTCGGGGATGAACGAAGCGTCCGGGGCGACAGTCGACTGCGAACAAGATCCAGGCGCGGTTGTCGCTGATCTTCTGGAGGACGACGAGGATCGTTTCGTCGGCCAGGCACGTGTATCTCGCGAGGTGGCGGTCGAAGAACATGCCTGCTGCACCCTCCTGGCCGAGGTGGTCCCGCGCTACGGGGACCCATATAATGCCACCGTTCCACGATGGCGCCTCTTCACGGGATGACCGCGTCGGAGATGCTCAACTTGTACGCACCCGCCGTGATCCGCGAGGAGCACCGACTTCGCACGATTGCCGCGTACCACGACGAAGGAACGCGCCAAGGAGGGGGCCGGCACACCTCGCGGACGGTGCGCTGTGCGCGCTCGACGCGGCCGTTGGACTGTGGCGCTCGCAGCCACGTTCGTCGCCTGTCTCAGTTAGCAGGGGCGAGGCTGGTTGGCAATTCGCCGGAAAACCAAGGCTGAAGCGCGAGGAGGAGTTCGCGCTCACGTGCTCAACAACGCGTCAACCACACGTGACGCGCCCCAGCCATCGACGAGCCGCGACGCGCGCTGACTCATGCTCGCCCGGCGCTCTGGATCTGCGATGAGCATGGTCACGGCTCGCCCGATGGCCTGTGCTGTCGATTCGTTCCATGCGCCAACGCTGAGCGCCGCGCCCTCGTCCCTGAGAGCATTCGCGACGATATGCTGATTGTCAGCAGCAACGACGAGGATGGTCGGCACACCGAGACAGCAGAGTTCCCATGTCGTCGTCCCCGCGGCGGCGATCGCGAGGTCCGCCGAAGCCATCCGCTCCACGAGGTCAGGCGGATCGCGCAACAGCGTCACGCTGGGGACGGTGCTAAGCGGGCTGTTCGGCCTGAGCGCTGGCCAGTGCGGGTTGCTCGGACCGATGATCGCCGTGGCTGCGACCGCATCGCGGGTGAGCGCTCCCACGATGTCGAGGATCTCCCGCGTATGGTTTGCGTGGTCGGCCCCACCGAGCATGACCACTATCTGCTTGGCCCGCGGAACGACCGTACGCCGCCGCCCGTGCCACGCGCGAAACTCAGGTCGCAGGAGGGCGAAGCGCGTGCCGAGGAGGAGCAACGGCTCGGATCGGTAGCCGAGATCTTGAGCGCCGAGATTCTGGTTCAGGATCCCGTCGGCCTCCCTGAGATTGACTTGTCCGCCGTCATCGACCGCCAGCACGCGTACGCCGACCCGTCGGAGGCCCTTGCGATACGCGTCGTCGAAGTGGTAGCCGTCGCAAACGACCCAGCTCCCTGGATGCCGCCCTACCAGGCCCGAGACCGCCCGGAGATCGCGAGGGTCGGGGTACGGCGCGTCCACCCAGGTCGCGGTGATGCCGGCGGACGCCGCGGGTCCGGGAGGCGATCCACGTGCCGAGATGAACGTGACGGACCCGCCCCGGGCGATCCACTCGTGAGCGAGCGTCGCGGATCTCATGAGGTGTCCGAGACCCATCTCCGTGCCGCCGTCCGCGCGGACGAAGAGCATTCCAGCCGGCCTCATCCCGCCACGCTCAGCGCACCGGCTTCTGCCGAATGGTGGCATTGAGCTCGCGCAGCTCGGGCTCCGCACGGAACAGGTCGAGAACATCGGCCAGGTCGAAGTCCGGCTGCCGGTGGTACAAGCGCTCGAACACGACCCGGACGACCGAGAGATCCTGCGGAGTGTCCACCGTGAGCCGCAGCGCCGCCGCATCGGGGTCGAGACCGCTCGCGACATTCAGCAGGCGGAAACGCTCCGGATGCTCGTAGATGTAGAGCGAGACGTGCTCCCGGTCCGGGGGGTCGGTCGTCAGCCGGTTGACCTCTTCCAGCACCGTCAGCGGGAAGACCTGGACATCCATCCCTCGCGGGTACGTCCGAACCAGGACGTTCGAGCAGTAGTCGACGTCGGCCGCGAGGAACGACGCGATGACGCGGTCGATCGTCGCCGGATCGATCAGGGGGCAGTCCCCGGTGGTCTCCACGATCAGCTCGGCGTGCGCGGCCCGGGCGGCGTCGATGACGCGCCCCAAGACGTCCACCTCGCTGCCACGGTGCACTCCAACCCCGAGGCGCTCGGCCAGCTCGGCGATGGGATCGCACGACGGATCGTCGGTTGTGGCGACCATGATGTCGTCCGCGAGGGTCACGCGGCGCAGCCGCTCGATCATCAGCTCCAGCAGCGGCCGGCCGAGGACGGGAAGAAGCACCTTGCCCGGCAAGCGCTCCGACCGCATTCGGGCTTGGATCATGATCACGGTGCGGGGCCGCCCATTCGGGTTCGTTCGCGAACCCCTACCGCTACGCCTTGGGATCGACGCGCGGGGCCGTGCCGACGAGGTAATCCTCGTAGTGCTCGGCCTCGGCCAGCGCCTCCGGGATCGCTCTTGCGATGTCCTCCTTGCTTAGCCAGGACTTGTTCACGTCGCTGCGGTAGACCACCTCGCCGGCGACCGGGAGCGCGCCGGACCACCGCTCGCTCAGCGCGCTGTCGTGGGTCGGCGCGATGAGGAAACCCCAGCCGACGTCGAACGCCCGCCGCGACTCCTCGTCCGTAATGAGGGTCTCGTGGAGCTTCTCCCCCGGCCTGATCCCGATCTCGGCGATCGGGCAGTCCGGGGCCATCACCTCGGCCAGGTCCGTGATCCGCACGCTCGGCAGCTTCGGAACGAAGATCTCCTGGCCCTCCATCAGCGTGACCGCGCGCTCGACGAACTCGACGGCTTGGCGGACGGTGATCCAGAAGCGGGTCATCCTCCGGTCGGTGATCGTCAAGCGACCCTCCGCCCGCTGCTCGACGAAGAGGGGAACGACGCTGCCGCGGCTGGCGACGACGTTGCCGTAGCGAACGCACGCGAGGCGCGTGTCGCGCGGCAAGGAGTAGTAGTTGCCTTGGATGAAGAGCTTCTCGGCGCAGAGCTTGGTCGCACCGTACAGATTCACGGGGTTCGCCGCCTTGTCCGAGCTGAGACCGATGACGCGGCCGACGCCCCGCTCGATCGCGGCGTCGATCACGTTCTCGGCGCCGAGGATGTTCGTCTTCACCGCCTCGAACGGGTTGTATTCGCACGAGGGGACCTGCTTGAGCGCGGCAGCGTGAATGACCACGTCGACCCCGTGAAATGCGCGGAAGAGCCGATCGCGGTCCCTCACGTCGCCGATGAGGAAACGGAGCCGATCATCGTGGAATCGGCGAGAGAACTCCCACTGCTTGAGCTCGTCCCGGCTCAAGATGCGCAGCGCCGCGAGCTTGTGTCGCTCGAGGAGATACCGAGAGAAGGCTTGGCCGAAGGTCCCGGTTCCACCGGTGACGAGGACCGTCTTGCCCGTCCAATCGAAATGCCCGAGGGTCACGAAGTCGGGCCCTCGGATCGTCGAATCACGCTGTCATCGTCGCCGCGGACCGTCCGACGGCACACCGGCCGGCCCGCCCCATCCCAGGTCACGACTGCATTGTACGTATCTTCCGCGGGCAGGTAACGTGTCGTCGAGCCCATGCCGCGGATCCAGAGACGATGACGAGGCCACAGCTGCCGGCGATCGAAGGTGGCGATCCGGTCCGCACGACCATGCTTCCGTATGGGCGCCACGTCGTCGAAGAGGCGGACATCCAAGCGGTCGGCAAGGTGCTCCGCGGCGATTGGCTGACCACCGGCCCGACCATCGAGGCGTTCGAGCGAGCGATCGCCGACGTGACCGGCGCGGCCAACGTCGTCGCGGTGAGCTCGGGGACGGCCGCGCTCCACGCCGCCGTGGTCGCCCTGGACCTGCGTCCCGGCGATGAGGTCATCGTCCCGTCGCTGACCTTCGTCGCGACCGCGAACGCGGTCCTCTACTGCCAAGGCCGTCCGGTGTTCGCGGAGGTGTCGCCGGCGACCTTGACGGTGGACCCGCATGACGTGCGGCGGCGCGTCACTTCGCGGACGCGTGCGATCATCAGCGTGCACTACGCGGGACTCGGCGCGGACCAGCGGTCCCTCGATGCGATCGCGGTGCAGCACGGACTCCGCGTCGTCGAAGACGCGGCCCATGCGCTCGGCGCGCGCACCGACGGCGCTCCGATCGGCTCCCGATCCGACCTGGCCGTCTTCAGCTTCCATCCGGTGAAGCACATCACGACGTTCGAGGGCGGCGCCGTCGCGGCTCGATCGCCGCTGGATGCCGAGCGGCTGCGCCGTTTCCGGAATCACGGCATCTCCAAAGACCTCCGCGCGCGCGAGCGCGAGCGAACGTGGCAGTACGAAATGGTGGAGCTCGGCTTCAACTACCGGCTGAGCGACGTGGGTGCGGCGATGGGCCTGAGCCAGCTGCGGAGGATCGGTGAGAATCTGGCGCGTCGGCGCTCCCTCGCACGCGGGTACCGGCGGGAGCTTGCGGGCGTTGACGAACTCGAGTTGCAGCAGGTCGATCGGGTCGACGAGCACGCCTGGCACATCTTCCCCGTGCTCCTGCGGCTCGAGTGCCTGCGCGTCGATCGCGACGCCGTCGTTCGCGCGTTACGTGCCGACAACATCGGTGCTAACGTGCACTACGCGCCGGTGCACCTCCAGCCGTACTACCGGCGGCAGCTGGGCACGGCGCGTGGCGATCTTCCCGTTACCGAGGCGGTGTCCGAGCGACTCATCACGCTGCCTCTCTTCGCCGGGATGACCGATGCCGACCTTCTGGATGTCGTGGTCGCGCTGAAGCGGATTCTCCGGTGGTACGCGGCGTGAGAGTGTGCGTGGACGCGTGACCTGATGACCGAGGGCGCGGTCGCCGTCGTCGACTACGGCATGGGCAATCTGCGGTCGGTCCTGAATGCGGTCACGGCGCTCGGCCGCACCGCGTTCGTCGCGACCGAGCCGGCCGATCTTCGACGTGCGGTCGCCGTCATCCTCCCGGGCGTCGGCGCGTTCGCGGACGGCATGCGCAACCTCCGCGATGGCGGCTGGGTCGAGCCGCTTCAGCGCGACGTGAAGAACGCGGGGAAGCCCTTCCTGGGTATCTGTCTCGGCATGGAGCTCCTGGCGACGGGCGGGATGGAGCATGGGTGGCACGAGGGTCTCGACTGGGTGGCCGGTGTGGTCGATCGCCTGCCGGCGGCCTCGAGCGCGATCAAGGTCCCGCATATCGGCTGGAACGACGTACGGATAGTGCGGGAGGACGGCCTCTATGTAGGGCTCGGTGGCCATCAGTCGTTCTACTTCGTGCACTCGTACTACTTCGCGCCGCGCGACGCCGCCGTCGTCAGCGCGGTCTGTGGTCACGGCATGGAGTTCGCGGCGAGCGTCGAATCCGACAACGTTGTGGGGACGCAGTACCACCCGGAGAAGAGCCAGAAGGCTGGGCTCGCGGTGCTGCGGAACTTCCTGTCGCGGCGCGCCTAGATCTTCGAGACGTCTCTCGCGGGGTGTCCGGCGTCAGGCCTGCTCCGCGACATCCTCATTCGTCACGAGATGCCCGGCGACGAGGTCGCGAGCGGCGCGCTTCGTGAGGATCTCCGGGAAGTCACGTGGATGGCGGCCAATGTCCGGTCGCCCCGCGCGCCGCAGGACGGCGACGTCGTCCCGCGTGAAGCGGGTGCCGGCCGGCACCGCGCGCAGCGTGAAGATTCCGCGTCGATAGTCGACGAGCTCCCGCTCCACATCACGCACGCGTTTCTCGGCAGAGCCGAGCGCTCGTTCCACGTCACGGATCGCCTTCACGAGGTCCTTGAGCTCGTTCGGATCGATCGCGAAGGAATGGTCGGGACCAGGGAAGGAGCGGTCCAGCGTGAAGTGCTTCTCGACGACGCACGCACCAAGCGCGACGGCGGCGAGCGGGGCGGGCAACGGGTCGCGGCTGTGATCGGACAGGCCGACGAGAACGCCCACTTCCTCGCGCAGGGCGGCCAGCGCTCTCACGTCGATGCTCTCGAGCGGGGCGGGGTAGCACGCCGTGCACTGGAGGACGACGATCTGATCGTTGCCCTCGACCTGCGCGACGGCTACCGCCTCTTTGACCTCCGCCATGGTGGCTCCACCCGTGGAGAGGAGGACCGGACGGCCCTTCCGAGCGATGTGGCGGATGAGCGGGATGTGCGTGAGCTCATAGGAGGCGACCTTGAACGCCGGTACGTACGGCTCGAGGAGATCGGCCGTCGCTTCATCGAACGCCGTCGATAGGAACGCGATGCCACGTCGAGCCGCATGCGCCGCGAGCTGAGGGATCCACTCGTCGGGCATCTCCATGCTCTCGGTGAGCTCGTAGATCGGGGTCTCGATCCCCAAGGCCGCCAGGTACTCGACCCGTCCCGAGGTCCGCGGATACATGCTCCGTGCCCGGAACGTCTGGAACTTCACCGCATCGGCCCCCGCGGATGTCGCAACATCCACCAAGCGCAGGGCCTGCTCGAGCTTGCCGTCGTGGTTGCTGCCGGCCTCGGCGATGATGAAACAGGGATGGTTCGGCCCGACGGGTCTTCCGCCGATGCGTAGTTCGATCATCGTGCTGCTCCACCTCCGGAGATCGCTCTTCGCTCACGGACCGCCGAGAGACTACCCACTCGGTGGCTTGGGCCGCGGTCGCCGAGCCCTCGTGATCACCTCATGTGTTCCGACGACGCCCCCTGTAGAGTAGACACCTTATGCGCTACTGCACGCGTTGCGTCATGCCCGATACGAAGCCCGACCTTCGCTTCGACGAGGAGGGCGTCTGCTCGGCCTGCCGCGCCTACGACCGACGAGTGACCGTCGACTGGAAGGCTCGTGGCGCGGAGTTCCTCCGACTGGTCGCGCAGCATAAGACGCATCCCGTCTATGACTGCGTCGTCGGCTCATCGGGCGGCAAGGACAGCCACGCGATCACGATCAAGGCACGTGAGCTTGGTCTACGCCCGCTCGTCGTGACCGCGTCCACTGACCACCTCACGGACCTCGGTCGGCGCAATCTGGAGAACCTCAAAGAGGTGGGGGTGGACTGCGTCGAGTTCACGCCGAAACCGACCGTCCGGCGCAAGCTGAACCGCATCGCGCTCGAGGAGGTTGGCGACATCGAGTGGCCGGAGCACTGCGCGATATTCGGCCTGCCCATCCGGATCGCGCATCAGTTCGGCATCGCCATCGTCCTCTACGGGGAGAACAGCCAGGACGAATACGGAGGCCCGGAGGCTGCGCAGCAGGCCGTCCGACTCGACAAGCGATGGCGCGAGGAGTTCGGCGGACTTCTCGGGCTCCGGCCGAAGGATCTCATCGGCCGCGACGGGATCGAGGCGGCGGATCTCTGGCCGTACGAGTACCCGGACGTGGAGGACGTCTTCGGGGTCTTCCTCGGGCAGTTCTTCCCATGGGATGGCTGGCAGAACGCCCTGGTGGCTCAGGCGCACGGCTTCGAGCTGTACCCGCGCCTGGTCGAAGGCTCGCTGTCCTCCTACGAGAACCTGGACAACGCGATCGTCGGCATCCACGACTACTTCAAGTGGCTGAAGTTCGGATTCGGGCGTGCCTCGGACATCGCTTCGCTGCACATTCGGCGAGGCCGTCTCGCTCGTGGCGACGCCGTGAACATGGTCCAGCGCCTCGAGGGTCGCTTCCCGTGGTCGTACCTCGGTGTCTCGCTCGGCGCGATCCTCGGCGAGATCGGCATGGATCTCGCGGCGTTCCGCGAGGTCGTTGACCGATTCGCGAATCCGAAGCTCCTGAAGAAGAGCGAAGACGGCGAGTGGCGCCTGCGGGAGCCGATCTCGTGACCCTGGCCGTGCGCGTCATCGCGACCCTGCTCTACGACCCGGCCCGCGGAGTCGTCAAAGGTCAGCACTTCGACAACTGGCGTGTCGTCGGCGAACCGATCCAATGGGCACGGGTCATGGCGCGAGTTCGTGAGGTGGACGAGCTCGTCATCTTCGACGTCACACACGGGCCGCCCGACCTCGAGACCATCGAGCGCATCGCTTCGGAGACGTTCACGCCACTGGCGTACGGCGGGGGCATCCACAGCCTCGAGACCGCGCGGGAGGTGCTTCGCCGCGGAGCGGACAAGGTCGTCATCTCGCACCATGCTCGTCCCGCCCTCATCAAGAAGGTCGCCGCCTACGTTGGGTCGCAATCCGTGATGGTCGCGGTGGATCACGCCGCGTTGCGGGAAGTCGCCCTGTTCGTCGCCTACGGCGCAGGAGAGCTGCTGGTCCAATCCAAAGCGCGTGACGGGACCATGAGTGGATACGACCTGGAGCTCATCCGCCTCGTCAGTGGCCGGGTCGACGTGCCGATCGTCGCGAGCTCCGGGGCGGGCAAGCCGGCGGATTTCGTCGCCGCCGTGCGGGCCGGCGCCAGTGCCGTGGCCGCCGGAGCGATCTGGCAGTTCACCGACTACGTCCCGGACGACGCAAAGCGAGCCCTCCGCTCCGCGGGCTATCCGGTCCGGCTACGGGAAGCGGCCGCATGAGCCACGACGCGCTCTGGGCGGGGGAATTCGGCGATCGGTACACCGAGCGGAACGAGACAAGGAATCTCGCCACTCGCCGCACGGGCTTCTGGACGCGGCTACAGGGCGACTACCCGTTCCAGTCGATCCTCGAGGTCGGCTGCAATGCAGGGGCCAATCTTCAAGCGATTGCGCGGTCGGGGAGCGCGGAGCGGATCTGCGGAGTGGATATCAATGTCAGGGCGCTCCTTCTGTTGCGGGGAAGCTGGGAAGACGACCCCTTGCGCCTCGAAACACGTGAGGCGAGCGCGACCAACCTTCCCTTCGCGGACGGAGCGTTCGAGTTGGCGTTCACGTGCGGTACGCTCATCCACCTCTCGGACGACGACCTCGGTCCAGCCATTCGTGAGCTCTTCCGTGTGTCTCGCCGATACCTGCTCGTCATGGAGTACTTGGCGAACGAACGCGTCACCGTCCCCTACCGCGGCCAGGCGGATGCGTTGATCAAGCGCCCCTATGGGGACATCGTGCTCTCCCTGGTTCCAGTCACGCAGATCTTGTCAGGACACCTGGGGGACGAGGATGGTTTCGACGACGTGACCTTCTGGCTCTTCGAGAAGCGAGACGGCAGGAAGTCCAAGTGAACACGGCCTTCCATTGCGGACGCAATCCGCGCTTCGCTCGGCCTGGAGGCGGGCCGGCCGCTACCCACCTAGCCCGTTCCTGCTGGGTCGCGGTCAGTGGCGCGCTGCGCGCCATGCAGTTGCCGATCGTCTTCCAGCGAACGCTCAGCGTCCACTGCGGCGTCATAATCACCGACGTGATCGACGTGCACACCGCCGCCGCCGACGTTGCCCGAGTAGAGGAGCGCCTACGCACGCGCCCCCGAGGTCCGATGTACCTCATCTCTGAGCTGCACAACCAGTACGGCGGCGACATGCACTGGTGCCGTGCACTGCTCCCACCCGTAGGTGGCGTGGTCCGAGAATGACGCGGGATGGTCACCTCGTGAAAGACGGATCACAAACGCGCACCCGGCCGGCGTCGCCGGACGACGCGAAGATTCTCTGGCACTGGGCAAATGACCCCACAACGAGAAGCACCAGCTTCCAACCGGAGCCGTTTGACTTCGAGCACCACCTGGCATGGTATCGGGAAAAGCTTGCGTCTCCCGACTGCCGGATATGGATCGCCTATGACGAACGCGATGCCCTCGGACAGGTTCGCTACGATCGCATCGGAGACGAGGCAGAGGTGAGCGTCTCAGTGGCGCGGGATGTTCGCGGACGCGGCATCGGGCGTGAGTTGCTCCGGGACACGGCGGCGCTCGCGTGCCGCGCGCTGCACGTCTCGACGCTCGTCGCGCTCGTGCGCGACGACAACATGGCTTCGCTGCGAGCCTTCGCCGGCGCCGGCTACGCGGTGAGCGGCGTCGAGACGCGCAACGGCCTCCGAGTTGTGCGGCTCGGGCGCACCCATGAGTTGTTCTAGCGCTGAAGTTCCCGCACCAGCTCGAACGCCTCGGTGTTGCGCAGCCCGGCCGCCGAGACTCAGCGTTGTGAGATCGTGAGGAACGCTTCCCTAAGGAGAGACCCATGAGTGATCTAGAAAAGGTCCAGGACTACTACAACAGCGTCGCCGCGGAATACCACAAGATCTACGAGCCGGAGAAGATGAGCTACAAGAACGGCATCGGCGACTATTTCCGACTGCAGATCCTCCTGCGCCTCATTGCCGCCGCGGGCGTCCGGTCCCTCTTCGAGGTGGGCGTGGGCGAGGGGACGCCCTTAGCGAGCATGCATAAGATGGGCCTGCGGGTCGCCGGCATCGACATCACGAAGAACATGGTCGCTGTCGCGCGCAAGAGGTTTCAGGACCTGGGCGTCAATGAACCGGACATTTGCGAGGCGGACGTGGAGGACAGGGCCTCCATGGAGAAGGGGCTCGCGGCCGGGAAGTTCGACGCCGTGATGGCCCTGGGAGTCATGCCGCACGTGAAGAATGACAAGCTGGCGCTGGACAACATGCGCATGATGCTCAAGCCAGGCGGCAAGCTCTACATCGAGTTCCGCAACTCGCTGTTCTCCCTCTTTACCTTCAACCGCTACACCCACGAGTTCGTCACCCAGACCCTCCTCCGAGGCGTGTCCCCCAAGGTGGTGGCGCGCGTCTCGGAGGAAGTGAAGAGGTCTTGCCGCATGGACAAGCCGCCCGTGCGCGACAAGGTTGAGGGCAAAGACGCGCCCGGCTACGACATGATCCTGGCGAAGTTCCACAACCCTCTGGAACTGCCTGCGCTCCTGGGCGACTCAGGCTTCCAGAACGTGAGGCTCCACTGGTACCACTTCCACGCTGCCCAGCCCTGGCTGGCGGACGAGCTGGGCGACATTTACGACGAGGAATCGATGAAGCTGGAGAGCAACACGGAAGACTGGCGGGGCCTGTTCCTCTGCTCCGCAGTCCTGGTGGAGGCCGATGCCTGCTGACGCGCCCGCCCCGTCCCTCGTCGCCGGCATCGATGCCCTGCTGGAGCGCGGCCTGCCGAAGATGATGCCTCTGATGCGCCGGCTCTTCCCCCTGTGTCGGAGCCTCACCGGGCCAGGTGTCCGGCAGACCCTGGACGCTCTGGGCGAAGTGCACCCCCTGGACCGGCGGCGCGTGCCCACGGGCTCGAAGTGCTTCGACTGGGAAGTCCCACGCGAGTGGAGCGTCCGCCAGGCCTACGTGAAGAACGAGAAGGGCGAGAAGGTCATCGATTTCGCTGTCAACAACCTGCATTTGGTCGGCTACAGCGTGCCAATCAGGCGCAGCCTCTCACTTAAGGAACTTCAGGAGCACCTCCACTCCCTGCCGGACGATCCCGACGCCATCCCATACCGCACGAGCTACTACAACGAGAGTTGGGGCTTTTGCCTCGCCCACAGTAGGAGGGAGTCCCTGTCAGAGGGGCGCTACGACGTGGTGATCGATAGCACCCTAGAACCGGGACACATGGACTACGGCGAAGCGTTCCTGGGGCGGCCGGGATCGCCCGAATTGTTCTTTTCGACCTACATCTGCCACCCTTCCATGGCCAACAACGAGCTGTCGGGCCCCGTGCTGGTAGCGAACCTCATGGCCCTCCTGCGAGGCCTGCCGACTGGGCGCTACGCCTACCGGGCCCTCTTCGCGCCTGAGACCATTGGGGCCCTGGCGTTCCTCGCGGAGCGCCACGAGGAGTTGAAGCGGACCATGACCGCCGGCTACGTGGTCACCTGCGTGGGGGACGACGGCCCCTTCACCTACGTCCGGTCGAAACGTGGAAACACTCCGGCTGATAAGGCCGCCGCGCACGCCCTCGCCCACGTGGCGCGGCGGCGCCAGCGGCCCGTGACCGTCAAAGGCTTTGATCCTATCGGTAGCGACGAGAGGCAGTACTGCTCGCCCGGCTTCAATCTGCCGGTGGGTTCCATCCTCCGGTCCCGGCACGGGGAATACCGCGAGTACCACACATCCAACGACGACCTGACGTTCGTGTCGGAGGAGGGCCTGGCGGGCGGCCTGGAGGCCTACCTGCGTGTGATCCAGACACTGGAAATGAATTGCCGGCCCCTTCGCACGAATCCTTACGGCGAGCCCCAGCTCGGCAAGAGGGGCCTTTATAACAACCTGGGGGTTTCCGTCGCCGATGATTGGATCGTGACGATCATGAACATCCTCAGTTTCGCCGATGGAGATCACGACCTCATCGACATTGCCGAGCGTCTGGGTCGCCCCGTTTGGGAACTGCGGGAACCTCTCCGGAAACTAGTGCAAGCTGAACTCCTCCGCTTGGATCTGACCGAGGCACCGTCCTAGCAGGCTGTGTCCGAGAGCTCGCGCGAATGATCGCGCACGCACCACTTCCGAGTATCTCCAGTCGACAGCGTGGTGGGCCCTCGATACGCCACGCGTTGACATCGTCGAGGTCACCGGTACGCACCCAGTGGGGCCCACCCACATCGGTCTCGCGCGATCGATCTGGCTGAGCTCGACCCCGTCATGCTCCGCATCGGCCCAGCGCACAGCAACACGATCGCTGGAAGATCGGTCGATTCGGGCTTAGCACGTCAGTTTACCAACGGAAACGGCCCAAGAGCCGTCTAGTGTCTCCCGTCACGGAACGGCGAGGTGCGCTGAGCGGGGTCGTCGACATGGCGCGCGAGGGTACGCCTGGCTGGACCAAGGTCGCCCGGGGTCCCAGCAGCTCACACGTCGTGCGGGTTGGGGACGCCGTCGAGGGTCCATTCGCTCGCATCCTGCCCAAACGCTTAGCATTCGATTCGGTGGCGCACGCACCCTGGGACAAGAACATCACAGGAACGCACGACGGCTATCAGGCGAACGACGTCCTCGCGCAAGGCCGCCGGTGAGCGACGAGCTCAGGGGCCGCATCGACGACCGCACAGCGGGCGTCGCGATCATCGGCCTCGGCTACGTCGGCCTGCCGCTCGCGATGGCTTTCGCTGGCGCCGGGTTCTCGGTCGTTGGCGTGGAGTCCGATCCGCTGAGGGCCGAGCAGCTCATGCATGGTGACTCGTACATCATGGATGTCCCCAGCGAAACGCTCGCCTCGGCGATCGCTACCGGCCGGTTCCGCGCAACGACGGACTACGACTCGCTCCGCGACGTCGACGTCGTCTTTGTCTCTGTGCCGACACCGTTCGATCGGGCGAAGCAGCCAGATCTCCGCTTCGTGGTCGCGGCGGGCGAGGGGATCGCGGCCCGGCTGCGTCGTGGCCAGCTCGTCATCCTCGAGAGCACGACATTCCCCGGGACGACTGATGAGGTGCTTCGCCCCATCCTCGAGCGCTCCGGCCTCCGTGCCGGCGCGGACTTCTATCTCGCTTTCTCGCCCGAGCGGATCGATCCCGGCAACCGGAGTTTCCGCATCGGCAACACACCCAAGGTGGTCGGTGGGGTCGACGAGACGAGCACCGCGGTCGCGCGTCAGGTGCTCGAGTGCGTCATCACGCAGGGCCGCGTCGTTCCGGTCTCCTCGGCGCGTGCCGCAGAGCTCACGAAGCTCTTCGAGAACACGTTCCGTGCCGTGAACATCGCTCTGGTAAACGAGCTCGCGCAGCTCTGCGATCGCATGGGCATCGACGTATGGGAGGTCATCGATGCCGCGGCCTCCAAGCCGTACGGCTTCATGCCGTTCTACCCCGGTCCAGGCGTCGGTGGACACTGCATTCCGGTGGACCCGTACTACCTCTCCTGGAAAGCTCGGGAATACGACTTCAGCGCGAAGTTCATCGAGCTCGCGGCCGAGACAAACCTCCAGATGGCGTTCTTCACGGCTGACCGCGTCCGACGGATGCTGGTCCGCGCAGGAGTGCCGCTCTACGGCGCGCATATTCTCGCGCTCGGCGCCTCGTTCAAGAAGGACATCGACGACGCGCGCAATTCAGCGGCGATCCGCGTCATCGAGATCCTCAGGGGCGAAGGCGCTCATGTGGAGTACCACGATCCGTACGTGCCGGAGATCCGACTCGCTCCAGCACTCTACGCGCATGGGACCGAGGAGGGCCCCCGGCTTATGTCCGTCCCGCTCGACGCCTCGCGGATCGGCACCGCGGACTGCGTCGTCGTCCTTGTCGCTCACTCGGAGGTGGATTACGGGCTCGTCCTCGCGCACGCGCGCAGGGTGTTCGACGCGGTCAACGTGACGCGTGGGCATCAGGGCGTTGCGGCGGTCGAGCGGCTCTAGATCGCCGACGTGCGCGTCCTCGCGCTGGTCAGCCTGCCCACGTCGGGCGCGGGCAACCGTCTTCGCGTCGAGCAGTACGTGCCGCTCCTTCGTGGCCGGGGCATCGAGATGGTCGTGTCCCCGTTTTTCGACGAGCATGCCTATCGCATCCTGTATCGTCCGGGGCACACCCTGGCGAAGGCCATCGGCACCCTCCGCGGGATCGCGCGTCGGATCCGCGACGTGCTGCGTGCGGGTCGCTTTGACCTCGTGCTCGTCTATCGCGAGTCGGCGCCGCTCGGGCCTCCGCTCATCGAGCGACTGCTGCGGCGTATTGGCGTTCCGTACGTGTACGACTTCGACGACGCGCTCTTCCTCGCACCGATTCACCCGGTGAACCGCAGGTGGACGTGGCTCCGTGATCCGTCCCGCTACGCGGAGACGGCACGGGGCGCGGTCGCGGTCACGACCGTGAATGACTATCTCGCGGAGTGGGCACGTGAGTACAACGTCGATGTTTCGGTGATCCCGACGCCAGTGGATACCAGCGTCTACCGGCCTCAGACCGTCGAGCGGTCCGGTCCGCTGGTCATAGGCTGGTCGGGCTCGAGCACGACCGCCCCATACCTCAAGCTGCTGGACGAGGCGCTCGCCGTGCTGGCCGAGCGCATCGACCTCGTAGTCCGCGTCATTGGCGGTTCGTATGCCCATCCGCGAGCGGTGGTACAACTCATCCCGTGGCGATTAGAAACCGAACCGTCGAAAATCGCAGGTTTCGATATCGGCGTGCTCCCCGAACCGGACGATTCATGGACCCGTGGAAAAGGCGCATTCAAGGCTCTCCTCTACATGGCATCGGGCGTGCCGGTCGTCGCATCGGCGATCGGTGTGAATCCCGAGGTCGTTGCTGATGGCATGGTCGGCTACTGCGTGAGCGACACGGCGGGATGGATCCGGGCGATCGAGACGCTCGCCGTTGATCGCGTCCTACGCGCCCGGCTCGGGTCGGCCGGCCGGCTGCGCGTCGAAGAGCGCTACTCGCTCGACGTCCAAGTCCCGCGTCTCGCCGAGGTGCTCACCCGCGCGGCCCGGCGCTGAATCGTCGCGGGCTATCCTGCGGCTGATGAGCAGGCCGCGTCAGTCCGCCCTCGATTGGTTGGTTCCTCTGCTCGAATGCCCGGCGTGTGGTCGCCGTCTTGTGCTCGAGCGAGAGGCTGATCCAATGCAGGGCTTTCTCCGTCACGACAGCGGCGCGTGCGGTGAACTGTACCCGGTCATTGACGGGATCCCGCGGGTACTCGTCGGCAGCGCGCGTGCGCCGCTTGCGCAGGCTCACGCCACGTGGTTCGCGGTCAACGCTGAGCGCCGCTCGCTCGCCGCACGTTGGCTGTCGGATCGAAGTGAGGGGGACCCGGTCGTTGGCGGCTTCGATTTCGAGTGGTCGCTGTTCAGCAGAGTCAGAACCGACGATCTTCGACAGGTGTTCGAGCTGTACTTCGATCTGGTGCCGCCGGAGCGCTTCGCCGATGATCTCGTGGTCCTCGACGCCGGGTGTGGGGCCGGCCGCTGGGCCTGCGAGGTTGCGGCACGAGGCCCTCGCGTCATCGCGGTCGATCTGGGACTGAGTGTCGAGATCGCCAGGGCGAACGCGGCTGAGCTGCCGGTCGCCTGCCTGCAAGCGGACCTGCGGGCGCTGCCTCTTGCTGCGGGCAGCGTGGACTGGGCGTACTCGCTCGGGGTTCTCCATCACGTGAGCGAACCGGGGATAGCGCTCCATCGGATCCGTCGGACCGTTCGCCCGGGTGGCCTTGTCCTTCTGTACCTGTACTACGCGCTTGGGAGTCGTGGAATCGCGTTTCGATCGCTGTTCTGGATAGTGGATGCGGTTCGTCGTGTGACGAGTCGCTTGCCGCGTCGCGTCGCCCTAGCGGTCACGGTACCTATCGCCTTGTTCGTCTACTGGCCGCTGGCGCGCCTGTCGGCGCTCCTCGGTCGTTTCGGTTGGCGCGACCTCGCCGACGCCCTGCCGCTTTCCTTCTACCGTGAGCGCTCGCTCGCGATCATGCTGAACGACAGCCTCGACCGGTTCGGGACGCGACTCGAACGCCGCTATACGCGCGAGGAGATGCTGCGGCTCATGCGCGAGGCTGGACTCGATGAGATCGTCTTCTCATCGTCCTGGCCGTTCTGGCACGCGAGAGCTTCGCTGCACCGATAATGGTGACCGTGTCCGACATTTCGACGCCTCGCAGCATCCCGCTGGACGCCTCGGTCGGCCGCATGCCGCACGGTCGCATCCGGTCGTCGAATCCTTCGTGAACCCGAGCTCTCTCGGCTCGCGCATCATCATGGTCGCGCTCGGTGTCTGCTTCGGCACGGCCGCGGGCCTCCCGCTTGCAGTGGGCGACGTCGGTGCCGTCATAGCGCTGTGCGTCGTAGGCGCTCTTCTCGGTGGCCTCATCTACCTGATGGTGCCAGCCGATCAGCGCGCCCGTGTGGCACTTGTCGTTGCCCTCGCGTTCGCGCTCCGAAGCGCGTTTGCCGCGCTCTCGATCGTGTACTCGGTAGGGCTCGGGGGTGATGGCACCTTCCGCGACGACCAAGGCTACGCGTATGCCTCGCAGGCGATCGCGCGATATCTGCACGGCCAGCCCGGAGACTGTCTGCCTCCGACATGGTGCGGTTTGCGCTACCAGTTCGGGCCGTTCGTCTATCTCACGAGCGGCGTGTTCTTTGTGTTCGGTCCCGACATCGCGCTGGCGGAGATTCTCAACAGTGGCATGGGTGCGGCCCTGGTTGTCTTCGCCTGGGACCTGGGGAGGCGCGTGTTCCCGACGTCGACGATGTTGCCGGCACTCGTCATCGCGGTCGCACCGCCCCTCGTCGCGTTCTCGGGGCTGGTCCTGAAGGACGCCCTTGCCGTCCTGCTTGTCGCCGTCGCGCTCTGGGCGACCGTGCGTTTCCAGGAACGTGGTCAGTGGCGCTTCCTCTTCGTTGCGCTTGCCGCGATCGAGCCGATGCTCAGCACGCGGTACTACGCCTACTACGCGCTGCTCCTCACTCTCGTCGTCAGTATGGTTTTCTGGTGCGTGCCGCGACGCCCCGAGCTGCTAGCACGTCTGAGCTACCGTGCTCAAGTTCTGCGGGTGGCTGGCTCATTCGTGCTCGCGGCGGCGATGTGGGTGGTCAACGGCATCCCCAGCGACAGCTTCGTTACCCCTAACGACGTCCTGCCCAGAATCGAGCAGGCACGGATCGGGCTTTCGGAGGGGGGGCGTACGTCTTACGGGAATCCGTCGCCTCAGCCGACCGGCGCCCCAACGCCTCAGCCGACCGGCGCCCCAACGCCTCAGCCGACCGGCGCCCCGACGCCTCAGCCGACCGGCGCCCCAACGCCTCAGCCGACCGGCGCCCCAACGCCTCAGCCGACCGGCGCCCCAACGCCTCAGCCGACCGGCGCCCCAACGCCTCAGCCGACCGGCGCCCCAACGCCTCAGCCGACCGGCGCCCCGGCGCCGACCTCGGCACTCGCTCAGTCCGAGCCGCCTCGCGTTGTGGGTTCGGCTGCTTGGTGGACGGAACACGGGCTTGAGGGCAATGCCGGGATTCAAGTGCTCGTACGGACGCTCCAGCACCTGCCACGCGGGGTCTGGTATGCGCTGCTCGCGCCATTCCCATGGGCGGCAGATCGGCTATCTGACCGGCTCGTGATCCCCGACATGCTGATGTGGTACCTGGTGGCCGTGGCCGCGCCGATCTCGCTGTGGAAGGAACGCCGACGGTGGCGCGATTGGTTCCCCGTCGCCTTCTTCAGCCTCGTGCTCTTCGGGCTCTTCGCACTGGCTGAAGGCAACGTCGGTACGCTCTACCGGCATCGTGCGTTCGGGGTCATGCCGTTCGCCGCGATCCTCGCCGGTCCCACTTTGGTCGCCACGCACCGCGCCATTCGCAAGTGGCTCACGCGAGACCACCGATACCGTCGATCGTGACCGTACCCGATCTGGCACCGTACCGTACCGTGACCGCCTGCCGGGTGTGCGGCTGCGGCGACCTGACCATGATCCTGTCGCTCGGCCGGACCCCCCTCGCCAATGCGTTCGTTCGGCCCGAGCGGCGCGACGAACCCGAGGCTCGCTACCCGCTCGATGTGCTGCTCTGCGCCCGCTGCGGCCTGGTCCTGCTCAGCGTGGTAGTGCGCCCCGAGCTCATGTTCGCCGACTACCTCTACGCGTCGTCGGCCTCTCCGCCGATGATCGCGCACTTCGATGCATATGCCGTCGAGATCGTCGAGCGGTTCGCGCCGCCAGGCTCACTCGTGGTCGAGTTCGGCAGCAATGACGGCGTCCTCCTCAGGCCCCTCGCCGCGCGCGGCGTGCGGGTGGTTGGCATCGAGCCCGCAGCGAATCTTGCGGCGGAGGCAAACGCGGCCGGTGCGGAAACCTGGACAGACTTCTTCGGGACTCCGGTCGTGCGGCGGATCGTTGCGGAGAAGGGTCGTGCCAGGGCGCTCTTGGGCAACAACGTCCTTGCCCATGTACACGAGCTGCGGGACGTTCTCTCCGCCGCGGATCAACTTCTGGAGGACGATGGCGTCGTCGTCGTCGAGGTGCCGTATCTGGCTGACCTCCTCGAGCGTGTCGAGTACGACACCGTCTATCACGAGCACCTGAGCTACTTCTCGCTCTCCCCTCTCGCCACCCTGTTCGCCTCCGCTGGCTTCGAGCTCTTCGACGTCCGGCACCTGTCCATCCACGGCGGATCAATACGCGTGTTCGCCGGCAGGGCCGGTCGCCGGCCCTCGACCTCCTCGGTTCGTGAGATGCTCGCGCACGAGTCGGCTGCCGGACTCCGGCGTCCCGAGACGTACATCGAGTTTGCGGCTCGAGTCTCAGCATCGCGCGACGCGCTGCGCGGGCTGCTCGGCACGGTACGGGCCGCCGGTTGCCGGATCGCCGGCCTCGGCGCGAGCGCCAAGGGGAACACCTTGCTGAACTACTGCGAGATCGGACCCGACACGATCGAGTTCATCGGTGACAGCACCCCGGCGAAGGTCGGGCTGCTCACGCCGGGTATGCACATTCCGGTGAAACCTGAGGACGCCGTGACCCGCGAGCAGCCCGACTACACGGTGCTCCTGGCGTGGAACTTCGCGGACGCGATCGTCGCCCGTCACGCTGAGTATGGAGCCCGAGGCGGACGTTTCATCCATCCGATCCCGCTCGCCCGGATCCTCGAGGCACGCCCGTGAAGGGGATCATCCTCGCCGGCGGCACGGGACAGCGGCTCGACCCCTTGACCCGGGTCACCAACAAGCACCTGCTGCCGGTATACGACCGACCGATGATCTACCACGGCATCCAGGCGTTCGTCGACGCGGGATTCGACCGGATCATGATCGTCACGGGCGGTGATCACGCGGGCGACTTCCTGCGACTGCTCGGAAATGGATCGGCATTCGGTCTGCGTCACCTTGACTACACCTATCAGGAGCGAGCCGGTGGCATCGCCGAGGCGCTCGGCCTCGCCGAGCACTGGGCGGACGGTGAAGCCGTTGCCGTGCTTCTCGGGGACAACATCTTCGAGTTCGGCCTTGGCGCCATTGCGAGCCGTTTCCGAGCGGAGCCTCGTGGCGCGAGGGTCGTCCTCGCAGAGGTGGACGACCCATCGGCCTACGGAGTGGCGGTCATGGAAGGGAATCGCCTCGTGCGTATCGTCGAGAAGCCGGCCGAGCCGCCGTCGCGCCTCGCCGTCACCGGGCTCTACTTCTACGACGCGCGAGTCTTCGACATCGTGAGGACACTGCGACCCTCCGGGCGCGGCGAGCTCGAGATCACCGACGTGAACAATCGGTACCTCGAGATGGGAGAGCTGACCCATGAGCTGGTCGAAGGCTACTGGGCCGATTGTGGCGAGTCCCTCGGAGGCCTCCTTCGGGCGAGCAATCTCGTCGCGACCCACGGGGCGAACAAGCCGCGAGCAGGGACATGATCGCGGGGGTCCGACGTCGTTTGCTCGACACCCATGCGGACGCGCGTGGCTCGCTCACGGAGCTGCTCCGATCCGATTGGGAGGAATGCGGCAGCGGGTTCGGTCAGGCCATCATGACGGTGAATCTCCCCGGGGTTATCCGCGGCTGGCACTGGCACCGCGTGCAGACGGATAGGATCGTCGTATTGCTCGGTGAGGCCAAGGTGCCGCTCTACGACGCCCGGCCGGGGTCCGCGACCCATGGCCTATTGGAAGAGAACATCCTCCGGGGCGAGCGACTCGAGCTGCTCCTCGTGCCGCCAGGCGTCTATCACGGATATCGCACCACGAGCCCCGGGCCGGCTCTCATCGTCAACTTTCCTGACCGCACGTACGACCCGCAAGAGCCGGACGAGGAGCGCGTCCCCTTCGACGCGCCGGAGATTGGCTACCGCTGGTGATCCATGCCTTCACCGTCGATGTCGAGGACTGGGCTCACGGCATTCCGATAGCGGCCGCGGAGAAGGAGCGTCTCCCGGGCCGTCTCGATCGAGGCCTCGGTCTGTTGCTCGACATGCTCGCCGAGCAAGGCGTCCGAGCCACGTTCTTTCTGCTCGGGCCGGTGGTCCGGCGACATCCGGAGCTCGCGAGACGCATCGCCGCCGCGGGACACGAGATCGGCTGCCATGGGTGGTCGCACGAGCTGCTCTACGAGATGGGTCCCGAGCGCTTCCGCGTCGAGACCCGCGACGCGCTCGAAGCGATCCGCGAGACCACCGGTGTCGAGGCGCGTGCCTATCGCGCCGCCTACTTCTCGGTGACCCGCCGGTCGCTCTGGGCGCTCGAGATTCTTGCCGAGCTCGGCATCCGCTACGACTCGAGCATCTTCCCGGTCAGAAACTGGCGCTACGGCATCCCGGATTGGGATCCGCGCCCTCACCTTCTCCCGACCGCCGCTGGTCCTTTGTACGAGTTTCCGATCTCGGTCCGCCCCGTGCTCGGACGGCGGCTGCCCGTGAGCGGGGGAGCCTACTTCCGCCTCTATCCCTACGCGATCACGCGTGCCAATCTCCGATGGGCGGAGCGCACCAAGCAGGCCGTGGTCTTCTACCTCCACCCATGGGAGCTCGATCCCGATCATCCCCGCGTCGCGTTCCACTGGAGGGCGCGCGTGACCCACTACGCGAATCTGAGGACGACCGAACCGAAGCTGCGGCGCCTGCTGCGCGAGTTCCGGTTTGGTCCGCTGAGTGAGGTTCTCGAGCATGAGCTCGCGCGATCGGGTACGTAGGCACTTCGACCGCGACGCGGCGCGCTTCGATGCGATCTACTCGGAACGCAAGCCGCTCCTGCAACGGATCGTGGACCGGCAGCGGCGGGTCGTCGTCGCGCGATTCGACCTCATCCGGAACCTCGCTCCGCTTCCCGGAAGCTGGTCGGTGCTCGACGCGGGGTGCGGGCCGGGCCGCTATGCCGTGGCGCTTGCGCAGGAGGGTGCGTCGCACGTCGTCGGGGTGGACGTGGCACCCACGATGATCGACCTGGCGAAGCGGGAAGCCGAGCGTGCGGGGGTCGGCGCGAGATGCGCCTTTCACGTCTCCGCCTTCGCCGACTTCACTACGGACGAGACCTTTGACGTTGTGGTTGCGACCGGGTACTTCGACTACGTCGAATCGCCGCAGGCTGACATCGACAAGATGGTGCACGTCTGCCGCGGGAGGATCTTCGCCTCGTTCCCCAAACGGCTCGACTGGCGCGCACCCCTGCGGAAAGCGCGTTTCGCATTAATCGGCGGCTACGTGCGCTTCTACGGTGAGCGCGAGGTCCGCGAGGTCTTCGCGCGGGCCGGCCTCGCTCGCGAGCGCCTCTCGCTCATCGACCTCGGGCGCGACTGGCTTGCGGTCGCGCGCACTCAATGAACGTTCCGCCGCGGAAGATCAAGGTTCTCCACGTCATCACCCGCCTCATCGTGGGTGGGGCGCAGGAGAACACGCTGCTCACGGCTATCGGTCAGCACCGCGATCCGCGATACGACGTGACGCTTCTCGCGGGGTTCGACGGTGGGCCCGAAGGCGATCTCCACGACGAGGCCCGCGCCGCAGGCGTGCGCCTCGTTCTGCTGCCGTCTCTCGTGCGGCCGATCCGCCCGTGGACCGACTTTGCGGCTCTCGTCGCGTTGGTCCGTTTCATGCGTGCCGAGCGCTTCGATATTGTGCACACGCATTCGTCCAAAGCTGGGATCCTCGGCAGGCTCGCGGCTCGGATCGCCGGCGTGTCGGTCGTGGTCCACACGCTGCACAGCCTGGTCTTTCACGAATACGAGAGCGCCTGGAAGAACCGCCTCTACATCCTCCTCAAGCGCCTCGTCGCGCCGATCACTGATGTGCTCATCAGCGTGAGCGCCAAGACCACCGAGGGTGCGATCGCGGTGGGGATCGGACGGCGGAGCCAGCACGTGACGGTCTTCAGCGGGATGGAGATCGCGCCCTTCGCCAACATCGCGGCGCAGCTAAGCGTGGAGGAGGCCAAGCGCCGCGCCGGTATCCCCGCCGACGCACCGGTCGTCGGGAAGGTAGCGCGCCTCTTCCCGCTGAAAGGTCACCGCCAGTTCTTCGACGTTGCGCGACGCGTCGCGGTCGCGCAGCCTCTCGCGCACTTCCTCCTCGTGGGCGATGGCGTTCTTCGCGGCGAGCTCGAGGCGCTTGCGCGCGAGCTGGGGATCGCTGATCGCACGGTGTTCGCCGGGTTGGTGGCCTCGAGCGATGTCCCGGCGCTCATGCAGGCCATGGACGTCGTGGTGCATTCCTCACTCCGCGAAGGAATCGCCCGTGTTCTCCCGCAGGCCGGCGCTGTCGGCAAGCCCGTCGTCACCTTCGACCTCGACGGCGCACCTGAGGTGATCCACAACGGCGTCTCGGGATATCTCGTCCCCCCGCTCGACACCGCGCTCATGGCAGAGAGGGTGGTGGAGCTGCTCCGCGATCCCGATAAGCGCCGGCGGTTCGGCGCGGAGGGAAGGAGTTTCGCTCTCGAGCACTTCGGTGCGGATCGAATGGTCGAGCGCATCGACGAGATCTACACGATGTTGCTTGCCCGGAAGCGGCTTTCACCCCCGCGCGCCTAACGGCCCCAGGCGGTCTCGTCGAGTTCCTGCGCGAGCGCATCCTTCTTCGGCTGCCACCAGTTCTGGTTCTCGCGGTACCAGGCGACCGTCGCGGGCAATCCGTCCTCGAACGCGACCTGTGGGCGCCAGCCGAGCTCCCGCTCGATCTTCGAGTGATCTAGCAGGTAGCGGCGGTCGTGGCCTGGTCGATCGTCCACGTACGTCTTGAGGGTCCGAGGCTTGCCGGTTGCCTCGATCACGGCGTCTGCGATTTCCTCCACGCTGCGCTCATCGCCGCTCCCAACGTTGTACGTCTCGCCCACCCTCCCGTGAAGCAAGATCGCCTCGATCGCTCTGCAATGGTCGTCCACGTGAAGCCACTCGCGCCGATTCTGGCTGTGGCGGTACAGCGGCAGCTGTCGATCGAGGAGCGCGTTGGTCGTGAAGAGTGGTACGACCTTCTCGGGATGCTGGTACGGACCGTAGTTGTTGGCGCAGTTCGAGATCGTGACCGCCATGCCGAAGGTTTCGTGGTACGCGCGCACGATGAGATCGGCGGCTGCCTTCGACGCGTTGTACGGCGTGCGGGGCCGGTAGGCGGCCTCCTCGCGGAACGACTCCGAGCTGTCAAGCGCGAGATCCCCGTACACCTCGCAGGTAGAGATGTGGTGGAAGCGCTCAATGCCCGCTCGCCGCGCCGAATCGAGCAGCAGCTGCGTCCCGAGTGCGTTCGTCCTCATGAAGACGCCGGGGTCGAGAACGGCGCGGCTGTTGTGCGACTCGGCCGCGAAGTTGACGATCGCGTCGGGGCGCTCGTCGGCGAACAGGCCATCGACGAGCATGACGTCGCCGATGTCGCCGTGAACAAACTGATATCGCTGAGGGTGCGCGCGCTCGACATCGTCGAGCGACGCGCGGTCGCCAGCGTACGTGAGCAGATCGAGGTTCAGGATCCGGTCACGCTGATGTTGGGCAAGCCAGTATCTGATGAAGTTCGAGCCGATGAAGCCGGCCCCGCCGGTCACGAGGAGGCGCACGACGACCTATTCTCGCACATGTGCTGCCGCCGACGGATGAGCCCCGGTCCGCCTCCGATGCCGCTTCTCTGCGCGGCCGCGCGATCGTCATCGTCTCTTCGATCGACTGGAGCTTCCTCTGGCAGGGCCACCAAGAGATTGCGTCGCGTCTTGCGGTATTGGGCAACAACGTCCTCTTCGTCGAGAACACGGGCGTCCGCACGATCCATTGGTCCGATTTCGGGAGGATCGTTCGTCGGTTGGCGCACCTGCTGCAACAGTCGAGGAGAGACGGACGTGAGGTCGCCCCCGGCGTCACCGTCGTCGCACCGTTCCTCCTCCCGTTCCCGCGCTCGCGCTTCGCCCGGTTCCTCAACGAGCGCTTCTTGCTGCCTCGCTTGGTGCGTGGGCTGCGGCGGCTCGGCGCACGGGATCCTGTGCTCTTCAGCTTCCTCCCGACCCCCACGGCGGTGCGCTTGGTCGAGGAGCTGGCGACGCCACACTCGATCGTCGTCTACTACTGCATCGCCGATTTTGAGGAGCTGTCGGACCTCGGTGCCGACCTCCAATCGAGCGAGGAGCGTCTGGCGCGCCGCGCGGACCTCGTCTTGGTCCAGAGCGAGAAGTTCGGAGATCGCCTTCGGCCCTTCAACGCGAATATCCACGAGGTGCAGTTCGGCGTGAATCTCGATCTGTTTGATCCGTCCAAGACGACGAAGGTGCCCCCGGCCTTGGCTGCCCTTCCACGGCCGATCCTCGGGTATAGCGGTGGGTTGCACCGATTCGTGGACTTCGAGCTTCTGAGGGACGTCGCCAGGGCCTATCCGGCGGGGTCCCTCGTTCTCGTCGGCCCGCTGCAGTCTCCGCCCGGCGAGCTCCGGAACGAAGCGAATGTGCACTTCCTCGGTCCCGTCGGCATCCGGGCCCTCCCGTCGCTCGTTGCCGCCTTCGACGTCGCGCTCATTCCGTATCGTCTTGCGACCTACACCGACACGGTGTTCCCGACGAAGCTCTACGAATACCTCGCGATGGGTCGGCCGGTGGTGAGCACCGATCTTCCTGAAGTTCGCAAGCTCGGCCTGCCACCATTTGCGGTGAGGCTGGCGGCGCATGGTGATCGTTTCGTGGCGGTGATAGCTGAGGCGATCCGAGATCAGGATTCCGCGATGGCTGCTCAGCGAGCGCGGTTGGCGCGACGCCGAGACTGGCGACCCATCGTCGAGGAGATCGCAGGCCTGATTGCAGAAGCTCGGCGGTAGCCATGACCACCGAAAGCGGCCAGCCTGACCTCCACGAGCGGCTGGCGACTGCCGTCCGTGGCAACGTGTCAGCCACCATTGCCGCGATGCTGGCCTCACTGGCGAGCCAAGTCTGGCTCGCTCGCCGTGCTGGGCCGACAGGTCTTGGCGAGTACAACGCGACGAGTCTGTTCGTCACCGTACTCACGACGCTGGCCCTGCTCGGCCTGCCGTTGGCGGTCACGGAACGGCTCGCGTCCCGCTACGAAGCCAGCACAGATCGTGCCCGAGATGCGATGGAAGGCGCTGCTGCCCTGACCGCGATCGTCTGCGTCGTAGTGGTCGCCGCCGTCGCTGTCGCTTGGACACCGTTCGCGAACGCGGTACGTCTCGTCAGTCCGGCTTCCGAGATGGTTATCACTGCCGCCGCTGTCGCCGCTGTGGTTCAGGCATTCGTCGTTGCCGTCTTGCTTGCGCAACTACGGATGCGGGCGGTAACTGCGGTCGTTGTCGCGCAGCCCGCTACAGTGGCGGCTGGCCTAGCTGCATCGTATCTCGGGCCTTGGGCCGACGGCTCCGTCCTTGCCGCTACAGGGTTCATCGCTTCTGGGGTCGTCGCGGCGGTCCTTCTGGCCCCGATGGGCATCAGGCCACGGTTCCATCGTGAGCAGGTGGAGCTTCTCATTCGGCGCACGGTGCCGAACACGACGCGCCTGTACTTCTCGCAACTGTCGACGTGGATCGATCGCCTCGTCGTTGTGTTCGTCGTCGGTCCTGCGGGCCTCGGCGCGTTCGTTTCGGCGGGCTTCCTCACAGAGGCGGTGCTGCGCGTGCCTCGGACCACCGGATCGTTCGGCGTCAGCGCGTATGCGCTGTTGGCGGACGACGCCATCGGTGTCCGGCGGGTCATGGACAGCCAGGTGCGCCTCATCGTCGGCTTTCTCTTGGTCGTCGGATCCATGCTGTTCACCGGCGCCGAGGGCATCCTCACCTTGGTGTTCGGGCCGGGATTTGCCGGCGCGGCGACGACGCTTCGCATCCTCGCGGTCGCTCTCGTCCCGATGGGGATCACCCTCGCGGTGTCCTCCAGCGCGGTGGCCATCGGTCGGCATGGACGTCTCGTTGCTGGGCTCGCCGTTCTGCCGCTCCTTCAGATCGCTCTCGGCCTTGTTGGGACGCGGCTCCTTTCCATTGCGGGAATGGCGATCTCCAGTGTCTTGCTGTGGTGCGCCGCGTTGGCGCTCCTCATCACTACGCGCCGCGACGATCAAGCCGTCCTCGTCAGCGACACGGCGCTGCGGATAGCGGCGATCACCGTGCCGCTGTACGTCATCGACCTGCTTCTCTCCGCCTTGCCGGTGCCGTGGCCGGTCCGCGTCGCGTTGGGGGCTGCGATCGCAGTACCAAGCGTGATGGTCATACTGATAGGCGATCCGGAGCGCCGCGTCCTTCACCGCATCTTCGCCACTGCCCGGCTCCGTGCGGCGTTCAGCCGGGTTCGTTCGAACTGAGCCGAACATGCGAAAGGGACTGCTCGATGGCATGGGTCCCGAGTGGGAGTGGCTCGTGCACAGCGCGACCTTCGCGGTGGTCACCTTCGTGCTCCGCTTCGCGGTCTTCGACCGCGCTCAGGATTCTCTCGAGGAGGCGCTGTGACGCGGCTCGTCTCGATTGACGCCCTGCGCGGGATCGCGATCCTCCTCGTGATGGCCTCGCATCTCCCGTTCACCTGGAGCTCGGCGCCGGCGCGGATCGAGGAGGCGGCGACTGCCCTGGCGCCGCTCGTGCAGGCCGCGTCCGGGTACGGGAGTTTCGGCGTGCACCTCTTCCTGGTCGTCTCCGGCTTCTGCATCCACATGCGCTGGGCCCGCCGCGGCGATCTGGGAAGCGACGTGGACTTCTTCGCGTTCTGGCGCCGGAGGCTCACGCGGTTGTACCCGCCGTACTTCGTGACGGTGCTGCTGTCGATCGCCGGGCTGTTCGTCCTCTTCGGCCTTCTCGGACGTCAGGATGCTTTCCCGGCCGCGGTCGGCTACTCCTCGGCCTCGCAGTTCTTCGTCGACCTCGGCGCGCACGTTGCCATGATCCAGAACGCGAACGGTGCGAGTCCACGGATCGCGAACGCGGCGCTCTGGACGCTCGCGCTCGAGGAGCAGCTCTACCTCATGTACTTCGGGCTACTCGCATTGAGGCGGCGCCTCGGATGGGGCCGGACGATGGCGATCGTGCTGGGCGTTGCGCTCGCCTGGCGTGCGATGCCCCTGGCGATCGAGGGCATGCCAGCGACGTGGAACGACCTCGCTCCCGCGCGGTGGCCGGAATGGGCCCTCGGCGCCCTCGCCGCCGAGCGGTACGTCGGCCTCGTCCGCCTTCCACGGGTTGCCATGTCCTGGTGGACCGCAGTAGCGTTCCTCGTCGCGGCGGTCGCGACGAACTGGCCCGGGTCCGGCGGGCCCGCGCGCGTTCTACTCGGCGATCTCCTCTTCGGCCTCGCGTTCTTCGTCGCCGCGAACGCAATCGTGGCGCGGGAGCCGTCCGTCGGCCGCCGGCGCGGGCTCACCAGGGTGCTCGCCTCGGTGGGCCTCTTCAGCTACAGCCTCTACCTCACGCACCAGCCGGTGATGATGGCCGTGAAGCAGGTCGTGCTCCGTCTGGGGCTCGGTGAAGGTCCGGTCGAGCTGTGGCTGATGCTCGTCCTGCGCGGGGCCGCGGCGCTCTTCGTGGGCTATGTCTTCTACCGGATCGCGGAGCTGCCGGCCATCCGGGCGTCGCGCCGCATCGGCCGCGACATGGTCGCACCATTGGCCGCCGCGACCACGTGAGGACGATGAGCCACGTTCACGACGAGCACGAGACGCGGTGCCGGGAGGACGTCGCGGCCGCGCGGGAGCGCCCCCTTGGGGGAGATGCAGACGACCGACGGATTGCACAGGGCGAGGTCTATCGCCGACTATCGTAGGGGCGCTGATGGGTGCTGCGTGCCGCGCGCGCGTACGCGTTCGGATCCGCCGATCCATCGCTCGGCTTGCCTCGTCACGCTCCACAGCATCCACTGGGTTCCGCGTCCTCACGTACCACTCCGTGACCGAGGGCCTCGTCGGCGATCGGGGTGAGATGACCATCCAGCGCGAGCTGCTCGACGAGCAGCTCCATCGCATTCGGAGCCGCGGATGGTCGATCATCGACGCGGACGGAGCGGTCGGCGGGATCGGCTCAGGCGGGGTGCTCCCAGCACCGGCGATCGTGTTGACTTTCGACGACGGATTCGCGGACAACCACGAACGGCTACTCCCGCTCCTCGAGCGACACGGCGTAAGCGCGACCGTGTTCGTGCCAGCGGCGGAGCTCGTCGCGGGTTCTTGGGGCTCGCCACGCGGGGCGCCAGACCGACTCGATCTCGGACGGGCGCGCGAGATGCTCGCGACCGGACGGGTCGCCTTCGGCTGCCACGGCGCGACGCACCGGACCCTGCGCGGCCTGCGGCCCGAAACCCTGCGCACCGAATGCCGGGAGGCGAAGCTCCGCTTGGAGGATGCTCTCGGTCGCGAGGTGCCGCTCTTCGCCTATCCGTTCGGTGCGCCGGATTCGTGGGATCGTCAGGTTCGATCCGCGGTCGTCGACGCGCGGTACCGCGGGGCGTTCACCTCGCTGTTCGGTGCGAACGACGTGGGCGCCGATCCGTTCCTTCTTCGTCGCTGCCGGGTGTCGTGGGCAGAGGACCTGAGATCGTTCGACGCGCTTCTCGACGGTCGCTACGACTGGTATCGCGGCTACCAGTGGCTGCGCGCGTCTCTGCCTGGGATAGCCCGACGCGGGTACGCGGAGTGAGCGCCGACCCTCGCGTCCACGCCCAGTTCGCGCGTCTCGAGCGTCGGCTCGAGCCGACGCACCGGTTCGTACGGCTCACCCGCGACCGCCTTCCCGCGCTGTTCGAGTTCTTCCGGCGCGCGTACGCCGACGCGCCTCCGGTGATCGCCTCCGCGAACTGCTCGGCCGAGGTGATCGGATCGCGCTGGCGCTGGATGAACGAGCGGTATCCCGGACGATCAGACGATGCCCTGCCCGCCTGGGTGGCGTTGCGCGAGGGTGCCATCGTCGGTCACGTCGCCGCGCTTCCGGTTGTCGTCGCGCGTGGAAATGCGACGCAGCCCTTCAGTTGGGCGCGCGATCTCATCGTCGATCGCGAGCAGCGCGGTCGCGGCCTTGGCGCCGCGCTCATCCTCAAGCTGGCAGCGGAGTCGCCGGGGCTGTTGCTGGGCGGTCTGAACGACGAGGTCCGCCGGATGTACCGCAGGATCGGGTTCCGCGACATGGGCACGGTTCCGTTCTACGTGCGGCCGCACGACGGAGCGGCCCTCCTCGCCGTGGGGGGTCACCGCCGGCTCGGCGCGCTCAGAGGGATCCTCGGTGCGGTCAGTGCGGCGCAGCGTGCGGGGCGCTCGGCGCGGGATCCGATCGCGGTTGCAGCGCTGGATCGCTTCGATGCCCGATTCGACGAGTGGTGGGCGAGCGTCGAGCATGAGCTCGGAGCAGTCGTCCGCCGCTCGAGCGACCTTATGAACTGGCGCTACCGCGAGCACCCAACTCATGCCTACCGATGCTTTGTCGCGCATGCGCACGAGCGGATTCGCGGTCACTTGGTGATCCGCACGGGCGTCTCCCGCGGCCTACAGGCCGGCTTCATCGTCGAGGTTCTCGCTCGTCCGCGGGATACCGCGGTCATCGATCGTCTGCTCGATGTGGCGGACGACGAGCTCAAGCGGATGCGCTCCGATCTCGCATTCACGCGCGCCACCGTCTCTGGCACGTGGATGCGCTGGCCGATGCTCCGTGCGGGCTTCTTCCCTGCGCCCAGCCCGATCCGGTGGATGATCGATCCTCCAGCGCCGGCCTGGGCGGATCGACAGGTCACCACGTGGTACCTCGACGGCGGCGACTCGGACTTTGACGCGCTGTAATTCCGCCGCTCTGAGCCTCGATGCCAGGCGCTCCCTGGCGCGCACGGCTTCGACTTGCGAGGCTCCACCTACCGCCTACCGCCGAGTGGCCCTCACTCGCGGCTGAGACGCCGGTCGTGGGTTGCGAAATGCCGTTTGCGTGGCCTGCCGACCAGTCCCGTCCCTACGCCGAGTGAGGAGCCATCGCTCTGGAGTCAGGGGGCGCCCTCAGGGCGTCCGGCAGATCGGGAGTGAGTGTCGTCGAAGCGGCCACTCCAGAGATCGGCGCTGATCTGCGCTGCGGCGAGGATCGCGGAGAGCTCGAAAACGCCGATGAGCAGTCCGAGCACCACTCCCAAACCACCGCCGCGGAGGAGCGCGACGAACGGGGGCCACAGAGCCATCGCGAAGACACCGGCAAGCGCCCACAAGAACGCGGTCCGCGCCGTTGTCCGAATGTGACGCATTCAGAAAAGCGGGTAGATGAGGGGACCGAGCGGCGTCGCCTGCGCGAGCAGCAAGAGCCCACCGACGGCCAACAGCGCGAGCAGGGGCGGCAAGAGTACCCAGAGCTTGCGCCGCCAGACCATCTGAAGGATCTCGCCGACCGCAAGGAAGCGGTACATTTGTCCATCGAGTCTAGTGGTCAGAGGATCACGTCGGAGGGGCACGCGTCGGCGCGGTGGTGGGTCGGGGATGGGAAGAGCATTCGTTTCGTCTCCGGCCCCAGCAGCCAGTTGCCGAGCACGAGATGGTCGATGCCGGTGTGTGCGAAGCAGTTGTAGGCCTCGGCCGGCGTGTTCACGATGGGCTCGCCGCGAACGTTGAACGAGGTGTTGACGAGCACCGGCGTGCCGGTCCGGCGCCCGAAGGCTCGGAGGAGGTCGTAGTACAGCGGGTTCGAAGCCCCGTCGACCGTCTGCACGCGCGCGGTGCCGTCTTCGTGGGTCACCGCCGGGATCTCAGCGCGACGCTCCGGTCGTACGGGAACGATGAAGAGCATGTACGGGCTCTCGTGGTCGAGCTCGAAGTACCGCCCCGCATCCTCCACCGGAACTGACGGCGCGAACGGTCGGAATCTCTCGCGGTGCTTGATCTTCTCGTTGATGATGTCCTTCATCTCGGCCCTGCGCGGGCTGGCAAGAATGCTTCGCGCTCCAAGCGCGCGCGGGCCGAACTCCGACCGTCCGCGATGCCAGCCGACGACCTGCTCGGCAGCGAGGAGGTCCGCGACCCGCTCGACGAGCGGCCCATCGTCATACCGGGCAGCGTCGATGTTGTGCGCGCGGAGGAACCCCGAGATCTCGTGGTCACCGAACTCAGGCCCCAGATACGCGTGGCGCATCGGCGCCGTGCGGGGCTCGCCCAGGATGCTGTGCGCAAGGTAGGCCGCCGCACCGATCGCACCACCGGAATCGCCAGCCGCGGGCTGGATGAACACCTCATCAAACCCCGCCTCACGGAGGATCCGGCGGTTCGCGAGTCCATTGAGAGCCACACCGCCCGCCATGGCCAACCTGGAAAGACCGGTCGTTCGGCGGAGATCGGTCGCGATGCGAACGAGCACGTCTCCAAGGACCTGCTGGACGCTCGCAGCGAGGTCGGCGTAGCGCTGCTCGACCTCGGCCTCCGGGTGCCTCGCTGGACCGAAGTGCTCGACGAACCGCCGCGAGAAGGTCGTAAGGCTCCGGTGGTGACCGAAGTACGACATGTCCAGTTGGAATGAGCCGTCCGCCGCGACGTCGATGAGTCGGCGCACCTCGTCCGTACGGTTCGGGCGGCCATAGGCCGCCAGGCCCATGACCTTGTACTCGCCCTCGTTCACCTCGAAGCCGAGGTACGCGGTGAACGCGGAGTAGAACAGTCCCAGCGAGTGGGGAAACCTGATCTCCCGCAGAAGCTCGAGCGAGCCTCCACGCCCGACGCCCACGGCTGTGGTCGTCCACTCGCCTACGCCATCGGCAGTGAGAATGGCTGCCTCCTCGAATGGAGACACGAGGAAGGCGCTGGCCGCATGTGAGATGTGGTGCTCGCTGAACGCAAGGGCACCCGCTGGCAGGTGCTTGCGGATGAGACCACGCGTCCACAGCTTCTGTGTCAACCAGTGCTCCATCGCCCGTGCGAACGCCGATCCACTCGAGGGGAACGTGTCGATCATCGACGAGAGAATGCGTTCGAACTTCAAGAGCGGCTTCTCGTAGAAGACGACGTGATCGACCTCGCCGGGCGCGATGCCCCCCTGGTCCAAGCAGTAGCGGATGGCGTTGACCGGGAATGAGTCGTCGTGTTTTCGGCGAGTGAAGCGTTCCTCTTCGGCCGCCGCCACGATCTCGCCGTCGCGATAGAGGCATGCCGCGGCGTCGTGGTAGAGGCACGAGATCCCGATGATGTTCATCCGTGTGCTAGTACTGCCGCCCCAGCGCGACCGGATCGACCTCTGCGGGGGCTCTTTCGATCCAGTGGCTCGATGCCGACCGGAACGTGTTAGGCAGGAGGCGCCGTCTGCCTAGTACGAGGAATGCTTTGGCGGCGGCGAGTGCCGTCCAGTACACGAGGCTGAGCAGGATTCTGGCCTGAGTGGCCGCAAGGGCCTCAAAGTACGCGCCGAGGAGTTCCCGAACCGCACCCATCCTCGCAAGTATCCCTGGTAGGACGAGGTGGATTCCGGTCGACGCCTGCGGCGCTGCCGAGCGCCATTGGGTAGCCTCTGGGAGTGCGACGTACTGGCGCGCGTCTGCTCCGCGGGAGCGCACTCGGTGCTGCCTCGTTGCTCGTCTTTGCGGTAGGCCTCGAGCTCTCGCTACGCACCTTCGGTCCGTTCCTGCCGGGCTGGTACCGGACGGGGCCAGCCATCGAGCGCGACGAGAAGGTCGGCTGGACACACATCGCCGGCGAGTCCACGTGGTACCGGCGCCCCTGGGCGACGATCCGTCTGGACGTGAATGCGCAGGGTCGCGTCGGACCCCTCATCGAGGCGGCCTCAGCCGCCGGTGTTCGGCGCGTCGTGCTCCTCGGCGACTCTTTCGCCGAAGGTGCCTACACACCGACAGCTTTCACCGTCGCAGGTCTCCTCTCTCGACCTACGTCGGTACTCGGTCGGGTCGAGATCGTGAACGAGGGGGTCTCGGGGTACGGGACCGACCAGGACGTGCTCGTCTTCGAGGAGCGCGATCGAGCCATCCACGCTGATGCCGTAGTCCTGCTCTTCACCGTCGCGAACGACGTGTGGAACAACGATTGGCTTCTGGAGGGTCGCTTTCCTCAAGGCGCGAAACCGCATTTCGATCTCGACGGTGCCAAGCTCAGGCTCGTTCCCCTTTCTGGGCCGCCGAACCTGGCCGACCAGATCCGCCAGTTCGTGAGCCGCTCGTATCTGGTAGGCACGGTGAAGTCGGGGATCGTCGAGCGCTTCACGACCGATCGGTCCGCACCTGTCCTGCGCGAGCTTCAGCTCGGGGTGCTCGAGGAGCCTCGGGGCGAATGGATACGGGCCTGGCAGATCACGGTGGCGCTCCTTGAACGCCTGCGCGATGACGCGCGGGCACTTGGGGTGCCGCTCGTGGTCCTGGTCGCGCCTGACGCGTGCCAAGTGCATCCAGCGGATTGCGGCGGTCACGCGGAGCTGAGCGGGTCGGATGTCCCCCAGACCCTACTTTCGGCGGCGGCTGCGACCTTGAACGTCCCGCTGGTGGATCCGCTGCCGGCGTTCCGCGCCGCCGCGGCGTCGGAGCGCCTCTACTACGTCGGCGACCTCCATTGGAACGAGCGCGGACAGGCGATCGCGGTCGAGGCCCTGCTGCCGGCGCTACGGGCGGCGCTCGATCCGAAGAGGTGAGCCCGTGCGTCCTCGACGGACCTGGGCGAACCACCACCCGCCCGGCGACACGACCGTGCGCGGTGTCGCGGTCCATCGCTTTCCGACGGTCCGCGAGCGGAGCCGCGACTTCCAGTCGTTCTCGCGGCGCGTGCTCCAGGAGGCCACGCGCTCGCTAGGCTCATTGCGGTGAAACGGTCACCCCCATCTGCGCGGCGTCTTCGCGAGACGTGCCTGAACATCGCGGTCGCGCGCTGTTCGCTGTTCCTCTCGTTGCTGCTCGTTGACCGTGCGCTGCCGCTGCTTGGGCTAGCACCGGTCGCGAAGCCCGTGTCGGAGCTCGGGCTCACGCGATCGGCCAATGAGTTCGGCACGCACCTCGAGCCGGGTTACCAGGGCATCTATGCGAACTCCGAATTCACGATCCACCTCGACATCAACTCACGCGGGCTGCGAGGTCCAGAGGTCCCCCTGGAGCGGACGATCGACACGTCGCGCGTGCTCGCGGTCGGCGACTCGTTCACGTTCGGACAGGGCGTGGAGTTCGCTGACTCATGGCCGCATCTGGTGGAGGAGCGCCTCGCGCAGACACGTCGGGTCGAGGTGCTCAACGCCGGCTGGGCCGACGCCGGACCGAACGGCTATCTAGCCTTTCTGCGTCGGTCCGGATTCGACTACCGGCCCGATCTGGTACTGGTCGGGTTCTTTGTGGGCAACGATGTCGTCGATGACATGGCCGACGCCGTGGTCGGTGACCGCTCCGCCGACCGCGTGGCTTTCCGGGCGTCCTACCTCAGTAATCTCCAGCTCCGGGTGGGCACGCCCGGCGTCCTCAGAGGCCTAGTCGACTCGCTCTTTCCGAATCTTTACGAGCTCGGCGCGCTCGGGCTCGTAAGGATGCAGTACCTGGTCGGCGGTCACCGCGATCACTTCGACTACATCCTCAAGTCCCCGCCGCCTCCTGACCTCGACGAGGGCTGGCGCCACACGCTAGCGACGCTTCAGGACATCGACCGAGAGACTCGCGCCCGTGGCGCGCGGCTCGGGGTGGTCGTCATCCCGTTCTTGGATCAGGTCGCCCCGACCGAATACGACAGTGGACATGTCCGCGATCTGCCCCAGCAGCGCACCCTAGGGTTCTGCCGCGACGAACACTTGGACTGTCTCGATCTGCTACCGGCACTGCGACGCGCAGGGCCGCCGCAATCGCTTTACTACGTGAAGGATGGCCACTTCACGCCACGCGGTACCGCTGCTGCGGCCGGTGCGATCGCAGAGTGGATCGTTACGAGCGGCCTGATCCGGTGAGTCGGCGCGCGGCCGTCGCCGTGGTTTTCCGTTAGCCTTTTCTCACTGTCATGTTGTGGCTGCCGGGCGGACTGACTCATAGCCTTCGGGGCGCTGGTCATTCGAGCTGCCCTTCATGGGATCCGTCGTCCGTCCGGCACAGTCGGCGACGGTCTGACTTGA
>Ga0082335_1000785_pt1 | contig 75208 bp, 71 predicted proteins | sample Subgrocontami58m_FD_72375 | JGI IMG/M metagenome (GOLD analysis project Ga0082335, IMG submission 72375) | Subsurface groundwater microbial communities from S. Glens Falls, New York, USA - GMW37 contaminated, 5.8 m (SPADES assembly) (version 2) ... | reverse complement strand
TGATGGCGGCTATGAACAGACTGCTCCACCTCTGTTTCGCGGTCCTTACTCGGGGCACTCCTTTTGTCCCTACCCTTGTTCCTGCTCACTCCCTTCCTTGACAACTATTACGGCATCTACGCCGTAATGCGGTGTACCTTGAGGAAGTTCGTTCGCCCCCACCGGGCGAAGGGCGTGGAGCCAACCACGATGACCTGGTCGCCTGGCTTGGATAATCCCTTGTCCAGCATGACCTTGGACACCAATGCCAAGGCTTCCTCGGTGCTGGTAGGATACTTCACGGGGATTGGGGTGACGCCCCACCGCAGGGCAAGCTGGCGCGCCATTTCCGGCGTAGGGGTAAGGGCAAAAACGGGGGACAAGGGCCGGTGCTTGGACACAAGCGAGGCGGTCATGCCGCGCTGGGTGAGCACAACGATGGACGTATTGGGTATATCGGCGGTGAGGCTGCACGCTGCTCTGGCGACGGCCTCCGCTTCCGGGAAACGGCCAAACCGCCCCGGCTCCTGGGGTTTGTACAGGGCCTGCGCCTTTTGGATGATGCGCGCCATGACCGCAACGGTCTCTACAGGGTAGGCGCCGATGGCGGTCTCCCCGCTGAGCATGACGGCGTCTGCACCGTCCAGGACGGCATTCGCCACGTCCGATGCCTCCGCCCTTGTGGGCCTTGGCTCGTGCATCATGGACTCCAACATCTGGGTCGCCACAATGGTGGCCTTGCCCCGCTGTCTGGCCTGGGTCACCATGGCTTTTTGCCACACCGGAACGTCCTCCGGCGGTAGCTCCACGCCAAGGTCGCCACGGGCCACCATGATGCCGTCAAACGCCTCCAGGATGGCAGGCAGATTATCTAAAGCTGTCGCGCGTTCAATCTTGGCCATGACGGGCACATTCATGCGACGCGCCTTCAAAAGCTGGCGCACCGGCAGAATGTCCGCCGCACCGCTGACGAAGCTCATTGCAATCCAGTCCACCCCAAGGTCCAGGCCAAAGGCCAGGTCTTCCCTGTCCTTCTCCGTAAAGCTGGGTAGGCCCAGGTCCGCCACGGGGACATTGATGCCTTTGTTGGCTCCAAGCTCGCCGCCTCGGATGACGCGACAAGTGATACGGCCCCCCTCCACCTTCTCCACCCGCAGCTCCATGAGGCCGTTGTCCAGCAGGATGCGCTGGCCCGCGCCGACGTAGCGGTACAGTTCGGGATGCGTGACGCCTATAACGCCGGGGACGCTTGCGACGTCCTCACCCATAATGACCAGGCTAGCCCCCACCTGCAAAAGAACGGGCCGTCCGTCCTTCAGCGAGCCTGTGCGTATGCGCGGCCCTTGGAGGTCTTGCAGAATTGCGATGGGCTTGTCCAACTCCTGGGCCACTTCTCGCACGGTCTTGACCAGTTGGGCGTGGTCTTCGTGGGAGCCGTGGGAGAAGTTGAGGCGTGCCGCATCCATGCCAGCGCGCACCAGATCGGCAATGCGCTGCTTGGTAGCGGTAGCTGGCCCAAGGGTGGCAACAATCTTGACCGTACTCATAAACGTTACCTGCGAGGGGAAGAATCCGTAGGGGCGATGCATGCATCGCCCCTACGGATTACTTAAGCTGCTAACCTGCCCTACGCCTCTTCGTCGCCGGCATCTGCCCCGTCCGCGGGCGCGTCTTCCGGCGCGTTGTCGGTATCCGCGCCGTTGCCGTTGCCGTAGGCCCTTGGCTCCATTTCGGCGATGGAGACTACCTTATCGTCGTCATCCATGGTGACGATGTTGACGCCCTGGGTCAGCCGGCCCTTCTCCCGTATCTCTGAGAGGCTGGTGCGGGTGACCTGGCCCTTCTCCGAGACGATGAGCAGGTCTTCGCCCTCGGACACGATGCGCGCCGTGGCGATGGGCCCGGACTTGGCCGTGATGCGCATGGTGCGCAGGCCCATGCCGCCCCGGTTCTGGCGCTTGTAGCTGGCAACGGAGGTCGGCTTGCCGACGCCCCGCTCGCTGATGACTAGGAGTTGCAAACCGGGGACAACCACGTCCATAGCAACGACGCGGTCGTCCTCCCGCACCTTGACGTTCATCCCCCTGACGCCTCCGGCAGCGCGGGAGCGGGAAGGCAGTTCGCCGACCGGGAAGCGGATGGAGAAACCATCCTTGCTCACCATAATCACTTCGTCGGACTCGCGGGCGATGCGCGTCGCCACCAGCTCGTCGCCCGGCTCAATGTCCATAGCATTCAGACCGTTGGAGCGCAGATTGGCGATCTCGCTGAGGGCCATGCGCTTCACCTCGCCCAGGCGCGTGCCCAGCACCAGATTCAGGCCCATGTTGGTAGCAGAGACATCCAGAATGGTCTGGACGCGCTCCTCCGCTTTGAGGTTCAGGTACTGCACCAGATGCGTCCCCTTGGTGGTACGGGAGGACTCTGCGGGCAGCTTCCAAACCTTGGAGGAGTAAACGCGGCCCCGGTTGGTGAAGAACAAGATGGTGTCGTGGGTATCCGTCACCAACAGTTCCATGAGGCTGTCGTCCTCGCGCGTGGTCTGACCGCGCACGCCTTTGCCGCCCCTGTGCTGTCTGCGGTACGTAGCCCCGGGGATAGACTTGATGTAGCCGCGCTGGCTCAGGGTGATGACCATCTCCTGGTGGGGGATGTGCTCCTCCAGGGAAGCCTCCTCCGGGTCCTCGGGAATGATCTCCGTGCGGCGGTCGTCGCCGTACTTTTCCTTCACGGCCAGGGTCTCTTCGGCGACGACGGCGCGCATCTTTGCAGGATCGGCCAACAGAGCCTGCCACTCGGCGATCAGGCGGGCCAGCTCCTGGAACTCGTCCTCAATCTTCTGGCGCTCCAACGCGGCCAGGCGGCGGAGCTGCAAGTCCAGGATGGCCTGGGCCTGGGCCTCGTCCAGGGTGTAGGTCTGCATCAGGCCCTGGCGGGCGGCGTCGGTGTCCGCCGACTCGCGGATGAGCTTGATGATGGCGTCCAGGTTGCTGATAGCGATGCGCAGGCCCTCCAGAATGTGGGTGCGAGCCTGCGCCTTGCGGATGTCGTACTGCGTGCGGCGGCGGATGACCTCCAACCGAAACTTGATGTACTCCGCCAGCATGTCCTTGAGGGACAGCGTTCGCGGCTGGCCGTCCACCAGGGCCAGCATGTTGATGTAGAAGGAGGTCTCCATGGCGGTGTGCTTGAAGAGGTTATTCTGGATGACGCGCACCTGGGCGTCCCGGCGAAGCTCCACGACGACGCGCAGCCCATGGCGCGACGATTCGTCCCGCACCTCGGTAATGCCGTCAATCTTCTTCTCTTTCGCAAGGGTTGCAATCTTCTCAACCAGGGTGGCTTTGTTCACCTGGTAAGGCACTTCGGATATGACCAGGCGGAAGCGGTTGCCCCGCACTTCTTCCAGCTCTACTTTGGCCCGGATGACCACGCGCCCACGTCCGGTGACGTATGCCTCACGCAGGCCGGATGAATACGCAATAGCGCCCGTCGGGAAGTCCGGGCCTTTGACGAACTGGAGCAGGTCTTCCACGGAAGCATCTGTGTGGTTGACCAGGTGGATGACGGCGTCGCACACCTCGCGCAGGTTGTGGGGCGGGATATTGGTGGTCATGCCGACGGCGATGCCGGACGCGCCGTTGAGGATGAGGTTGGGCAACCGGGCTGGCAGGACCGTCGGCTCCGTGAGGGAGTCATCAAAGTTGGGGGCGAAGTCCACCGTATCGCGGTCAATGTCCGCCAGCATTTCCATAGCGATTGGGGAGAGCCGCGCCTCGGTGTAGCGCATGGCTGCGGGCGGGTCGTTGTCAATGCTGCCGAAGTTGCCCTGCCCGTCTACGAGGGGGTAGCGCATGGAGAAGTCCTGGGCCATGCGCACCATTGCATCGTATACGGCCGTATCGCCGTGGGGATGGTACTTGCCCAGCACCTCGCCGACGAGACGGGCACTCTTCTTGTAGGCCTGGCCGGGGCGCATAGCCAGTTCGTCCATGGAGTAGATGATGCGCCGCTGGACGGGCTTCAGTCCGTCGCGCACGTCGGGCAGCGCTCGCGAGACGATGACGCTCATGGCGTAGTCCAGGTAGGAGCTGCGCATCTCCTCTACCAGTGGGCGGGGGCGAATGGTCTCGCCTGTGGTGGTCATGGGGCCTCCGGCAAAAGCGCTTTAGAGAGCGTTGAGTGCGGTTGAATGCAACGGGGAAATAGTAAAATCCAGCAGTTTATCTTACCAAAAAGAGGGGCTATCGGGCAAGGAAAAACGAGGACCAGACCCAGGGTCTTTCGCTTCCTCCAGCGTCTGCGGGAGAAACCGCTATCGGGCGGGTCCCGATGAATCGGGATCATTCTGAACGAGTCCCGACGCTTCGGGACATCAAGCCGCACCCTTTAGGGTGTGGTATTCTGGTTCGCACCCCGTAGGGGCGTCCTTCGGCTGAAGGACGCCCCTACGCTCGCCCCCTGTAATTCTGAGCGAGTCCCGATAGCAATCGGGCCATCTGCGAAGAATCTCTCCTAGCCTGCCGTCCGAGTCGGTGGCGAGATTGCAGGCCAACCTGGAGAGATGCTTCGGCCTGCGGGCCTCAGAGTTTGTGAACAAATGCCTTTTCGGGCCTTTTGCGGCGTCCGTCCGATACAATTTCGGGCCAGTTGAGGGGCCAAAACCGATAATTTCACAAACTCTCAGCATGACAAGGGATGGGACACGCGCCTGGCGCGGCAAGAGGTCGTTTCCCGTACCGCACCCTCAAGGGTGCGGCTTCTTGGCGATGGCAAGCCACACCGTCGGCCACCCTCTCCCCTGCCCCTTCGGCCTTGCCTTCCCTCTGCATGACGTGGATAATCTCCTACATACGTTGCTATATCTCGCTTACAAGAAGGAAGGAAGCTATCAATGCCTAAGATGACGGGCGGTCAGGCCCTCATGAAGTCCCTGGCGGTGGAAGGAGTGCGTGTGATCTTTGGCTTGCCCGGCGTGCAGACCTACCACGCCGTAGACGCGCTGCACTCCGTGCCGGAGATCAGGTTCATCACCACACGCCACGAGCAGGCCACCGCCTACATGGCCGACGGCTACTCCCGCGCCAGCGGAGAGATAGGCACGGCGCTTGTCGTGCCCGGCCCCGGCCTGCTGAACGCATCCGCGGCCATCGGCACCGCCTTCGCCTCGTCGTCGCCCGTCATGGTTGTCTCCGGCCAGGTCCCCAAGGACCTCATCGGCGTCAACCGCGGCGTCCTGCACGAGGTGGATGACCAGCTTGTCGCCATCAAGCAAGTAACCAAGTGGGCGCGCAGGGCCACAGACCCCAAAGACATCCCCGACGCCGTCCACGAGGCCTTCTTCCAACTGCACACCGGCCGCCCCCGTCCCGTGGAGCTTGAGATCCCGCCGGACACACTGGCCGAAGAAGTGGACGTGACCCTGCGTGAGCCGGGCGACTACTTCCGTCCCGGCGCGCCGGAGCACGAGGTGCGGGAAGCGGCCCGCATCCTTGCCAACGCCAAGAACCCGGTCATTCTGGCTGGCGGCGGTGTGATCTCCTCCGGGGCCTCGGAGCAGTTGCAAAAGCTCGCCGAGTATCTGCAAATCCCCGTAGTCACAACGGCGGAAGGCAAAGGCTCTCTTTCCGACCGCCACCACCTCAGCTTCGGCGCGCTCCGTCCCGCCGACGCAGACTTCCTGGCCCAGTACGACGTCATCCTGGCCGTCGGCACACGCAACGCCAGCCCGCAGCTCCTCAAAGACCAGCGGGTGGTCCAAATTGACATTGACCCCAAGGAGATAGGCCGCAACTACAAGAACACCACGGGCGTAGTGGGCGACGCCCGGCGCACGCTTGAAAGCCTCAACAAGACCCTTGCCACACTCGCCTCCTCTCGCGGCGACCGCAAACCGGCCATGGAGGCCGCCAAGGCAGAGCGGGCGAAGACGCTGCGCATTGTTGAGCCGCAGCACAGCTTTGCCCTGGCCATCCGCGCTGCCTTGCCCGACGACGGTATCCTGGTGACGGACATGACCCAGGTGGCCTACTACAGCCGCATCGGGTATCCCGTGTACAAGCCCGGCACCTACATCACCTCATCCTACTTCGGCAACCTGGGTTACGCCTTCCCTACGGCCCTGGGTGTCAAAGTAGCCAAGCCGAACACGGCGGTGGTGTCCATCAGCGGCGACGGCGGCTTCCAGTTCGCTTCCCAGGAGCTGTCCACCGCAGTCCAGTACGGCATCAACCTGGTAGCGGTCGTGTTCAACGACAACGCCTACGGCAATGTGTATCGGGACCAGACCACGCGCTTCAAGGGCGACGTGGGTTCCAAGCTCCAGAACCCGGACTTCGTAAAGCTGGCCCGGGCCTATGGCGCACGAGGCGTCCGCGTCAAGACCCCCGAGCGGCTGGAAACGGCCATCAAAGAGTCCCTCGCCATAGAAGCGCCTACCGTCATTGAAGTGCCCGTCGGCCCGATGCCGGCCTGGTTCTAGGCAACACTCCCTCCCGCAGTAACAACATCCCCCTCGCCAAAGCAGGCAAGGGGGATGTTGTTGCACAAGAGCGACACACCTGCTTGCCGGAACGCTTCCCTGCCGCACGTCAACCCACAACGCAGGGGCTGACATATATCGTGCCCCTACGATTGCCTGCTGGCACATCCGCTTTTCTGTCGTTCCGAGGCCATGACACGGTCAGGCAGTGGAACCTGGGGCCTTTGCCCCTTGCCGGACTCCTGACGCAACCTGCCTACCGCACCGGCGCAGGGTCGGCGATAAGCGCGAAGAACCCCGGTTGAAGAATCCGGGCCATGAGGTCGCCGGTTGCGCCGCGATAGGTCGTCACCAGCGGCTGCCAGCGTTGCGCCGTATCGTCGTACTGGGCCAGCAGCAGTCGGGCGCGGTCATCACCCGAGGCTGCCATCTCATCAGTGTGGGGGATAACCACCAGTCGCACCGGGAACGTGAAGGACGGCGTAATCTGCGACCCCTTGGAGTCGTACAGGCTGACCCGGAATGCCCGCAGCACCCGCTGGCCTTGAGCAGCCGCAGGGGCCAAGACCGCTGGGACAGGTTCATACGTAAGCTGCACTGTGCGTGCTATGCTGCCGGCGTCAAACTCCAGCGTCACCCGGTCCAGCGGGTCCGCTTCCCCGCTCTGCACCGGGATAGAAGGCCGGCGCGAATCCCTGGGGACCGGCCCCGCAAAAAGGGGGTCTACCTGCACCGCCATGCCGCCCAGCGCGGTAGGCGAGGGAACAGGCGTGATTTCATTGGAGGGGATCACCTCCGGCAGCGGGCCTACGGGTCCAGGGGGAGGCGTCGGCCACGGCAGAAGCTGCGCCTGCACCTGCGCGGGCAACGTCGCCCAAACCAGGGCCGCAATCCCCAGCAAGGCAAACACCGAAACTATGGCATAACGTCGTATCACAGTTCGTGGTTTTCCGGCTCTCATCGGCGGTTATGGGTAATGCTATCCCATTGTCCAGCACGCTTGCTAAAGAATGGAGAAACTCGTTTCACTTGACTTCTCCCCTTTCCCGCAACGGGAAGGGGGACTAAGGGGGTTAGGTCAAGCGTCCGCTCAAGCATAGGACTTTCACCAAAACCAGGGCCTTTCAGTCCTACCAGCGCCAATAGGAGAATCGTCGCGTAGGGGCGAGGTCGTCTCGCCCGTCTCCAGTTGTCGCCTTGAATCCGCATCCTGAAGAGCGCGGCTCTCTATGTCACACGAGCCGCACCCTTCACGGTGCGGTACCAATTCCCTCTTCCCGTCGCACAGGCTTGTTGAAGAAGCCGGGAAGGCGCCCCGATGTCATCGGGGCCGGGGTCTGGGGTGTCCCCAGATGTTAACTCCCCCTTCCCGCAACGGGAAGGGGGACTAAGGGGTTAGGTCACGGCCCGGCCGTCGGCGTCGCCGTGGCGATAATCGTGATCCCCGTATCGTTTGGCGCCGCCGTCGGCGTGGCTATTGGCGGGTTGTCCGCCAGGCCGCTGATCAGATCGCCCCAAGACGCAGGGATCAGGAACAGGGGTGCGCTGCCTACCACCTGGGCATAGTGGTTTTGGCCGTCGGGAGTCTTGTCGCCCAACAGGGTAGTAATGGACTGGCCGCCCCTAAGGGTGACGGTGAACACGCTCTGCGGCGGGTCCAGGCCATACACCGCCGGCGTGTCCACAGTGTCCTTGGCGACGCGCGTGGAGCGCGGGCCGGTAAGAAGCAGCGGAACGCCGCTCCACCGGCTGTTGTCCACCGGGTTGCCGCTGTCCTGAAACACCCACCCATCCGGCGTGGAGATGAACACCTGCGCCGCCCCGCCGTGCTCCAGCCTAATGCTCGCAATGTCCTCAAGCCCCACGTCGTAGAACCAGGGAGCGTTTTGCTCGGCTTTGGGCCGCTTTTGCAGCTCAAAGAGCAACAGATAGCCGCCGACAATCGCCACCAGCACCAGCAGGATGAAGGAAACGCGAAAACTCATGCTTACCTTCTCCGCCACCAGGCGACGCCTGCAAGCACAGCCATCACCGACGGCAAAACGAACCAGCTCATGCCACGGATCAACTGCATCTGCCGCCCCGTGACTACTAGCTGGCGGTAAGCGATGGGTTTTGGCCGAACCGAGGCCAGGCTGATGTCTTCAGTAAGCCAGTTGACCGAGTTCAACAGCAGGTCGCTGTTGTTCAGGCTATACAGATGGAAGTTGGCGGCAAAATCGGCGTCGCCGAACAAGACCAACCGCGCTTCCCGAGGCGCGCTCTCCACCGGGCGCTCGTTGATCGGCGCTAAGGCCAGCACCAGCACGGCTGGAAACAGCATGTTGGGCGTAAGCGTGGGACAGGAGTTGATCTTTGGGTCCAACGTCAGACAGCTCAGGATAGTGGTGCGGGCCACCGGCTGCAACTGGAGAGTGTCGGGCATCTCGTCCGGTGGCAACACGGGCTGGAAGGCGGTGGACCCAGGCAGGTACACCTCATCCAGGGGCAAGGTGATGGCCTTGGTCTGGTCCGAGTTGGCGAAGAACTGGTCCCGCTTGATGAGCGGAGTCTGGGCCTGGGCGGACAGGGAACTGCCCAGGTCAACTACCGTGCCCGTGGCTACGTCAACGCCCCAGCGGGCCAGGAACGCCTTGAAGGTCGGAGGCGGATCCGGCTCCAGCAGCATAAGCATCCGCCCGCCGTTCTTCAGGTAGTCGTGCAAGATTTGCGCGTCCTGCTCAGGCAGGTCCAGGGTTGGGGCAGCCACGATGATTGCGGCGGTGTCAGTGGGGATCACAGGGACCTCGGCAAAAGAAAGACTGTCTACAGCGTAGGAGTCCCCCACCATGCCCACCGCGGCCAGGCCGTACCCCGTGCGGCTGTTGGCGTCCGTATCGCCGATGGGCCGCTCTCCGTGGCCCGCCAAGAAGTAGATTTGTTTCCGCGCCGCCCCGGTGATGACCAGCAAGGCGGAGGCGAAGTCCCGCTCCTGGAAATACGGCGCCGATAGGCGATATACACGCCCCGTGTCCGTGCCTTCAAGCACCACCGCAGGATACTGCGTCACGCCGTAGTGGTTAGCCAGGGTGGGTTCTTCATCCGGGTCAAGAAAGCGGTAGTTGAGTTCGCCGTCCGAGCGATGGCGAAACTCGTTAAGCAGGCTTTCAACGGCCTGCCGGTAGGGTGCTTGCTGTGTATCGTTCGGCGTGAAAAAGCCGACCACCTGGATTGGCTCCGGCAGCTTCTCCAGGATGCTTTCGGTCTGGGGGGCCAGGCTGAACTGCTTGGTCGCCGTCACGTCCCACCGGCCTGCGTTGCGCGCCCCAACCACGTACACCAGCACCGCCAGCGCTAGGAACGCGACGACCATCACGGCGGAGTTCGCTCCGTAGCGCCCGCGCTTTCCGATGATGCTCTGCCGGACGGTGGTGAAGGAGAGCAACAGGCCGATCAGCAGCAAGATGCTGCCCAACGCCAGAACAGTGAATGCCGTGCCCCGCAGCTCCTGCAAGAACAGCAGCACGATGCCGCCCAACATAAGGGCGGTGACGCCGCCCAGGGCCAGCGCCAAACTGACGGCGCCCTTGACGGTGGTGGGAATAAGGCGTTGCAAGCCGGACGCTAAGGTGCCCGTGGTCTCTTCGAGTGGCCGCTGTTGAGATCGCATCTAGCGCCACCTCCGGGATTCTACCGACCGCACCGCAAGGAACAGGAAGACGGCGCACAGGATGACGTAGTACAGAACGTCCGTGGTGTCTACGATGCCCTGGGAAAAGGACTCGTAATGATTGGTCATGGAAAGGTGGCCCAGAATCGTAGCTGCGGCCCCGCCTACCACGGAGGAGACGTTGCCCACCACCGAGAACATCAGGATAATCCCGAAGCCGACGGTGGCCGCCACAATCTGATTCCCCGTAAGCGAGGAGGCCAGCACCCCCACCGCCAGTGCGCCGGCCGAGTACAGCAATATGCCGAAGTAGGCGCTGAGCACAGGCCCTATGTCCGGGTCTGAGTAGAACCGCAAAATGAAGACGTAGAAAAGGGTCAGAAGGAGTGAGCCGCCCAGGATGGCAAAGCTGGCGAGGAATTTCCCCAGCACTACCTCAAAATCCCGCACCGGCGCGGTGAGCAGCAATTCCAGCGTGCCCAGCTTCTGTTCCTCCGCAAAGAGCCGCATGGTCATGATGGGCGGGATCAGCGGCATCAGGAAGAACGCCGTGTTGCGCAGCAGGCCCCGCACCGATGCCAGGGCGAAGGGCTGGTCCACGCTGTCTATGAAAAACACGCCCGTCAACGCCAGCAATACCCCCGCGATGATGTACGCCATGGGCGATGTCACGTAGGTGGACAGCTCTTTGTAGGCAATGGAGAGGATGTTGCGCATGGTTAGCCCCCTTCCGATGTGGTCAGACGCAAGAATATCTCTTCCAGGCTCAGGGACACCGGCTCCAGCCGCAAGAGTCCCCAGCCGTGCTCCACCACAGCCTTCGCCAGCGTCGCCCGCATCTCGTCGCCGCGCCTGCTCGTCACCGCGTACAGCACCCGGCCGTCGCCCTGTTCGGTGAACGTAACGTCCTGCACCCCGGTGATGCCCCGCAGCGTCCGCACCACCTGCGCCGCCGGCCCGGCCACCTCCATCTGCACCCGCTCCGCGCCTTCCAGCCGCTCGCCCAGCGCCTGGGGCGTGTCCACCGCAACGATCTCGCCCTCGTGAATAATGATCACCCGCTGGCAGATCATGCTCACTTCCGGCAGAATGTGGCTGGACAAGATGATGGTGTGCTCCCCGCCCAGGCTCTTGATGAGCTGCCGCGTCTCCACCACCTGAATGGGGTCTATGCCCACCGTCGGCTCGTCCAGCACCAGCACCTCCGGCTCGTGCAGAATGGCCTGGGCCACGCCCACCCGTTGGCGGAACCCCTTGGACAGCTTGGAGATGTACGCGTCGTAGTAGGTCTCCAGGTGGCAAATGTCAATCACATCGCCGATGCGCCGCTTGATGGCGCTTGATTCCATGCCGCGAATGGCGCCCATGAAGCGCAAATAGTCCTTCACCTTCATGTCCGTGTACAGCGGAACCGTCTCCGGCAAGTAGCCCACGTGCCGGCGCGCCTCCAGGGACTCCGCCACCACGTCGTAGCCCGCGATGCTGGCCGACCCGCTGGTGGGCGGCGTAAAGCCGGTAAGGATACGCATGGTCGTCGTCTTGCCCGCGGCGTTGGGGCCAAGAAAACCCACAACCTCGCCCTTCTGGGCGGAAAAGGACACGTCGTAGACCGCCGGAAAGTCGCCGTAGTACTTCGTGAGGTGGTTGGCCTCTATCATCGTCTGGTTGCTCATGGTTTCGCCATGCTCCGCCCCTTCACGGTGTTGCGATTAAAACGAATCGTGTCCCACTTTTGTCACCCTGGCCCGCGCCGGCCCCGAACCCCCTCCTCTCCCTTGATGGGAGAGGGCAGGCGTGAGGGTGCGTCCCTTCCTTCCCCCCTCGCGGGGGAAGGCCAGGATAGGGAGCCGTCCTCCCTCTCTCCATTGACGGCAGAGGATTGAGGTGAGGGTGAAACGCTTGACAACTAACGGGCAACTTATTCTATTGAAAGCCTTCAGTGCCAGGAGCAAATGCGCATCAAGCCGCACCCTTTAGGGTGCGGTGCCATCCGCCACTCAACCCAAACGCCCGTCATAGCCAGGGTTGTACGGCAGCAGCTACCCATGATATGCTATGCGATGTTGCTTTGCCAAGACGCACCTTCAGCAGAGAGTTCTGCTTCCACCGCGGCCTCATGGCTGCGGCTTTCTTTCCCCGGCAAGCGCCTTCGGCCCAAAGCCCACCCTTAGTGATGTCGTGGAGCAATCGGATGCATTTGGTCATTGACGGGTACGGGGCTGACCAGGCCCGCCTGGAAGACGCTGCCGCCATCTACCAGTTCCTGGACGAATACCCGGACGCCATCGGCATGACCAAGATCACGCCGCCCCACGTCTACGTATACGCCGGGCAAGTCCCCGAGGATGTAGGCGTGTCCGGCTTCGTCATCATAGCCGAGAGCCACATCAGCATCCACACCTTCCCCAAGCGCCAGTATGTCAACATTGACGTCTTTTCCTGCAAAGAGTTTGACACCCAGCGCGCCATGGCCCAGCTCAAGGAGCGGTTCGGGCTAAAAACCGTGCGAAGCTGGACCCTGGACCGCGGCCTGGAATACTCCGACCCCGCCGTCGCCTTGAAGGAAATGCAGTCCGACCGGTCTGCCCTCGTCCAGCGCACCTAGCGTATCGCAAATATCGCCAAACACTGGGGTGCAGGGGCAAAGCCCCTGACGGGGGTGTGGGGGTGTCCCCCACATTCTTCCCCCTCTCCTTCAGGAGAGGAGGCCAGGGGGTGAGATATCTGCCGTTATAGAGTGATCCCTGTAAAGAGGCTGCCTCTTTTGTACAGAACTAGGGAGGCATCACTCCCATGACCTCTCTACCCTTCACCTTCCTCGGGCTAGACCCCGCCGAGAACACCTTTGCCCGTTCGGCGGTTGTCGTGCTTCCTGTGCCCTACGACGGAACCGCCTCCTTCAAGACCGGCGCCCGCGAAGGGCCGGAGGCCATCATCGCCGCCTCACGGGAGATGGAGGACTACGACCTGGAGCTGGGCCGCGAGACCTGCGCCGCCGGCATCCACACCGCGCCCGCCCTGGAGCCGCATCTCGCCAGCCCGAAAGACATGGCCGACCGCATCCGCGAGGCCGCGCGCCCCATCGCCCGCTCAGGCAAGCTGCTTGCCACCCTCGGCGGCGACCACTCCGTGAGTATCGGCGCAGCCCTGGCCGTGGCCGAGTCCCACCCCGGCCTCTCCGTCCTCTACCTGGACGCCCACGCCGACTTCCGCGACGCCTACCAGGGCACCGGCTGGGGTCACGCCTCCGCCGCGCGCCGCATCGCCGAGACCTGCAAGCTCACCCTCGTCGGCGTCCGCAGCCTGGCGACGGAAGAGTCCGAGGCGCTCCACGAAAAGGGCATCCCCCTGTTTCCCGCACCCCTGACCGAAGAGCCGTGGGACGCCATCCTGGCCTCCCTGGGGCCGGTCGTCTACGTCAGCGTAGACCTGGACGTGCTAGACCCCGCCATCATGCCCGCCGTCGGCACGCCCGAGCCTGGCGGCCTCGGCTGGTATCAGACCCTGCGCTTGCTGCGACGCGTAGGCAGGGAGCGCAAGATCGTCGGCTTTGACATCGTAGAGCTTTCGCCCAGAGAAGGCCCCGCCGCCTGCGCCTACACCGCCGCAAAGCTCGCCTACAAGCTCATGGGCTACGCCCTCAAATGATTCCTTCCCCCCTTGCGGGGGAAGGCCAGGATAGGGGGTTAGCCCTGCAGGGACAAACCTGCGTGCCTACCCGCGTCCCTGTGGCGTAGGGGCGCAAGGCTTCCGCCCCCGTCCCCCTCGGCCTCCCCTCCGCATCGGGAGGGGTAAAGAACCGTAGGGACCACGCAAGCGTGGTCCCTACGGAATATGTTGGCGCTGGAGGTTGCAATGGCAGAGCTGGACTCGTTGCTGGCGCAGGTAGAGGCTTCGCAGGGAGAGATCATCGCGCTGGAGCAGACGCTGGTGCGCATCCCGTCGGTGAACACGGGTTTCATGCCGACGGGAGATGAGACGCCGGTGTGCGAGCTCGCCCGCGTCTTCCTGCGCGAGGACGACATCCCGTCGGAAATCCTGGAGTCCGCGCCCAACCGTGGCAACCTGATCGCGCGGCTGGAGGGCGCCTCGGGCAAGGCAGGGCTGCTTCTGATGTCACACACGGACGTGGTGCCCGTGGAGGACATCGCCAAGTGGCGCTTCCCGCCCTTCAGTGCGACGATTGCCGAGGGGCGCGTGTTCGGGAGGGGAGCGTCGGACTGCAAGGGGCTGCTGACAGCGCAGCTCATGGCGATGCGCATCCTGAAGCGGAATGGCGTCCGGCTGCGAGACTCGCTTATCCTGGCCTCGGGCGCGGACGAGGAGCACGGCGGGCGGTACGGCTTCGGCTGGCTGGCGCAGCATCACCCCAACAGGATCATGGCGCCCTTCGCCGTGAACGAGGGCGGCGGGACGACGATGCAAGCGGCGGGCGGGTTCACATACGTCCTGGGCGTCGGCGAGAAAGGCCGCCTGCAGGTGGAGATTGACGTGAAAGGGGCCAGCGCCCACGCCTCGACGCCGTGGCAGGGGAGCAACGCGCTGTACCGCGCCGCCCAGGTGGTGACGCGCATCGAGGAGTACGAGGCGCAGCGAGACACGACGACCAGCTTCTTTCAGCACCTGTCGGTGTTCGCCATCGAGGACAAGGCGTCGCCGGAGAACGTGGACGACCTGATCGCGCGGGTGCAGGACAGCAACCCCAGGCTGGCGTCGGTGATGCGGGCGCTCTCGCGGATGACGGTGACGCCGACGATGGTGCACGGCGGCATCAAGTCCAACAGCGTGCCAGAGTCGGTGCGCATCACGTGCGACGTACGGACGCTGCCGCACCAGAGCGAGGCGTACCTGCGCGGGGAGATGGACCGGACGCTGGCGGGCATTCCAGGCGTGGAGTACCAGGTGGACTACATGTCCGTGCCGAACGCGTCGCCCTTCGAGACGGAGTTCGCGCGGCGCATCCGGCGGGCCACGGCGCAGGCGCTGGGCCGGGCGGACGTGCAGATGATCCCTGGCATCAGCACCGGGTTCACGGACTCGCGGTTCACGCGCAACCTGGGCATCGTGACGTACGGCTTCACCGGCGCCCATCCGGACGACGACCCGATGCTCACGTTCCAGCACGGGACGAACGAGTCGGCGGGCATCAAGACGCTGGTGAACAGCACGAAGGTGATGGTGGCGCTGGCATATGGCATGTTGGCAGAAGGGGCCAGGGGTTAGGTCTGTCTCCCACCTCTTCTTCCCCAAAAACCGTCTTTGCCTGTACCCTTCCCTTAGCACACATACGAGGAAACCCCCGCCACAATGCTATCCAAAACCCTAACTACATCAATCAAAGCCCTCTCAATCTACCGGCCCGTCCCGCCAATCCAAGAAAAAACAAGAATCCAGAAAACAAACAGTCGGCGCCCCATCAATCAGACCTCTTCGCCCTATGCCTATGCTCTATGCCCGTATGTCCGTTTGCCCGTATGCCCCATGCCCGTCCCCTCGTCTCCCTTCCCCGTTGACTCCCTCCCCTTCCCGCCGTATGCTGTCGCCAACCTGCTGAAAGGAGCACGCCATGCCACTGTACGACTCCGAGTCCGGCGACATCACCATGATGCTCACCGGGGAATCCCTCATCAGCCGCCGCATGTCAGTCTTCAAGGAGCCTAGCTACCTGAAGATGGTGAAGCAGATCCACAGCGGCCACCGTCAGGCTGTAAACATCCCTCACGGACACACGTAGGGGCGACCCGGCGGGTCGCCCCTTCCCAAAGCAACCTGAGAGGTGATCATTCTGTCGCTCCCTCAGCCTTGTCCGACGCCCATCACGGCGCAACCAAACCTAGCGCCAACACCGCTAGTGCGGCGACACCGTCTGGCCCACCGCCGGGATGCGCTGCAATCGCCGCTCCTCTGGCTGCTCGGCAGCCCGTTCAGGAACTCTTTGTGATGTGGGGCAACGCCACAAAGAAAAGGATAGCCAGAAGAACGACAACCGTACCCTGCGCTTCGTTGTCCGACGAAGTGTAGAAGAGGGCGGCAATGGCCCCAAGGACAAAGACCACGATGCTTACCGCTTGCTTCGCGTTCATGGCGCTCCTTCGCAAAACTTACACGTTGAAGGCAGCCGATTTATAGCATCTCATGCGATGAGATGCAAGACTCTGCGCCATCAAAACACCATCCTGTTGGCCTGTTCCTCACAGACACTCCATGGACTACCTTCCATCACATCTGACCGAAACCCTGGCGGGCTACACCTGGCGCCGCGTCGCCATCGGCAAGTCCACCGCCAGCACATTCCGGCTGGAGAGACGCGGTGGCCCAACCTACTACCTGAAACAGAACAGCGTTTCTCCGGGGACCACCCTCCGCGAAGAGCGAAACGTCCTGGACTGGCTGCAAGGGAAGCTTCCCGTGCCTCAGGTCGTGGCTTTCGTGGAAGATCGGAGCCAGGAATACCTCCTCACCAGCGCCCTCCCAGGGCATGACGCCGCATCCTTGGGCCGCGCCTTCTCCCGCAGAGACCTCGTCGTCCTCTTGGGCCAGGGGCTGCGAGTCATCCACTCCCTACCCTATCGTGATTGCCCCTTTGGCCGCTCGCTGGAAGTGGAGATAGCGGCTGCGCGTCGTAACACTGCCCTTGGCCTGGTGCAGCCGGCAGACTACGATACCGAACGCTTGGGGATGAAGGCTGATGAGCTGCTGGCAGAGCTGCTTGCCAAGCGGCCGGCCCAGGAGGATTCGGCCTTCACCCACGGCGATTACTGCCTGCCTAACGTGATCATCAGACGCGGCCAGATCAGCGGGTTCGTGGACTGGGGGCGCGCCGGCGTAGGCGACCCCTACCGGGACATCGCCCTGGCCGTCAGGAGCACCCAATACAACCTCGGGCCAGGCTACGAACAAACCTTCTTTGACGCCTACGGCCTTTCATCCCCCGACTGGGCCAAGATCGGGTACTTCATGCTCCTGGACGAGTTCTTCTAGTTGGAAATTGGCCCCTCGCCTGTGGCCTACCCAAGTCCCCCCGCGAACGCCCTTAGCCGCGCCACCGCCTTTTGCAGGTTCTCCACTGAGTTGGCATACGAGAACCGCACGTATCCTTTTCCGTACCGGCCAAAGCTCGTGCCGGCGAGCAGCGCCACCCCCGCCTCGTTCAACGCCCGGTGCTCAAACTCCTCGCTGGACAGCCCGGTCTTGGCAACGTTGGCAAAGGCATAGAACGCTCCCGCCGGCATGGGGCAACTGATGCCCGGTATGCTGCGAAGCCCCTCCACAATCACCTGCCGCCGTCGCTGGAACTCCTCCTTCATGGCGACCACGCTGTCCTGGGGGCCTTCCAGGGCGTCAATGATGGCCCGCTGTGAGAACGCCGTAGCGCAAGACACGCTGTTCACCGCCAGCCGGACGATATGTTCCGTAAGCGCCTCCGGGAACACGCCATAACCTAAACGCCACCCTGTCATTGCGTAGGACTTGGAGAGGCCGTCCAGGATAATGGTCCTGTCCCTCATGCCGGGCAAGGATGCGATGCTAAAGTGACTGCCCTCGTACAGGATGTCCTTGTACACCTCGTCCGTCATGACGTACAGATTTGGATGCTGCCTTACCATGCCCGCAATAGCGGTAATCTCTTCCCTGCTCAGCACGGAGCCGCAAGGGTTGTTGGGAGAGTTCAGGATGATGAGCCGCGTGCGGTCTGTGATCTTCTTGGCAAGCTCCTTCAGGTCCGGGTGGTAGTTCTTCTCGCCCAGCAGCGGCATGGGCACGGGCCGCGCGCCGCAGAAGCGGATCATGGACTCGTAGATAGGGAATCCAGGGTTGGGGTAGACAACCTCAACCCCTCGCTGGGCCAGGGCCAAGATGGTGAAGAACATGATGGGTTTCGCTCCCGGGGTCACCACCACCTGCCGCCAGTCCACCTCAATGTCCCGGCGCTGGCCCGCATTCTTTGCTATAGACTGGCGGACCTCGGTCAGGCCCGGCGCGGGGACGTAGTGCGTGAACCCCGCTTCCAAGGCCCGTATTGCGGCGTCACGGATGTGCTTGGGCGTGGCGAAGTCCGGCTCCCCTATCTCCAGGTGAACGATCTCTTTGCCTTGCGCTTCCAGCTCCCTGGCCCGCGCCAGCACGGTAAACGCCGATTCTGTGCCCAGATTCGCCATCCGGTTTGCCAGTACCATGTTTACCTCCTGTGGGGCGTTTCCCCATTTGCTTCGCTGTCTGAAGTCACCTACGTCTCAGTCCCGGCCTTAGCCTTAGCCTGGGCCTGACTCCGCGCCGGAATCATACCAGGTATTCACGAGCACGGCAGCCACCAATACAGAGGAAACCCGCCTGTATGCCAAGTGTGCCCGCCTGTCCCCGTGTTGTATACTTCCCCCGCACGCAAACAAGAGGAGGCCATCATGGTGCTGTTTCTGGGCGATAACGATGTCAACCAGCTTATGTCCATGCAGGAGTGCGTAGAGGTCATGGACGATGCGTTCAAGCAGGCGGGCAACGGCCTCACCTGGAACCGCCCGCGCTCCCGCATCCGAATGCCCAACGGCTTCCACCACCTGATGGCCGCCGCCGTCCTTGGGAGCAAGGTTTTTGGCCTCAAGACCTATACCAGCTTCCGCGCTGGCACGCGCTTCACCACTATGCTGTACGATAGCGAGTCCGGCGACATGCTTGCCATCGTCCAGGGTGGGCGTTTATCCCAGATGCGCACCGGCGCGGTCAGCGCCATCGGCACGAAGTACATGGCCCGCGAGGACTCGGCCACCGCCGGCATCATAGGCACAGGCTTCCAGGGCCGCGCCCAATTGGAGGGCGTCTGCGCCGTGCGCAACATCAAGCGCGTCAAAGCCTACGACCGCATGGACGACGCCTGCAAGAAGTTCTGCCAGGAGATGTCCCAAGCCCTGGGGATTCCTGTTGAGCAGGCGGCCTCCGCCCAGGAGTGCGCCAAGGGTGTGGATATCGTCATCACCATGACCACCTCCCGCGATCCGGTGCTCCTGGGCGCATGGCTGGAGCCGGGCCAGCACGTCAACGCCGCCGGCAGCAACCACTGGATTCGCCGCGAGGTAGACGACGACGTCATCAAGCGCGCCAGCATCGTCGTCGTGGATAGCCTGCCCGATGCCCAGGTGGAAGCCGGCGATTTGCTGTACCCCATTGAGCGTGGCGTCATCCGCTGGGACCAGATCCACGAGCTGTCCGCCCTGGCCGTGGGGCGCGTCAAGGGGCGTCATACCCCCAGTGACATCACCCTCTTTGAGTCCCAGGGCATCGCCGTCAGCGACGTTGCAGCGGCGGCCTATGTCTACCAGAAGGCCAGGCAACGCGGCCTGGGCACGGAGTTGCCTTTGTCGCCGTAGCTACGCCACCGCTTAGCAAGCAAGAAGGCCGCCCCAGTACATTGGGCGGCCTTCTTGCTTTCACCTTTGCGTCTTCGTTGGTCTATCCGCCGCTCTCCTGGCTTGCGTCAATGATGTCAAACAGGCTGACGCCATTGGCCTCGTCCGGGCCGGCGTTGGTGACAGTAATAGTGTACGTCACCACACCGCCTACACCCACCGGGTCGGGAGAGCCGCTCTTGGTCACGAGCAGGTCAATAGAGGGCGCCACCACCGTGGTCGTTATCTCTGCCACGTTGTTGGCAGTATCGGTATCGTCCTCTATGCCGCCTACGATCACCCGGTTGGTGAACGTCCCTGCGTAGTGCGGCTGCACAATGATCTGAATCACCGCACGACTGCCCACCGGCAAGTCGCCAATGTTGCAGACAACGTCCAACTGGTCGGCTGCCAGGTCGCAGGTCCCATGACTGGATGTAGACGAAACGTAGTCCAACGTATTCGGCAACTGGTCCAAGACGGTTACGCCCGTAGCTATCGATGGGCCGTTGTTGACCACGTTCAACGTATATGTCAACTGCTTGTTGATGCTCACAGGGTCCGGCCAGGCGCTCTTGGTCACCGCCAGGTCAACAACGCCCACCTGGGGAATCGTGACCGTGGTGGAGATCCTCGTAAAGTTATTGTCCAGAGTGGTTTCCGGCTCCAGCCCAATGACCTCCGCAGAGTTGAACACCAGGCCTGGGCTGCCAGGTAGGTATCCTACCTCGACCACCGCAGTGCCGCCGGCCGGGATGGAGCCGAGATCGCATTGCAGCGTCGCAAAGGGCGAGGAACTGGCGAAGACAGGCACTGGGGCCGTGCATGTCCCCTGGCTGGTTGTCAGGAACGGGATGTTGGGGTGCAGGTCGGCGGCCTCTCCTGCTACAATGGCCACCGCTCCGATGCCCACTGCCAGAGCCGCCAGCCCTGCCCATTTGTTGGAGCGCAGCCTTCTTCCAAATCCACGACGTTTGAACATTGTTTTCTCCTTTGTGCAAGGGGCGACTAGGTACGGACATTAGGGATGGTGCCCCCCGCGAATGCGCCGGAGGGAACCCTTGTGTAATGGACTCCAGACCATGCTCTAGGGCCGCAGGCGGCGGCTACCCTGGAGAACAATCGCTAAATGCAAAGCTAACCGCCGAAATAAGTTGCCCAAGGGCGTCCGCCAGGGGCTACCTCACGGTATAGTGCAGTCCATTGGTAGTAGGGTAGACCAGGTCAAAGACCGCATCTAACGCCCGTTTCCAAGCCTCTTTGACGTCGTCGGGCAGCGGGCCAGGCTCCGGTAGACTGAGCAAGATCCCACGCAAAGCGGGGTCCATGCGCTCCGTCGCCTTGCCGTCGTCAGGCGGCGTTGCTACTGCAAGAGGTGTTCGTGCGGCAGATTCAGCCGCTTGAGGTTCGGGACTCCATTCTCTGGGCATCGGAGGCCATTGGCGCGTCATGGAAAGGCTGGACTGCCTGCCCCGTAGTATCTCCCGCGAAATGGGGAGACGCGCTTCCATTGCGATGTGCAAGAAGAAGGCGATGCACTTGCGCGTCGTATCGCCGGTCGTGCAGAACGCCCGCGCAAACTGCGCCTCAAAGTCATCCCGAGACCCTTGCGCCAGGGCAGGCAAGACCTGAGCGTAGTGCTGTTGGAGCACCACAGCCAGCGCCTGTATCCTTTCCTCAGGCGTGGCGCTGGCCAGCTCGTACAGGGCGTCCGACGCCTCGTTCGTCATGGTCACCAGGTCAAGGAAACGCAGCGCTGCAATAAGCTGTGCGCTGGTCTTGTCTCCCAGCCTGGAGTCCCAGACCACGCGGTCCACTTGCTCCTGTACGCCGCTGGGCAAGGCCACAATGAATTCCCGGAAGGTTTTATATGAGACGTATGGTGGGACGTTGCGCTTTGTGTCAAGTTCGGACACCATGACCGTGCTCCTTGGCGAGCCAGTTCCTGTTACGGCGCTGGCGTGATAGTAGGACAGGTAAGCTGAAAACTGGGCCCTCGTAGAAACCGTTGCGTAGAGACTCGCTATTGGTGGTGGTTGGGGCAGCGGGGATGGAGGAAGCCCCGCTGCCCACATCTATGCTAGGTTTGGACTACGCCTATCCAGCGGCAATCTGAACAATGGACGCCTGGACGGTGAAGTACCCGGGTTCGCCCGTTAGGCTCAACTCTACGTCCTGGTCGCCGCCAGTCTCGCCGTTTGGCACGGTCATGAGCCAGGTATTGCGGCTCATCTTGGCGACTGCCACGCCATCCGCCTCGCCCGTAACCTCGTTGGCGTCAATTTCAACGCCCCGTGGCGCGATGATGGTGATAAGAGCTGCGGAGTCCTGCGTGCCTTTGTTCTTCAGGTCAAGCAGGATGCGGCCAGTGGTGCCACGGAAGGCTTCCATTGCGGCGGTGAAGCCCGTGCCGTCGTCGCTGACCACAATCACGCCGTCCTCGGTATCCGTTACCGCATGGGCCGAAGATGCCGTTGTGTCCAACACGATGGCCTGGCCGACCACCAACCCCGTGGTGCCGTTAATCTGACCGGACAGGACGGGGCCTACCGCCTGACCAGCAGCGGCGACCATCGCCGCCATTGCCATGACGGTGATCACCAGCGCCCAAATGGGAAGCCCAAGGCGTCCCAAGCGGACATTGCTAGACATTGTGCCTTTAACATTCCTCATTGCAGTGTGCTCCTTTTGTGATAGTGAACTTTGGCCGTGCGGCCACCTGGCCCATAGCGGGCTTCTGCCTCCGTTAGGCTTTCATTGCGCCTTGCTGACTCTTTTTCTCTGGCGCCTCCTTTCAGCGAGGCTCTAACCGAGTTCCAAATGCAGCCCAGATCAGCATTCCTCTTATTGTGCCTTCCAACAGTTGTGAGAACTGTGTATGAGTACTGTAAGACACGACTGCTACTCATGCTAGCAACTGGCGTCTAGAAATTGCACCATCATAAGGCATACAGAGTCGTCATGTACTGTTATTTATCTAGAAGAGGACTCGCTAATTACACTATCGCATCCGGTACATCATGCCAGTTCGCTAATAAGTTACGGGGCGGCTGTTCAAAGTTGCCAAATTGAAGAAGGAAGGTTGCACTCAAAGGCAATTCGCTGCACCCGTTGTGGGCCCTCTGCACCCGGAACAGGGGACAAAAAAGGCAAACAAAAAGGCCCTGCACCTGCAGGGCCTTTGCCGGCCTACCTGTTTTACCTATACAGCCACGCTTTTCTGGGAAAACCTCGCTTTACCTTAAAGGAAAGGACCGTGAGACGACTAGGCAACCGCCACGCTGTCGGACTCGCGCTCCATAACATCCCGCAGCGTCGCCAGGGTCTTGTTAAGCTCCTGGAACGCCTGTACCCCCTTGTCCGTCAGCCAGTAGCGCTCGTCTGCACCCGTCTGAATGTACTGGTGCTGGGCCAATACCTTGACATACTTGGACACCTGCCGGTAGTCCAGGAACGACCGGAACATGATGCTCCGCTTCGTGCCCCCCTCCTTGCAGGCTTCAAGAATCGTAACGATGATCTCCACCGGAGACCGGTTGCGGCGAGTGGTACTGGATTTCATGCTCATGTCCTTTACCCCGAATAGCGTGATAGGTTCATTATCTAGAAGACCTGCGTGGAAATAAGTGCATGTATTGGGTACAGCAGGTACATATTTGGTATAGGGACACCTCGCTCCGTACACGTCAGTCCTTCTCCCCCGGCGTCCTAGAACACACTTCTAGAACCAGCGCACTGGCTTTAAGTAGAGTGCGCCGTTACAGTAAAGGACACACTGTTATTGAGCTAGAGGAGGCATCCATGCGCTGGCGCCGCTCCAGGAAGTTCTCATCCGGAAAACTGACCGCCCTAGTGCTCCTGGTCATCGGCGTCATGGCGTTGGTCTCTTTTGCAGGGACCGCTGCCGCCGGCTGGGTGAGCATTCCCTTTCTGAGCGCCAGCCAGGGAGTCTGCCAGACCCCTTCGTCTTCTGCCGGAGGGTTCAGCCTGGAATGTAACTTGGGCACGATCCCCGCCGGCGGGAGCGCCGTTATTACGATGGGCTACACTCCTGCGGGTCAGGGAACGGTGTGCAACACCGCTACCGCCAACGCCAGCGAGAAAGAACACAACATCCAGAACAACTCCGCCACCGCTTGCACCACGGTGAAGGGCGCGGCTGACCTGGAGATCACGAAAGAGATCATCGGCGGCGTTTCCGTCCCCAAACCTGGTTCTTGCCCATCCACCTGCAGCCAGGGCAGCTACCCAACGGTGGCTTCCCAGCCCGTAAACACCTGCGGCCAGCCCTACCCCACCAACAGTTGCGGCCAGCCGACTCTGGGCACGTGTGGCCAATCCAATACCTGCGGTTCCTACCCAATGGTTGGTGCGCCCACGGTAGTCCCTGTGTCAGCGCCTCAGCCTAGCGCCGGCGGCCAGGCCGTCGCAACACTGGGCAAGCCCATCACCTATCGCTTGAAGGTCGTCAACCACGGCCCATCGGCAGCCACGGGCGTCACCGTGCAGGACAGCCTGCCCTTCGCCCTCAACCTGCTTTCGGTTTCGCCTTCTCAGGGGAGCTGCGCCCAGACCGGCAACACCCTGTCCTGCGCGCTTGGCTCCCTGGGCGTGGGTGGCGTGGCAACCATTGACGTGGCCGCAAAGCCCAACGATGTCGGCGTTGTCACCAACTGTGCCGCCGTCTCCGGCAACGAGAGCGATCCGGTCTCCGCCAATAACTCCGACTGCGTAACGACCCGTGTCACCGAGCCACTAATTGATCTGGCCGTCACCAAGACCGGCGAGCCGAATCCGGTGCAAATCGGCGGCGTCATTACCTACACCGTCATCGTCACCAACCACGGCCCGGACGCCGCCACCGGCGTGATCCTGCGCGACGTTCTGAGCACCACCAGTATCATCCCATAACCTCGCCTCCTTGCAGTGGGCGGAGGGACTGGTGGCCTAACCAGTCCCTCCGTTTTTATTTGCTACCGCCATTGCTAGGAGGATTGACTTCCTCGCGCCTTTGTAGTCTCCTCTCCGCTGCGGAGAGGAGACTACAAAGGAGAGGTCACGGCCCGTCGTCCCTGCCATTGGTACAACCTTTGGGGTCAGCTATGCCCACCGGCCCTTATCATGCTGAATCCCGAAGGTCGGGATGAGGCATCTCTCCCGGTATGATGGCGTTACGGTTGTGGGCCTTTTCCCACGCTTGCACGAGCGGTCCAGGAGAGATGCTTCGGCCTGCGGGCCTCGGCATGACAAGACGGCGGAAGCCAAGGCGGGTTGTCCATCTCCTCCCTCGTGTGTATGCTGGTTGCAGTCCGACTTAAGGAGGAGGAATCATGCCTACAATCCCCGAATTGAAGCAGGTCGCCCTAGCCGCCATTGACGAGCGCAAAGACGAGATCATCGGTGTCGCCAAGACCATCTTACAAAACCCGGAGACGGGGTTCACCGAGCAGAAGACCTCCCGCCTCGTGCAGCAGCGGTTCCAGCAGATGGGCATCCCCTTTCAGGCCAACCTCGCCCTCACAGGCGTCAAAGGCATGGTGGCGGGCAAGGCCGGCCCCGGCCCTACGGTGGCCGTCATCGGCGAGCTGGACTCCCTGCGCGTGCTGGAGCACCCCTTCCACGACGATGTCACCGGCGCGGCCCACGCCTGCGGCCACCACTGCCAGGTAGCCAGCATGATGGGCGCGATGGTCGGCCTCATGTCGCCCACCGTCCTGGGCAACCTCTCCGGGCGTATCGCGCCCATCGCCGTGCCAGCGGAGGAGTTCATAGAGGTGGAACGCCGTATGAGGCTGAGGGACGAGGGGAAGATTGAGTTCATGGGCGGCAAGCAAGAGTTCATCAAGCTGGGCGTCTTTGACGACGTGGACATGGCGATGATCACGCACACCAGCGCCGACCCTTTCAAGCTGGGCATCGGCGGGACCAGCAACGGCCACGTGGTCAAGTTCGTGCAGTTCACAGGCCGTGGGGCCCACGCCGGCGGCGCGCCTCACATGGGCATTAACGCACTCAACGCCGCCATGATCGCGCTCTCTGCCATCAACGCCAACCGCGAGACCTTCCGCGACCAGGACACCGTGCGCGTCCACGGCATCCTCACCCGCGGCGGAGACGCCGTCAGCGCCATCCCCTCCAACGTCACACTGGAGTGGCGCGTGCGCTCCGGCAACCTGGACGCCCTGGTAGGCAACAGCGGCAAGGTGGATAGGTGCTTCAGGGCCGGCGCTCTGGCCGTAGGCGCTCAGGTGACCATCACCAACATCCCCGGCTATCTGCCCATGCGCAACAATCCCATCATGCAGGAGACCTACGTCAACAACGCCAAGGAGTTGGTAGGCGCCGGCAACCTGCTGCTCCGGCCCGCTACCCACAACGGCGGCGGTTCCACGGACATGGGCGACGTTGCCCAGTTCCTGCCGCTGATCCACCCCTACTGCGGTGGAGCCACCGGCACCGGGCATGGGGCCGACTACGTCATCCAGGACTACGATACCGCAGTCATCTCCGCCGCCAAAGCCATGGCCATGACCGTCATTGACCTGCTGGCCGATGGCGCGCGCAAGGCCAAGGAGGTCAAGGCCACGGACAAGCCGCCCATGACCAAAGAACAGTACCTAAAGTTCCAGCGCGAACGCGCCGAGGTGGTCAAGTTTGATGGGGCGAAGGGGTAGATTGCCGCAAAGGGGGAGTCCAGAGGGGCAAAGCCCCTTTGTCAGGGGACTGGGGGTGTCCCCCAGATACAATTTCTTCCCCCCGCCGAAGGCGAAGGGGCCAGGAGGCAAGACCAGTAAGAAGAGAGTGGGCTGCTCAACTGAGCAGCCCACTCTCTTCTTCTATCCTACGGGGACGGCCTCTGGATCCGGCGCAGGCTTTCGCTTCGGTGGCGTCGCCAGCAGCCAGCAAAAGGACGTGCTGCCGGCAATAGCCACAAATGTCCACAGGATGGCAGTGTAGCTTCCGGTGAAATCGTAGGCCAGGGCCGCCACTAGCGGGCCTGAGGCATTGGTCACCTGGCTAATAGGCGAGGTCATGCCCCGGATCGCGCCGAGGTTCCCCCTGCCGTAGTAGTCGGCCCAAATGACCAGGGAGACCGTGAAAGTGACGCCGCTAAAGGCCCCCAGGGCAATCCCGTAGGTGTAGGCCATCAGAGGGGTATGGGTGAATATAAGGATGACCACCGTCAAGGCGAATCCCACGTAGGTCACGGCCAGGATGTAGCGCACGTGGATTCGCTCGGCCAAGTAGCCCGCCAGGAAGGAGACGGGGATGCCCACAAGGGAAGACACGGAAATAGACGCTACCGCCACGCCGTCGGACAGCCCCCTGCTGGTCATATAGGAGAACCAGTGGAAATGGAGACCGGATATGACCAGGGACAACATGCTCTGGGCGATAAGCATGAAATAGAATGACCGCTCTCGCAGCACCTCTTTAGGCCGCATGGATATTTCGTCAAAAACAGCGGCGATCCGTCTGGCCCTCCGTCCCTGTTTCTGCTTCTGCTTTTCCTGTTCCTCAGCCCTTAAGCGGGCAGCCTCCTCAGCGCTAAGCCCATCGGGAAGAAGACCCATGTCTTCCGGCTTTCCTTTTAGAAAGAAGAACACAGGGACAATGGCTATTGCCCAGACCAGCAGTCCCAGGCTTGTCCACGCAGCCCTCCACCCAAACACGGCAATAACCGTCTGCACTAGGATCGGCGTGAGGAATTGCCCCAACCTGCCGCCGATGCCGGAGAAGGCTGTCGCTCGCCCGCGCTTGGCGACAAACCACTTCGGGAGGACAATGCCGACCACAAGAAAGAAAGCGCCCGCGGTGACAGCCCTTGCGATGATCTGTAGGGCGAAGTGCTGCCAGAGCTCCTGGACAAAGGACATCATGAAAAACGTCCCGCCCAGGACCACGGCTGCTACAGTCATGATCCAGCGCGCCCCGTATTTGTCTATGGCAGGCCCGACAAGAATCCCGGCAAATCCGCCGATGATCGTGCCTATGGTCATTGGAGCTGAAAAACTCGCCTTGCTCCAGCCCATCTCATCGGTCATGGGGGTGAGAAACAGCCCAAGAACAGGAAACGTCTCCGTGCCGCCGGTGAATTGCAATAGCCCAGTGATGACGACGATTACCCACCCGTAGAAGATACCCTTTTTGACGGCGCCCTGTGCAGGCACCGCTCCCTGTTGCATATATGCGACGCTCCTTAGGATAACCCAAGCACTACATGTTGTTGGCAAACTCGGCAGACTATAGACCCATGACCTTGGTAAGTCAACGCAAGACAGGGAACCGCACTCCTTGGCGCTCCAATGCCGCGCGACTCCATGAGACGGCTCTTCACGTAATCGCCGGCGCTCCCAACTTGTTGGACCCAGCGCGTTCGCGGGCAGGGCCGGCCACTTAACCGGCCGGCGCGGGCGCTGCCAGATGGGCGGGTCCCTTTTTCTTCGGCTGAGTGGCAAACAGCCAGCAGACGGCCGTGACCATCGTCAGGGCGAAGAAGATCCACAGGATTGCAGCGTAGTTGCCCGTCATGTCAAAGGCCAGTGAAGCCACCAGCGGCCCTGATGCGTTTGTTATCTGACCAATCGGTGATGAGATGCCCCGTATCGCCCCAAGGTGCTCCCGGCCAAAATAGTCCGCGTAGACCACCAGCGTTGTGGTGAACATGACGCCGCTGAACACCCCCAGCGATATGCCGTAGACATAGGCCATGACAGGTGAAGACGTGAAGAGCAGAATCAGCACAGAAAGGCCGAACCCCAGGGAAGCGACTACCAGAAGGTGGCGAACGTGGATGCGTTCAGATAGGAATCCCCCTGCAAACGATCCGGGGATACTTGCAAGCGAAGAAACGGATATGGACCCCACCGCCACGCTGTCGGATACTCCTGCCCCGGTCATGTAGGCAAACCAGTGGAAATGAAGGCCGGAGATCACCAGGGCAAGAGCACACTGGCCCAGGGTCATGAGGTAGAAGGTCTTGGTGCGCAGGGCCTCCCCAACTGTGAAAGAAACGTCTGCCACCACTCGCTGAACGCTGGACTTTGAGTCTGTTGCCTGGCTCGCCCTGCGCGCCTTCTCCGCAGCTGCCTCCTCAGCGGACAGGCCGTCGGGCAGCAAACCCATATCCTCCGGCTTGCCCTTCACGAAGAGGAATACGGGGACAATGGCAACAACCCAGACCAGAACGCCCAGCCCAACCCACCCGCTGCGCCACCCCAGACCGAGGATGAGCGCGGTTACTAGGATTGGTGTGAAGAACTGACCGAGACTTCCGCCCAAGCCGGAGATGGCTGTCGCCCGCCCGCGTTTCAGGACAAACCACTTGGGCAAAAGAATCCCCACCACCATGAAAAACGCCCCCGCCGTGACCGACCGCGTCACGATCTGAAGAATAAAGTACTGCCAGTATTCGTGGACAAAACTCATGAGGGTGAAGGACGATCCTACAACAACGGCGGCGACGGTCATGATCCACTTGGGCCCGTACTTGTCCATCGCCGGCCCGGTGATCATGCCGGCGAACCCTCCGATAATAGTCCCAATGGTCAACGGCAGCGCATAGCCGGCGCGGCTCCAGCCCAAGTCTTCGGTCATTGGCTTCAGGAACAGGCCCAGCACCGGGAACGTGGGCGTTCCACCCGCAAACTGAAGCAGGGCGGTCACGCCGACGATAACCCAGCCATAGAAGAACGGGCGCTTCCATGACTGCTTCTTGGGGGCCGTGGTCTCTGTTCGCTGCATGTAGGCCTTGTTACCCTTATCTCTTGGCGTAAGTCAGATAGAAAACTTGCGTGACTATATGCCTTTTTATCTATTCGGTCAACAAAACTCGCTACAAGGTTCTGCTTGTTTGAGGGTAGTGGGGATAAACCTGGCACTTAAGTGCCAGGTTTGCAGTATCTAAACCCCGACTTTAGTCGTAGGATTCCACACTCACTAACTCACACACAAAACTCGCTACAGCCCTCGCTCTTTGCGCCACGCCTGGTACGCCGATTCCCGTTCCGCTGAGAACGGCGGATGCGCCTCCTCGATGGGCACGCCCTTGGAGATAAGCTCCCTTGCGTACAGCTCGTGCGTCTCCTGCTCAACGGCGCGCTGCACCACGTCCTCCGCCAACGCCTGGGGACACACCGCCACGCCGTCGTCGTCGCCGATGATGAGGTCTCCGGGGTACACCAGCACGCCTCCACAAGCGATGGGAAGCTGCACGTCCGCGGCCCAGTGCTCCGATGGATGCCCGTAGCCGTGCGCGCCCCTGACAAAGCAAGGAAAGGCAATGGTCCGCAGATAGGGCGTGTCCCGCAGCGCGCCGTCGGTCACCAGGCCCGCAGCGCCGCGGTACTCCATGCGCGCCGCCAGCAAGTCGCCGAAGACGCCCGCCTCCGTGTTGCCGCGAGCGTCCACCACCAGCACGTCGCCTGCGCCCATTGACTCAATGGCCAGTGTCTGGGCGTAGCTCTGCCGGTCCGGGCCGTTTTGCGTCAGGTCTTCCCGTCGCGGCAGGTAGCGTAGCGTGTAGGCGCGGCCTACCACCATGCTGCCCGGCCGCACCGGATGCACGCCTGCCATATACACAAAGCGGAACCCCATGCCGGATAGCACGCCCGATACGGTGGCGGAGCTGGTCTTCTTGGCCGACTCCAATAGCTCTTTGGAAAGATAGTGCTTGGGCGGTGTCAGATGCCCTGAACGTTCGCTCTGCCGTACAACCATGCCGATGACCTCCTCTTGGATTGGAAGGCAATTCCACACACATTACGACCGAAAGCCGCTCCTGGCTAGGGGACAACGGGCTGGCCACAACGGTTCTGCCGCCTGGGATGCCGTACCGTCCCGTTCACGGGGCGGCATCAAGCCGCACCCTAAAGGATGCGGTGGCCTCTTGCTACTGCAAAGGAGCAATCACGCCGCCGTACAACTTGAACTGGGGCAGTCACGCCGCCATCGGCCCAGATGGTGCAGCGCGACTCCGCGGCCCATGCGCCGCGGCATAGAAGATAGCCCTAGAAAAGCACCCCTAGTTATTGGTACGTGGATTTACGAAGATAACACTGTTCACGAAGAAGCACAGCACCGAGGAGGAAGTCATGAACCGAAGTTGGAAAAAGAGGAGCTTCCGAGGCAAGTGGGTCGCTCTCCTTGCCTTGGTGATCAGCCTGGCGGTGATGGCAGCAATGGCCGGAGCCGGATCACTTGTGCCAAGCACGCCCACTACCACGAGAGCCGTCACCTTGGCCAGCGGAGATTCCGCACAATTGGGCTACGTCTTTGGCAACTTTAGGCAACCCAAATTCTGCGGCTATAAGTACGAGGACCTCAACGGCAACGGGAATCACGACCCGAATGAGCGTGGTCTCCCTGGCATTTTGGTGACGCTGAACGGCATTGACGGCATGGGGAGATCCGTCACTCTGAGCACTGTTACCGGTCCCGACGGTTCTTTTGCCTTCAACAACCTTTGGCCCGGCATATACACTGCGACCGAGCACCCCGGAGCGCCGATCCCGCCGGGAACAACCCCCTGGTCGCCCTGCGCACCACCCGAGACGCCGCCTGCGCCGCCCGTAACTCCGCCCGTGACGCCCTGCAACGCAACGTGCACGCCGGCCGCGCCGGAGACGCCCTTGCAAGTAAGCTAGCGCCAGCCAAGCCACGAACCCGTGGCGACGCCAACCACGCCGGTCTCATCCCTATTCACTATGCGCCTCCTTGCGGCACGGGGGATCCGATGGGTCGGGTCCCCCGTGTTGTTCTTCTCACTTCACGCCTCCCTTCCAAAGCAGGGACACCACACGTACCTGAACCTGTCTCAGAAATCGGGGGCTGCGCTGTCGCATCTCGTAAGGATGTCAATTGAAGGGGCACGATATATCGTGCCCCTTCATCCGTCTCTACCTTCATGCCGGTACTGACGGACATTTGCAGCCCAAACACCGAAAGATACTGAGATTGGCGGTGGCATTCCTTGACGACGTATCTGCGGGACAGTAGAATAATTGTTGACTAAACAAGTCAACTATTGCCCCGCTGCGGCCCAAGACGTATGATGTGATAGTCATCACACCGCGCAAAGCGCCTCCGATCCCTACCCAGGAGTAGCCATGACCACCAGCCTAGAGACCCAGGGAGGCAACCCCGAAGTCAAGGCGGCGATCCGCCAGGACTACAAGTACGGTTTTGTCACCGACATTGAATCGGATACCGCGCCCCGTGGCCTGAGCGAGGACACGGTGCGATTCATCTCCGCGAAAAAAGGCGAGCCGGAGTGGATGTTGGAGTGGCGGCTGCGCGCCTACCGGCACTTTCTGTCCCTCGTAGAGAAAGACGAGCAGCCCCGCTGGGCGCACATCACCTATCCGGAGCTGGACTTCCAGAACATCATCTACTACTCCGCGCCTAAGCAAAGAAAGCTGCTTAAGAGCATGGACGAGGTAGACCCAGAGCTTCTAAAGACCTACGAGAAGCTGGGCATCCCCCTGTTGGAGCAAAAGCGCATGGCCGGCGTGGCCGTGGACGCCATTTTTGACAGCGTCTCCATCGCCACCACCTTCAAAGAGCAGTTGTCCCGAAGGGGCGTTATCTTCTGTCCCATGTCCGAGGCCATCAAAGAGCACCCGGACCTGGTGCGCAAGTACCTCGGTTCCGTTGTCCCCTATTCCGACAACTTCTATGCCGCGCTGAACTCCGCGGTCTTTTCCGACGGCTCCTTCTGCTATATCCCCAAGGGCGTGCGCTGCCCATTTGAGCTGACCACCTACTTCCGCATCAACACCCAGGACGTGGGCCAGTTTGAGCGCACCCTCATCGTTGCCGAGGAGGGTGCCTACGTCAGCTACCTGGAGGGATGCAGCGCCCCCATGTTTGACACCAACCAGCTCCACGCTGCTGTGGTGGAACTGGTGACGCTGGACAACGCGGAGATCAAGTACTCCACCATCCAGAACTGGTATCCCGGCGACGAAAACGGCAAGGGCGGCGTCTACAACTTCGTCACCAAGCGCGGCAAGTGCCAGGGGCACAACTCCAAGATCTCCTGGACACAGGTGGAGACCGGCTCCGCCATCACCTGGAAGTACCCCAGCGTGATCTTGCAGGGCGACAACTCCATCGGCGAATTCTACTCCGTGGCCCTCACCAAGGGCTACCAGCAGGCCGATACGGGCACAAAGATGACCCACCTGGGCAAAAACACCCGCAGCACCGTCATCGCCAAGACCATCTCCGCCGAGCACGGCCAGGGTACATACCGAGGTCTCATCCGCGTCATGCCCAGCGCCGACAACGCCTGGAACTTTACCCAGTGCGACTCGCTACTTATCGGCGACAAGTGCGGCGCGCACACCACTCCCTACGTGGAGGTGCGCAACAACTCCGCGCATCTGGAGCACGAGGCTTTCACCTCCCGCGTCAGCGAGGAGCAGCTTTTCTATTGCAACCAGCGCGGCATAGGGCTGGAAGAGGCCCATGCCCTCATCATCAACGGCTTCTGCAGAGACGTTTTCAAGCAACTCCCCTTGGAGTTTGCCGTAGAGGCCACCCGCCTTCTGGAAATGAACCTGGAAGGCACCGTGGGATAAGAAAAACGATGAAACCTTTAACAGAAGGGGCTTCTATACCGTCATTTTGAGTCCCGATAGGATCGGGACGAATGAATCTCTCCCGGTAAGAGATGCGTTCGGCACTCCGCATTTGACGCACTCCCTTACGAGAACAACATCTCTTGTACCCTTGGGGCAACTGAGCGTCGCCAAAGAAAAAGACCAAGCCGCACCCTTCAGGGTGCGGTACAGCGAAGAAATAAGAGCCAAGATGCTAGAAATCATTGACCTTCACGCATCCATCAACGACACACCCATCCTGAAAGGCGTCAACCTTACGGTGAACGCCGGCGAGATGCACGCCATCATGGGCCCCAACGGCTCCGGCAAGAGCACCCTGGCCTACGTTCTGGCAGGCAAACCCACCTACGCCGTCACAAGCGGCCAGATGCTGCTGGATGGCAAGGACATGGTAGGCATGAAGCCGGAAGACCGCGCCCGCGCGGGCCTCTTCCTCTCCTTCCAGCACCCCACGGAGGTGCCGGGTGTCCGCCTGGACCAGTTCCTGCGGGCCGGCTACAACGCCATCCACAAGGCCCGACACGAGGAAGAACTGGACGTGCTGAAGTTCGGCCATCTCCTGACCCGGAAGATCAAGACGGTCCACATGGATACCGCCCTGACCCGCAGGTACGTCAACGAAGGCTTCTCTGGCGGTGAGCGCAAGCGCAACGAAATCCTGCAAATGGCCGTGCTGGAGCCAAAATTGTGCATCCTTGACGAGCCGGACTCCGGCCTGGACATTGACGCCGTGCGCGTGGTGGCCGAGGGCATCAACCAGCTTCACACGCCCCAGAATGCGTCCATCCTTATTACCCACTACCAGCGCATCCTGAACTACGTCCAGCCGGACTGGGTCCACATCTTCATCGGCGGGCGCATCGTCAAGTCCGGCGGCAAGGAGCTTGCCCTGGAAGTGGAAGCCTCCGGCTACGACCAGTTTGAAGTAGTCGCCAAATAGAAAGGAAGTGCAGTCCCGACCTGTCGGGACTGCCGGGGTAGTAGGGGTGTCCCCTACAAATACCTCTTCCCCCTTCCCAGAAAGGAAGGGGGTGAATTACGGACCACACCCTAATGGGTGTGGCTTGCAAACCTATCAAAGCCGCACCTTTCAGGGTGCGGATCAGAGAATCTAATCATGACCCAAACCATCGCTACCCAGGAAAAGCTCTATCAGGACGCCTTTGACCGCTTTGAGGCCAACGGCGCATCCCATAGTCCCGGCTGGCTCCGCGAGCTGCGCGAAGCCGCCATGTCCGAGTTCTTGGAGGTCGGCTTCCCTGTAGCCCGTCGCGGCAACGAGGAATGGAAGTACACCGACGTCCGCCCCTTGGCGGCCCGCCCCTTCCCCCAACCCCTCGCCCCCGGCAAGCCGTCGTCCGCCGAAATCCGCACCGCCACCTTCGGCGAGCGCCGCTGGCACCGGCTGGTCTTCGTGGACGGCGTGCTGTCCCGCAGCCTCTCTTCCAAAACTCCCCTACCCCACGGTGTGGTCGCTACAGACATGGCCGACGCACTGAAGACCCACGAAGGCGTCATCCACGAGAACGCCTCGCGCCTTGCTGTGCCCACGGACAACGCTTTCGTCGCCCTGAACACCGCCTTCCTGTACCACGGCGCATTCGTCTACGTGCCCAATGGCGTTGCTGTTGAGGAGCCTATCCATCTGGTCTTCATCACCACCAGAGGCCAGGAGGCGGCATTCCAGCCCCGGGTGCTGGTGGTCACCGGCAAGGACTCCTCCGCAACCGTAACAGAAAGCTATGTGGGGCTGGACAATTCGCCCTATTTTGCCAACGCCGTGGTAGAGCTGGCCCTGGGCCAAGGCTCCAATCTGCGCCACTACCGCGTCCAGCGCCAGAGCGAGGCCGCCTATCACATCTGCAACACCCAGGCGCACCTCACCGCCAATTCCTCCTTCACCGACGGCAACTTTGACTTCGGCGGCGGCCTCACCCGTAACAACCTCAGCCTGCTTATTGCCGAGGAAGGTACGTCCGCCAAGCTTCACGGGCTGTACATGCCCACAGGGATCCAGCACGTGGACAACCAGGTCATCATTGACTACCACAAGGGACAGGGCACTGCCGCCGAAGTCTACAAAGGCATCCTGAACGGCAAGGCGCGATCCGTCTTCCACGGCAGCATTATCGTCCAGCCCAACGCCGCCAAAGTCAACGCCAACCAGGAGGACAAGAACCTGCTGCTGTCGCCCGACGCCGAGGCCGATACCAAGCCCGCCTTCTGGATCTACTGCGACGACGTGAAGTGCGGCCACGGCGCTGCCTGCGGCCAGATTGACCCGGAAGCCCTCTTCTATCTGCGCTCCCGTGGCCTCAGCGAGGCCGCCGCCAAAGGCCTGATGGTGCGTGGCTTCGCCGCCGGCATCCTGGATGCCATCCAGCTTGAATCCTTGAAGAAGCACCTCAACAACATCGTCTCCGCCCGCCTGGAAGCGTGGCTGGGAAACAACAGTGCAAACTGATGGGAGTCAAGAGTCCCGATAGATCGGGACTCTTGCGGGGTCTGTCCCGATGGAATCGGGAAGCATAATGTTCCCCCCTTCCCTCAAGGGAAGGGCGGTGGTTAAGGTAAAGAATGTTTGACCCCAAAGCCATACGTAAAGACTTCCCCATCCTGTCCCGCACGGTACAGGGCAAGCCACTCGTGTACCTGGACAACGCCGCCACGTCCCAAAAGCCACGCCAGGTCATTCAGACCCTGGTTGAGTGCTACGAGATGTACAACGCCAACGTCCATCGCGGCGTTCACACCCTGAGTATGGAGGCCACGGAGCGCATGGAGGAGGCCCGCCGCAAGGTGGCCCGCTTCATCAACGCCCCGGCTGAAGAGGGCGTCATCTTCGTCCGCAACACCACCGAGGCCATCAATCTCGTTGCCAACTCATGGGCGCTGGACAACGTGGGTCAGGGCGACGAGATCGTGGTGTCCGAGGTGGAACATCACAGCAACCTCGTCCCCTGGCAGAAAGTAGCCCATCAGAACAAGGCAAAGCTGAAGCTGCTGCCCGTCACCCCCGACGGAATGATTGACCCCTCCGCCATCAACGACACCATCACCCAGCGCACCAAGCTGGTTTCCGTCGTACACGCCTCCAACATGACCGGCGCTATCAATCCCGTGAAAGACATCGGACGCCGCGCCCACCAGGTCGGCGCTTTGTTCCTCTTGGACGGGGCGCAAAGCGTCCCCCACATGCCCGTGGACGTGCAGAACCTGGACTGCGATTTCCTGGCCTTCTCCGGCCACAAGATGCTGGCCCCCCCGGGCATCGGGGTGCTGTACGGCAAAGTCCCGGTCTTGGAGAAGATGGAACCCTTCCTGCGCGGCGGCGAGATGGTCCGCGAGGTCTGGTACGACCACGCCACCTGGAACGACCTGCCCAATAAGTTTGAAGCCGGCACACCCAACTTCACCGACGCCGTGGCCCTGGGCGCTGCGGTAGACTACCTGAACGGCCTGGGCATGGACGCCGTCCGCCGGCACGAGCAGGAGATCACCGCCTACGCCCTCAAAGCCTTTGCCCAGCTAGAAGAAGTGGACGTCATCGGCCCCAAGGACCCTGCGGTGCGCGGCGGCCTCGTCACCTTCACCGCCGGCGACGTTCACCCCCACGATCTGGGCACGTTCCTGGACAGCGAAGGCGTCGCCATCCGCACCGGCCACCACTGCGTCATGCCCTATCACCGCAAGCTGGGCCTCATCGCCACTGGCCGCGCCAGCTTTTACGTGTACAATACCAATGAAGAGGTGGACATCCTCGTCCACAGCCTAAAGAAAGCGCTGGCCTACTTTTCCAATGCTGCCAAATGAGCTTGACGACCTGTACAAAGAGGTCATCCTAGACCACTATCGTAACCGCCGGAACGCCAAACGCCTGGACGAAGCGGAAGTAAAGGCCCACGGCCTCAACCCCTTCTGCGGCGATGAGGTGGACATGCAAATCCACCTGGACGCCGACGGCATTATACGGCAGGTGGGTTGCCAGGGCCGGGGCTGCTCCATCAGCCAGGCCGCCGCCTCCATCCTCACCGAGGAGCTGCGCGGCAAGACCCTGGAGGAGGCGGAGCGCCTGCGCAAGCTCTTCCGCCGCATGATGCAGGGCGAGACCCTGACCGAGGAAGAAACCGAGGCCTTGGGCAGCCTGGAAGTGCTGAACGGCGTCCGTAAGTTCCCCGTGCGCATCAAGTGCGCCCTCCTCGCCTTTTCCACCCTGGAGGATGGCATCACGGAGTACAAGGGCGCGAAGAAATAACCCCAGGGAGCAATGGCGAACACGCGTAGGGGCAGGTTTGAAACCTGCTCCTACCAGTTTCTCTAGGTCATCCCTATTCCGTACCCGATCACCCCACGCCCACAGCCTCACGCGGTACTCCAAGGCCGGACGGCTAGCTCCCCAGGCCCACCAGTCGCAGCAGGTTGCGGGTGGTAGCCTCCGCCACCTCCTCCACGCTGATTCTTTTCAGGTCCGCCAGCTTCCGGGCAACCAGAGCCACGTCCTTTGGCTCGGTCCAGTCGGCCCGGTTGGGCTTGTAGGGCTGAGGCGAGGCGTCAGTCTCCAGGACAATGCGGTCCAGGGGGAGCCGTATTGCGATGTCCCACTGGTGCGGTTGACGCAGCAGGGGCTTGGCAAAGGAGACGTAGGAGCCGGCGTCTATTGCCATGCGGGCGGTGGCCTCGTCACCCTGGAAGTAGTGCATGACGCCGCCCACGTCTTCGGCGTGCTCCTCACGAAGGATGCGCATGGTCTCCGGGTGCTGGGCCGTCATGTTCGGCTCGGAGACCTGGGAGTGCCAGACCAGGGGCAATCGCAGGCGGCGGGCCAAGCGAATTTGCTCTCGGAACGCCTGCTCCTGCCAGGCGCGCAGCGGGGCGTTGTGCAGATAGTCCATGCCGGTCTCGCTCCAGACGATAACGCGGGGACTACGCGCCAGGCGCAGCAGGGCCTCCAGGTCAATGTCCTCCAAATAGCCGCGGACGCGCATGGGATGGATGCCGACGCCTGCGTACACGGAGGCGTGGGCACCGGCAAGGTCTATGCACCGCTGGGAGGTTTCTAAAGTAACGCCTGCTGTTATAATGGTGCTTACCTTTGCGTCGTTGGCGCGGCGGATCACGTCGCTCACCTCACGGGCGTCATAGGAAGCCAGGTGGACGTGGCAATCGCAAAGCATCAGGGCCATAGCCGCTCACCTCTGGTAAGAGCATAGGATTTCTCGTGCAACGTTATTCTACGCCATCCTCGGAAGAGAAACCCTCCGTCGTCACCGTCCGGCGTTCTTCCTTTTTTTCCACTCTCCGTCATTCGCGCCGCACGTGGGTCACGATTCAGATTATCGGCGGACTTACACTGGCGGTGCTGCTGGGCTGGCTCATGTCCAGCGGCATGCATTGGGGAGAGGTCATGGGACACATCCGTGACTTTCCACCGACCGTTTTCGCCGCTGCCTTGGCGGCGTTTCTTTTGTCCTCGGTGCTCAAGACATGGCGCTGGCATGTCCTGATCACCGGGGAACGGATCGGCTTTCTCCGCCTTTTCCTTGTACAGAATGCAGGTTACGGGCTGAACAACCTTTCGCCTGTGCGGGTGGTAAGCGAGCCGGTGCAGCTTGCGCTGATCACGAGGAAGGGAGGCATCAGCCCGGCAGTCGCCCTGGCAACCCTGGCCATGGAGCACATGATGGACGTCTTTGTGACGGCCGGACTCCTTGGCTTGGGCGTACTCCTCCTGCCGGAGCTACGAGGGTTCAGCATCCAACTCGTTGGCGCCATAGTCTTCTCGGCCTTCAGCCTCGTCATTTTCCTGTTTATCGCCAAAGGGATGGACTTTGTGCCCGGCCTAAAGCGTTTCCCCTTTGTGCGATCCGCCGTGTCCGCCGTGCGAAACCTCGGCAAATCCCCGCTGCGGTTGTCGGCATCGTTCCTGCTGTCCCTTGGGTCATGGGTGTTGCTTGGCGTGAGCGGTCTTATTGTGGCCAATGCCCTCAATATCCACGTTGGAGTGGCGGCGGTTGTCGTGCTGTTCCTCGGTAGCCTGTTCATCGTTTCCGCCGTGCCGTCGCCCCCGGGGGGCGCCATCACCTTTGAAGCGGCGGTGGTGTATACCCTCAAGCTGCTGGGCACGGAAGGGGAACCTGCCCTGGTGTTTGCCGTTATTATGCACATCATCCTGTTCGTACCCCCTACGCTCATTGCCATGGCGGTGCTGCCGAGGGAAGGGATCAAGATGTTTGGCCGCCGCGACCCCACCGTGGTGGAGGACAAGAGCGGGCATGAGGTCATCTAGATTCGGTTTTGTGTTTGTGTTAGCTCTTGTGCTCCTTGGCCTACCGGCCGCTTGCGCCACTCCCACACCAACTGCCACTCCCCGTCCCACTGCAACGCCTACTCCTACGGCGTCGCCGCTTCCCATCTTCACAACACAGCCCGCCACAGGCAGCGCTACCCTGGCTGCACCAGCAGCGCCGGAGCACCTGGACGTACACCAGGCGGCCTCCGACGTGCTGCTGTCCATGGGGCCTGGCATTGTCTATAGCCGGCTGCTCCGTCTGCGGACCGGGCCCGGTGCGCCGTCGCCGAGCCTGGAGGTGGAGTGCGACCTATGCCAGGCATGGGAGCAGACTTCGCCAACTACCTACGTGTTCCATCTGCGGCAAGGAGTGCGCTGGCAAGACGTTCCGCCGTTGAACGGGCGCGTGCTGACTGCTCAGGATGTGACCTATAGCCTGGATCGCCTGCGGACGCCCGGCTGGCCCGGCGCCGCGCTGTTGCAGGCGGTGGCTTCCGTGCAAGCCTCGGATGACCGCACAGTGCAGGTGACGCTGCGCTACGCCGACGCCGACTTCCCGCTGGCGCTGGCACACGGCCAGAGCAAGATCGTGGCAAAAGAGGCGGTAGAGCAGCACGGCGACTTGAAGGCCGGGCCGGCCATCGGCACGGGCCCCTGGGTATTAGAAGCATCAGGTCCGGAAGGATCGCAGTACAGCGCCAACCCTAGCTACTTTGAGCCGGGTGTGCCGGGGCTGGAGCGCCTGCGCATCCAGGTGGTCGGCGAGGCTTCAACGCGGATGATCCTGGTGCTTGTCGGACGGGTGGACGTGACGGTGCTGGACGACCGAGCGTGGGAAACCCTGCGAGGCATGTCCGATGAGACCCGTGTCATGAGCGGCGTCTTCCCACTGCCAGGCACCGGCCTGTTGCTAGGACTGCAAGCGATCAAGCCGCCCTTTGACCGCCTGGAGGTGCGCCAGGCATTGTATCAGAGCCTTCACCCCTGGAAGGCCCTTGCGACACCGGGTTGGGAAGGTAGGGGTGAAGTACAGGCCGGTTCGCCGCCGGCCTCAGTGGATTGGAAGCTATCGCAGGAGGAGATGCAGGCGTACTTCGGGGATAGCGCCAAGGCACAGACGCTCCTGGCCCAGTCGGGCGTGAAGACGCCGGTGGCTTTCACCCTGTCCCTGGCGGACTTTGGCGACAAATACCTGGCGCTGGGGAACGCCTACGCGGACATGATGCGCCAGGCCGGGTTTCAGCCTGCGCTGGAGACGTTGAACCCGAGGGAGTACGCCGACCAGGTGTGGAACCGCCGGGACTTTCAAGCCTTCCTGGGGCCAATGCCTCCGGTGTACTCGCCCAACGGGTTTCTGGTGGGCATGGCGCACAGCCAGGGTCAGTACGCCATCACGGGATACGTGAACCCGGAACTGGACGCCCTGATCCTGCGGCAGTTCAGCGCAGGAGACGACCGCGAAGAGCTGGTACGGCAAACGCAGCGGCTGATGCTCCAGAAGGCTTTCCTCTTCATGCCGGCGTCGGGCGTGAGCCTGTGGATGTGGCGCGAACATGTTCAGGGCTTTGCGCCCAACCTTGGGGCGTCGGAGTATTTCTACTGGGCGAAGATGCGGGTGGGGGAATAGCACGCGGCCATTGCGAGAACTGGGTAGGTTCCAAACGTACCCCTGCGGGTATGGCGGCTTTCGCCATGTTGCAAGGGATAGTCAGCTTTCTGAGACGTGCTCCGCGCCGCGCATCTACGTCCTGCGTTGCAATCGCGGATGCACCTTCGCCAGCCTCTCCAACCACCGCCGCACGCCACGGAAAAGCACCCGTCTTGCAACTGCGTCGTGGAAGGTCCCTTCGTCCAGCGGTTTCCCTGCGAAACTGACGATGAAGGTGTCCTCCTCCGGATGGAAGGCTACCTCCGTCACCCCGGGCAAACAGCGCAACGCCCCGCCTACCCGCCTGGCGCACACCACGTTGCAGAGCAAGCCAGCCACGTACACCTCCGCCGTGCCTTGCCTATCGGCGTTCACGGGCCAGCGCACCACCGCGCGGGGGTTCACCAGAATGTTGCGCAGGTCAGGCATAACCGCCTACAGCAAAAGCCCCTTGAGCAGGTCTCGGAGCATCAGTGTGAGGAATACCCCCATAATGGCAAGCGGAAAGGCAGAGAGTAACGAGGAGCGCAGGGTCCTATGGTAGGCCACCGTGAGCCCTGCAGTGACCCAGACCATGAGCACCGTGTTCCACAGGGCGTACAGGTACTCCCCAAAGTCGCCAGGCTCTCTGGGTATGACAAACAGCAACATGATTAGCAGGAGCCAAGGCCCTTCGGCATAACCCACAACGCGCATGATGCTAAAAAAACTTTCTTCCCGTTTGAGCAGGTAGCGGAGCGGCAAATAGACGAGCGCGCTCAAGACGAGCCATGCCTCAAAGTTGAACAGGAAACTGACCAGAAACGTGGCCGCGGCGTTTGGCTGCGCTGCGTAGGCAGGAACGCCGTATGCGGCCACCATCCCCCACGCAATGCTCACAAAAAGTACGATCAAGAAGGCCTCAACCAGGGCCTTCGGATCACCTTTCACTTCCTCGTATATGTGTGGATCAAAGTAGAAAGACTTGAAAACCCTGCGGAGCAATGCTTTCTCCCGTAATGTAGTCCAGCTATCTTCCCTGGCAACACCCGTCCTGTCAATGCCACAGCCGCCGCCGTCCTGTATAATAGCTTTTATTCTTCTTTAGCGAGGTTCCCCTGTGAAGTACCGCAAGCTCGGCCCTACGGACCTCAACGTCTCCGAAGTGGCCTTTGGCGTCTGGACCGTCAGCACCGGCTGGTGGGGCAAAATGACCGAGGCGGAGGGGGCCACGCTGCTGGAGCAGGCCCTGGACCACGGCGTCAACTTCTACGACACCGGCGATACCTATGGGGAAGGCCTGGGCGAGACCATCCTGGCCCGCGCCTTCCCCAAGAAGCGCCACGAGATCATCATCGGCACCAAGTTCGGCTACGACTTCTACAACTTCCAGGCCCGCGCCGGACACCGCGAGCGCCCTCAGAACTTCACGCCCGAGTTCATCCGCTACGCCTGCGAGCAGAGCCTGCGCCGTCTAAATACCGACTACATTGACCTGTACCAGCTCCACAACCCGCGCATGGAGCACATCCACAGCAATGAAATCTTCGGCGTGCTCCAAGACCTGGTTCGGGAAGGCAAACTCCGCCACTTCGGCGTCGCCCTCGGCCCAGATATTGGTTGGTTTGACGAGGGCGCAGAGGCCATGAACCTGCGCCGCATCTCCTCGGTGCAGATCATCTACAGCCTGTTGGAGCCGGACCCTGGCCGCGCCTTCTTCCCCGTTGCGGAAAAGACCGGCTCCGGCCTGCTGGCCCGCGTGCCCCACGCCTCGGAGATTCTGACCGACAAGTTTGTGGAGGTCCCCCGCTTTGAGCCGGGCGACCACCGCGCCTTGCGCCGCGCCCAGTGGTTCAGCCAGGCCATGGAGAAGCGGCAGCGCCTCCTCTTCCTGGCCCAGGACAGCGGACGCACCCTGGCCCAGGCAGCCATCAAGTTCTGCATGGCCCAGCCGTCCATCGCCGCCGTCCTCCCCAACATCACCAGCCAGGCGGACATCAAGGAGTTCGCCGCCGCTTCCGAAGCGCCGGACCTCACCCCTGACGAGATAGCGCGCATCCAGGAGCTGTTGGACCACAACTACTATGTAGTAGACGAAGGCCCACGGGAGGAGTTCCGCTCCTCCCAGACAGCGCCGTCCCCGGCCGGCAGCCGTGCCTAGACCAGGGCTGCGTAGGGGCACGATATGTCGTGCCTACGCCTAGGCCAGCGTCGGTAGGGGCGACGCATGCGTCGCCCCTACCGACGCTGGCGCATCTGCTCCGCTTGCCCAGACTGTTGTCAGGGCGTATTCTGGACGCCGATACCTTTCCGACCAGTATGAGGTACATTATGGACGTTCGTGAGTACGTCATCGCTTCCCTGGCGCGGGTACGCAACGCGACCCTTGCCACGATCAAAGACCTCTCCCAGGAGGAGTTGGCCTGGCGTCCTGCGCCCTTCGCCAACCCCATCGGCTTCCTGCTCTTCCACACCTTCCGCACCCAGGACCGCCTCACCTTCAACGGCCTCGTCACCGCCGAAGAGGTATGGAAACGGGAAGGCTGGAACGCGAAGTGGACGCTGCCACAACCCTTTCCCGATGCGCCTCGCGGCTGGTTCGGCGAGACCGGCAACTCTTGGACGCCCCAGCAGGTCGCAGCATGGCCCATACCACCCAAGGATGAACTGCTGGCCTACGGCGCGCGCATCCATGATGCGGTGACACCGGTCATCATGGCCTTTGATCTGGCGAAGCTCAACACCGCCGTGCGGCCCGACCGGCCCGACTTCACCTATGCAAACCAACTGCACCTGCTGTCGCACCACGAGGCGCAGCACCAGGCCCAGATTGACTACATCCTTGGCCTCAAGCGCGGCGTCATGGGCGTCTAGCAGGCTGAAAAAAGGGGAGTGCAGAGGGGCGCTGCCCCTCTGCCGGGAGTCTGAGGGTGTCCCTCAGATACAATCTCCTCCCCTTCTTTACCGAGAACGGGGGCCAGGGGGATGGTCGCGCCAGGTACGGCGGCCCCTACACCGCAGCAGCCTGCCGACGGTAGCGGGAGGCAATCTTCTGCATCTCGTCTTCCAACATGCCAAAGTCCTTCTTAGGGATCAGGTGCAGCTCCCCCATGAAGGCCCACGGCCACTGCTCCGGAATCCACTTCTTCACGTACTCCATACGCGGCGCGATGTCCCGGGCGTCTATGTAGTCCCGCTCCTCCAGCAGCACGTCGGGCCGGATATGTACCCGGTATTGGAACCGCTCCTCCGGATGGATGGACCTCCACAGCGGCGTCTGGTCCTGAAAAAACGTAGTCGTCACCGTTGCAGACGCGGGAAAGAGCTGCGCCACCGTCACGTAGAACAGCATGCGGTCGCCGATCTCCATGCGTTCCACCTTCTTGCGGCTCAGCGTCGTGAAGCCCTGCACCGTCACCCCCTGGTCTCGTGTGACCTTGAAGTTCTCAGGCGTAATAGTCAGCATCCAGTAGTTGCGTGGCATAAGTTGGTCCGTAGGTAAGGATAATAACTACCATTGTATAGGAAGGCGGCAGGACTTGCAGAGAGAATCGGGGATTGTCAAGGGTCTTTCGGTCCTCCCAGCGTCGGACGGGTAAACGGGCTGGGGACATACGTGCAGTGGGACGGGCAGGTTGGGGATGGGCGGGATTCGATTTGCTCGTTTAAGCGGGGTGTTCTTAGATTGGTTTCCAATCTGGATTCGTTTTTCTTTTTTGAGGAAACGAATCACCTAACCCCTTCCCCACAGTGCCGGGGGAGGCACTCCGGCCAAAGGTTTCTCCATTGGGGATAGTAGTGACCATGGGACGAGGGTAGCAGGCGGGCACGAGAATGGGGAAGAGGCAAGTGGCAGAGGGACATAACCCAGGGTTTTTCGATTCTCCGATGGGATTGTTCAGTGAGATTAGGCGAATGCCCTTTCAGGCTAGTGTCCCATCCCTGAAGTTCATTGAAGAAGTAGCGCCGTTCTGCTCTGCCGTTCGCCTACTTAGCTAATACCTCCCCCCAGACTCCCAGCAGGGATCCGCCCTTGCACCCTGTGCTATCCAACGTTTTTCAGGGACGGGACACTGGCGTAGGGGCGACGCATGCATCGCGCGTACGCGACGGTTTCCCCCGCAGGCGTTGGGAGTACCGGAAGACCCTGGGGGTTAGTCCCTTCCCCCCTGACGGGGGAAGGTTAGGATGAGGGTGAGCGTATCCCAGCGAATGAGGCAAGTCCAATTGCCGACGACTTTTGGGTGCGGTGTTCTTCTTGTGCCACCACTCCACCGCCGCCCTATAATGGCTCCATCCGAACAGGAGGTGCACCCATGAAGAAGGTAGCTGCTATGGGATACGTTGCAGGCATAGCTGGGTTGCTGCTGGCAGGGTTTGCCTTATTTGCCCCCGCAAACCTGGTCAACGCAGCCAGGGAACAAATACCCATAAACAAGACCGCCATCGTAGACGCCCGTTTCCCAGAGCGTTCAGCATCTATTGATCCTATGGGTAGGCTGCAAGTAGCTGTGCCGGACCACCTTACCGTGCAGGTAGCCAATTTCCCTCCGGCGCAACAAGTCCTCATCTCCAACAAATCCCTGTCCGTAGACGGCACTGTCAAGGTCGGCAACCTGCCAGCCGTACAGCCGGTGAGCGGGACAGTCAACGTAGGCAACCTGCCAACCACACAGAATGTGAACGTCACCAACGGCCCTTTGCCCGTGACAGGGGGTGTGGCAGTGACGAACCTGCCAGCCACACAACCCGTAAGCGGCGTGGTGGCGGTTTCTAACTTGCCCACAGTTCAGCAGGTGAACGTGGCCAACCCTGTGACTGTGGCGAATTTCCCAGCCATTGACCCTTCAAGGATCGTGAACTTCTCAGCGCTAAACGTTAGCAAAACAGACCCCATTGAAGCATGCAACGCTGGAATAAAGTACACCGTTCCGGATGGGAAAACCCTACTTATTACTGATATCGTGGTCAGCGCCTTGAGTACAGACGTATACCCATACGCTGGGATATGGAGCAATCTGCGAGGCACCTTGATACGGGTAATCGCACCTCGTGAAAGCAAGGCTTTCCAACTGAATTCCCCCTTGATAGCGTTTGGTGGTGAGCAACTTTGCGTTTACAAAGCCGGTGGCAGCAGTAGCACATTTGACTTCTTTTTCTCTGGCCAACTGGTTGACGCAAAGTAGGGCTCTATTTGCTCTTGCAAAACCGCACCTTGAAATGTGCGGCTTCTTGGGAAGCGTAAGCCACACCCTTTAGGGTGTGGTAACTATTGCTTTGCCCCAATGAGACGCTTTTCTACAGGTCTGTTACAATAATGCCCTACGAAACTCGTAGTTCACTTCCTCCTTCCCTCATAGGGAAGGAGGCTTGAGGGCTAGGTTAGGCTCCATGACCAACAACACCCGCATCCAGACCCTCCACCGTTTCCTCCAGGAACGCATCCTGGTGGTGGATGGCGCCATGGGCACCAGCATCCAGGCAATGGGCCTGACGGCGCAAGACTTCGGCGGCGCGCAGTATGAGGGCTGCAACGAGCACCTCAACCTGACGAAACCCACCGCCATCCAGAGCATCCATCGCAGCTATCTGGAGGCGGGCGCGGACATTATTGAGACCAACACCTTCGGCAGCACGCCCCTGGTGCTGGCGGAGTACGGACTGGCAGAGGTGGCCCGCGAGATCAGCCGCGCCGGCGCTGCCATCGCCCGCCAGGTCGCCGACGCCTTCTCCACGCCGGATCGCCCCCGCTTCGTCGCCGGTTCTATGGGGCCTACCACCAAGGCCATCTCCGTCACCGGCGGCGCCACCTGGGACGCCTTGGCGGAGCACTACCGCGTCCAGGCCGCAGGCCTCATGGAAGGCGGCTCAGATTTCCTGCTGATTGAAACGTCCCAGGACACCCTGAACGTCAAGGCCGCCCTTGAAGGCATTGACCAGGCCTTCGCCGAGCTCGGCTACCGCGTTCCCGTCGCCGTCCAGTGCACCATAGAGGCGATGGGCACAATGCTGGGCGGCCAGGACATTGAGGCCTTCTACACGAGTATCGCTCACAGGGACCTGTTGTGGGTGGGCATGAACTGCGCCACCGGCCCGGAGTTCATGCGCGACCACCTGCGCACCCTTGCCGCCATCTCCCGCTTCCCCGTCGCCGCCATCCCCAATGCCGGCCTGCCCGACGAAAACGGCTGCTATAACGAGACGCCGGAGATGATCGCGCGGACGCTGGCGGGTTACATCCGTGAGGGCTGGGTAAACGTCATTGGCGGCTGCTGCGGCACCACCGCCGAACACATCCAGCGCTTGGTTGCCATCGCCGGAGGCCAGCCCGCCCGCACCCCCGTGGAGCGCCACGCCACGGTCGTTTCCGGCCTGGAAACCCTGACCATTGACCAGGACACCCGCCCCGTCATCGTGGGCGAGCGCACCAACGTCTTGGGCAGCCGCGCCTTCAAACGCCTTATCGCCGACGGCAAATACGAGGAGGCCGCCGAGGTTGGCCGCCATCAGGTGCGCAGCGGCGCCCACATCCTGGACGTGTGCCTGCAAGACCCCGACCGCAACGAGAGCCAGGACGTGGCCCGCTTCCTTGACCTCCTGATCCGCAAGGTCAAAGTCCCGCTCATGATTGACTCCACAGACGCCCGTGTCATTGAGGAGGCGCTGAAACGCACCCCTGGCAAATGCATCATCAACTCCGTCAACCTGGAGGACGGCGAGGAGCGGTTCCAGCGCGTCGTCCCTCTGGCCCGCCGCTTCGGCGCGGCCCTCATCGTCGGCTGCATAGATGAAGACAAGCAGCAGGCCCAGGCCATCACCCGCGAGCGCAAGCTGGCAATTGCCCGTCGCTCCTTCAAGCTCCTCACCGAAAAGTACGGCGTGCCCGCCGAGGACATCATCTTTGACCCACTGGTCTTCCCCATCGGCACCGGCGACCAGAACTACAAGAGCGCCGGCCCTGAGACGATAGAGGGCGTGCGCCTCATCAAGGAAGCCCTGCCCCTGTGCAAGACCATCCTGGGCATCTCCAACGTCTCCTTCGGCCTGCCCCCGGCAGGACGCGAGGTGCTGAACTCCGTCTTCCTTTACCATTGCGTCCAGGCGGGGCTGGATAGCGCCATCGTCAACTCCCAGGCCCTCATGCGCTACTCCTCCATCCCCGATGAAGAGCGCCGCCTGGCAGAAGACCTGATCTGGCAACGGAGCGAAGACCCCATCGCCGCCTTTGCCGCCCACTTCCGTGAGCGCAAGACCGCCAAGGTGCAGTCCAACCGCCGCGACCTGCCCCTGGACCAGCGCATTGCCCAGTGCATCATTGAGGGCACAAAAGAGGGCCTCTTTGACGATCTGGCCGAGGCCCTCGGTAGCCGTAAGCCGCTGGAAATCATCAACGGCCCCCTCATGTCCGGCATGGACGAGGTGGGCCGGCTCTTTGGCCGCAACGAACTGATCGTCGCCGAGGTGCTGGAGTCGGCAGAAGCCATGAAGGCGGCGGTAGGCTATCTGGAGCCGCACATGGGGTCGGCGGAGTCCGCCACACGCGGCAAGGTGCTCCTCGCCACCGTCAAGGGCGACGTCCACGACATCGGCAAGAACCTGGTGGACATCATCCTCTCCAACAACGGCTACAAGGTCATCAACCTGGGCATCAAGGTGCCGCCCCAGGACCTCATACGGGCCTACCAGGAGCACAGGCCGGACATGATTGGCCTCTCCGGCCTCCTGGTGAAGAGCGCCCAGATGATGGTGGAGACGGTGCGCGACTTCCGCGCCGCCGGCCTCTCCTGCCCCGTGCTGGTGGGCGGCGCAGCCCTCACCAACCGCTTCGCCCGCCTGCGCATCGCGCCGGAGTACGAGGGCGTCGTGGCCTACGCCCGCGACGCCATGACGGGCCTGGCGCTGGCCGGCCGCCTGCGCGACGCCGACGAGCGCGGACGATTGGGCCTGGCCCTGGCCGAGGAGACGCGCCGCCTGCAGGCCGACGAAGCCGCCAAACAGGCGGAACGAGAGGGTCTGACGCCCGCCGAACGGCCCGCCGAAGCGCTCCAGCCCGTAGCCGAAGCTCCCGTCCCTCCCGACCTGCGCCTGCACGTCATCCACGACTATGACCTGGCCGAGGTCTTCAGCTACATCAACCCGGTCATGCTGTACAACCGGCACCTGGGCTTCCACGGCGACGTTGGCAAGGCCCCGGCCCAGGGCGACCCGAAGGCGGTGGAGCTGCGCGACAAGGTGCGGCAGGTGGAAGAGACCATGCTTCAGCGCAACGACATCCGGGCCGGCGCCGTGTACAAGTTCTTCAGGGCCGCCTCCGAGGGCGACGACGTGCTGGTGCTCTCCCCCGACGGCAAGGAGGTGCGCGCCCGCTTCCATTTCGGACGCCAGTCCCAGGGCGACGGCCTCTGCCTTGCCGACTACCTGCTGCCCCGTTCGTCCGGCAAGCCCGACTACCTGGCTGCCTTCGTCACCACCGTCGGCCCAGGGGTGCGCGCCCTGGCTGACCAGTGGAAGGAGCAGGGCGACTACCTGGCCTCCCACATCCTGCAGGCCCTGGCCCTGGAGGGGGCCGAGGCCTTTGCCGAGCTGCTGCACCAGAAGATGCGCGCCATGTGGGGCTTCCCCGACCCTGTTGGCATCGCCAAAGAAGCCCTGTACCGCGCCGACTACCACGGGCGGCGCTTCTCCTTCGGCTACCCTGCCTGCCCGCGCCTGGAGGACCAGGCCGTTCTCTGGCAACTACTAGAGCCGCAAGAACACATCGGCGTGCACCTTACCGAGGAGTACATGATGGACCCGGAAGGCTCCGTCAGCGCCCTGGTCTTCCACCATCCCCAAGCCAAATACTTCAGCCTCAGCCAGGAGGACGCGGGGAGGCTGGAAAAACGGCTATGAAGCACACAAGCCTATAGCTGGGGAGCATCTATGGAAGCTGTAGTTTGGTTCCAATTTGGCCCTCTCCACGTGCCTCTGGGCCGCAGAACGTGGCAACTTCAAGTTGAATACCCTGTGCAAAATGCTGGTAGGAGCTACCTGCTGGGTATGATTAGGCCCAAACGTTTTCGAACACACTTTCTGGACGATGATTCAACAAAGGTTGCTGACGCCTTGCTCATCATGTATGTTGTTTGCGAACTGGAGGACAAGGAGCAATCTTTCAGAGAAGTGTTTGATATCGTCCTATCCTATTGGTCACCGCGAATCGAGGCAATTCGAATCAAGACTAAGCAGCCACATCTAAGGCTTTCAGGCAGAGACTTAGAGTTCGTCCGGATTACGACTCCCGACCACTCAGAACTTCCAGATATGACCCGCAAGTTCTCGACCTGGCTGGAAAGTCAAGAGGGCAGCCGTCCACTTCCTACTTTCTCTCAGTCGGACTGGGAAACCTTGCTAGACAAACAGATCGGAAACATTCCTCTTTATGAGTCCCTGCTTCTAGACGCTGAATTGTTGATGGAGTCTGATCCAAAGCTGTGTGTGATGTACTCGGCCATTGCCTGCGAAACTTTCATTCAAACCTGGCTTGATGAACGCTCTCACCGAGATGAGAAACTCAGGGCTTGGTTGGATTGGGCAAAAAAGCAACAAGGGCCTGAAGGTAACGTATCTATACGAGCCTACTACGATATTGGGCTTTTCTTGGCCACAGGAAAATCTCTAGCAGGGGAACCAACTTTAAGCCCACAACTAAAGAATCTATTCAACGCAAGGAATGCTGTCGCTCATCGCGGGAAACTAGAGCGGTATACATCGGCCCAAGCTATTTCAACTGCTCGCAGCGTAATAGATTGGGTTCAAGGATTGGGTTAGCCAACGAGCCTTGGCCGCGTCAACTTTACCTCTTCTTCCGGAAACTGCCTGTCCAGTGCGTAGACCAAGTTCACGACACTGGAGCAGAGCTTGTACAACGATGGCCTTGTCCAGGCAAAAGACGTCTATATTCTCGCGACTCAAGAGTTCTATAAGACTGTCTACGATAACCACCCTCGGCGTGTCGTAGCGCGAACGCAACACATACACGACCTCAGCAATCACCACATCAGTCAGGAGAAGCTCATCCTTGCTTTCAATCAGCTTCGCCGCTTCATTGGCCTGGTCGGGTGGGTCCCCCGTCAAATAGCGGACGACAACATTTGTATCCAGGAAGGCGCTCACTTGGGCCTTGCCTCTCCGTACCGCTCCTTAACATGGTCTGCCCACGCCTGCTCTCGCGCCTCGGCCCACGCTTCAGGGGTTGGTGCAATGGAACCCTTGATGTATGGCGCCAAGATGCCTTTGAGCGACCGGTTGTGCTCCGGCGGGATGAATGTGATCTCTACGCGTCCATCCACCACGCGTTGCAGCGCGATCCAGCCGGGGCCAATGCCCAACTCGTCACGTATCTCTTTTTCAATCACAACCTGCCCCTTGGGACCCACCTTTGTGCTCATGGATAACTCTACATCATCGGTACAATTCCCAGAAGTAGTATACCACCGCTGCAAAAGAGACGACTCCGTCAGCGCCCTGGTCTTCCACCACCCCCAGGCCAAGTACTTCAGCCTGAGTCAGGAAGATGCCGCGCGGTTGGAAACAACGGCCTAGGGTACTCACTAATGCCTTATGTTTACGCGACAACTGTGCTATACCATGAGGTCAACAACACGCCATCGTATGCCCTGCATTGAGAAGAAGCCGAGGGAGAGGTGACTGACCACATGCCCTTCACGTACCGGGCCGGCAGATGTATGGCGATAGGCTGCTTCAGCGCCTTTGCTCGTTTTGAGACACGGGGGCGGGAGAACGTCCCGCCCCGTGGCCGCATCCTCCTCGTTGCCAACCACCAGTCCAACGCAGACCCTCCCGTGCTGGTGCGTGCCATGCCGCGTCGTCTACACTTCGTTGGCAAGCAGGAGCTATTCAGCAACCCCATCGCCGGCTGGCTCCTTCGTTCCTGGGGCGTGCATCCCATCCGCCGTGACGGCACGGATACCGAGGCGCTGCGCTGGATGGTCCGCACCCTGGACCAGGAGCAGATTGTGGCGGTCTTCCCGGAAGGCACGCGCCATCCCCGGGGCATGGGCAAGGCCAGCCGAGGCGTTGCCTACGTCGCCCTCAAGAGCAATGCCACCATCCTGCCCGTGGGCATCACCGGCACGGAACATATCAACGGCTATGGCCGCATCCCCTTCCCCTTCTGCCGCCTCACCGTGAACATCGGCCAGCCTTTCAGCCTTCCCCCAATAGATGGTAAAGTGAGTAATGCCGTCCTTGATTCGCTAACGGACATGATTATGGCCCGGGTTGCGGCCCAGTTGCCGTCGGACTATCGCGGCGTGTATGGAGCAAAGGCGCGAGTGAAGGAGTAGCAAGCCTCTGATAGGTTCTCATCCGAGGCACGCGCCGGAGAAACGAGAAAAAACACTCCCCTCTCCCTGATGGGAGAGGGATCAAGGGTGAGGGTGAACGTATGCCAGAAGAGGCCTTCCCTCAATCAAAGATAGCGCCCTTAATCCAAGAGAGAGCCAAGGAGTTACGTAGGAAACAAACTGATACGGAGATAAAACTTTGGCAGCAACTTAGAGGAAGACGGTTTGTCGGACACAAGTTTCGCAGACAAGTACCTCTTGGGACTTTTATTGTTGACTTTGTTTGCTTTGAACGAAAGCTGATAATTGAACTGGATGGCGGTCAACATAACCCTGCAAATGAATACGAGGTACAGAGACGCCGCTGGCTGGAGCAGGGAGGATTCCGTCTCGTAAGGTTCTGGGATAACGAAGTCTTTGAGAATTTGGAAGGGGTGCTTCAGGTAATACTGAATGCACTATCTGAACGTGACGTTTCACCCTCACCCTCGCCCTCTCCCATCAAGGGAGAGGAGAGTAGGAAGCTTAGCTAGCCCAGTGTGCTTTGGCGAAAGCACCCCCTTTAGGAGCACCCTTATGTGTGGCATAGTCGGATACGTGGGAAGCCGCCAGGCGGTCCCCATCCTGTTGGATGGCCTCAGCCATCTGGAGTATCGTGGCTACGATAGCGCCGGCATCGCCGTGGTGGAAGCAGGCAACGTGCTGGCCGTGCGCAAGGCCGCGGGCAAGCTCAGCGTCCTCGTGGAGTCCCTCAAAGGCGCTGCCCCCGTCGGCCTCTCCGGCATCGGCCACACCCGCTGGGCCACCCACGGCAGCCCCAACGAGGTCAACGCCCACCCTCATACCGATTGCTCCTCGGACATCGTCATCGTCCACAACGGCATCGTGGAGAACTACCTGCCCCTCAAAGAGGAGCTGCTGAAGGCTGGGCACATCTTCACGTCCGAGACGGACACCGAGGTCATTTCCCACCTCATTGAGTCCCTCATGGGCCAGGGCCTTGCCTTTGAGGAAGCGGTGCGTGTCGCCGCACAGCGCGTCCACGGCGCCCAGGCCGTCGTCGCCATGTACGTCAACGAGCCGGGCAAGTTGATCGCCTTCCGCCTGGGCAACGCCGGCGGCATCACCATCGGCTACGGCGACGGCGAGATGTTCTTGGCCAGCGACCTGCCTGCCCTCCTGCCCCACACCACACAGGTGGCCTTCTTGGCCCCCGGCGAGCTAGTCACGATTGACGCCTTCAGCGCCCGCTTCCGCTCCATTGACGGCCCGGTCATCCGCAAGTCGCCCCAGGCCGCTCCCTACGACGCCGTCGCCGTCGCCAAGGAGGGCTACCGGCACTTCATGCTCAAGGAGATCATGGAGCAGCCCAACGTGGTGCACCGCTCCATCGGCGGCAAAGTCTCCTTTGAACCGGCGGACGTGCGCCTGCCCAACTTCCCCTTCACCGCCGCACAGGTGCAGGGCATCAACCGCGTGCTCCTGACCGGCATGGGCACCAGCCTCCACGCCGCGATGGTTGGCCGCTACTACATGGAGCACATCGCCCGCATCCCAGCCGAGGTGGACAACTCCTCCGAGTTGCGCTACCGGGGCCCCATCCTGGACGAGCACACCCTGGTCGTCTCCGTCAGCCAGTCCGGCGAGACCGCCGATACCCTTGCCGCCATGGAAGAGTCCGCCCGCCAGGGGGCCAAGCAGATCACCATCTGCAACGTGGAGGGCAGCCAGTCCACGCGCATGGCCCACGGCGCGGTCTTCCTGAACGTCGGGCCGGAGATAGGCGTTGCCAGCACCAAGTGCCTCACCGGCTCCATCGCCGCCCTGTACCTGCTGGCCGCCCACCTGGGCAAGCTGCGCGGCGAGGTTGACCATCCCCGCATGGAGTCGCTGCTGAACGACCTGGCATCGGCCCCGCGACTCATCGGCGACGTGCTGGAGCAGGCGGGACTCTACGAGCGGCTGGCACAGCGCTACGCCGGCTACTTCAACTTCCTCTATCTGGGCAGGGGCATCAACATGCCCATCGCCATGGAGGGGGCCTTGAAGCTGAAGGAGATCAGCTACATCCATGCCGAAGGGTATCCCGCAGGCGAGATGAAGCACGGCCCCATCTCCCTCATTGACCACGACATGCCCGTGGTGGCCCTGGCCCCCCGCGACGCCCTGTACGACAAGATGCGCAGCAACATCCAGGAGGTCAAGGCCCGCGGCGGCAAGGTCATCGCCCTGGTTACGCAAGGGCAGCACGACCTGGCCGGCGTCGCCGATGACCTCATAGAGGTCCCGCCTGTGCCCTACCTGGTGTCGCCCCTGGTGAACGTCGCCCCCTTGCAGCTTCTGGCCTACTACATCGCCGTCCGCCGTGGCTGCGACGTTGACCAGCCCCGTAACCTGGCCAAGACCGTAACGGTGGAGTAAGGGGCACTCCATGTCTTCAACAGTCCTGGGGATGGCATGTCTTATATCTGAAAGTCCTTTACAGTAAGCGGCCCTGATATGGCGAAATGGGTGATGCAGTAGATGTTGCTCCGCCGGCGTAGTGCTGGGCATATAGTATGGAGATATTCGCAGCAAGGCGGTAGCCTTGTTCAATAGCATGTGCGAAGAAACGACAAGCTCTACTTGATTAGATTGGGACTTATTCCTTGAACTCCCCTTGGAGGGACGGATGGCCAGTCAAGAGCTAAGCAGTTTCTTGGGCGCGTTACGACGAATGCTCTTTAACCTCGTCTTCGTGACGGTCTTTATTCTTGGTGAATGGTTCATAGGTTGGCTCATCGCTGGTACAATAGGAGAAGGAGACTCCGACACGTTTGCAAATCCACCACTGAGCTGGATAAAGCTGCTGAGCGTGTGGGCAGTTGGACTGGTATGGGGAATACACATCCTTGCAGAGACAATCACGTGGATAGCGACGCACTTCCCTTATGGTAATCGTTGAGGCAGTAGAAGATGACCGGCAACAATAAAGTTGCACACGAAATAATCACGGAGGCTCTCTGGCTCTGGACAACCCTTGTCATAGGCATTAGCGGGGGTGCTGGAGCTACGGCGCTACTCTACTATGCCTTAGGTGTAGAAGATTCATCGGCTTTGCGCGCTGGATTTGCCGTTGTACTGATAGTGGCCATAATCGGCGAAATAGTCTACAGGGTTAAGCTCGTGCAAAGGACCCAAGATGGTAAATTCCCGAACCCATTCTTCCAACATTGGCGCGATGGCAAGAAGGGGAATGTAACGGCGGTTGGCGATGGGTCTGCCCACGGGCAGACAAACACAGGCGTCGCTGACGAACTTGAAGTTAGCGGCAACCGACTGGATACTGAGGCACAGCGTCGCGCCGAAGGAGACCCTCGGGAAGCCTTCGCAGCACATGCCCAACGCCAGGTGCAGGAGCAGCCACAGGCAGAAGCAGCACAGCAAGCAATTGAGGCGGAATTAGAGGTGCGACATGCGCAAGAACAGGAAGCGTCCGAAGGCCACAAGGTCTTCCGTGAATTCCTGTCCATTGTCACCGAGCAGCGCCGCCTAGATCCCTCTCTGCCCATTGAGGTCATCATAGCCGGGGCCATTCACAGCTACCCCCAGCAGGCAGAAACGCTACGCCAACTCTATGAAGCCCAGCAGCAGCTCCTCCACCAGGAGCGTCTAAGCGCCCTGGGCCAGATGGCCAGCGGCATCGTCCACGATTTCAACAACGCCCTCACACCCATCCTGGGCTTCACTTCCTTACTGATTGAAAAACCAGAAATACTTGACGATAGAGAAACCACTCTTCGTTACCTCAATTCCTGCCATTCAGCCGGCCAGGAAGCAGCCCACATCATAAATCGCCTGCGTGACTTCTACCGTCCTCGGGACCAGGCCGAACCCTTCATCAGCTTGGACATCAATGACGTGGTGCACCACGCGTATACCCTCTCCCAATACGTTTGGAGAGATAAGGCCGTTTCTGAGGGAAAGACCATTGACCTCGGCCTAGACCTTGGAGTGCTGCCACCCGTCACCGGAAACCCAACGGAGCTTACCGAAGTGTTGACAAATCTCATCATCAACGCGGTTGACGCCATACCCGCAAGCGGCAGCATCAACATACGGACGCGCCTTGCGGGAAACCAGATATCCCTGGAGATAGCGGACACGGGCATGGGCATGCCAGAGGAGGTACGACAGCGTTGTTTTGAGCCTTTTTTTACCACCAAGGGAGACAAAGGTACTGGGCTGGGCCTTGCCGTCGCCTACGGCGTTGTACAGCGGCATGGCGGGCGCATAGAGGTGGAGAGCCAGATAGGAAGAGGGACCACTTTCAGAATTTGGTTGCCGGCCGTGGTTTACGCCGCCCACGCTACAACTTAGCCAGGCAACGACAAGGTCAAGGAGTGTGAGGCAATATAACACTTGACGCAGGGCCCGTGACCTTGTCACTCTGAACGAGTCCCCATACGTCGTGACAAGCCGTCCCCTACCCCCGCTGCTCCACCCTGATCACGTTGCCCACCTCCCGCACCATATCCAGCGCCTCCATCTGGCGGATGGCCTGCCGCACGTGCGCCTCTTTCGCCGGGTGCGTCATAATCACCAGCACCGCCGTCTGGAGCGCCGCGTCCGACGCCTTCTGTATAACCGACGCAATGCTGATGTTCAGGTCCCCCAGCACCGTCGCGATCCTCGCCAGCACGCCTGCGCGGTCCACCACCGTCGCCCTGATGTAATATTGTGTCACCAGCTCGTCAATGGGCAGCACCGCCAGGCCGTCGTTCCTTCCGCCCGCCCTGGCCGGCTTGTGCCCGCCCGCCCCGATGGCATCGGGGCTCCGCGCCGCCTCCAGCACGTCCCCCAGCACGGCGCTTGCCGTGGGCTTGGCCCCGGCGCCTCGTCCGTGGAACACCACCTTGCCCACCAGGTCGCCCTCCACCTCAATGGCGTTGAACACGCCGTCCACCTTCGCCAGCAGCTCGTCTTCTGGCACAAAGCAGGGGTGTACCCGCAGCGACAGCGCGCTGTCTTCCCGCCGGGCGATGGCCAGCAGTTTGATGGCGTACCCCAGCTCCCTGGCGTACTGGAAGTCCACCGCCGACAGCCGCGAGATGCCCTCCCGGAACACGTCCTTGCCCGTCACGGGATGGTGGAAGGCCAGCGACGAAATAATCGCCAGCTTGTAGGCGGCGTCCGTGCCTTCCACGTCGTTGGCGGGATTGGCCTCGGCGTAGCCCAGCTCCTGGGCCTGCCGCAGCGCCTCCTGGAAGCTGGCCCCCTCCTGGGACATGCGCGTCAGGATATAGTTCGTCGTGCCGTTGATGATGGCGTGGATGGACGCCACCTGGTTTGCCAGCAGGTCTTTGCGCAGCGGGCCGATGATGGGTATGCCGCCGCCTACGCTGGCCTCGTACAGCAAATGCGCCTCGTGCTCCTCCGCCAGCGCAATAAGCTCCTGCCCATAGGTAGCGATGACCTCCTTGTTGGCCGTCACCACGTGCTTGCCCTGGGTAAGCGCGGCACGGATGCACTCGTAGGCGGGGTGCAGGCCGCCCATAAGCTCTACGACAATCTGCACCTCCGGGTCCGTCACAACGGCAAAGGGGTCCGTGGTAGCCATATCTCTGGGCAGCGCAGGGTCACGCTGGCGCTCCAAGTCGCGCACGGCCACGCCGCGCAGCGCCAGTGGCCGGCCCGCCTGCTGCCTAAAGTGCTCCGACTGCCGGAGTAGGTTGCTGGCCACCTCCGCGCCAACGACGCCCATGCCAAGGAGTCCAATGCCTATGGTATGTTTGTTCATACGCTCTTTCTCATGTGTAGCGTTGCCGGCACGAATGAAATGGCGAGAGAACGGCAAAGAAACGGGCGGGCCGATGCTCTCAGCCCGCCCGCACGTTAGAAACGAAGTCCGCACCGCCCTGGCGCATCCTAGCCCGTAGATGCGGGATCAGAGAGGGATGCAGGAATGATCTCCTTCGCCTTGTTTACCACCCACGCATAATCGGCGGAAGTAAAGGTAACATCCACCTTGTTGGCGTCGCGCTGCTCGTTCAGCCAGACCTGCATCGCCTGTGTCTTGAGCACACCCCTCATCTTGTCGCTGATCTCACGAGTCTCCGGCCCGGCCGTGACCATAACGAAATAGGTGCTCCCGTCGCCCGCCGTAATCGGATCGCTCGCCTTGTTCAACTCCACCGGCTTGCTTTCCGGGAAGAGGAAAAGCTCCAGGCTGGGGAAGGCGCCCTTGGGGACCCATCCCACCTCGCCGTTGGCATCGGCGTAGGCGTCAGCGCCCAGATAGGTACGCGCCAGGCTGGCGAAGTCCACTCCCTGAGCAAGTCGCTGCTGCACCGTTTCCGCCACCGTTTGGTCTGTCACCCGTATCCAGTGAACGTAGACCTGCTCCGCCACCGACGGGATCTGGTTGCTCAGCGTATCGGTAATGCGTTGCCGCAACAGTGTCGCGCGGATAATGTTGCCGTACTCCTCAACCGAATACCCCGTAAGGTTGTAGTACTGCCGCAGTTTCTCCTGGTATTCCTTCTCCAGAGAAGCCTCGTCAACCTGCTGGCCGGCGGGCGGAGTAGGGAATTGCAGGCGTCGTATTTCAGCGTCTACGTCGTCCTGGCTTACCGACACCCCCACTTTAGAGGCGTTTTGGCGCAGCAACTCTTCGTCCACCAGGTTGTTCAACGTCTCAAAGGGCAGCGTTCCATAGTCCGGCTGCCCTCCCTGCACTAGAATAACGCTCGTTGAGGCCCGGGACCGTTTTGCCACCTCGCCCAGCGTGTGCTTTGACCCGTTTACGTCCACCACCACGTGTCGGGGCGGCAGGACAAAGGTAACGAAATAGCCTATCGCTGGTATTGCGACCACCACGGCAAGCACCGCGACAAACAGCAGGATGACCCAGCGCTGCATCCGACGGTCTCGTACCCGGGCCGAGGCGCGGGCGCCAGTAAGGGGTGTGGTTGCTGATCTGGGACGATATCGGGAACTCATACGGCAATGCCTCTGTGGAGACCTGCGAGACTGGGTGGAGGGCGGGAGCCATGCCATCTACCCGTGAAGCGCATAGCTCTCACCGATCAACTCCAATGTGGGAGAAGCGGAAGACCAAATCGCGACAATCCGCAGTTGGGCGGTCCTACGGGCGAGTAGCCATGCCCATGGACAGGACGTGCTCGGCCGTATAGGGCAGCAACGCCAGGAGCCGTGCGCGCTTGATGGCCAGGGACAACATGCGTTGATGCCGGGTGCAGGTCCCCGACCGGCGGCGTGGCATTATCCGCGCCCGCTCCGAAAGGAAGCGCTGCAGCCGGTTGAAGTCCTTGTAGTCAATATCCTGTACTTTGTCCACGCAGAAAGAGCACACCTTCCTGCGATTGAAGAACCTGCGTCCGCCGCCTCCGCCGCCGGGGCCTTCACGTCGGGGACGGAAGCCGCCGGGGCCGGAGGGTGATCGCCTTGCGGGTGGCCGTGAGGTCATTGCCTATGACTCCTGTCGTATGGTTGTAGTGGCTTGGTCTTGCTGGGAAGCGGCGCAAAGCACAAATCCCACTGGCCGGGAATGTCGCGCCCAGCAATTGTCATGAACTGCGTTAGAAGGGAAGGTCGTCCGGCTCAACACGCCCGCCGGCAGGTTCACCGCCCCCTCCTCCGCCTTGACCGGCTTCCCCTTCTCCTGCTTGCGAACCCGGGGCGCGGTCCAAAAACAGCACACGGTCAGCGGTGATCTCGTTCCGAAAACGAGTCTTGCCGTCCTGACCCTCCCATGACCTGCTGCTAAGCCGCCCTTCCACGAAGGCCCGGCGGCCCTTGGCTAGGTACTGGTTGCACTGCTCGGCAAGCTGACGCCATGCCACAACGGTAAACCACTCGGTCTCCTTGTGGCGTTCGCCGTCCGCCGTGGTGTAGTTGCGGTTGGTGGCGATGCTAAAAGACGTCACCGGGTTGCCGCTGGGAGTGTACCGCATCTCCGGGTCCGACCCAACGTTCCCAATGATCATGATTTTGTTGAAGCTCACCATGGCCGTGCTGCCTTTGCCTAGTACAGAGCCTAGCTCTTGTCTATCAGAATGTGACGGATAACGGTGGCCGTTACCCGCAGACTGGATTCTAGTTCAACGGTGTGCTGCGGTTCAATGGAGAACTGGGTCAGCACATAGTTGCCTTCCCGGTACTTCTTGATGGGGTAGGCAAGCCGGCGCAGGCCCCAGATGTCCTGCTTCGCCAGCGTGCCGCCCCGCTCCGTGATGAATTGCGTCACCCTGCCGATGGCACCTTTAGTGGTCTCCTCGTCCATGTCTGGACTCAGCACCATAACCAGTTCGTATTGTCGCACCGCTATCGTTCCGCCTTCTGCTGCATAGGTATAGTGCGTCTCCTGACAGACGCAACGGCCATTATAGCACCACAACTGCGGGGCGCATACCCCTTTTGCCTTGCGCACTCTGAAACGATGGCCCATAATAGCTCTCAGGCCACCGCCACCGTAGCTCAGTGGTAGAGCAGCTGTTTCGTAAACTCATGGGCTATCTGTTGCGACACCCCGCCATATCTCGCGGGGTGTCGTCTTTTTAAGGGCTTTGTATTGGGACGTGGTGCAGGAAAGTGCGCTCCGCCGCGCCGCTCGGTGCCAAATCTGGTGCCAAATTTCATAGCTGGCACGAAGCTAGGCCGGTTGACGCACTGGGGGTATGTCTTAGGTAATCGGCAGGAGTTGCGTTGGGAACCTGTGACAGAATGGATGGGCAAAAGGCGCTCCAATAGTGGTGAAGCGCGATGAGAACGCAGACTCGGTTATTGACCAGGGCCGCTGCATAGACAAGGGGAAGATAGACCCACATGCGAGTAATAGGGATGCACAGTCACTAGGGACCTGTGACGGGACGCGACCGAAGTGGCTTGGACCCCTAGTTGCCCGGCAACGATCGGACAAGGGGTGATACTGTGAAGGATAAGCGTGGAACTGTAGAGTCTCCACACGTTTATGCCGCAAAAAAGCAGTTTCCCTATGACATGCTTGACCTCTCCTGCTTGCCTGCGGGCCAGCGGCGGGCGGTGCAAGCCCTTATTGGCGGTGGCGTGGCCCTGACGTATCCTGAGGCGGCGCGTCTCGCCTGCATGTCGGAAGGGACACTGTTAACACACATCAACCGAGTCCGGCGGAAGCGCCCAGAACTGTATGAGGCGATACGTGAAATGCGGCTAGCCCAGCTTGCGGTGCGCCATGCGGCAGCGACGAAGGCGGCGCGGATACATAGCCTTATCCATTTCAGGAAGCAGGCCCGCTGGATGCGCAGGGAAGGCTTATGGGTAAGGTAGAGAAGCCAGGCATGGGAGTCCCGTGGCCTTTGCGGGTATTTGGAGTACCTTACGTCCCGTTCTTACGTTCCAACGTGCCTCGCGCGTTCGGGCCTAATGAGCCCCAGGCATCTGCCCCCCTGCGTAGTTCGGCGGCGGCTGTAGGGCCCTTGCGGCGGCATAAGCGGCGGCCTGGGCGTCCTGGGCTGCCTTCGCTGCGGCTTTCAGGGTTGCGAAATCGGCAACTAGGGACTCAGAAATGGTGACTTCAAACTCATTTGACTTCGCGACGTATTTATCCCTTAGTGAAGGCCCAAGGTGCCAGGCCTCCATATAAGAGGTGGGCGGTGTCGGTATGCCAATGCAAACCTTGTAAGTCCCTGGCTGAACCCACTCCGGGACACCAAAACCGAGTTGCCATGTGGCCTTCCCATGCAATTCTCGCGGCGGTGAGAAGTTCACTGGTATCGCTTTGCCTCCGATGAGGAGGACGCATTGTGTAACGGACACGTATTGCAAGGCGGTTACTTCTACGTTGAGACCGAGGCTAAAGTACGCCAGACGGGGGATCGCTCTATGAAGGATTTGGCCTACCGAAAGCTTGTAGCTTACTACGTTCAACGTTAGGGATACGGGCGGCGGCATCGGCCTGCCGCCCGCCACGGCGAAACCTGGCTTCGTTGGCACGTTGAACTCCTCCGCAAACTCCTCGGAGACTTCCGCTTCACCGTTTTTGAATTGTGTAGTGGGGCCGCGCTGCGCAGCGACTGCCTTGGCTTGCACGTCGTCTTTCACGACGCTGGATTCTGCGGCACTTCCGAAATCCTTTAGCTTACCCTCCTTCCATCTGTTTCTGATCTTCTCCGCCGTTACCTTGGAAACGTGGTTAACAGCTTTGTCATCCTTGTAGATGGCAAAGAGGCTCGTTCCTCCTTCAAGCATTCCAACAGCGCGACGCACCGCCTCGGGTGCGACCGTGATCCGAAGTGTCTTCAAATACGCAGCTTCAGTTAGCGCGCCGCGTTGACTCATTGCGCCCTCCTCTTCACCTGACGACTGTGACCAGTCTCTGACCAGCCAGAAAACTATCCGAAAAGATAGCCAACTTAGCCAGTTGCATTGGCCGCATGGCTACCCGTTACGATTCCTAATGTAACGGGGCGATACAAGCCGCCTACAGGCAGTCTAGCACGACCTCACACAGTCTAACAAGAACGGGGGTGCTGAATGTTGACGAAAGCTCATGGTGAGGAGATCAATCCCAAAGCGACTCTCAGTGTGGAGGAGGCATGCGACTTCCTGGGAATCGGAAAAACGTTGGGATACCGACTAGCGCGAGAGGGGAAGCTGCCCACCATTCGGTTGGGACGAAAGCTGGTGGTGGTGCGCAGCAAGTTGGAGCGTATGTTGGACGAGGCGGCGACGAAGGGGTAAGGACAACTGACATGGGTATCAATCAATCTCAGCGATTCAGCAAGAGTAGGCCCTGCCCGGTGTGTGGCGGCTATGACCAGGCTGTCAGAGGCCAGGGCGTCCGGTGCTTCGGCTTTATCTCCGATGACGGCCAGTGGGCGCACTGCACCCGCCCCGAACATGCCGGCGGCTTGCCCTTCAACGAGTCGCCCAACGCCTACGCCCACCGGCTGCAAGGCGAGTGCAAGTGCGGCACGGAACATGGGCCAGCCATGACGACGCCAAAGGGCAGCAAGAGCCTGGCCCCGAAGGGCAAGAGCGTCGCTACTTACGACTACTTGGGCGCCGACGGTACGTTGCTCTATCAGACCGTCCGGTACGAGCCAAAGGGTTTCAGCCAACGCCGACCGGATGGCAAAGGCGGATGGGTATGGAACTTGAACGGTATCACCCCCGTCTTGTACCGCTTGCCGGAGCTTTTAGCGGCGGACCCGACAGCCCGCCGCTATGTAACGGAAGGTGAAAAGGACGCTAAGAACGGCGCGGAGCTTAGCCTGGTCACCACGTGCAACCCGATGGGCGCTGGTAAGTGGCGGGCAGAGTACAGCGAGTCACTAAGGGGCCGCCATGTAGTGGTCATTGCCGACAAAGACACCGCCGGACGCAGCCATGCCCAGCAAGTAGCGGCATCCCTTTATAGCAAGGCCGTCAGCGTCAAGGTCATTGAATGCCCTGGGGAAAGCAGCAAGGACTTGTCGGACTTCATCGCGCAAGGGCATGGCCGCGCCGATGTAGAGGCCCTGGCAGACGCTGCGCCGGAGTGGACGCCGCCGGTGCAGGCCGTCGCTCCGCCCATCTCGGATGTGTTGAATGAAGTAGTCACCTACCTGGGCCGATATATGGTGATGGACAGGCACCAGAGAGACGCCATCGCATTGTGGACGGCCCACACCTGGGCGCTAGACGCGGCAGACAATACCCCCTATCTCGCAATATCCTCTGCGGAGATGCGGAGCGGGAAAACCCGCTTGCTCGAGGTACTGTCATACCTCGTGGCGCGTCCCTGGTTTACCGGGCACGTTAGCGCGGCTGTGCTGATACGCAAGATTGAACGCGACCACCCGACGCTTTTACTGGACGAATCGGATGCGGCATTCAAGGGGAACGGTGAGTACGTAGAAGCGTTGCGGGGCATTTTGAACTCTGGGTATCAACGTGGGGGCGTGGCTTCTCTCTGCGTGGGGAAGGGGTTTGAGCTAAAGGACTTCAATCTTTTTGGACCTAAGGCCCTGGCAGGGATTGGTGGACTTCCTGGCACGGTTAAGGATCGCGCCATACCAATTGAGCTTCATAGGCGACGCCTTAACGAACCAGTTGAACGACTGCGGCGGCGTGAGGCCCAGGAACAGACTGCGATGCTCGGAGAAAGGCTGGAACGGTGGGCCGCTTCTGCCATACACACTCTTACAGAAGCGCGGCCAACAATCCCAGATGAACTGAATGACCGGGCCGCCGATGTGTGGGAGCCTCTCTTAGCAATTGCTGACCTGGCGGGCGGCGAGTGGCCCCAGCGGGCACGAAAGGCCGCCCTCGCCTTGAGTGCGGGTGCCGGACGGGACGACAACTCTTTGGGAGTCCAATTGCTGGAAGACATCCGGAGGGTCTTTCAAGGGCAATATACGGAACGCATCGCATCGGTTGACCTGGTAGGAGCGTTGAACGGCATGGAAGAATCACCCTGGGGCGATCTCAACGGCAAGGCGCTCACCCCGCTTGGGTTGGCCCGGATGCTTCGCCCCTTCGGGGTGAAGCCTAAGCAGGTGCGGGTGGACGAAAGCACAAACTGCAAGGGCTATGAGGCAGTTCAATTTACCGATGTCTGGGCACGTTATGTACCCCGCATAAGCGAAACAACCGAAACAAGGGAAACAGAAAGCGACTCAGAAGCTAGCAATGTTTCGGATGTTTCGGTTGTTTCCCTTTCTGGGGGTATGGTCGCCGATGATCGTGAGGTGATTGAGGTATGAATGCTGCGGAGTTGCTCTCAGACCTGGACGATCTTGGTGTGCGCCTTGAAGTTCAGGGGGACCGACTGCGGGTAGACGCTCCCAGAGGTGTGCTGACTCCTGAGCTTCGCCACCATCTAGCTACTTACAAGGCCGCCGTCATGCAAGCCCTCGTCGCCTGCCGATGCGACCCGCTGCCGCACTGGACGGATCCGATGGGGGCAGCGGGCTGCAACCCCAACAAGTGGGAACCATGCGCAATCTGTGGGTACGTGTGGCGCTGTAAGCAATGTGGTGGGTGCCGGCGTTGTCGTGTTGAGGCGGTGCTGCCTTGACATCCCAGCTTGAAAACCCGTGCGTTCTGTGTGGCAGGCGGCGTCCAGGACGGAAAAAGACTGAGCTGCCTGTCCTGGTTATTTTGGACGCGCTTTCCAAGGGTAAGACGGTGACGCAGGTGGCGACAGAGTTGGGGATAAGCCGGCCAAGCGTGTATCGGGTGATGGACAAAGCAAGGGAGAGGGCTAACCCCAACGTAGCAAGCGAGGCCCATAGGGAGACACCCCTACCCAGTGTGGTTTAGGCTTGCGGGTCGTAAGAGGGAATAAGTGCCCGCAAGCCACGAAGCAAATAACATTGGAATCGCATGTCTTCCATTCCCACTCCCCGACTTGACGCCAGATGTGATCTTGGCTAGTTTTCATGTATGCCTGCTACGTTACGCCGCCTCTCGCCTAAGCAAGAACGCTTTGTGGCCGAATACATCGCCACCGGCAACGCCACCGAAGCATATAGGCGCGCTTACCCTATCTCTGTGACTTGGACCCAGAACGCCTTGAACGTGGAGGCTTCCAGGATGCTGGATCATCCTATGCTTCTCCTAAGAATCTCCGAATTGGAAGAGGACGCAGCCGAAGCAGCCAAGGTATCGGCAACGTGGATTCTCTCCCGCCTCGTGGCCGAGGCCACTGGCACATCGCCCAATACCAGTGCGCAATCACGGATTCGGGCGCTGGAACTGTTGGCAAAGTACCTTGGGTTGCCAACAGAGCGCTCGGAGCAGAGGATGGCTGGCGGAATCACCGTTGTGGTGCAAGGCAATCACGGGCTGAGGCAGAGCTAGCAGAGAGAAGGTGGTTGGTAAGCCTGGACGCATGGCTTGGCAAGCTCCGACGCGAGTCTCTGGGGTAACCATACGGAAATGGGGTAGCGGGATTGGTCTTAGTCCTGGACAAGCAGCCCACCTTCCATATGTTCGCAAAGGAGTTTGTTGCAGCGGGGCAGCGCACGGGCGCATCCGTTTTGGTTGCGGCTACCATCTAACGCAACCCCCGTAAGAATGCGTTGAACTCCGCTTTGGACATGGCCCCTCCTAGAGCTTCCTGCCGTATCTGCGCTTCAGTGGCAGTGGGGCGTATTAAACCAACTGCGCTGGTAGCGTCGTCCACCAAGAAGGTTTTGAGGTCGCAAGGCCCTGCTACAGTAACCCGCCACCATGTATCGGCACGCCACATGGCGGGCGGCTGGGCCGTCGCTGCGAGAGGGCCTTCACACCTGGAAGTCAAAGCGTAATAACGTTCGGCGAGGGCGATTACCTGGATTTCGCTGAGTTGTCTGGTGGCCTTCCAAACGGAGGACGCCCCCCAGAATGTCAAGGCCCCTGCAACAAAGATCAAGGCCAAGACCATCACCGCGCGCTTGGCAATGTTCATTCTAGCTCCTTTGCTTTAACATCAATCTGCCCTGACCAACGCGACATCTATGCAGGTGCCTCTTGCAATGAATGGGGTATATGAAGAGGCCATTTCTATTTCAGCTTCCTCTTCGGAAAGAGGTGAGGCTCGTAACACGACAATAGGTCTAGATACCTCTCGTATATTCGCTACCACAACATAGTCATTAGGATAGTCATCAGAAGAAGGGTTTGCCGTAAGGATCGTGTTCGCCATAGACGGGCTACACTCAAGTTCGAATACAAAAGAGGTCCAAGCGCCAGAGTCCGAAAAGCGAACGAAGGTTTTCCCGTTCCGGTGGAATATGTCCTCAACACCTCCTGTAAACAAAGTAGGTTTGCCAGTAGTCAATCGCTCTTGTGCTTGTAGGGTATAGGTTATGTTTTGTTCCCAAAGGAGTATGGCCTGATATTTTGCCGCAAGCTGTCTGATGATAGCATCCTCATGCGTCTCCGTTGGGGTGGGCGTGGCAGGCATTGGAGGCGTAGCTGTGGTGCAAGCGGCTAACGCCAACATGGCTAGGACTGCCATCGTCAGCTTGAAGGAATTGCGGGTTGTGTTCATTAGCATCGGCCGTCGGAGGAGGCGATTGTGCCCGTTCGTTCGTCAAAGAGCCAGGTATAATCAGAGGGAGAAACAGTCGTGATAAGCCACGCCTTGCGATAGGGGATGTAGTGCGGCGTTGCCAACTTGGACCTCAATGCCTGTAAACAAGTTCTTGTCTCGACGTCTATGCCGTCGGGGACCCTTTCCCGACCATCAAAAAGGTAAGAATAAGGATAAGAGAGCGAATAGCTGCGCGAGTAGACCTTGTTCCCCAAATAGGTCTGCATCTTCTTCGTCACCTCGTCGGCGGTGTAGGTGGGCTTCAGCGCAAAGAACAAGGCCACTACAAGCAAGGCGAGCACCACTGCCGCCTTGACATATCTCTTGCCCCATAGGAGCTTCAGTTGAGGGAGTTTGAGCTTCTTTGAGAAATCACCAAACTGTCTCGCTGGAGTTGGCGAGTGAGTGGTCTTGGACAGCCGATTCTCTTGAAGGGCGGGAGAGATTCGGAAAACCACATATGCCAGTAACGTAATCACCACAATGATGACGCTGACAATTAGTGCCTTCTGTCCTTGTTCCATCCAGGTGCCCTCCTTGTCATTGTCATTCAGGGTCTTGGCGCTCCTGGGAGTGATTCACAGGCAGTTCCGTCACGGTCGGCGCCTCAATTGCTCTTGGAGAGGGGCTTGACTAAGATTGCTGCTAAGACAAAGATCACGGCAGTCCCGATGTCAATGGGCTGCCATGTGCTGCGAGATAAATGCACGGGCACTATTGGGTTGAACAGGATAGCTACCAGAGTGAAAACCGGAACCACCCAGGTTCTTTGCCAAGTAAGGGCCAGAACCGCTACCAGTATGGCAACCGAAGTCACAACCCATCTCAAGAGGATGTAATAGCCGTAGGGCCATTGGCCCAGCGCCCCGACAAGCATGGCGGCAGCTATGAAAGCGCAAACTGCCAGAAGTTGTCGTTGCTGGCGGAGTGTTTCCAGGGCTTCCATATCGCCTCCTCTACAACGCTAAGGTTGACATGTTCCCCACAGGGGACGCCGGGTAGTCCTTGCAGTCCTTGTCGGTGAAGGGCTTGCAGGCTGACAGAAGGAGCAGAAGCAGGGCGAGGAGCAGGGTGCTGACCCTAGCATTCGTAGAAGCCACTTCTGCTCAAAGTCTTGACTGTTGACTGGACTTGCGAAATGACATCCTCATTGTGCCTGGTTCATCTGCATGACCGATGCCTGATAGTCCTTGGCCCATGTGGGAGGTAGCCGAGTAGCGCCCTTGGGTACTGGCACGCTACTAGGAACCGGTGTCAGCGGGTCAATACCCAGCTCCGGCCTAGCCCAGAGCCACGGCACAAACGGCCCCCTACTCTTTGCCTCTTGCTGGAACCATTGGCTAGCGAAGAGTGGAAGTTGGTTTTCAAGCCATGCTTTGTAAGGTGTGCTTGGCTGACCATACCCTTTCCTTAGTTCTATCGTGACGAACACCTGACCCAGATACGCTTCTTCGCCTGTCTTGGGGTAGATGAAAGGCTCTATGCAGCTTCCTCGCACGTCTTTCCCTTGCAAGGCCAGCAGCTTGCCCGTAAACTGCCTGACCAGCGCTACTTCCATGAGTGCCCGACCGCTGCCCGAGGGCGATGTCATCTGGCCGACAAAGGTTCGGAAGCCTTCTGGTGTGAGTGGGTTGCCAGCGAAGCATTCACGGGCAACGTATATTGCGGCCAAGGACGGATAGTAGCCACGGGTGCCAGCATAGGCAAAGCGATTGCCTTGAGCTTTCAAGCGGGCGGTGATGTCGTAGTCTAGGTATGAGGGCCAGTAGGGGGTGCTCGGTGTGGCCGGAATGTCCTGGGCAGGTTGGCAAGCGACGACGGCGATTAGCAGCGCCGTAGCCAGCGTAAGCGTCTTGATCTTCATGCGGCCTCCGCTGTCGTTCTCAGCCCCTGGGATGGGGGTGTGCCATTGGAAGGCCGTGGCCCCCCCACTGGTCACGCAACGGCCCCATTATACACACCAGTGCGTGTTGAGGGAGGTTGGGGTTAGACATCCCTCGGTTCCTTTAATAGCAAAGGCCCCAGACTTGGCTGGGGCCTCTTTTTGCTCTCTGTGCTTGCTACTTCTCTCTACACCACTTGCCGTCTGGCCCTTTGTGGGCGTACCACGATTTGCCTTCCTTTTCATACCGCTTATAGGGGGCGTCGTGCGCGGCGCAGTGGTGGGCAGGCGCTTGCGCAGAAGCGGGCAGTGCTACGGGCTGCGCTGTCCCGATAGAATCGGGATGGGCCTTTGCGACGCCATTGCCCCACAATGCCTTAATCTGGCCTCCAAGAGCCGTGTAGAGGGCAGCCTGAGCCTCTTCCCAGGCTTCTCCCTTGCTTATGGCGGCCTCTGCCCCTAGCTCTATGGTCTTGTGGCTGCCATCCACTAGGGCTTTGCTGAATCTTACGTTGGCGGTGACGGTGACGATGTTCATTGTGCCTTCCTCCTATGCGATGCTTGTGCTGTCTATGAGATAGCGGAACCGGACGACCTCTTGGTGTTTACACACGCCCCGATTGATTGCCCCAGGGCATGTGCATGACGGTTGACCGTCGGCTTGCACGGTGACGGTGTACGCTTCCCCTGGGTTGCTCTTGGCAGGCACCACGTACACCCCATCGGCTATCCGGTAGACCTGTAGGCCATCGGATAGCGCCCGTACCCTTGCCTTCTGTACCATCTCTGCCTGTGACATTGCCATTGTTGTACCTCCTTCCGTTGATTATCTAATCTTGCTTTCCTGGCCTATCGGCCTTATCCCCAGGGTGTCGCATCCCTTTGTGATAACCTAATGATAACAGAGTGGCACTATGTTGTCAATAGAATATTGTTATGCTATCATAGAGTTACAGTAACGATCCAGGAAAGGAGGCGCTGTGAATCTGAAACGGTTGAGGCTACGGAAGGCGTTGACTCAAAGAGAGCTGGCTGAAAAATCGGGGGTAGCCCTGGCTACTATCAATCGCATTGAGACGGGGTTGCAGAAGGGGCGGATTAGCACTATCCGAAAGCTGGCGGTGGTCTTGGGGGTTGACCCAGGGGAACTGCTAGAAGAACAAGAAGGCGCTGAGACCTAAGTCCCAACGCCTTTGCGACACCCTTCCCATCAGCCGATGAGGAAGGCATACCTATCATAGCACTGAGGAGAGTGAGCCATGAAAGGTGGAATCCAGAAGCGTACCGGCAAGAAAGGCGTAAGCTATCGTATCTATTACGACGGTCTACCAGGGCCTGACGGAGAACGGTCGCGCCGGTTTGAGACGGTGAAGGGCGGGAAGAAGGAGGCGGAAACCCTACTCCGGCAACGGCTTACCCAGATAGACAAGGGCGAGTTCATCACGCCTACAAAAGAGACGGTAGCGGTCTTCCTGCAAAGGTGGCTTGATTCGTACGCGGCTTCAAGGACTAGCCTGCGTACGCAGCAATCCTACCAGACGATTGTACGCTGCTACCTAGTGCCCCAAGTCGGCAATATCCCTCTGGTGGCGCTCCGGCCAGAGCACTTGCAGGCGATGTACGCCGCCATCCAAGAGCAAGGGCTATCTGCTAGAACGGCACTCCATGCCCATAGGGTGTTGCACGAGGCCCTTAGCCATGCAGTCAAGTGGGGTATCCTGGCAAGGAATGTGTGTGATGCGGTTGACCCTCCTCGTCCCGCCCGGAAGGAAATGACAACTATAGACACTGACGACAAGGTACGGGTCTTCCTTTCGGCCATCAAGGGGACGGAGTTTGGTGACGTGTTCTTCGTTTCGCTCTACACGGGCCTTCGGCGCTCGGAACTACTTGCCCTTCGTTGGGACCAAATAGACCTTGAACGGGAACGGGTTCACATTGTCGCTGGCCTTCACAGGATTCGTGGACAGGGCTTGGTACTTCTACCCACCAAGACTAACCGTAGCAGGCGGCCAGTGAGCATTACCCAGGAAGTGGTGGACATGCTGCATAAGATTCGGGGTAGGCAGATGGTGCAGCACCTTGAAGCGGGGGACGCCTGGAACATGGCTGGGTTTGTGTTTGCCGATGTACTTGGCAACCCGCTTGATCCCGATAGGATCAGCAAGGTGTTTGCGAAGCTCAGGAATGGCGCGGGCATACCGGATGTGCGACTGCATGACTTGCGACACACCCACGCTTCCATTATGCTGAAAGCAGGCGTTCACCCGAAGGTGGTGAGCGAGCGCCTGGGCCACGCGACGGTCAGCACAACGATGGACATCTACAGTCATGTGCTTCCTGGGTTGCAAGAGGATGCTGCGGAACGGTTTTCCCAGGCAATCAGCGGGCGTGTTCCAGAGTAGGTCGCAAAGGTGTTCGGTGCCAAATTGGTGCCAAATCCTTCAAGGTCGGTTCGTCCGACCAGGGTTTCAAGGCCAAAACAGATACAACTAAGGTTACGTGCCACCGTAGCTCAGTGGTAGAGCAGCTGTTTCGTAAACAGCAGGTCCTCGGTTCGAATCCGAGCGGTGGCTCCACCAACCCCTATCCTGGCCTTCCCCCGTCGCAGAGGGAAGGGAGCCTGTCTTTGACCACCAAACGCACCAACTGGGTCTCCGACCATCCGCCCGCCTGCACCTGCGCCGCGTGTACCGCCCGCGCCGCAGAGCAGCGCCGCTTCAACGACTTCCATGGCAGCCAGGGCAAGATTGGCCGCAACGACCCGTGCCCCTGCGGCAGCGGCAAGAAGTACAAGAAGTGCCACGGCGGCTAGCCCACCTCTCCCCCCACCAATGAGACCAAGCATGTTGCTAAGGCCGACATCTTGGAGCCTAAGTAACTCTGCTAATGGTTGCCATATGATAACTTCTTGATACTCTCCTCAAGAACTACGGGAACTACGCTCCAGACGCGTCGTTGGCACTAAATGTACAAAACGACCACCACCTTCCTACTTGTGCTTTTCATGCTTGGCTGTGCCAATGCCACTCCCACTCCTACAGCGACACCGTCCTCAAACCCAGGGGTATCTTTCGAAGAAGCGGTAGCCTACGTCAAGAGAGTCGTGTTTCAAGTCGGGATAGACAGCAGTGGAAAATGGTCCGGTTATTACGAACCTGAGATAAAACGATGGGACCTAGAGCGGTCGAGTGAGACGGGCTACCAATTGCTCCGATTTTACTTGTATGAGCAATCGATGACGGTAGAGAGACGCCCGTTGCCCCCTACGCCCACACCAACACCAATCCATGAGAGCGAAAAGATCGCCATTTATCGCAACTGGTTTCTCTCCTGTGCCAATAGATTTGCGGACAAAGAGTATACAAAGCACCTAGTTGATACTCTCGCAAAGTGGCCTTTACGAGTCAGCCCTGATGATTCCGGTATAGTTCTAGGGCCAGGGTTGTCCTATAGTGCTTCGGGGGAACTTAAATGGGAAGAGGGCAAATGGCGCATTAACAACGACAGCACACCATATGCTGTGGACGCAGCGGCAGGACTGTTGCGGAAAACCTGGAATACCTGCTGACAACTATCTTACTTACGCTCTTTCTAGGTAACTGAGAGCGGCGTATTCTGCCACACACTTTGTAACGCCGGTTTCCGAACTAAAAGAAGTGCCACGGGCTTAGCTGACAATCGACATCACGCGGGCAACCCTCGTGACCCTGCCCTGCGAGATCAAGGAATCTCATTGGGGTGCCTCAGCACGAGCGCCTAGTCGGGGCAGAATCGCACCGTAGTGCGCCTTAGATAGTATCTCTTCAATAGACAACTGCGAGAGTTCTTCTATGGAGAGAGGCAAGCTGGTGGCCTGACGGTTTGACCATTGATTCCATGAGTGCCTGAGTCGCACAAACTTGTGTGGGGGATCAACGCAGCCTCCGTCCTCTTCTCCCAGAGCACTTCTGAGCCTCTTGACTTCCCGTTGCCAAATCCCCCTCCGTCTGTCTAATAGTTCTGGGGGGCGAAAAAAACGTTCATCAGACCGTAGCACAAGTTCTATATGAAAGCCTTTGTGTCCAGAAAAGACGGAGCGTATGTCGGTCTGGGCAATGCCCTTGTCCAAATAATGGCGCACGACCCGTTGTGCGACTGAATGCGCCCTCCTTAGTTGATCCAACGCAGCTTTGGTACTGAAGTCATCTAGGCATTCTTCATCCATGTCTATGTCAATCAGGAATGGTCCAACAACAGCGTCTCCATCTAAGGGTGATTGGTATACAGCTAGAGACCGATGCACGTTAGTCCAGCGATTCTTGGAAGCCCACTCATACAATTGGTCAAGCGAAAGTCTTCCGGGAGAAGCAACCCACCCTGGGTTTTCAGTTGGTGGCGTCCAAATGCTTCTCCCAACCTCTACCCAACCATCGCATGGCTTGCCTAACGCTTGTAGCCACCAAAACTCTTCTGCCAAGAATTCCGCAGATGTTATCATTTCACCCCACCTCTCCCCCCACCGGCGCAGCGAAGCGCCCTAACGCCGCCTTCAGCGCAGCGTACCCCGGCGCGGCCAGCCCGGGGTCTGCCTCCAGCAGCGCCGTTGCCTCCTGGCGGGCCAGCGCCAGTAGGTCCGTGTCTGTGACCCGTGCCATGCGCAGGTCCGGCAACCCGCTCTGCCGCGTCCCAAAGTAATCGCCCGGCCCCCTCATCTGCAAGTCCACCTCCGCAAGCTGGAAGCCGTCGTCCAGCCGTTCCAGCGCCCCAAGCCGCTCCTTGCTCTCCGGCGACGTCGCGGCCGATACCAGCACGCAGTAGCTGGCGTGCTGCCCCCGGCCCACGCGCCCCCGGAACTGATGGAGCTGCGCCAGGCCGAAGCGGTCCGCGCCCTCCACCACCATCACCGTAGCGTTGGGCACGTCAATGCCCACCTCAATCACCGGCGTGGACACCAGCACGTCCACCTCCCCCTTGCGGAACGCCTCCATCACCTCCCGCTTCTCCCGCAGGGGCATCCGCCCGTGCAGCAGGCCCACCCGCAGGTCGGGGAACACCGTGCGAGACAGACGCTCCTCCTCCACCACCGCCGCCCGTGCGTTCACCGCCTCGGACTCGTCTATTAGCGGATAGATTACAAAGGCCTGCCGACCGGCTGATACCTCCTTGCGGATGAAGTCGTACACCGCCTGCCGCCGGTCCGAGGTCACCAGCCGCGTGCGCACCTTCTGCCGCCCCGGTGGGAGCTGGTCTATGGTGGACAAGTCCAGGTCGCCGTACAGGGTCAGCGCCAGCGTTCGCGGGATGGGCGTCGCGGACATAAGTAATAGGTGCGGGTGCAGCCCCTGCTTTCTCAAGGCCGCCCGCTGCTCCACACCGAAGCGGTGCTGCTCGTCCACCACCGCCAGCGCCAGGCGCGGGATGCGCACGTCCTCCTGGATGATGGCGTGGGTGCCGATGAGCACGTCCAGCGCCCCGTCTTCCAGCAGCCCCTGGATGGCCCTCTTCCGGCGCGCCGGGGTGCTGCCCGTGAGCAGGCCGATGGTGATGGGCTTGGGATAGGGTTCCAGGTACACCGCCAAGTAGTCTTCGGACGACGTTGGCCGCGCCAGCTTCTCCAGGAGCCGTCCCACCGTCAGAAAATGCTGCTCCGCCAACACCTCCGTAGGCGCCATGATGGCCCCCTGATAGCCGCACGCCGCCGCCGTCAGCAGCGCCGCCAGCGCCACTACCGTCTTGCCGCTGCCAACCTCGCCCTGAAGCAGCCGGCTCATAGGTTTTTGTGTTTTGGCGAGGTCGCTCAACACTTCGCGCAGCACGCGCTCCTGGGCAGCCGTCAGCGTGAAGGGCAATGCCCCAAAGAACGACGCCAGGAAACCCATCGGCGGCATCAGCGGAACGCTCTGCGCCCCTGCCTCTAATTCCTTCC
>Ga0082335_1000784_pt1 | contig 75222 bp, 78 predicted proteins | sample Subgrocontami58m_FD_72375 | JGI IMG/M metagenome (GOLD analysis project Ga0082335, IMG submission 72375) | Subsurface groundwater microbial communities from S. Glens Falls, New York, USA - GMW37 contaminated, 5.8 m (SPADES assembly) (version 2) ... | reverse complement strand
CGCTCGAGACGCGCGTCGTGCGCCATCTTGATGTCGGCGTAGCGCCCGCCGATATGCGCGAGCACGACACAGTCCTCGTGCTTCAGCGCCTGGAACAGATCGTCCGCGCTGTTGGCGTCGGTTGCGACGTCGGAGAGATCATCCACCAGCGCGTGGTGCGAGCGGTGAATCTGGCGGCCTTCGTGCATGAACAGCACGTTGCGGTCGCCGCCGAGCCCGGTATTGCCCGACCATTCGTAGCCGGGAAACATGATGAACCTGCCGTCCTCGTTGAATTCGCGGGAAAGCTTGTTCAGCTCGTTCCAGAATGGCGTCGTGACCTGGAAGTCGTTGCCCTGGTGGCACATCGCGTCGAGGAACGCGCGGTCGCGCGCGAATTCGATCAGCTCGCGCGCCGAGTTGGTGCCGATGGTTTCCTCCGACTGCCCGTGCAGGTCGGCCCAGAACGGCAGCAATGGCGCATCTTCCACGATACGCAAAGGATTGCTCTCGCAAAGCGGGTTTCCCGATTCATCGAGGACGCGTATCGAGACCTCCCCCGTTTCATGAACACGCAGCCCCTCGATGACTTTTGCGTACTCGCCGGGTCTTATGGTTACGCGCTCAGGCAAGCCTTCGATTTTCACGTTAGCAACAAAACGGACCGTCAGGTCTGCTTGATCGCTCGGATTGCCCCACTTGTCCTCTCCCTTGAAACCGAGCCTGAACGGCTGGCCGCGTTTTCTCAGCGTCGGCACGATCGCCTTGTAGAGCACCGGCGGACCGGCGACGACCGAGATGCAAGGCTGCTCGGGAAGCTCGACATAGTTGTACGTCGCCCACGCATCGACCAGCACGCGGAATTCGAACGTCGGTTCGTGGAAAGTCTGCACGCGGATGCCGGGCGAGCCGTACCGCCGGTCGCCGAAGCGCACGATGATCCGGTCGCCTTCGCGCAGGAAGCCGCGCACCACGCGGATGAACAGCGTCTTGTCCCACGGCCGGATGTTGCGCTTGCCGTCGTATTGCACCTCGAGCACCGCGCCGTTGCTCGCTTCGACCGTGGTGTAATTCCAGCCCCTGGGATCGGTGAACTGCGGCCGTCCCATGTCGGACGCAAAACGGTGCACGATCTTGATCGAGCCCGTGTCGTCGATGCCGAAGTAGCCTGCGGTGTAGGTGAGCGTGAACGACTCGAAACTGCCGGCTTCAAATGCTCCGCCCGGCGCAATCTCGGCGCGACCCATGCGCTCCGCGAAATAAGTCGAATGAGGCAAGGTGGGGTCAGACCACGTTCAGCGCAAAGGCCAACCCCGCCACCAGACTCGCGCCGGCCGCGATCGCGAGCAGGTTCTGCTGCCAGCCACGCCACGCCAGGAATTCGAGCATCAGCAGCCGCACGCCGCCGGTCATGTGCGCGGCGAGCAGCAGCACCAGCCCGGTTTCCGCAAACTTCACCAGTGGATAATCGGTCCAGCGCAGGAAGCCGTCGAGCGCTTCTGCCCCGTGCAAAGCCTGACCGAGAGCCCAGAAATGAAACGGCAGGAAGAGCGCAAGCAGCAGCCCCGATGCGCGATGCATCATGAACGCCCAGTACGCGGGGTGGTTGCGCGCGCGGAAATCGTTGTTCATACGACGGCCGCCTCCGGACCATCAACAGGACGCACAATGCTGTACTGTCGGCGTCTATTCGCATTCGCCTTGCTCGCATCCCCGTAAAACGGGGCCCCTGCTCGTGGGCTCATACGAATACACCCCAAACCGCGCGCCAGCCCCACAGCGCGAGCGCAATGCCGGCGGCGAGCACCAACAGGTCAAGCACGGCGCCGCGCCAGCCCAGCATCTCGGACACTATAGTGCGCAATCCGATCGGTGCATGAATCGCGATCGCGGCGACAAACAGCGCGTAGAACGCGGCCCAGCCAAAATTACCGCGTGTGCGGCCGAGAACCTCCGCCGCCGACAGCCCGCTCTTCACCGCATAGATCATGGTAATGAGATGGATGAGCACGCACAATGCAAGCACCGCGGCGCTCGTGCGCTGCGCCGTCCAGAGCAGCACTTGCGTGCGCGTGTTCACGATCAAATCTCGCCCCTCAGCGCCGCCACTGCCGCAGCGCGTTTCAGGCCCGCAATCGATGCGGTCGGCACGAGGTTTTTCGGGCAGCGCTCGGTGCAGCTCATGTGGGTATGGCAAGCGTGGCATCCAGCGTCACCGGCGACCGCGGCAAGCCGCGGGATGCGCGCGGTATCACGCACATCGTTCACCAGCGTCCACGCGCGATTGAGCGCCGCCGGCCCCAGATAAGCGGGATTCCAGGTCACTACGTCGCAGGAACTGTGACACACGCCGCAGCCGATGCATTCGATCGCGGCATCGACGGCCTGGCGCTGCGGCGAGTCGGGCGGCACGCGCGCAAAATCGTCGGCGCGCGTGCGCGTGCCGTGAAACTGCCCCTTGGCCTGCGCCCACTTGTCGAAGAACCGGCTCATGTCGGTGACCAGGTCTTTGATCACCGGCAGGTTGGCGAGCGGCGCAATCTCGATCTGATCGCCCTCCGCCACGCGGGCGACGTGGGTGCGGCAGGTCCAGCGCGCCTTGCCGTTTACCGTCATCGCGCACGAACCGCACACGCCGACACGGCACGCGAATCGGTAAGACAACGTCGGGTCGAGACTGCGCTGGATATAGGTGACGACGTCGAGCACGGTCTGGCTCTCGAGCCGCGGGACTTCATAAGTCCGGAACCCGCCGGACCCGGAACCGCGCCAGACGGAAACCTTCAAGGTATCCATGGACACCTCAGCAAGTGTAGGTCAGGTTGCCGCATTGGCGGCAACCTGACGCCACGTGGATGTCGGGGAACGCTACGCGTACCCCGACCTACGTCTGAATCCGACAAACGCCTAGGCGGATTCGTACAGCCTGGTCAGCACGAACTCGCGATGCCCGAGCGCCTCGGCGGCGGTCAGGCGGCCGTTACAGGTGCGCAGCATGATTTCGAGCAGTTCGTCGCCGGTCTCATCGAGGTTCTTCTGCCGCTGCAGGAGCCCCGAGCAGTCGTGGTCGATGTGTTCGGACATGGTTCGCACCGTGCGCGGATTGGCCGAGAGCTTGATCACGGGCAGGATCGGGTTGCCGATGACGTTGCCCTGCCCGGTCGGGAAAAGATGCACGACATAGCCGGACGCCGCAAGCAGCGTAACCATTTCCGCCGCCGCCGACGACGAGTCCATGAACCACAGGCCGGGGCCGGTCGGCGCCTCGGCCTTGTCGACGACGCCGATCACCCTGCACTTCTTGCCGATTTTCTGGATGTTGCCGAGCGCTTTCTCCTCGATCGTGGTAAGGCCGCCGACGATATTGCCCTTGGTCGGCTGCGAGTCCATCAGATCGCTGGTCTTGTGGCGTTCGATCACTTCCTGGTAGCGGTTGAACATGAACATGAACTTCTCGCGCACTTCAGGCGTGGCGCAGCGCGCGGCGACGAGGTGCTCGCCGCCCGTGATCTCGGTGGTCTCGCCGAAACACAGCGTGACGCCGAGCGGCTCGAGCTTGTCGAACGCGTTGCCAACGGTCGGGTTGGAGCCGCAGCCGGAAGTCGTGTCCGACTCCCCGCATTTGCACGATACCCACAGCTCGCTGATCGGGCACTCGACGCGCTTCAACTCGGAAGCCCACTGCACGTATTCCTTGGCGACCTTCGACGCGCGCAAGATGGTGTCGTGATCGCCGTGCTGCTCGATGCCGAAGCCCGTCACGGGTTTGCCGGTCCTGGCAATGGCTTCGACGATGCGCTGGGTCCATTCCTCTTCGATACCGATGACCACCACCGCGGCGACATTGGGATTGGAGCCCGTGCCGATCAGCGTGCGGAAATGCAGATCGAGGTCGGCGCCGAATTGCAGGCGCCCGTAGGGATGCGGGATCGCCAGCGCGCCCTTGATATTGTGCGCGACCGACTCGCACGCCGCGTTCGACAGGTCGTCGAGCGGCAGAATAATGACGTGGTTGCGAACGCCAACGCGGCCGTTCTCGCGGCGATAGCCCCAGAAAGTGGTTTTGCTTGAAATCATGATTTCTCCAAAATGGGTGCCTGCGCCTACCAACGCTTGGTCTTGATGTTATGCACGTGGGCGTGCGAGCCTGCCTTGATGTCGGCAGTTGCAAGGCCGATGTCGTGCCCGTACTTGATGACCGTATCGCCGTTCTTGATGTCCTTCAACGCGAGTTTGTGGCCGATCGGGATGTCCTGCTGTGCCTTGAGCGAGATGGTGCGGTCTTCGTCCATGATCCAGCCGGTCAGCGCCTGTCCGGCCTTCACGCCCTCGACCACGACCACCGCGACGCTATCGTGCGGATCGTGCAATACGAAATGGATCATGCGAACTCCTGGTCTCGGTAAATACAAATCGCCTCGTGCGAGGACGACTGGGGGTGTTGCTGCTGTCCGGCGATATTACACGCCGCCGCGCAGACGGGCAATGCCGGCCGCACTTTAAAGTTTCTGCAGCTCGCGGCGGATCAATTCCAGCTTCTCCGGATCTCTGACGTTTTTCTGCAGCCAGTTGAACTGGGCGCGCGCGTCGTCTTTCAATCCGGCGCGGCCCAGGTTGGCGGCGGCGGCCAGCCGCGCGTTGATGGCCAGGGCGTCTGTCGCGCGAGCGTCGATCAGCAGAGCGGCTTCCAGCAAGTAGTCCGCCGCGCGCTGGAAATCGTTATTGGCCTCGGCGATCCGGCCGCGTCCGAGCAGGATCTCGCGCCGCAGTGGCGCCTCGGCAAGCGGCAGCAGCGCCCGATACAGCTCGTCGGCGGTCGTGGCATGCCCTGCGTCCTGCAACTCCTGCACGGTAGCAATGGCGCGCTGCATGATCCCGGCCGGCAATCCTTTGCCGCCGGCAACCAGCGCGCGCAGCAGGGCGGCGCCGGGATCGGCGGCGCCGGCTCGCACCAGCACTTGCGCGAGCCGGACGCGCCATTCGCCCGGGTCCAGCGTCGGCGGCGTGGCTAGCCCCTGCCAATAGCGCGCCGCGATGAGCGGTTGATTGTTTTCCTGTGCCATGCTGCCGAGCAGGTAGCGCGCCTGCGGGTCGAGTTGCCCGACTGGAAAACGCGCCGCGTCGCCGAACAGGCGGAGCGCGGTCAAAACCAGCTTGCCTTGCTGCAGCGAGTATGCCAGTTGCAACTGGGCACTGCGGCGCGTGTCGCCAAATTTGCTTTGCTGCGTGAGGTAGACAAAAACTGCACGCGCCACGGCGGGGCTGGTTGCTGCACGCCGCGATGCATAATCAGCCCAGTTCGCGTCGTCTCCCACCAGCAATTGGTTCTGGTTGGCCGCGTCCTGCGCCGCCGCGATGTAGGATTGCCACAGTTCTGCAACAAGTGCCGCCAGACGCTCGGGGAATTTGTCGCTGGCACGCTGCAGCAGGTTCTCGAGGGCCTCGACGTACAACGTGCGGTCCTTCTGCAGCACCGCCGCCTGCTGCAGCACGGCCCACCAGGCGGCGTTGTTATCCGACCTGGCGAGTGCGGCTCGCGCCTGGGCGATCGCCGCAGCGGGCGCGATCAAACCTGCTTTCAGGCGCAGTTGCAGTTTCAGCGCGCTCGCTTCATCGAGCTGCGACAACCAGTTGACCGCTTCTTTATCCATTCCCGCCGCGAGCAACGCGTCGACAAAACGCGCTGCCGTGTCGCGATCCACCGGCTTGAAATCCAACTGGTAGCGCAGCATCAGCGCATAGGCGTCCTGCGGCTTGCGCTCGACGAGATAGCTGTCAATCACCAGCAACCGCGCCTCGCGCAACTCGTCGGCAACGGATTCCTGGCGCCAGATCAGGCGGGCGAGAAAGTCGCGCGCGGTGGCGCCCTGCGCAATTGCGATCGCGGCGCGCGCGCCCTGCAGCAGGCAGGCTCGCGCAACTTTTTCCGCTACGGTGGAAGGCAGTGCGGCGACGCGCTGCGCCAGTTCCTGATGGCGGTTGAGCTGATACAGCAACTGGCAGCGCAATTGTTCCCAGTCACCCCAGCGCGGCGCAGCGGCAGTTGCGGGCTGCAACTGCGCGATGCGCGCCATCGCGATTTGCGGCGCCCCCGCGGCCGCCAACCGCTGCGTGATCTCGAACGCGTCGGGCGTGCCCTGCGCCGAGGCGCCACAGGAAGCCAGCAAAGCCAATACGGCCAGAGCACGCATTACGCTATTTTAGGGGTGTTGCGCGCCGCCGCCAAAGCGCCCCAAAATAAGGCGGCTGGCGCCGCCTTTTTCGATCGCTGCCGGCAAAAACTATTTTGCTTCCGTCGGCGGCTCTTTTTCGACCGGCGGCAGCACGTCATCAGCGCTGATTTCGAGGCGCTCCTTGATGCGCGCCGCCTTGCCCGACAGCTGGCGCAGATAATAAAGCTTGGCGCGGCTGACATCGCCGCGTCGCTTCACTTCGATCGAGGCGATCAGCGGCGAATGGGTCTGAAAGGTACGCTCGACGCCCTCGCCGGAGGAAATCTTGCGCACGATGAACGCGGAATTGAGCCCGCGGTTCTTCTTGGCGATCACCATGCCCTCGTAGGCCTGGACGCGCTTGCGGTCGCCTTCGACCACGTTGACGTTCACCACCACCGTGTCGCCGGTCTTGAAATCGGGAATGCTCTTGCCGAGACGCGCGACTTCTTCGGCTTCGAGTTTCTGTATCAGGTCCATATTCATGCTCCACTTGTCTCTTGCTTGAATTCCTCGAGCAGCTTGCGCTCGTCAACCGACAGCACGCGCTGCACCAACAAATCCGGCCGCCGCTGCCAGGTCCTGCCCAGCGCCTGCTTGAGCCGCCAGCGGCTGATCTGCGCATGGTTGCCCGACATCAGCACCGCTGGCACCGGCGCGCCTTCATACACCTCCGGCCGCGTGTAGTGCGGGCAATCGAGCAGACCGTTTACAAACGAGTCCTGACTCGCCGACTCCGCATCTCCCAGCACGCCCGGCAACTGCCGCACGATGCTGTCGATCACCACCATCGCCGCGAGTTCCCCGCCCGAGAGCACGTAGTCTCCGATCGAGATTTCGGTGTCGACTTCACGCGCAATCACACGCTCATCGACGCCCTCGTAGCGCCCGGCGAGCAGCACCAAGCCCTGCTCCGCCGCCAATTCCATCACCAGCGAGTGACTCAACAGCCGCCCCTGCGGCGTCAGATGTATCACTCGCGGCCGCTGCACTCCCGCGCTCTGCTGGCGCTGCCTCGCGGCTGCCACTGCGCGGCCTACCGGCTCCGGCATCATCACCATCCCCGGTCCGCCGCCGTACGGCCGGTCATCGACCGTGCGGTAGGCGTTGTGCGCAAAATCGCGCGGATTCCACGCCACCAGCTGATAAAACCCTTGGTCGCGGGCCCGGCCGGTCACGCCGCTGGTGGTCACCGCGTCGAACATCGGCGGAAATAACGTTATCACATCGAACTGAAGCATCAGTAATCCTTGCCCCAGTCCACGCTGATCACGCCCGCCGCAAGATCGACCTGTCTGATCACGCCGGCGATGAACGGTATCAGCGTTTCGCCCTTGTCGCCGTTGCCGCCCGCCACGATCAGCACGTCGTTGGCGCCGGTTGGCATGACCCGGACCACGCGCCCGAATTCATGCCGCTCCATATTCACCACGCTCAGACCGATCAGATCGGCCCAGTAAAATTCGTTTTCCGCGGCACCCGGCAATTGGCTGCGCGGCACCGCTACTTCCAATCCCTTCAACACCACCGCGGCTTCGCGGTCCTCAATCCCTGCGAGCTGCGCTACCAGCGTGTTGCCATGGACTTTGGCCGTGGCAACCCGCATTTCACGCCAGTTGCCGTCATGCCCCAGCCACCACACCGGGTAATCGAGCAGATTTCCCAGTTGCGCGGTCAGGGCGTATATCTTGACCCAGCCCTTGACGCCAAATGGAGCGGTCACCCGCCCCATCACTACCATGTGCTCAGGCGGCTGTCGGTGCGCCGAATTGCTTGACGAGACGCGCCGCCGTGTCGCTGATTTGGGCACCTTTGCTCTGCCAGTACGTGAGGCGCTCAAGCTGGCAGCGGAACGTCTCCTGGCCGGCGGGCGCTTTGGGATTGTAAAACCCGATGCGCTCGATGAAACGGCCGTCGCGGGCGCGCTTCGAATCCGCGACCACCAGATTGAAAAACGGACGCTTTTTGGCGCCGCCGCGTGCCAGTCTGATCACAACCATGGAAAACCTGCCCTGAAAATGCGGAAAGGGCGTGATTTTACGCCAGTTTTTGGCTTTAGCGCAAGCGCGGTGGCGGAGCAGCAGCGCCCGTGCTATCGCCGCCCCGGCAACATGCCTTTCATCGAACGCATCATTTTCGCCATGCCGCCTTTGGCCATCATCTTCATCATCTTCTGCGCCTGCTCGAACTGGGCCAGCAGGCGGTTGACTTCCTGCACCGAGACACCGGCGCCGGTGGCGATGCGGCGCTTGCGGGAGGCCTTGATCAGTTCCGGCCGGGTACGCTCCTGCGGCGTCATCGAGTTGATGATGCCCTCGAGGCGCCGCATCTGCTTGTCGTCCATTTGCGCGCTGCCCGCGAGCTGCGCCAACTGGCCGGGCAGCTTGTCGAGCAGCGCCGCGACCCCACCCATTTTCTTCATCTGGCCGATTTGCTGCTTGAAGTCCTCGAGATCGAAGCCCTTGCCCGACTTCATCTTCTTCGCGAACTTCTCGGCCTCGCCGTGATCGACCGTGCGCTGCGCGTCTTCGATCAGTCCCAGCACATCTCCCATGCCAAGGATGCGCGAAGCCATGCGGTCGGGGTGAAACGCTTCGAGCCCGGCAAGTTTCTCGCCGACGCCCGCGAACTTGATCGGCTTGCCGGTGACCTGGCGCACCGACAGCGCCGCGCCCCCGCGCGCGTCTCCGTCGAGCTTGGTGAGCACGATGCCGGTCAGCGGCAGCGCGTCGGCAAATGATTTCGCCACGTTGACCGCGTCCTGGCCCTGCATCGAATCGACCACGAACAGCGTCTCTACCGGCTTGAGCGCAGCGCTGAGTTCCGTGATCTCGCGCATCATCTCGGTGTCGATCGCGAGCCGTCCCGCGGTGTCGACGATCAGCACGTCGTGGTAATGGCGGCGCGCAAAATCGAGCGCCGCGAGTCCGATGTCGACCGGAGGCTGACCGGCCGCTGACGGGAAAAAATCGGCCTCGACCTGCGCGGCCAGCATTTTGAGCTGTTCGATCGCGGCCGGCCGGTAAACGTCGCAGCTCACGAGCAACACCTTCTTTTTCATTTGCTCGCGCAGCATTTTCGCGAGCTTGCCGCTGGTGGTAGTCTTGCCCGAGCCCTGCAGGCCCGCCATCAGGATTACCGCCGGCGGCGTGGTCGCGAGATCGAGCCCGGCGCTGGTCTCGCCCATCAAGGCAATCAGCTCGCGATGCACGATGCCGACCAGCGCCTGGCCCGGCGTCAGGCTGCCCATCACTTCCTGGCCGAGCGCGCGTGCGCGCACCTGCGCGATGAAGTCCCTTACCACCGGCAACGCGACGTCGGCCTCGAGCAGCGCCATGCGCACTTCGCGCAGCGCGTCCTGGATGTTGGCCTCGGTCAGCCGCGCTTCGCCGCGTAGCGTCTTGATAACCTGTGACAGGCGTCCCGTCAGACTTTCAAACATGCCGTATCCTTGCTTTGGTCGATGGGGCTGTCCGCTGGTGTAAACTTGGAGTTCCCGCACCCTGCAACGCGCGCGTATTTCACATGGCGGACTTCATATTCTATCCGATCACCTCGCTGATGTACGCGGCGCTGGCCGTGTACTTCTGGCGCACGCGCTGGGCGGTCGCGGCGCACGCCGCCGGGTCCCGCGCCGGATCGAAAACGCTCGAGCGCCTGGCGGTACTGGTGCCGCTGGGTTTGCACGCAATGCTGCTCTACCACTCGATGTTTGCCGGCGACGGCGTGCGCCTGGGGGTCGGCAACGCGATGTCGACCATCGTCTGGCTCACGGTCGCGATCTACTGGCTTGGCAGCCTGTTCTATGACATCGGGGGCCTGCAGGGGATGGTGATGCCAGTCGCGGCGGTGTGCGCATTTCTGCCGGTGCTGCTGCCGCCGGCGCGCCTGTTGCCCAACACCGAACTCGCCACCTTCAAGGTGCATTTGCTGATTTCGATGCTAGCCTACAGTCTGTTCACGATCGCCTCATTGCACGTGTTGCTGATGGCGCTGCTCGAGCGCCGCCTGCACGGCGGCGCGCTGCCCGCCGCGCTGCAGAAACTGCCGCCGCTGCTGACCATGGAAACGCTGCTGTTTCGCATCATCACCGCCGGCTTCGTGCTGTTGACGCTGACCCTCGCGACCGGCATCGTATTTACCGAGGAATTGTTCGGCAAAGCGTTGCGCTTCAACCACAAGACCGTGTTCGGCATCCTGTCGTGGTTCATCTTCGCCGCGCTGCTCGGCGGCCGGCAGCTTTACGGCTGGCGCGGGCGCATCGCCGTGCGCTGGACCCTGGCCGGCTTCCTGATGCTGGTGCTTGCGTACGTCGGCAGCAAGTTCGTGCTTGAAGTCATACTCGGCAGAGCGTAGAACGCCATGCGTGAGGCGTGAAGCGTGGACGACATCCCCAATCTGACGCTCTATGCGGCGTTGTTCGTGCTGCTGATCGTCTCTGCATTTTTCTCGATCTCCGAGACCAGCATGATGGCGCTCAACCGTTACCGGTTGAAGCACCTGGTCAAAACCGGCCACCGCGGCGCCCGCCTCACCACGCAACTGCTGGCGCGCATCGATCAGTTCCTGGGCGTCGTGCTGCTCGGCAACAACCTGATCAATGCCGCGATCGCGCTGTTGGTGGGCGAGCTCGCGCGGCGCTACCTCGGCGGCAGTGAGTTCGCGTTGTTTGTCGCCACCGGCATGGCCGCGTTCGCGATACTGGTGTTCAGCGAAATCACGCCCAAAGTGATCGGCGCGGCGTATCCCGAGCGCATCGCGCTGCCCTCGAGCTACATCCTGACGCCACTCTTGAGGCTGCTGCGTCCGGTGGTATGGTTTGTCAATCTGTTCGTGCGATCGCTGCTGTGGCTGTTCCGGCTCAAGCCGGTGGAGGCCGCGGAAAGCAAGCTGAGCCCCGAGGAGCTGCGCACGCTCGTGCTGGAATCCGGCAATTACATCCCGAAGAAGCACCAGAGCATACTGCTCAATCTGTTCGATCTCGAGAGCATCACGGTCGACGATGTGATGGCCCCGCGCAATCAGATCGAGGCGCTCGATATCGATGCGCCGCCCGAGGTCTTGCGGCAGCAGATCGCCACCGCCTATCACCGCCGGCTGCCGGTGTACCAGGGCCAGCCGGATAACATCATCGGCATCATCCTGGTTCGCAAGCTGCTGACCGTGAGCCAGCATGACGAAATCACCGCCGCGCAATTGCGCCAGATCATGCGCGAACCGTATTTCATTCCGTCGGGCACGCCGCTGTTCACCCAGTTGCAGCAGTTCCAGGAGCATCAGGACCGCCTGTGCTTCGTGGTCGATGAATATGGCGAATTGATGGGCCTGCTCACGCTGGAGGACATCGTTGAAGAGTTGATCGGCGAATTCGCCACGCATTCACCGCTGCAGGCAACGCGCTTCCACCGGCAGGCTGACGGCTCCTACCTGGTCGAGGGCGGCAGTCTGTTGCGCGAGTTAAACCGCAAGCTGGGTTATCGTTTCCCGCTCGACGGCCCGAAAACGCTCAACGGCCTGATCATCGAACACCTGCAGGACATACCGGAACCCGGCACCAGCCTCACGCTGGCCGGGCATCGGATGGAAATCGTGCAAACCCAGGATCGTGCGGTCAAGGCGATACGCCTGCCTGCGCCGGCGAGCCATGGCGTCATCCCGGCCGGCGGCCGGTAGTCGCGGACTGGGCGGCTTTACAAAGCCGCTCCACAAAGGCATTATGAGCACAGCTTTATAAGCTAAGCGATTGGTTAGATTGGGTTTATGAGGAACGTTTGATGGCCACTGCAAGCGCCACCGCGAAGAAGACCGGCAAGGAGCTCACTTTTTCCTGGATCGGTACCGACAAGGCCGGGAAAACGGTGCGCGGCGAGATGACCGCCAATGCCGAAGCGCTCGTCAACACCATGCTGCGCCGGCAGGGCATCAAGGTCCTCAAGGTCAAGAAAGTCAAGCAGGGCTGGGGCGGTGGCGGCGTCACCGAGAAGGACATCACGCTGTTTACTCGCCAGCTCTCGACCATGTTGAAAGCCGGCATACCACTGCTGCAGGCCTTCGACATCGTCGGCAAGGGACACAACAACCCGGCGGTGCGCAAGCTCCTGGCGGACATCAAGACCCAGATCGAGACCGGCTCGAACCTCAAGACTGCATTCGAAAAGTACCCGCTTTATTTTGACACGCTGTTCTGCAACCTGATCGGCGCCGGCGAGCAGGCCGGTATTCTCGACACGCTCCTCGACCGCCTCGCCACCTACAAGGAAAAAATCCTCGCGATCAAGAGCAAGATCAAGTCAGCGCTGTTCTACCCGATCGCGATCATCGCCGTCGCGTTCATCATCACGGCGGTGATCATGATTTTCGTGATCCCCGCGTTCAAGCAGGTGTTTTCGAGCTTCGGCGCCGATCTGCCCGGCCCGACCCTGATCGTCATGGCGATCTCGGACTTCTTCGTCCAGTTCTGGTACCTGATCTTCGGCATCACCTTCGGGGGAATATGGGGATTTCTCTATACCTGGAAGCGCTCGAAAGCGGTGCAGATCCTCATGGACCGCGTCGCGCTGCGCATGCCGATTTTCGGGTCGCTGGTGCGCAAAGCGGTGATCGCGCGCTGGACGCGCACGCTGGCGACGATGTTCGCCGCCGGCGTGCCGCTGGTCGAAGCGCTCGATTCAGTGGCGGGCGCCGCCGGCAACTACGAATACTGGGTCGCGACCAAGAAGATCCAGGCCGAGGTTTCGACCGGCTCGAGCCTGATGGCCGCGATGCAGAACTGCGATGTCTTCCCCAACATGGTGCTGCAGATGGTGTCGATCGGCGAGGAGGCCGGTTCGCTGGACAGCATGCTGTCCAAGGTCTCCGACTTCTACGAGGCCGAAGTCGACGACGCCGTCGCGGCGCTGTCGAGTCTGATGGAACCGGTCATCATGGTGGTGCTGGGCACGCTGATCGGCGGCATGGTGGTGGCGATGTACCTGCCCATCTTCAAGATGGGCCAGGCCGTTTGATGCTGCAAGCCTTCCAGTCCTACCCGGCGCTGCTCATAACTACCATAGTCCTGATTTCGCTTGGCGTCGGCAGTTTCCTGAACGTCGTCATCCATCGCCTGCCGAAAATGCTCGAGCGCCAGTGGCGTGCCGAGTTTGCGGAGCACGCGGGGCACGAACCCGCGCCCGAGCCGTCCTACAATCTGGCGGTGCCGCGCTCGCAATGCCCGGCGTGCGGCCACCGGATTACCGCGCTCGAGAACATTCCGGTCGTGAGCTACCTCGTGCTCGGCGGCCGGTGTTCAGCGTGCAAGGCGCGGATCTCGCCGCGCTATCCCATCGTTGAATTATTGACCGGCGCGCTTTCCGGTTACGTCGTGTGGCGTTACGGCTTCAGCTGGCAGACGGCTGCGGCGCTCCTGTTCGTCTGGGCGATGATCGCGCTTGCATTTATCGATCTCAACACGTTCTATCTCCCCGACGATGTCACGCTGCCGCTGATCTGGACCGGCCTGCTGGTCAACCTGTGGGGGGTGTTTGTCGATTTGCAATCCGCGGTGATCGGCGCCGTCGCCGGCTACCTCGCGCTGTGGAGCGTGTACTGGGCCTATAAGTTTGCGACCGGCAAGGAAGGCATGGGCTACGGTGACTTCAAGCTGCTCGCCGGTATCGGTGCGTGGCTGGGCTGGAAAATGTTGCCGGTGGTGATCCTGCTGTCGTCCTTCGTCGGCGCCATCGTCGGCATCTCGCTGATCGTTTTTGCGCGCCACGGGCGTAACGTCCCAATCCCGTTCGGACCTTACCTGGTGCTGGGTGGACTCGCCGCGTTGTTCTGGGGCGATGCACTGATCAAGTACTACCTGCAGACGCTGTAGCGCCATGCCGCTAGTCATCGCTTTAACCGGCGGGATCGGCAGTGGCAAAAGCACGGTCGCCGCGATCCTCGGGGAACTTGGCGCCGGCATCATCGACACCGACGAAATCGCGCATCGGCTGACCGCCCCGGGACAACCCGGCGCGCGTGCGATCGGCACGCAGTTCGGTGCGGAATACCTGCGCGCGGACGGCGCGCTCGACCGCGACCGCATGCGCCAACTGGTCTTTTCCGACCCGGCGGCGAGGCAAAAGCTCGAAGCGATACTGCATCCGATGATACGCGCCGAGGTCAATGCTGCAGTGCACGCCACGCAGGCGCCTTATGTCGTGATCGTCGTGCCGCTGCTGATCGAAACCGGCGCGTATCGCGATCTGGCGCGGCGCATCCTGGTGGTCGACTGCAGCGAGGAGTTGCAGCTGGCGCGCGTGATCCAGCGCAGCGGGCTCACTGCCGCAGCGGCGCAGGCGATCATGGCGAATCAGGTGGGCCGTGCCGAGCGTCTCGGGCACGCCGATGACGTGGTGCGCAACGAAATGGGCCTTGCCGGGTTGCGCGCCGAGGTAGCCGCGCTGCACGGCAGATACCTTGATCTCGCCCAAGCGGGTTGCGGCGCTGGATAGATCCCTCGTCCGGGGTTAAGATATCAAATAAGGTCTTTATTTTTTTCAGGTTTTATAGAACAATTAACCGCATTACAACTGCGCCCGCGCCCCCTCACGTGCCGTGATCAGCTACGAATACCCACTGAGCGAGCGTATCCGCACTTTGCTGCGACTCGAGGATTTGTACGAACGGGTGCAATATTTCACCGTCAAGGCCGATCCCGAGGAGCATCACGTCGCCCTGCTGAGCCTGTTCGAGATACTCGAAGTCGCGGGGCGCGCCGACCTCAAATCCGATCTGCTGCAGGAGCTCGAACGTCAGAAGCACGCGCTTGAAGGGCTGCGCGAAAACCCGGAAATCTCCCAGGAAGCGCTCGACGGCATCCTGTGGGAAATAGACCGCACTTCGTCCAAGCTGTTTCAGATGTCGGGCAAGATCGGTCAGGAACTGCGCGAGAACGAATGGTTGATGAGCATCAAACAGCGCACCAACATTCCCGGCGGGGTGTGTGAGTTCGACCTGCCGTCCTATCATTACTGGCTGCACCAGGAGACCGGGCAGCGTCGTCACGATCTCGAGCACTGGCTTGCGCCGTTCCTGTCGATCCGCGACGGCCTCGCGATCGTGCTGCGGCTGCTGCGCGAAAGCGGCAAGGTTTCGACGCAGACCGCGGTGCAGGGCGTCTACCAGCAGATGATGGCGGGACGCATCGCGCAAATGCTGCGCATCCGGCTGCACCCCGACTATCAGTGCGTTCCCGAAATCAGCGCCAACAAGTACGCGCTCAACATCCGCTTTACCACGCAGGAAGGCGGGCAGCGCCCGAAGGTCATCGAATCGAACGTCGAGTTCGATTTGACTTTCTGCAATCTCTGAGCGCAACCGCCGGAATCATGAAAGGGCGCCTGGTGGCCTGCCCGCAATGCGGCAGAAACGTGGTGTGGGACACCGCCAACCGCTACCGCCCCTTCTGCTCCGAGCGCTGCCGGCTGATCGATCTTGGCGCGTGGGCGAATGAAAACTACCGCATCCCGGTAAAGCCTAGCGCAGACGACTTCGAATCCGTGCCGGAACCGGGCGAGGAGCCGCCGCCAGCGGCGGGCTGAACTATTTCACCATGCGCCGCGCATCATGCTGATGCCGTGCGCGCCGCGAGTCCAGGCGTGCGCAAGATCGCCAGGCTGCATGCCGCCGAGCGCATACACGGGCAACGGATAATCGCGCAGCAACTGGGCGAATTGCTGCCAGCCCAGGAGAGTCGCGCCCGGATGGCTGGGAGTTGCGCTGACGGGCCCCAGCACCACAAAATCGGCCCCGAGTTCGCGTGCGCGCGCGAGCTCAGTGGCGTCGTGGCAGGATGCGCCGCACCATTCGCAATCCGGGCGACGCGCTGCCGCCATCAATTGCGCCGCCGTAAGATGCACGCCGTTGGCATGGGACTGAGCGGCGATCGCGGCGTTGCCGTTGACGAGCACGCGCGCGCCAAAACGGTGGCCAAGTGCTACGATCTCCGTCGCAACGGCGCGCAATGCGTCGTCAGCGAGCTGCTTTTCGCGCACCTGAATGAGCCGCAAACCGTCTTGCAACGCCCGTTCGAGCCGCTCCATGAATGCATCGCGGCCCAACTCGCCGGCGCAGGTAATGCCATAGACGTGCGGCAGTTCGAGCGCGCGCAGGATCGGCCCGTTCGCCGGCAAGAGCGGGGCCACCGTGATGGCGCGAACCGACTGCCAGACAAAGCGCTGCTGCTCCCTGCCGTGCAATTTGCCCGCCCACTCGACGACGCGAAAAAACCGCAGCCGCACCGCAGCATGGTGGTAGTCGAAATCGCGCGTGAGCCACGGGTAGGCGGTGATCGCATCGATGCCGAGTTCCTCGTGCAACTCGCGCCTGAGCGCGGCTGCCGCCGACTCACCTGCCTCGACTTTGCCGCCGGGGAATTCCCAGTAGCCGGCGTAGACCTTGCCGGCGGGCCGCTCAGCGAGCAGAAATTCATCGCGCTCGTTGCAGATTACCGCCGCGACCACCTCCATGCGGCTCGCTTGCGGGATGCCGGAACCCTTCATTCCTTCTTTTTGGTCTTGGCAGCTTCGGCCTTCAGCCTGCCGGACCAGTCGCGCGCAAACTGCCACGCCACGCGGCCGCTGCGCGAGCCGCGCTGCAGCGCCCATTGCAGCGCCGCCTGCCGCACGGCATCGGTACTGGCGCCGGTGACCCTGAAGTGGGACAGCCACTGCGCGACGATGTCCAGGTACTGATCCTGGTCGAACGGATAGAACGACGCCCAGACGCCGAAACGTTCCGACAACGAGATCTTTTCCTCGACGGTTTCGCCCGGATGGATTTCGTCGTCGACACGCTTGGCTGCGAGGTTTTCGGACATGTATTCGGGCATCAGGTGGCGGCGGTTCGAGGTCGCGTAGATCAGGCAGTTTTCGGAAGCCGCCGCGACCGAGCCATCGAGCACCACCTTGAGCGCCTTGTAGCCCGGCTCGTCGGCATCAAACGACAGATCGTCGCAGAACAGGACGAAGCGCTCGGCCCGGGTATCGATATGATCGACGATTTCGGGCAGGTCGATGAGGTCCTGCTTGTCGACCTCGATCACGCGCAGCCCGCGCGGCGCGTATTTATTGAGCAGCGCCTTGATCAGCGACGACTTGCCGGTACCGCGCGCACCGGTCAGAAGCACGTTATTGGCGGGATAGCCCGCGACGAACTGGCGCGTGTTCTGTTCGACGATTTTCTTCTGGCCGTCGATTCCTCGCAGATCCGCAAGGCTGATCTGGTGCACGTGCCTGACCGCCTCGATCACGCCGCGGCCGTCGCGCTTGCGCCAACGAAATGCAATCGATGCACTCCAGTCGGTCGGCACCGGCGCGGGCGGCAACAGCTTTTCGATGCGTCCGAGCAGCGCGTCCGCGTGCTGCACCAGATTGTCGATATCGCTCATGTCAGGATTCTAACTCCGATAGTCGGCGTTGATGCTGACGTAATCGTGCGACAGATCGCAGGTCCAGAGCGTGGCCGAAGCGCTGCCGCGGTTCAGCACGACGCGCACCGTGATTTCGCTTTGCTTCATTACGCGCTGACCGTCGCCCTCCTGATAGTCGGGATCGCGCCCGCCGTGCCGCGCCACCCGCACGTCGTCGAGGTACAACTCGAGCTTTTCGACGTCGAGATCCGCGACCCCGGCATAACCGATCGCCGCCAAAATCCGTCCGAGGTTCGGATCGGAAGCAAAAAACGCAGTCTTCACCAGCGGCGAATGCGCGATCGCAAACCCGATTTTGCGGCACTCATCCTCCGCGCGTCCGCCTTCGACGCGAACGGTGATGAATTTGGTCGCGCCTTCGCCGTCGCGCACGATCGCCTTGGCGAGCTCGATAGCCACCTCCGTGATCGCGTCGCGCAATGCCACGAAACCGGGGCTGCGCACATCCGTGAGTTCGTCCATTCCGCCCTTGCCGCTCGCGATCAGCATGAACGAGTCATTGGTCGAGGTATCGCCATCGACCGTGATGCAATTGAACGAACGCTGGGCCGCATACGCGACGGCGCCCTTCAGCAGCGGCAGGCTCACGCGCGCATCGGTCGCAATAAAGCCGAGCATGGTCGCCATGCTGGGATGGATCATGCCGGCGCCCTTGGCAATGCCGGTAATGGTTACGGTAGCCGCGCCGAGCGTGATCCGGCGTGAGGCCGCTTTGGGCAGCGTGTCGGTGGTCATGATCGCCTGCGCGGCAGCGAACCAGTTATCTTCGCCTAAAGCGGCGATGCACGCGGGCAGGCCGGCGATAATGCGCTCGACCGGCAGCGGCTCCATGATGACACCGGTCGAAAACGGCAGCACCTGGACCGCGGTGCAGCCGAGCAATTCCGCCAGGCCGGCACAGCTCCGGCGCGCATGTGCGAGACCGTCCTTGCCGGTACCGGCATTGGCGTTGCCGGTGTTTACGACCAGCGCGCGAATCGAGGCGGCGGGGTCCAGCATCGACAAATGCTGGCGCGTGACCACCACCGGCGCCGCGCAGAAGCGGTTCTGCGTGAACACACCGGCAACCCTGGCACCGTCGTCAAGCCGGATCACCAGCAGGTCCTTGCGGTTCGGCTTGCGGATATTCGCGGTCGCGACGCCCAGCGTAACACCCGCCACCGGCAGCAGCGATGCGGGATCAGGAGCGGAAAGATTGACTGGCATAAAAGAAAGATGGAAAAAGTAACCAGCTGCCGGGTTGCCCCCGGCTAAGTCAATTTCCCGTGGCAATGTTTGTACTTCTTGCCCGAGCCGCAGGGACACGGATCGTTGCGCCCGACTTTCTGCCCTTGCCGCACGAAGGTCTGCGCCGCCGCGGGCGGCGCGGCAGTGTCGGCGTCCGCCTGGGCGAGCGCCTCGTCGTAGTCGGCGTGATGGTACTGCACGTTGGTCGGCGCTTCGGGCTCGTCGACCTTCTGCAGTTCGGCCTCGCTGCGGATCTGCACCGTCAGCAGGATCTTGGTGACCTCGGTGTTGATCATGTCGAGCATCAGCGAGAACAGTTCGAACGCCTCTTTCTTGTATTCCTGGGTCGGCGTCTTCTGGGCGTAGCTACGCAAATGTATTCCCTGGCGCAGATGATCGAGCGCCGCGAGGTGCTCGCGCCAATGCGAATCCACGCTTTGCAGCACGATCGCGCGCTCGAACTGGCGCATCGCCTGCGGATCGACGCCGGCGGTCTTGTCCTGGTACTTGCGGCCGGCGTGATCGATGATGCGCGCGCGCAGCTTGTCTTCGTCGAGATCGTTCTCGTCCGCGAGCCATTGCTTGATCGGCAATTCGATCTGCAGCTCGGCATTGAGCGTTTTGCCGAGCCCGTCGATGTCCCACTGCTCCTCCAGGCTCTCCGCCGGGATATGCTGCGTGATGAAACCGTTGATCACTTCGGCGCGTATCGCGGTAATGCGCTCGGAAATATCGGTCGACTCGAGCAGCTGGTTGCGCGATTCGTAGATCGCCTTGCGCTGGTCGCTGGCGACATCGTCGTATTCGAGCAGGTGCTTGCGCATGTCAAAGTTGCGCGCTTCGACCTTGCGTTGCGCGTTTTCGATCGCGCGCGTCACCCACGGATGCTCGATCGCCTCGCCGTCGGGCATCTTGAGCCGCTGCATGATCGCGGCAACGCGGTCGGAGGCGAAGATCCGCAACAGCGGATCTTCGAGCGACAGATAGAAGCGGCTCGAACCCGGATCGCCCTGGCGCCCCGAGCGGCCGCGCAACTGGTTGTCGACGCGCCGCGACTCGTGGCGCTCGGTCGCGACGATATGCAGCCCGCCGGCCGCAACCACCTGGTTGTGCAACGTCTGCCAGTGATGGCGGACTTCTTCGACGCGCCGCTTTTGGGTGGCCTCGTCGAGCGCTTCGTCGGCGCGGATCTGGTTGATTTCCGGATCCGGATTGCCGCCGAGCACGATGTCGGTGCCGCGGCCCGCCATGTTGGTGGCGATCGTGATCATCTTGGGCCGCCCGGCCTGCGCCACGATCTCGGCCTCGCGCGCATGCTGCTTGGCGTTCAGCACGTTGTGGGGCAGCTTTTCCTTATCGAGCATCTTCGACAGCAGCTCCGAATTCTCGATCGAGGTGGTGCCGACCAGCACCGGCTGGCCGCGTTCGTAGCAATCCTTGATGTCCTTGATCACCGCCTCGAACTTCTCGCGCATGGTCTGGTAGACCTGGTCCATGCGGTCGTCGCGGATCATCGGCTGATGGGTCGGGATCACCACCGTTTCCAGGCGGTAGATGTGCTGGAACTCGTAGGCCTCGGTGTCGGCGGTGCCGGTCATGCCCGCGAGCTTCGCGTACATGCGAAAATAATTCTGGAACGTGATCGAGGCGAGCGTCTGGTTCTCGCGTTGGATCGACACGCCCTCCTTCGCCTCAACCGCCTGGTGCAGACCGTCTGACCAGCGCCGCCCGGGCATCAGGCGGCCGGTGAATTCGTCGACGATGATGATTTCGTCGTCCTGCACCACGTATTGCTGGTCGCGATGAAACAGCGTATGCGCGCGCAGAGCGGCGTAGAGGTGGTGCACCAGGTTGATGTTGGAAGGGTCATAGAGGCTGCCTCCGAACGGCAGCATTCCGCTCTCCGCGAGCAGCGCCTCGGCGCGCTCGTGGCCGGCCTCCGACAGCAGCACCTGGTGCGCTTTTTCGTCGACGCTGTAATCGCCCGGGCTTTCGTCCTTTTCGTCCTTCTGGCGCGTCAGGCGCGGCGCGATCTCGTTCATGCGGTAGTAGAGCTCGGTGGTGTCCTCCGCCTGGCCCGAGATGATCAGCGGTGTTCTCGCCTCGTCGATCAGGATCGAGTCAACCTCGTCGACAATCGCGTAGTTGAGTCCGCGCTGGTGGCGTTCGGCCGGGGTCGCCGCCATGTTGTCGCGCAGGTAGTCGAAGCCGAACTCGTTGTTGGTGCCGTACGTGATGTCGGCGCCGTAGGCGCCATGCTTGTCGGCATGGTCCATCTGCGACAGGATCACGCCGACCGTCAGTCCCAGAAAACTGTGGATGCGCCCCATCCACTCCGCGTCGCGCTTGGCCAGGTAGTCGTTGACGGTCACGATGTGCACGCCCTTGCCGGAGAGCGCGTTGAGGTAGGACGGCAGTGTTGCCACCAGCGTCTTGCCCTCGCCGGTGCGCATCTCGGCGATCTTGCCCTGGTGCAGCGCGATGCCGCCGACCAGCTGCATGTCGAAATGGCGCATGTTGAGCACGCGTTTACCCGTTTCGCGCACTACCGCGAACGCGTCGGGCAGCAACTGGTCGAGCGTTTCGCCATTGGCATAGCGCTGTTTGAATTCGGCGGTCTTGGCCTTGAGCGCCTCGTCGGTGAGTTTGGCGATGGCCGGCTCGAGCGCGTTGATCGCGCGCACCGCATGGTTGTACTGGCGCAGCAGCCGCTCGTTGCGGCTGCCGAAGACCTTTTTGAGCAGATCCGTAATCATGGATCGTTTAAGGGTGATTCACCTAAATAAAAGGGGGTGGGGAAACACCCCACCCCCTTCTGACGTCATTCCAAAACCCGCTAGCTGGGCAATCGGAAAAAGCGCACCGGATTGAGCGGGGTTCCATTCTTGCGAACCTCGAAGTGCAGGTGCGGCCCGGTCGATTGTCCGGTGTTGCCGACTGCGCCGATCCTGCCCCTGCTCAACACCACGTCGCCGATTTTCGCGTCGCGTCGCAATAAATGCGCGTATCGCGTGATCAATCCGTTGCCGTGATCAATTTCGATCATATTACCATATTGAGGATGGAATTCCGAGGAGATCACCACACCGCCAGCCGCCGCGCGCGCCAGCGTACCGGCCTTGGCCATGAAGTCCATGCCCTCGTGAAATGCGCGCGTGCCGCTGAACGGGTCGATGCGCCAGCCGAAGTTCGAAGAGTACAATCCGCCTTCCACCGGCAATGCCGTCGGCAGCAGTTTCTTCTTCGCGCTGTCGACGGTCATCAGCGAATCGAGAACGCCAAGCTTCTCGGTACGGTCGTCCATCTGCCGGGTAAGCAGATCGACCTGGCGGCCCAGGTCGTCAAGCGACAGATCGTACGTCGGCAGCGTGGAAACCGCGCCGCCGCGCCCGGGCGCCTGGTCGAACATGAATTCCTGGGGTTTGAAGCCGGCGGTCTTGGCGAGACGCTCGCCGAGGGTATCGAGCCGCAGCATCTGGGCCTGCATCTCGCCGAGCTTGGATGCCATCGCATTCAGGCTGTCGCGCAGGTAATTCTGGGTTTTCTCGTGCTGCTCCTGTTGAGCGCTCTGAACCAGGCTGGCCAGTAGCGGGCTGTTGAGGTTGGCGGCATAGCGCAGCAGGGAATATTGCACGCCGAACGCCAAAAACAGCGCCACCAGCAGTGTCGCGGCAGCACCCAGCAACAGGTGCGGGAGGGTCAGCGTCAGCGGCCGCGCCCTGGTCAGTTTTCCAGAAACTAGAATAATATTCATCCGTACCTCACAATCTCAGCCATGCCCGCGCACAAAGTTGATTTTTATCTCAATGCGTCGAATAGCTTGCGTCATTTGGCCGGCGAAGCCCGGCGCGTCGCGGAACTGCAGCAGGTATTCCTGAAAATAGCGCCGCAACCGTTGACCCAAGCGTGCCGTGTCAAGCAATTACGCGCGGCAACCCTTTTCCTGTTGGCTGATAATGCAGCGATCGCTGCAAAAGCGAAGCAGCTCTTCCCCAGACTGTTAGCTTTTTACCAGAAACTGGGTTGGCAGGTTACTTCAATTAGGGTCGAGGTGCAAGTGTCGGAGACCGCGCCACAGCCCGTTGCCGGCCCCGCGCGTACGCGCTTAAGCACTGATACCATTGATAATTTGGAACGCCTCGCGGCGAGCCTTGAAGACTCGCCGTTGAAGCAGGCGCTGACCAATATGGTGGCGCACCAGCGCGACAAGGATTAGGCCCGCAACCGACCCCCGGTCAGATCACCATTACCAGGCGTTCGAACAGGATAAACGCCAAGACGATTATGGTCATCACCATGCCGTATTTCAGCACCTGCCAGGAGAACGTCAGGTAACGCCGGTTCCTCGTCAGCAGGTAGGTCACCAGCGAGGCCCCGATGGTGATCAGGATCAGAAAGCCGACGACGCGCAGGACAAACACATCAAGCGAGCACAGGCTGGGTGGAGGCGACGCAGGCGGGTGCGTCTTCGGCGCGGTCAAAGGTCACGTACTCCCACGCCTGCGGCTGCTCCAGCAGGCGGCGCAGCAGCGCGTTGTTGAGCGCGTGCCCGGATTTGTGCGCGGCGAACATGCCGATCACCGGATGGCCGAGCAGATACAGGTCGCCGATCGCGTCCAGCACTTTGTGCTTGACGAATTCGTCGTCGTAGCGCAACCCGTCGCTGTTGAGCACGCGGTACTCGTCGAGCACGATGGCATTGTCGAGCGAACCGCCGAGCGCCAGACCCTGGCCGCGCATCCATTCGACTTCGTGCATGAAGCCGAAAGTGCGGGCACGGCTGACTTCTTTTATGTACGAGGTCGTGGCGAAATCGACGCACACGGACCTGGCCGAGTTTTCGAATACCGGATGGTCGAAATCGATGCTGAATTCGATTTTGAATCCAGGGTGCGGCGCGAAACGCGCCGATTTGTCACCCGCGCTGACTTCGACCGGCTGGAGGATGCGGATGAATTGTTTCGCGGCCGGCTGCTCCTCGATGCCCGCCGATTGCAGCAAAAACACGAACGGCCCGGCACTGCCGTCCATGATCGGCACTTCGCCCGACGACAGATCGACGTAAAGATTGTCGATTCCCAGACCGGCCAGCGCCGACATCAGGTGCTCGACTGTCGAGACGCGCACGCCGTCGCGTTCGAGGCACGACGCAAGCCGGGTGTCACCGACATGATACGGGTCGGCCTTGATTTCGACCGGCTGCGCGAGATCGATGCGGCGGAATACGATGCCGGTATTCGGCGCGGCCGGGCGCAGCGTCATATAGACCTTCTCGCCGGTGTGCAGGCCAACACCCGTGGCACGGATGATGTGTTTCAGCGTGCGCTGCTTGATCACGAATTAACTCTTTGATTTTCCAAGTTACCGGTGCATATTTTATCACGGCCGGCACGCGGCCGGCAAAACCGGCGCTTCCCAGCCCGCATCTCCGGCGCCCGCTTACGACATTATCCCTGCCGCCTCTTGACAGCAGGCAGGCAGTTCCTCGCCGACGCCGATTGCTTAATCGGCCTGTTTGCGCAGAAATGCCGGGATATCCAGCATCTCGACGCCTGACTTCTGCATCGCCTCGATGGTCTGACTGCGGTTGCGCCGCATCACCGCCGGTTGATCGAGTTCCTCGTAATTGACCGGCCCGGATGCCCCGTCGGTGCCGGTCGCCTGCATCACTACCGTCAGCGGTTTCGGCTGCGCGCGCGTCGTTGACTTGCCCAGTCCGGTGGCGACGATCGTGACGCGCAGGTTGTCTTCGAGGTCGTCGTCATAGACCGTGCCGGCGATCACCGTCGCCGATTCGGCGGCAAACGCCTTGATCACTTCCATTACGTCGTACATCTCCTGCAGCTGGAACAGCGACTTGCTCGCCGAAATATTGACCAGCACGCCGCGCGCGTTGGCGATGTCGATGTCCTCGAGCAGCGGACACGCAACCGCCTGCTCTGCCGCCATCCGCGCGCGGTCGGTTCCTGCGGCCTTGGCCGAGCCCATCATCGCCATGCCGGTTTCCGACATCACCGTCTTCACGTCGGCGAAGTCGACGTTGATCATGCCGGGACAGCTGATGATTTCGGCGATGCCCGCGACCGCGCCGTGCAACACTTCGTTGGCGGCGCGGAACGCCTCGTCCAGCGTGACCTGATTGCCGAGCACCTGCATCAGTTTGTCGTTCGGGATCACGATCAGCGAATTGACCTGTTGCGCCAGCGCTTCGAGCCCTTCCTGCGCGATCCGCTGGCGCTTGCCCTCGAACGCGAATGGCTTGGTCACCACCGCCACGGTGAGGATGCCGAGCTCGCGTGCGATCTCGGCCACCACCGGCGCCGCGCCGGTGCCGGTGCCGCCGCCCATGCCCGCGGTCAGGAACAACATGTCGGTGCCCGCGAGCAACTCGATGATGCGCTCGCGGTCCTCCATCGCCGCCTGGCGGCCGACCTCGGGATTGGCGCCGGCGCCGAGTCCCTTGGTGACGTTGGCGCCCAGCTGCAGCTGGGTACGAGCCTGACAGCGTTTGAGCGCCTGCATGTCGGTGTTGGCGCAGATGAATTCGACGCCGTTCACCCCATTGGCAATCATGTGATCGACCGCATTGCCGCCGCAACCGCCCACTCCGATTACCCTGATCACTGCTTCCTGTGACGGTACTTCGATGATTTCAAACATAGTTACCTCCTGTGGCTGAAATGGAAACAAAGCTCGCGAAATTCGCAGATCTCCGTGATGCCGGGTCTCTGATTCGGTACTCGCCCATGCGTGCGCCCCTCAAAAGTTGCCTTTGAACCAGCTCTTCATGCGTTCGATCAGGCCCTGCAGCGAGCCGATCTGCGCCTGTGTCAATTCGTACTGGAGCTGTTGCTGCAACCCGAGCAGCAGCAAGCCGACCGCAGTCGCGTAACGCGGATTGCGCACGACTTCCGACAGCCCGCCGTGATATTGCGGCTGGCCGATGCGCACCGGCATATGGAAAATTTCCTCGCCGAGCTCGACCATGCCCTGCATCGAGCTCGAGCCGCCGGTGATGACGATGCCCGACGACAGCAGATCCTCGTAGCCGGAGCGGCGCAGCTCCGACTGCACCAGCGAATACAGCTCCTCGGTGCGCGGTTCGATCACTTCCGCCAGCGTCTGGCGCGATAACTGGCGCGGCCCACGCTCGCCGATGCCCGGCACCTCGACCATGTGCTGCGGATCGGCGAGCTGCCGCAACGCGCAGCCGTAGCGCTGCTTGATGTCTTCGGCGTCCTTGGTCGGCGTTCGCAGCGCCATGGCGATGTCGTTGGTAATCTGGTCGCCCGCGATCGGGATCACGCCGGTGTGGCGGATCGCGCCCTGGGTGAACACAGCGATATCGGTGGTGCCGCCGCCGATGTCGACCAGGCACACACCGAGGTCCTTTTCGTCTTCGGACACCACCGCGGTCGCCGAGGCCAGCGGCTGCAGAATCAGATCGCGCACTTCGAGCCCGCAGCGCCGCACGCACTTGATGATGTTCTGCGCCGCCGACACCGCGCCGGTTACGATGTGCACGTTGACTTCGAGCCGCACGCCGCTCATGCCGAGCGGCTCGCGCACGTCGCCCTGGCCGTCGACGACGAATTCCTGATTGAGGATGTGCAGCACCTGCTGGTCCGTCGGGATCGGGATCGCCTTCGCGGTTTCGATCACGCGCGCCACGTCCTGCTGGGTCACCTCGCGGTCCTTGATGGCGACCATGCCGCGCGAATTGATGCTCTTGATGTGGCTGCCGGCAATCCCGGTATAGACTTCGCGAATCTTGCAGTCGGCCATCAACTCGGCCTCCTCGAGCGCGCGCTGGATCGCGTTGACGGTGGCTTCGATATTGACGACCACGCCCTTCTTGAGGCCTTTCGACGGATGGCCGCCCATGCCGATGATTTCGAAGCCGCCGCCCGGTTTCACTTCGGCGACGATCGCCGCGATCTTCGAGGTGCCAATATCGAGACCGACGATCAGGTTCTTGTTCTCTTTGGCCTTGCTCATCCGTTCCCCTTGGCATGCGTCGGCTCGCGCGCGGCCTTGCCGCCGCGGCGTGGGTGCCGCGGCTCGGTTGTCAGCTCGGGTATGCGCACCGCAAAACCGTTCGGATAACGCAGGTCGACGTAATCGAGCTTGCGCTGCAGCCGGCCGAGGGTGCGCGCGTGGAGCGCGATGTAGCGGTCGAGCCGGGCTTCGATACGCTCGCGTCCCAGCCTCAGCGTCAGCCCGCTCGCGAGCCGGACCTGCCACGCGCGGCGCGGCGACACCTGCACTTCCACCGGCACTTGCCCGATGGTGGCCAGGCGGCGCAGGAAATAGCCGTACTGGATGGCGATCTCCTTGGCGCTCTCCGGCGGCCCGATGAAGAGGGGCGCAGGCGCGCCGTCAAACGCGGCGGTGAACACTTCGCCGTGAGTGTTGACGAGCGCGGCGTTGCCCCAGCGGGCAAGCGGCACGTGCTCTTCCAGCGTCACTTCCAGCCGGTCCGGCCACTGGCGGCGCATGTCGACTTTGCGCACCCACGGCAGCGTCGCGAACGCGGCGCGCGCCTCTGTCAGATCGAGCGTGAAGAAATTGCCCTTGAGTTCGCGCGTGGCGAGCGTCTCGATTTGCTCACGCGTGACGTGCGTGAGTTCTCCATCGATGCGCACCTCGCGCAGCGGAAATACCGGCAGCCGCACGACGTAGTGCACGCTGCCGTACGCGGCGAGCAGCAATGCCGCAGCGAAAAGCACGCGCGCGATTGCGTTCAGCGTGTCCGGCTTATCCCACATGAGCCAACTCCAGTATTCGCACCACCAGATCGTCGAACTCGATGCCGGCGGCGCGCGCCGCCATCGGCACCAGCGAGTGCGCGGTCATGCCGGGCGAGGTATTCATTTCGAGCAGAAACGGTTTGCCGTCGTCGCGCAGCATCAGGTCGGCGCGCCCCCAGCCGCTGCAGCCGAGCGCCTCGATTGCGCGCATTACCAGCGCCTGCAACTCCCGCTCCTGCGCGGCGGGCAAGCCGCACGGACAGTGGTAACGGGTGGCGTCGCTGAAGTACTTGTGCTGGTAGTCGTAATTGCCCTGCGGCGCCTCGATGCGCACGAGCGGCAGCGCCTGCTCGCCGATAAATCCGCCGGTGAGTTCGCGTCCGGCTATGAATTCCTCGGCGATCACCGCAGTGTCGTACTGCGCCGCGAGTTCGTAGGCGGGCGCCAGTTTTTCGGCACTGGCCGCCTTGGTAAGCCCGAGGCTCGAGCCTTCGTGCACCGGCTTTACGATGAGCGGCAGCCCGAGCCTGCCCGCCACCGCAACCCAGTCGCTGTGCGCGGTCAGCACCTCATGCCGTGGTGTTGGCACGCCGCAGGCGAGCCACACCAGCTTGGCGCGCAGCTTGTCGAGGCACAACGCGGAAGCCATCACGCCGCTGCCGGTATACGGGATTTCCATCAACTCGAGCGCGCCCTGCACCGTGCCGTCCTCGCCATAGCGGCCGTGCAGCGCGACGAATGCGCGTTGGTAGTCGTCGCGCTTGAGTTCGAAAACCGGGCGCTCGGCCGGGTCGAACGCGTGCGCGTCGACGCCCTGGCGGCGCAGCCCCGCAAGCACGTTCGCGCCCGACATCAGCGAAATCTCGCGCTCGGCGGACTTCCCGCCCATCAGCACCGCGACCTTTCCAAATTCACCTTTCACCGATCTATCCTGGTTCACCTATGATGCGAACCTCGCGCTCGAGGTCGATGCCGAATTTCTGCCTGACTGCGCCGCGCGCGGTCTCGATCAACGCCTCGATGTCGGCGGCGCGCGCGCGGCCGGTGTTGACGATGAAGTTCGCATGCTTCGCGGAAATCGTCGCGCCACCGAGCGCGTGACCTTTGAGCCCGCACGCTTCGATCAGGCGCGCGGCATAATCGCCCTGCGGGTTGCGGAACACGCTTCCGGCGTTGGGCTGATTGAGCGGCTGTGCCGCGATGCGCCGCTCGAGCAGCAGTTTGATCGTCGCGCGCGCCTGCGCGCTGTCGCCGCGCGGCAGTTCGAACTGCGCGGCGACAAACCATTCTTCCGCAATCCTGCCGCCTGCCGCCTTTAGGACGACCGTGCGGTAGCCGATGTCGTATTCGGCACGCGTGCGCTGGTGCAGCTGGCCGGTGCGGTCGACAGTGGTAACGCTCGCGACGATGCGCCAGGTCTCGCCGCCGTAGCAGCCGGCGTTCATCGCCAGCGCGCCGCCGACGGTGCCTGGAATGCCGGCCATGAACTCGGCGCCCCCCAACTCATGCATGGCGGCAAAACGCGCCAGCCTGGGGCTGGGCACGCCGGCCTCGGCATAAATTGTGAGGCGCGAGGCGCGAGGCGCGAGATGATCTACCATGCCTATCCGGTCCAGTACTCCATGCGTGAAGATCACCGTGCCGCGCACGCCGCCATCGCGCACCAGCAGGTTGCTGCCGAGTCCGACCAGATACACCGGCTCAACCTGTGGCAACGCCGCGAGAAACGCGCGCAGATCGTCGAGATCGGCTGGAATGTACGCGCGGTCGGCACAGCCGCCCGCGCGCCAGCTGGTATGGCGAGCCATCGGCTCCTGGAGACGCAACTCGCCGCGCAGTTCGCGCATCCCGGCTGTGGTGTACTCGCTCATGTCCATGTCCTCAAGCCCCGCCCTTGACCAGCACGGACGGCACCGTTCCGATCGAGCCGGCGCCCATGATCACGACCACGTCGCCGTCCTGGACCGCGTGGCGGATCGCCGCCGGAAAATCCGCGACCTGCTCCACGAAAACCGGCTCGACCTGGCCCTGCACCCGCACCGCGCGCGCCAAAGCGCGGCCGTCGGCCGCGACGATCGGCGCTTCGCCCGCGGCGTAGACTTCGGCCAGCAGCAGCACATCGACCGTGGAGAGCACTTTCACGAAATCCTCGAAGCAGTCGCGGGTGCGCGTGTAGCGGTGCGGCTGGAATGCGAGCACCACGCGCCGCCCCGGGAACGCGCCGTGCACTGCCGCGAGCGTCGCGGCCATTTCGGCGGGATGGTGGCCATAGTCGTCGATCAGCGTGTAGCGCACCCCGCCCGGCAACGTGATGTCGCCGTAGCGCTGGAAGCGCCGCCCGACGCCCTTGAACTCGGCGAGCGCCTTGACGATCGCGGCGTCCTTCGCGCCGACTTCCATGCCGACCGCGATGGCGGCGAGCGAGTTCAGCACGTTGTGCGTGCCGGCAAGATTGAGCACGACCTCGAGGTCCGGCCACCGCGCGCCGCGCGTATCGCTGCGCACCACGCGAAAGCGCATCCGCCCGGCGTCGGCCTGCACGTCCACCGCGCGGACTTGCGCGCTCGCCGACAAGCCGTAGGTCGTGATCGGCTTGGTCACCGCCGGCATGATTTCACGCACGTTGGGGTCGTCCACGCACAGCACCGCGGTGCCGTAGAACGGCAGGTGTTGCACGAAATCGAGGAACGCCTGGCGCAGCCGCCCAAAATAGTGGCCGTAGGTTTCCATGTGGTCGGCGTCGATATTGGTGACCACCGCCAGCACAGGAGCCAGGTAGAGGAACGATGCGTCCGACTCGTCGGCCTCGACCACGATGAATTCACCGCTGCCGAGCTTGGCGTGCGAGCCTGCCGCTTCGAGCCGGCCGCCGATCACGAACGTCGGATCCATGCCGGCTTCGGCGAGCACGCTCGCGACCAGGCTGGTGGTCGTGGTCTTGCCGTGCGTGCCTGCGACCGCGATGCCCTGCTTCAGGCGCATCAGCTCGGCAAGCATCATGGCGCGCGGCACCACCGGTATCTTGTGGGCCCGCGCGGCGATCACTTCCGGGTTGTCGTCCTTCACTGCGCTCGACACCACCACGGCGTCGACCGCCGCAATGTTGTCCGCCACGTGGCCTTGCACTACTTTTGCGCCCAGGCCGCGCAAACGCATGGTCACCGCGTTGTCGTTGAGATCGGAGCCGCTTACCGCGAAACCGAGGTTGAGCAGAACTTCGGCGATGCCGCTCATGCCCGAACCCGCAATCCCAACAAAATGCACGCGCTTGACTTTGTATTTCATGCGGCCAGCTCCATGCATACTTCCGCTACCGCGCGCGTGGCTTCAGGTTTGCTGAGTTCGCGCGCTTTCTGCGCCATTCCCAGCAGCGCCCCGCGCGTGAGGCCACCCAGCAGATCCGCAAGTTTCTGCGGCGTAAGCTCGTGCTGCGGCACCAGCACCGCGGCGCCGCGCTCGCTCAGGAAACGCGCGTTATGCGTCTGGTGGTCGTCGACCGCATGCGGGAACGGCACGAGCACGCTCGCGATGCCTGCGGCAGCGAGCTCGGCGATGGTCGATGCGCCAGCACGGCAGATGATCAGGTCCGATGCCGCGTATTGCGCTGCCATGTCGGTGATAAACGGCGTGACCTTCGCTGTCACGCCCGCACGCTGATAGCTGGCCTCGGCCGCGGCGAGTTGACGCGCCCCCGCCTGATGGGTGACCAGCGGGCGTACAACCGCGGGCAGCAACGCCAACGCCTGCGGCACGGTTTCATTCAGCACCTGCGCGCCGAGACTGCCGCCGATTACGGTGAGCCGCAGCGGACCGGAGCGCGCGTGATAGCGCTGCTCGGGCGCGGTGATCGCCGCGACGTCGCTGCGCACCGGATTACCGGTCCAGATCACCGCGGTCGCCGCGCCGAAGGCATCGGGAAAACCGGTGAGCACGCGGTCGGCGAGCTTGGCGAGCACGCGGTTGGCGAGCCCTGCGATTGAATTCTGCTCGTGTATCGCCAGCGGCCGGTTGAGAAGCGACGCCATCATGCCGCCCGGAAACGATGCGTAGCCGCCCATACCGAGCACGACATCGGGACGGTGTGCAAAGATCGCCCGCGCGCTCTGCCAGAATGCGATCAGCAGTTGCAGCGGCAACACCAGCATTCGCGCGTAGCTCTTGCCGCGCACGCCCGACATGCTGATCCACGCCATCGCGTATCCTTGCGGCGCAACCAGCGTGGCTTCCATGCCAGCCCTCGATCCGAGCCAGACGATATTCCATCCCCGCGCACGCAGGTTCTCGGCCACCGCCAACGCCGGGAAGATATGGCCTCCAGTGCCGCCCGCCATAATCATGATGGTGCGGCTCATACTGCCAATCCCCGCATCAGTTGCCTATTCTCCCAATCAACGCGCAGCAGTATCGCAAGCGCGCAGCAGTTGGCGGCGATGCCGCTGCCGCCGAACGACAGGAGCGGCAGCGTCAGGCCCTTGGTCGGCAGCACGCCCATGTTGACACCCATGTTGATGATCGCCTGCACGCCGATCCACAGGCCGATGCCGTGTGCGACCAGCGCCGGGAAGTGGCGCTCGAGCGCTGCCGCCTGGCGGCCGATCGCGAATGCCCGCACGACGATGCACGCGAACAGCACGATCACTACCGCCACGCCGGCGAAGCCAAGCTCCTCGGCGGTCACCGCGAGCAGAAAATCGGTGTGAGCTTCGGGCAGATAGAACAGTTTCTCGACGCTGCCGCCCAGACCGACGCCAAACCATTCGCCACGGCCGAACGCGATCAGCGCGTGCGACAGTTGATAGCCTTTGCCGAACGGATCGGCCCACGGGTCCATGAACCCGGTTACGCGCTGCATCCGGTACGGCGAAATCCAGACCAGCATCAAGAGGCCCGCAACCAGCATCGCGAGGAGTATGGCAAACAGCCGCCAAGTGAGACCGCCGAGAAACATCACGCCCATCGCGATCACGCTGATCACGGCGAGCGCGCCGAAGTCGGGTTCGCGCAGCAGCAGCCAGCCGATCACCAGCATCACGCCAAACAACGGCAGAAAGCCTTTGCTCGGGCTGTGCATGTAGGCCGCCTTGCGCACGGTATAGTCGGCGGCATACAGCACCACGAACAGTTTCATCAGCTCGGAAGGCTGCAGATTGAACAGATACAGCGACAGCCAGCGCTGGCTGCCGTTGACCTCGCGTCCGACGCCGGGCACCAGCACCAGCGCCAGCAATCCGGCGCCGAACAAGAACAGAGAGGGTGCTGCCTGCTGCCAGAAGCGCAGTGGAAACTGGAATGCGATTATCGCGAGCAGCAAGCTCAAAGCGAGGAACATCGCCTGCCGCAGCAGATAGTAGGTCGGCTGGTGGCCGGTCACGCGGCTGCCTTCGGCAATCGCGATCGACGATGAATACACCATTACCAGCCCGAGCGCGAGCAACAGCACGCCGCTCCACAGCAGTGCGTGGTCGTACTCCGCCAGTGGCGGCCGGCTTTTTGCGTCCGTATAGAACATCGCGTTATCGGCCTTCGTCCTTTCGGTAATGCACGCGATTACCCCTCACGCTTCACTCCTTGCTCTTTGCCAATGCCTGCACCGCCGCCGCAAATACCTCGCCGCGGTGCACGTAATTCCTGAACATGTCGTAGCTCGCGCACGCCGGCGACAGCAGCACCGCATCGCCGTCGCGGCCAAGCGCCAGCGCCGTTTGCACGGCCTGTTCCAAATCCCCGGCACGCTCGAGCGGCACGCCGCAGCCCTCGAGCGCTAGCGCGATCTGCTCGCGATCGCGGCCGATGAGGATTACGGCACGTGCATGGCGCACCACTGGCGCGCGCAGGGGTGCAAAGTCCTGGCCCTTGCCGTCGCCCCCGGCGATCAGCACGACCGGCCGCGCAAATCCGTTCAGCGCTGCGATGGTCGAGCCGACATTGGTGCCTTTCGAATCGTCATAAAACGTGATGCCGCTGATCGCGGCGACCGGCTCCACGCGGTGCGGCAACCCCCGGAAAGCGCGCAGCGCCGCGACGATCGGCGCATCGGCGATGCCGATCGCGTGGCACAACGCGCCCGCGGCAAGCGCATTCGCCGCGTTGTGCATGCCGGCGACCGGCAATTCGTCGGCCGGCATCAACACCCGCTCGCCGTGCGCCAGCCAGGTCTGGCGTTTTTTCTGCGCCAGGCCCCACTCATCGCCTGCCCGCGGCGCCTCGAGCCCAAAGCGGTGGACGGTGCGGCCGGGCAGCAGCATGGCGGAACTGCGCGCGTCGTCGCGATTGAGCACCTGTGCGCCATTGCCATTAAAGACGCGCGCTTTCGTTGCCGCGTAGCCGTCGATGCTGTCGTAGCGGTCGAGATGGTCCGGGGAGCAATTGAGCATCGTTGCCGCATCGGCATTGAGGCTCGCGGTGCTTTCGAGCTGAAAGCTGGAGAGCTCGAGCACGACCGCCCCGGGCACAGTGCCACCGTTCTCGATTGCACTCAGCACGTCCAGCGCTGGTGTGCCGATATTGCCGGCGACCCGGGTGTCGAGTCCTGCCGCCGCGCAAATATCGCCGGCCATGCGCGTCACCGTGGACTTGCCGTTGGTGCCGGTAATGCCGAGTATTCTCGGCGCGAGCCGCGCGGGACGGGACGTGAGCAATTGCGCGAGCCCGCGTGCAAACAGTTCGATATCACCGACGACCGGTACCTCGCGCCTGATCGCCGCCGCGACTGCCGGCATGCGGCGATCGACACCGGGACTGATCGCGATCAGGTCGGCTAGCCCCAGGCTGGCGGCGCTGAAATCGCCGCACTCCAGGGTGACCCCGGGGAGTTCGCGCCTGAGCTCGTCCGTGTGCGGCGGATTGGCGCGCGTGTCGGCGACCGACACGATCGCACCGTGCCAACTGAGCCAGCGCACCATCGACAATCCGGTGTCACCGAGTCCGAGCACGAGCACCCGCCTGCCGGAAAGGTCGAGCGTCATCAATAAACCCCCGCCGCAAAGGCGCGACGACACGAAGAAAAACCAAAGCAGTAATGCGATATCGCTGCCTTGCGATGCCTTTGCGCCTTTGCGTCTTTGCGGTTCGCTTTGCATTTCATCGCAGTTTCAACGTCGACAAGCCAACCAGCACCAGCATCATGGTGATGATCCAGAACCTGACTACGACCTGGTTCTCTTTCCAACCCTTCAATTCGTAGTGGTGATGCAGCGGCGCCATGCGGAAGATGCGCTTGCCGGTCAGCTTGTACGATCCCACCTGCAGCATCACCGACAGCGTCTCGACCACGAAGACCCCTCCCATGATGAACAACACGATTTCCTGCCGCACGATCACCGCAATGGTGCCGAGCGCGGCGCCGATCGCGAGCGCGCCGACGTCCCCCATGAATACTTCCGCCGGATAGGCGTTGAACCACAAGAACGCGAGCCCGGCGCCGGCGAGCGCACCGCAGAACACCGCGAGTTCGCCGGCGCCGGGTATGTACGGAAAGCCGAGATACTTGGCGAACACCGCGTGCCCGGCGACGTAAGCGAAGACACCGAGCGCACCGCTGATCATGACGGTCGGCATGATCGCGAGACCATCGAGGCCGTCGGTCAGGTTCACCGCGTTGCTGGTGCCGACGATCACGAAGTAGGTCATGACGATGAATCCGAGCGCGCCGAGCGGATAGGCGATGTTCTTGAAGAACGGCACGATGAATTCGGTTTGCGCCGGCAGGTTGGTGTTGAAAGCGATGACAAACGCGGCGACGACGCCGATCAGAGACTGCCATGCGAACTTGGCTTTTACCGACAGCCCTTGCGGATTGCGGCGCACGACTTTGCGGTAGTCATCAATCCAGCCCACGGCACCGAAGCTGAGCGTGACCACCAGCACCACCCACACGGAGCGGTTCTTGAGATCGGCCCACAACAGCGTCGTCACCACTACCGCGATCAGGATCAACGCGCCGCCCATGGTTGGCGTGCCGGCTTTGGGCAGATGCGATTGCGGGCCGTCGTCGCGCACGGCCTGGCCGATCTTGTACGAGGTCAACCGGCGTATCATCATCGGCCCGACCGCGAAAGTGATAAGCAGCGCCGTCAGACACGCGAGCACCGCGCGCAGCGTGATATAGCTGAACACGTTGAACGCGCGAATGTCTTTCGCCAGCCATTGCGCGAGTTCTAGGAGCATTTGCACCCTCCGGGCGCGAGTAACGGGCGGCTATGCATGTCGCTCATTGCCCGCTCCTGACTCCTCACGCTGCACCTCGAAACTCCTGACGACTCTTTCCATCTGCATGAAGCGCGAGCCTTTGACCAGCACCGTCACGCCCGGCGCCAGCGCATTCTCGATTTCCGCAAGCAGCTCCTCGATGCGCGGGAAATGGCGCGCACCGGCGCCGAACGCCTGCGACGCCTGCGCGGAGAGTTCGCCCAGCGTCAACAATCGATCTATCCCCGCTTCACGCGCGCACGCGCCGACCTCGGCGTGTAACGCGGCCGCCTGCGGGCCGAGTTCGCCCATGTCTCCCAGGACCAGCACCTTGGTGCCGGGCAGCTGCGCCAGCACTGCGATCGCGGCGCGCGCCGAATCGGGATTCGCGTTGTAGCTGTCGTCGATCAGCGTCGCGCCGTGCAGGCAGATCTTGCGCTGCAGCCTGCCCTTGACGCCGGGGAAGCGCGCGAGGCCGGCGGCCACCGCTGCCATCGGCACCTTGAGCGCGCTCGCTGCGGCACTCGCGGCGAGCGCGTTCCTGACGTTGTGCAGTCCCGGCGCCGGCACCATCGTCTCCACCTCGCCCAGCGGCGTCTTGAGTATGATTTCGCTGTCGAGTGCGCGCAGGCGGTAGCTCGCGCTCACCGCGGCCCTGGCCTCGAGCCCGAACTCGAGTTGCTTCCTGCCAGTGGCGAGTTCGCGCCACAGCGGCGCGTAGCGCTCATCCGCGTTGATCACCGCGACGCCGTCGGCGTGCAGCCCTTCGAAGATCTCGCCTTTGGCGCGCGCGATCGCTGCGGTCGAACCGAGGAATTCGATATGCGCGAGTCCGGCGTTAGTGATCAGCGCCACATCGGGCTCGGCGAGCCGCGTGATGTAGCTGATTTCACCGGCGTGGTTCATACCCATTTCGATCACCGCGTAGCGATGCTCGCGCCGCAACTCGAGCAGCGTCAGCGGCACGCCGATGTGATTGTTGAGGTTGCCGCGCGTGGCCAACACCAGGGATCCGGGATTTGCGCTCCGCGACCGGGTCTGGGCCACTTCGCGCAGGATCGCTGCGAGCATTTCCTTGACGGTGGTCTTGCCATTGCTGCCGGTCAACGCGATGAGCGGTATGTCAAACTGGCGGCGCCAGTACTGTGCGAGCTTGCCCAACGCCAACAGCGTGTCCGCCACGACCAGCAGCGGCACCGCCGAATCCCGCATTCCGGATCCCGTCTCCCGCTCCGGCTCGACCATTGCCGCCGACGCACCGGCGGCGGCGGCCTGCGCGACAAACTGATGGCCGTCAAACCGCTCGCCCCTGAGGGCAACGAAGAGATCGCCGTGCCCGACCGCCCGGCTGTCGGTGCTGACCGCGGTGAATTCGACGTCACGGCCCGCGAACGGCACGCCCAGCGCCTGCGCCGCCTGCGACAGGCGCATCACGAAGCGCACCATCTTCCGAGCCCTGCGCGCGCGGCGTGGTTCATACTTCCTCGCGTACGTCCGGTGTATTCGGCGGCGGCAGCACCACGTTATTGAGCGGGGCATCGGGCTTGATCCCGAGCTGCCGCAGCGTGCCTGCCATGACGTTGCTGAACACGGGTGCTGCGACGGTGCCGCCGTAATAGCGGCCGGCGTGGGGCTCATCGATCATCACGGCGACGATCAGCCGCGGCTCGGAAGCCGGCGCAAAACCAATGAATGACGCTACGTACTTGTTGGGCGCGTAGCTCGCGCCTTCGAGCTTGTGCGCGGTGCCGGTCTTGCCGGCGACGCGATAACCCGCTACCTGCGCAAGCGGCGCGGTGCCCCCGGGCCGCACCGCCATTTCGAGCATCTCGCGCACTTTCAGCGCAGTCTCGGATGTGATAACGCGCGTGCCTACACCCGGCGTATCGCGCTTGACCAGCGTCACGGCTTTGATTTCACCGTCGCTTGCAAACACCAGGTAAGCGCGGGCGAGCTGCAGCAGGCTGAGCGAGATGCCGTGTCCATAGGCCATCGTCGCCTGCTCGATCGGCCGCCAGCTCGCGTGCGGGCGCAGCCGGCCCGCCACCTCGCCCGGAAAGCCCGAGTGCGGCGGCGCGCCGAAGCCAACCTTGTGGAACATGGTCCATAGCACTTCCGACGGCAACGCCAGCGCCATCTTGGCCGCGCCGACGTTGGATGATTTCTGGATCACCTGCGCCACCGTGAGCGCGCCCATGGGATGCGCATCATGGATCGTCGCTTTGCCGATGACGAGCTGCCCCGGCGCGGTTTGAATCACCGTATCCGGCGTGACCATCCCGGTTTCGATCGCCGTTGCCACGGTGAACGGCTTCAAGGTCGAGCCGGGCTCGAATAAATCGGTAACGACGCGGTTGCGGGTACGCTGCGGCTCGAGCTTGCCGCGGTTGTTCGGGTTATACGACGGCAGGTTCACCATCGCCAGCACTTCGCCGGTCCTGACATCGAGCACCACGATGCCGCCGGCCTTGGCCTGATGCGCGGCAACCGCGCTCTTCAGTTCGCGGTACGCGAGGTATTGAATCTTGGCGTCGATCGACAGTGCCAGATCGCGCCCCTGTTGCGGCGTGCGGATGCTCTCGACGTCCTCCACGATGTGGCCGAGACGGTCCTTGATCACGCGGCGGCTGCCCGGCTTGCCGGCGAGCTGCGCATCGAACGCCAGCTCGAGCGCCTCCTGGCCCTTATCGTCGACGTCGGTGTAGCCGATCAGATGCGCGGTGTATTCGCGGCCGGGATAATAGCGGCGGTATTCGCGCTGCAGGAACACGCCGGGGATGTTGAGCTCGACCACTTTCGCGGCCTGCTCGGGCGGCAGCAGGCGCTTCAGATAAACGAATTCGCGCCGGGTGTCGGCGAGCCGCCTTTCGATTTCGGCGACCTCGAGTTCGAGCAGTTGGGCGAGGCGCCTGAGTTGCACGGGCGAGGCGTCGATATTGGCGGGACTCGCCCATACCGCCTCGACCGGCGTCGAAATCGCCAGCAGTTCCTGATTGCGGTCGGTGATCACCCCGCGCGTGGCGGAGAGTTCGATCACACGGCTGTATCGCGATTCGCCTTTCTGCTGCAGGAAGCTGTTGTTGAGGCCCTGCAGATAGACCGCGCGCCCGAGCAGCACGCCGAATGCGCTCAACAACAGCAACAGCACCGCGCGCGAGCGCCAGACCGGCAGCGTGAACGGCATCGCCTGCGTGACGGCATTCATTGAGCTGACTCCGGCGGGACCACCTGCACGCGGGATGACGGCGGCACGTGCATCAGCAGTTGGCCGCTCGCTATTTTCTCGATGCGCGCGTGCATCGCCCAGGTGCTTTGCTCGAGCTGCAGCTGACCCCACTCGACTTCGATCTGCCTGGCGAGTTCCTGCGCTTTTTGCAGTTCCACATAAAGCTTGCGCGCCTTGTGCTGTGAGGTCACAACCAGCAGCGCGCAAACGACGAGGATGCCGAGCACGACCAGGTTCAATCGCGCCATCAGGCCCCTCGCATGCGTTCGGCAACGCGCATCACGGCGCTGCGCGCGCGCGGATTGGCGGCGACTTCATCGGCAGTGGAACGCTGGGCGCGGCCGATCAACTTGAGCAGCGGCAGCGGCAGCTCGGCGGCGCGCAGCGGCAGGCGTTTGGGCAGCTGCGGCGGCTGCGAGTGCCCGCGCAAAAAACGCTTCACGATGCGGTCTTCGAGTGAATGAAAACTGATCGCCACCAGCCGTCCCTGCGGCGCGAGCGCCTCAACACATTGCGGCAAGACCCGGGTCAACTCTTCAAGCTCCTCGTTGACATGAATCCGTAGAGCCTGAAAGGTGCGCGTCGCCGGATCCTGCCTTGCCGGCCCCTTGCGGACGACGCGGGCCACGATCCCGGCAAGCTCGCGTGTGGTAGCGACAGGGCCCCGCGATCGAGCCGCAACAATCGATCCTGCAATCTGCTTAGCAAACCGTTCTTCGCCATAGTTGCGGATGACCTCCCTTATTTCGCGTTCGTCCGCGTCCGCCAGCCACTGCGCCGCCGTCGCGCCGCGGCTGGTATCCATGCGCATGTCGAGCGGTGCGTCGAAGCGGAAGCTGAAGCCGCGTCGCGCATCGTCGAGCTGCGGCGACGACACCCCGAGATCGAGCAGAATGCCGTCGACCTGCGTGACGCCGCACGCGCGCAGCACCTCGCACAGGCGGCTGAATTTTTCGTGTACGAGCTCAAGTCGCCCGTCATCGATCTCTCCATGTGCTGCGATTGCCGCTGGATCGCGGTCCAGCGCAATCAGGCGTCCGCGCCTTCCCAGGCGCGTCAAAATCTCCCGGCTGTGGCCGCCGCGGCCAAACGTGCAGTCGACGTAAATGCCGTCGGTTCGCAACTTCAAACTGTCTACTGCCTCCTCCAACAGGACCGGGAAGTGTGAGCCCACGCTCACAACGAGAAGCCCTCCAGTTCGGGCGGTAAGTCCCCGTCACCGAAACCTGAGCTGCGCTCCCGGGCCTGCTCCCATTTCTCCTTGTCCCACAGCTCGAATTTGTTGCCCTGACCGACCAGCACCACGCTTTTTTCGAGCGCGGCGAATTCGCGCAGCGCGGGCGATACCAGCACGCGACCAGCGGCGTCCATTTCGATGTCTTCGGCATAGCCGATAAGCTGGCGCTGCAGATCGCGGATCTTCGGATTGAGGCTGGACAGCCCCATCAGCTTCTGCTGGATTGGCTCCCAGTCGGGCAGCGGATACAGCAGCAGGCATTTGTCGAAGTCGGCGGTGATGACCAAACGCCCGACACAGCGCACCATCAGCGCCTCGCGGTAGCGCGCGGGCACGGCAAGCCTGCCTTTGCTGTCGAGATTGAGATGCGCGACGCCGCGAAACACGACTCCCCCTTAAAAGGCGCGGAAGAATACTTTTTCTCCCACTTTTTACCACTTGAACCCACTATATGAAAAATTAACCGCAGGGTCAAGCACGAAGGAAGTGTTTTCTGTTTTCAGGACAATGACTTATGTGGATTAATTCAGGCCGGTTTTGGGTTTGAAAAGTAGTTTTATATTAAAACCAATGGTTTATTACATTATTCAAATGTAAAGCATTAACTTTATTTTGAAGGATCAAAGGGTTACCGTTGAATGTTGGCGTTGCGGAAAAGCAACAACCGGACAGGCGAAAAGCCGTGCGCCCGGTATTTCGGTCCGAAAACACCGGCTGATGGAAGAGGAAATTGCGCGCGCCGCCTACTGGGCACGCGACGCCCGCGACAAGGGCGCTAGGCCGAATCTGAACCGTTACGCGCTTTCAAAGCGCTTCGGCAACTGCCTTGCCGAGATCGCCGGTCCTGGCTTTGCCGCCAATGTCGGGCGTGCGCGGACCTTCGACCAGTACTGTTTCGATCGCGGCGACGATCGCCTCCGCGGCATCGGCATGGCCAAGATGCTCGAGCATCATTGCGCCCGACCAGATCTGCCCGATCGGATTGGCGATGCCCCTGCCATAGATGTCCGGCGCCGAACCGTGCACCGGCTCGAACAACGACGGGAAATCGCGTTCGGGATTGATGTTGGCCGACGGCGCTATGCCGATGGTGCCGGTGCACGCCGGACCGAGATCGGAAAGAATGTCACCGAACAAATTGGAACCGACCACGACGTCAAACCAGTCGGGGTGCGACACGAAATGCGCCGACAGGATGTCGATGTGGTACTGGCTGGTTTTCACGTCGGGATACTGCGCCGCCATCAATTTGAAACGCTCGTCCCAGTACGGCATGGTGATTGAAATGCCGTTCGACTTGGTCGCTGACGTCACGTGTTTCTTGCGGCCTTTGCGCGCGAGTTCGAACGCGAAACGCATGATGCGGTCGACGCCGCGGCGCGTGAACGTGGCCTGTTGTACCGCCATTTCATGTTCGGTACCGTCGAAGATGCGTCCGCCGATCGACGAGTACTCGCCTTCGCTGTTCTCGCGCACCACCCAGAAATCGATGTCGCCGGGCTTGCGATCGGCGAGCGGACATTTGATGCCCGGCATCAGCCGCACGGGCCGCAGGTTCACGTACAGCTGGAAATTGCGCCGGAACGGGATCAGCAGGCCCCACAGCGAAATGTGATCGGGAACCGTGGCCGGCCAGCCCGCCGCGCCGAAGAAAACTGCATCGTGCCCGCGCACCTGCTCGAGCCCGTCCGCGGGCATCATGCGCCCGTGTTTCGCGTAGTAGTCGCAACTCCAGTCGAATTCGTCGAATTTGAATTCGAAACCGAATTTCCGGCCTGCCGCCTCGAGCACGCGCACCCCTTCGGGCCCGGTTTCCTTGCCGATGCCGTCGCCCGGTATGTACGCTATGCGGTATTTTTTCATTGCTCGATCTCCCTGAAAATCGTGTCGTTTGCTGCGCCTGCAATCGGAACGGGAGTCAGCCGATAAGCCGGGTTCTGTCGGCAGCTCGCGCCGCCGCGACAGTCATTCGTCTCGACGCGCGGTTGCCCGCGCGCTCTAGCCACCTACCCGCAAGCTCGGTGGGCCACGTCAGCGCTTGCCTATTTGGTGTTGCTCCGGGTGGAGGTTGCCGCGTTTCACCCCGCCGAAACCCGCGCTTTACCAAGCACGGACCGCGACGGACTCGTCTCTGTGGCCCTGTTCCTCGCCTCGCGGCGGACGGTCGTTAGCCGTCACCCTACCCTATGGAGCCCGGACTTTCCTCTATCAGCGCGGTAAGGCGCCAACAGCGACTGTCTGGCCAACTCCCGCCGCGATTTTAACACGTGCCTGGCAATGCCCTGCTTGGCACTGTTTTTTCTGGATTTTCTGCGGCGCAACACGCCGTAGTGGCTAGCGGGCACTAATTTGCAAGCACGGTGTCCAATATCCAAAGGACCAGAAGCCTGCGGTGTGGCTGCCGCAGCAGGTAACGGTTTTTCGTAGCAACCGGAGGTCAATATAGCCGATATGGAGACCAGCTAAGGTGTATCGACACGCGAGTGTCATGATTGCGTCGTAACTACGGCGCTGTAACACCGCCACCGACAGTGGCAAATCAAAAGCCCCGTGCAATGCGGGGCTTTTATTTGATTTTCCAATTCACCGTGCCGCCGGCGCGAAACGGCACCAGCGTGTCGCGGTGGAACGGCAGTTCCTGCGGCACGCTCCAGGCTTCTTTCTCCAGTGTAATCCGCCCCTGATTACGTGGCAGGCCGTAGAAATCCGGGCCGTGCATGCTGGCGAAAGCTTCGAGCTTGTCGAGTGCATTGGCGGCATCAAATATTTCGGCATACAGCTCGATGCCGGCGTGTGCGGTATAGCTGCCGGCGCAGCCACAGGCGGCTTCCTTGGTGTTGCGCGCGTGCGGCGCGCTGTCGGTGCCGAGGAAAAACCTGGAATTGCCGCTCACCGCGGCCCCAATCAGCGCCTGCCGGTCCTCTTCACGTTTGAGTATCGGCAGACAATAATGGTGCGGGCGTATGCCGCCCGCGAACAGCGCATTGCGGTTGAGCAGCAGATGGTGCGCGGTGATGGTGGCTGCGACGCGCGGCGGCGCGTCGAGCACAAAACGCACCGCGTCCCGGGTCGTGATGTGTTCGAATACGACGCGCAGCCCGGAGAATTTATTCAGCACCGGGATCAATACGCGGTCGATGAAAATCTTCTCGCGATCGAAAATATCGACGTCCGCGAACGTAACTTCGCCGTGCACCAGCAGCGGCAGGCCGCATTCCGTCATCGCGGCGAGCGCGTCTTCGCACCGCGTGAGCGCGGTAACGCCCGCATCCGAATTGGTGGTGGCGCCGGCCGGATAGTATTTGACCGCCTGCACCACGCCGCTTTGCCGGGCGCGCCGGATCTCGTCGCCGGTGGTGCGGTCGGTCAGATACAGCGTCATCAACGGCTCGAATTTCATGCCGCCGGGCAGCGCCGACATTATTCGCCCGCGGTAATCAAGCGCCATCGCGGTCGTCGTCACCGGCGGCAGCAGATTCGGCATCACGATCGCACGCGCAAAGCGCCGCGCGGTAGCCGGCAGCACCGCGCGCATAGGTTCGCCGTCGCGCAAATGCAGATGCCAGTCGTCGGGACGAATGATGGTGACTCGGTTCATAGATCGATAATCCGTGATTGGTGTCAAGAACCGTGATTGGTGATTGGTAATTGGTGACTGGGAAAATCTACTTTTACACTAATCACCAATCACGAATCACGAATTACGGCTTTCTTCATTTCCAGCGCAAGCTGGTACAACTCGTTGCGGCCGCCTCCGCCGATCTGCGCGGCCAGCTTCACCGCCTGCTTGAGCGGCAGCTCGCGCAGCAGAATTTCAAGCGCGCGGCGCGCCGCACCGGCGTCCGGCGCGGCCGCTTCCGCCGCGCCCTCGACCAGCAGCACGAATTCGCCTTTGGTGCGATTGGCGTCGGCGGCAAGCCATGCCGCCGCAGTACCGAGGTCGCAGGTATGGATGCTCTCGAACAACTTGGTCAGTTCGCGCGCGATCGTGAGCTTGCGCGCGGCGCCCAGGGCCGCGGCCATATCGGCAACACTCGCGATGACGCGGTGCGGCGCTTCGTAGAATACCAGCAGATACGGGGAAGTCTTGAGCGCGGCCAGTTCGCGCCGGCGCGCTGCGGCCGAGTGCGGCAGGAAACCGTAAAACAGGAAGTGCGGCGCCGCATTGCCGGCTGCGGATAACGCCGCCAGCGCGGCGTTGGCGCCAGGCACGGGGATCACCGGGTAACCGGCCTCCCGCACCCGCGCGACCGCGATCGCGCCGGGGTCCGAAATCGCCGGGGTGCCGGCATCGCTTACCAGTGCGACCGAATGGCCCTGCGCCAGCAATTGCAGGATTTTCTGCGCCGCGCGCCGCTCGTTGTGTTCGTGCAGCGCGATGAGCGGCGCGCTGACGCCGTAGTGCCCGAGCAGCCGCGCCGTGATGCGGGTGTCCTCGGCGGCGATCGCGGCAACGCGCTTGAGCACCTCGAGTGCGCGCAGCGTGATGTCAGCGAGGTTTCCAATCGGGGTCGCGACTACATATAATGAAGGCCGCTCCACTCCCGCCTGCTCATGATGCGCTGTAACGTTCATCGACCGGGTGCCGCCCTGGTTTTGCTCTCGGCACTACTATACGGTGCTCTGATTGCGTTCGCTACCGGCGTCGCGCGCGACGCCGGCGCTGCCACGCGCGAGCCCCATGTGGCGCTGCTGCTGCCGCTGGGCTCGCATACGTTCAGCCGCCACGCCGACGCCGTCAAGCAAGGCTTCATTGCCGCCGCCAAGGTCGCCGCAAAAGACGCGCCGCCGATCCGGATCTACCCCATCGACGAGGACACGCTCAATGTGCTCACGATTTACGAGCAGGCGGTTGAGTCGGGCGCGCAACTCGTCGTGGGCCCGCTCACGCGCAATGGTGTCGCCGCGCTCGCCGCGAGCAATCTCGTCACCGTGCCCACGCTCGCGCTCAATGCGCTCGACGCGCGCTCGGCGCAGCCGGCGCGGCTGTATTTGTTCGGCTTGACGGTCGAACCCGAAGCGCGCCAGGTCGCGCGTCTTGCGTTTGAGGACGGCCGCCGCAATGCGTTCATAATCAGCGACGACACGGCGCTGGGCAAACGCATGCGCCAGGCGTTTCTCGAGGAGTTCGCGCGGTTCGGCGGGATCACCGTCGCAGAGTTCAGCTTCAGTGCCGACCGGTCCAGCCTGAACAAGCTGCGGCAGGCGTCGAATCTCGGCGTTGCCGATATGGTTTTCCTCGCGCTCGACTTCGCGCGCGCGCGCACCGTGCGGCCCTATCTCGGCAATGCGCTCGCCCTCTACGCCACCTCGCAGGGCAGCGCCGGCAAGAGCGGAGCATTGACCGCGCATGATCTCAACCTCGTGCGCTTCATCGACATACCGTGGTTGCTGCAGGCCGATCATCCCGCGGTGATGAGTTACCCGCGCCCGCCATTGGGCGGCGTGGTCGATTTCGACCGCTTGTATGCGCTCGGGATCGATGCGTTTCGCATCAGCCTCGAGCTGCTGCGATCGAATAGCGAGCCCGTGCTTGACGGCGTCACCGGCCGCATCCGGCTGACGCGCGATCAACAGTTCGTGCGTGAACTCACAGCCGCCCAATATGTTGACGGCAAGACCGTCATCCTCGGCGCTCCCCGCTGATGACACCCCGCGGCCGGCAGGCCGAAAACCTGGCTGCCCTATTCCTGCAACAACAGGGACTTAAGCTCGTCGCACGCAATTACCGCTGCCGCTTCGGCGAAATTGACCTCATCGCGCGCGAGGGCAAGACACTGGTGTTTGTCGAGGTGCGCATGCGCGCGAGCGACCGCTTCGGCGGCGCCGCGGCCAGCATTACCGCCGGCAAGCGCCGCAAACTGCTGCGCACGGCGCGCCACTACCTCGCCGGCGCAACGCGCACCCCGGCGTGTCGATTCGATGCGCTGCTCGTGAACGGGGCGGAGCGCTCGGTGGAATGGCTGAAAAACGCGTTCGGGGAGTGATTTGTGAGATAATTTGCGGGCTCAACGGAACCGAAAATGGACTTGATCAACCGCATCAGCGAGAACTTTTCGGAAAGCGCGCATCTCAAACTGCAAAGCATGGACGCGCTGGCAGGACCGATTGCCGCCGCCGCCGAGCGCATGGTGCAGTGCCTCAGGCTCGACGGCAAAATCATGGCGTGCGGCAACGGCGGCTCGGCCGCCGACTCGCAGCATTTCGCGGCCGAGTTGCTGAATCGCTTCGAAATGGAACGCCCTGGGCTCGCCGCGTTCGCGCTCACCACCGACACGTCGACGCTGACATCGATTGCGAACGACTACGACTACGATCAGATATTCTCGAAGCAGGTGCGCGCGCTGGGGCAGAAAAGTGATTTGCTGCTGGCGATCTCGACCAGCGGCAACTCGAAGAACGTGCTGGCGGCAGTGCTCGCCGCGCATGAATGCGGCATGGGCGTAGTGGCGCTGACCGGCAGGAACGGCGGCAAGATGCCCGAGGTGCTGCAGGCGTCCGACATCCATATCTGCGTGCCGGCGCAAAACACCGCACGCATACAGGAAGTACACTTGCTTACGTTGCATTGCCTGTGCGATGCAATTGATTGTCTGCTACTGGGAGTGGAATAACCATGCGTAACCTGCGCCTGCTTGCATTGCTCATCGTCATCCCCCTGCTCCACGGCTGCGCCGCAGCGATACTCGGCGGGGCCGGCACCGCGGTCCTGGTCAGCGAAGACCGGCGCACGGTCGGCACCGTGGCCGAAGATCAGGGCATCGAACTGAAAGCGCAGCGCCGCATCAGCGAAAGGTACAAGGACGCGCACATCAACATCACCAGCTACAACCGCATGGTGCTGCTGACCGGCGAGGCGCCCGATGTGGCGACCCGCAGCGGGATCGAGAAAATCGTAATCGCGATCGAAAATGTGCGCGGCGTCTATAACGAGATCATGATCTCCGGCAACACCGCGCTGTCGGCGCGCGCCAACGATTCTTACCTGACCTCCAAAGTCAAAGCGCGTTTTATCGACCAGCAGAAATTCAACGCGGTCCACGTCAAGGTCGTGACCGAGGCCAACGTGGTGTACCTGATCGGGCTGGTCAAGCGCAGGGAAGCCGACGATGCGACCGAGATCGCGCGCACCACCGGCGGCGTGCAGAAAGTCGTGAAGCTGTTTGATTACCTCGATTAGGCCGCAGGATTAGCGCGCGCGGCCCCATTCAGTCCGCAAACTCGAACTCCGCAACCAGCATGTGGTGATCGGAGGCCGGGGTCGGCTGCACGGCATGGCGCACCACCCGCAGGTGCCGGCTGTAGAAAATGTGGTCGAGCACGTAGGAGCGCCGGCGCCAGGTAACCGCTTCGGTCTGCACCGTCCTGTAACCGGCGTCGGCAAACTGCCGCACCAGCAATTCATGCCTGCTGACGTTGAAATCGCCCCCGAGCAGGGTGGGACCCGCCGCGGCGTTTAGCTGCTCGAGCACGAGTTCGCGCTGGCCAACCGGCTCCTCGCACGAGGGCGTAAGCATGAAAAACGCCAGCAAGTGCACATTGAAAATCCGCATTTCGTGGCCGGCGAGCGTGGTCCTGGCACCGATGAGCAGGCGGTCGGTGGGCGTTTTTTTCTCACCCTGGAATTCGAACTCGACCGGCGGCGACGGCAGCTCGCGGCACAGGGTGTCGTGCAGGGGGGTCTTCGAGAAGATGGCCAAACCGATGCCGAAAGGCAGCTCGCGCGGGTCCGCTTTGGGGTAGGAGAAGTAGCCGGCGTAGCCGCCGAGCGCTGCGCGCAGCCGCATATAGTTGGGCGGAGGGTCGCGTTGCACGCCGCCGGCCTGCGCCTGCTCCACTTCCTGCAACAGCACGATGTCGGCGTCATGGCTGCGAATTTCCGCAATAGTCAGATCTAGGTCGATGGGTGCACGGTCGGGGTAGGCGTCGTGCCAACGCTGCCCGAACTGCATGTTGAACTGCAGGACCTTGAACGTGTTCATGACGGCGCGGCGGCCCTCGGCGATAGCGGCAATTTCAGCTCAGTGAAACGTTGCGGCGAAATCCGGTGGGCCCTCAAGCGTGCCCCCGGGCGCTACTATATCTCAACTCCCCTATGCTGCGCCGGATTGCGAACTGCGACTCGACGCGGTTCTTCCGTCCCGCGCGCCGCGGCGTTACACTTGCAGCGTGCCTTTCGTCCCCGCCTTCGAAGCCAAGATCTGCGCCCCGGATGAACTCGCCGGACGCATCGCGCAGCTGCCGCGGCCGCTGGTGTTCACCAACGGCGTGTTCGACATTCTGCATCGCGGCCATGCGAGCTATCTCGCGCAGGCGCGTACGTTCGGCGCGAGCCTGCTAGTCGCGGTCAACAGCGATGCCTCGGTGAGACGCCTCGGCAAGGGCCCGGACCGCCCCATCAACCCGCAAGCCGACCGCATGGCGCTCATCGCTGCGCTCGAAGCGGTAAGCCTGGTGACGTGGTTCGACGACGCTACGCCACTCGATCTGATACGGCTCGCGAAACCCGAGGTGCTGGTCAAAGGCGGCGACTGGGCGCCGGAGCGTATTGTCGGCAGCACCGACGTCAAAAGCTGGGGCGGCAATGTACACTCAATACCGTTCATCCACGAGCGCTCGACCAGCGCCACGCTCGCTAAAATAAGGCGTGATTCGTGATTGGTGATCACCAATTACCGGTTCACCGGCTTTTCGCCGCCAGCGCGTCGGCGCAGACCGTCGCTTTGAGCTGGGCGTTGGGAAAATCTGCCGTGAGCCCGGCGATCTTCGCCGCTATCGCATCGCCCGGGTCGCGGATCACAAAAATGCTGGTGGCAGCACCCCGCGGGCCAACCGCCGCCGTTGGCAACCCCTTCTGGCGGAGTTGCGCGAGATAGTTTCTGGCCGCCTCCTCGGTCTTGAACACACCGAGCGCCAGCGCGAACCGCCACGGGCTGCTGTCCTGCATCACATATACGTCGCCGATGCCCAGTGCCTTCACTTGGGCTGCTTTCCGGTCCGCCTCGGCTTTGGTCTTGAACGGCGGAAGGTAAACCCACCAGCCGGCGTCGCTGACCTCGCGCTGCGACAGCTTGTCGGCGAGATCGAAGCGGGCGAGCGCCGCTGCGGCGCGCAGTGCTTCCTCAGCGGCAAAGCTACCCCACTCCAGACACGCCAGCGTGGGCGGCGGTGTGGATGACGGCAGCGCTGCGGCGGCTTTATCCTTGCTCACCGGCTTCAGGAGCTTCACTTTGTCGGGACTGATTTGCAGCAGGTTGATCTGCGCATCCGCGCCGGCACGGTTCTCGGCATAGCGGATGTAGGCGAACACTAGGAGATTCGCCAACAGCAATATCAGAAACAACAATCTCATGGGAGTTTTCCGGACTTCATCCTTCGCGCGCAATCGTGAGCAAACCCTCGAGAACGAGATTATCCACCACCTTTACCTCGAGGTTAAGGTACGGTTCGAGCAACGCCGCGCCGCCGCCGCTCAGCACGCACGCCGGCTGCAGCTGCCCGGCCTCCTCGAGAAAACGCGCCACGCGCTCGATCGCACCAGCGAGCGCGTCGATCGCGCCGCTCATGATCGCATCGCCCGTCGTCGCGGGAAAAAAACTGAATCTGCCCGGCTGCGGCTTGAGCGCGGCGGTATGTTCGGCAAGCGCCTTGCGCATCAGGTCAGCACCCGGCACGATGATCCCGCCGACGAACACGCCGTCGCCCGTGAGCGCATCGGCGGTAAGTGCGGTGCCGGCGTCGACCACGACCGCCGGCCCGCCGTGGAGCCGGTGCGCGCCGATCAGCGCCGCCCAGCGATCGCAACCGAGCTGCGCCGGATCGTCATAACCGTTGCGCACACCGCATTGCACGCGCTCGCTCTTGATCCAGCGCGGCGCCGGTGTCGGCGGCAATGCCTTCAGGATGACTTCGCGCAGTGCGGCGCCGGCGACATTTGACACCACCACCGCCTGCAGTGGCGGCAGTCCCGCGAGTGCCGGCTGGAGCTCCGCTGCATGGACGGCCTCGACCCACGCTTGCCTGAGCCAGCGAGCACCGTCGTGCACACCCCACTTGATGCGCGTATTGCCGGCGTCGATTGCCAATAGGGTCCCGTTCATCGTTCGTGGTTCGTGGTTCGCCGTTCGTGGTTCGTCGTTCGTAATGGTTCGTGGTTCGCCCTTACGCTCACGTCGCCGCTGTGAAAGCGGCGTTGCCCGGTTCGCGTCGTGATCAAAAACGCGCCATCGTCGGCGACACCGTCGGCTGTGCCTTTCACTTCGCTGCCATCGGGCAGCGAGATGCTCACCGCCTGCCCCTGCCATACATGGCGGCGCTGCCATTCGTCGCGCAGCGGTGCGAAGCCGCTGCGTGCGAATTCGTCAAGCACACGCGCGAGTTCGATCAGCAGCAGCGCCAGCACGCGGTTGCGGTCGGGCGCCTCATCACACGCGGTTGCGAGGTCAGCCACGGGTTGGTCGATGCGATCGCGCAATGCGGCCGGGAGGCGGCAGTTGAGCCCGATACCGATCACCGCCGCGCTGGGCCCCAGCACATCGCCCTGCATTTCGATCAGGATGCCGGCGAGTTTGCGCCCGCGCCACAGCACATCGTTCGGCCACTTGAGGCCAGCCTCGCCAACCCCTAGCGCGGCGAGTGCGCGGCAGGCGGCGACGCCGACCGCCAGACTCAGGCCGGAAAGAAATCCCGCACCCTGCTGAAACCGCCACAGCAGCGAAAACGTGAGCGCGGCACCCGGCAGCGAGTGCCAGGGACGGCCGCGCCGGCCACGGCCATGCGTCTGCCATTCGGCCACGATCACGCTGCCGGTTGCAGCGCCCGCCGCGCGCGCCAGCAGCAATGAATTGGTCGATTCGGTGCTGTCGAGCACTTCGATCGCAAAGCGCGATGCGTGCGAACCCAGTTCACGCAGGATCTCGCCGCGACCGAGCAACGACAGCGGCTGCGCGAGCCGGTAGCCACGGCCGCGCACCCTGTGAATGTCGATGCCCAATTCATCGACCCCGCGCAGCGCATACCAGATTGCGCCGCGCGACACCCCGAGCGTCTCTGCCAGTTCCTGCCCGGACCGGAATTCGCCCGCGGCGAGCAGGCTCAGGGTCTTGAAGGTCAAAGCTTTCACGCTCGTATAGAATAGACGATAAATGCGGCATGGAGGAAATTACGCGCGGCACGACCCTGATCCCGGAATCGCCGGTGGCCAGCCGCGTGCCGATGCCGGCGAGCCGAGGTCGCGTGGCCGGCGCTGGTTCAGGTAACTAATACATCACGAACCAGACCGCTCCCGCAACGACGAGCGTTATTACGAAAAGATCCCACAACTGTTTCCGGTCGACCGCGGAGAGCGGCTTCCTGCGCTTATGCTTGTCCCTGGGATCGGGGTTGGTGGCCATACGCCAGTCCACCAGGATGATAAAGGCTCCGATGCCAAGCGCGATCCATACTCCGGTCATAACTGCCCCTGTCTCTGACGGATAATCAGAAAAGTCGCTGCAGACTAGATCTTAGCGACTTGCCGGTAATCGTCAACTGCCGCATCGTTTAGAATACGCGGATACGCCACTCCGGATGGTCCATGCCTGACGCTCCCCGCAAAGCCAAGACCGGCGCCGCAGCCGCGCCGCCTGTTGCGAACTTCATCCGCACCCTCATTGAGGCGGATCTGAAAAGCGGCAAATATACCGCGCGGTGTTGGGGCGGCAAACCCGGCGCAGCGGCGGAACACGAGCGCGGCGCTTCCGATCCGGCGCAGATCCGCACGCGTTTCCCGCCGGAGCCGAACGGCTATCTGCACATCGGCCATGCCAAATCGATCTGCCTGAACTTCGGACTCGCGCGCGATTATGGCGGCGCCTGCCACCTGCGCTTCGACGACACCAATCCGGAGAAGGAAGAGCAGGAGTACGTCGATTCCATCATCGCCGCAGTAAATTGGCTGGGCTTCGGCTGGGAACACGCCGGTACCTCGCATCTTTACTACGCCAGCGACTATTTCGACTTCATGTATGAAGCCGCCGAGTACCTGATCCGGTCGAGCCATGCTTACGTCGACCGGCAGACGCCCGAAGAAATGCGCGCGAGCCGCGGCACGCTCACCGAGGCCGGCCGCAACAGTCCGTGGCGCGACAGCCCCGCCGAGGAATCGCTGCGGCTATTCCGAGAAATGCATGCGGGCAGCCACGCCGACGGCAGCATGGTGCTGCGCGCGAAAATCGACATGGCCTCCCCCAACATCAACCTGCGCGACCCCGCGATCTATCGGATCAAGCGAGCCACGCATCACCGCACGGGCGACCAGTGGTGCATCTACCCGATGTACACCTATGCGCATCCGATCGAAGATGCGCTGGAGCGCATCACCCATTCGGTCTGCACGCTCGAGTTCGAAGACCAGCGCCCGTTCTACGACTGGCTGCTCGGGCGCCTGGCGGACGGCGGATTGCTCGCCAGACCGCTGCCGCAGCAGATCGAGTTCGCGCGGCTCAATCTCACTTACACCGTGCTCTCGAAGCGCAAGCTGATCCAGCTCGTCGCGGAAGATCATGTCGCTGGGTGGGACGATCCGCGCCTGCCGACGCTGGCCGGCGCGCGCCGCCGCGGCTACACGCCCGAAGGTTTTCGTCTCTTTGCCGACCGCATCGGGGTGGCCAAATCCGACTCGTGGATCGAGATGAGCGTGCTCGAAGACTGCATGCGCGAGGACTTGAATGCGCGCGCCGAGCGGCGCATTGCCGTGCTCGACCCGGTCAGGCTCGTGATCGACAACTATCCCGATGGCAAAGACGAAGAGTGCTTGGCGCCCAACCATCCCCAGAAGCCGGATCTTGGCAAGCGTGCGGTGCCGTTCGCCAAAGAGTTGTGGATCGAGCGCGAGGATTTCATGGCAACCCCGCCGCAAGGCTATTTCCGCCTGTTCCCGGGTAACCGCGTGCGGTTGCGCTACGGCTACGTCGTGAAATGTAACGGCTGCGAGAAGGATACCGAGGGCAACGTCACTGCGGTGCACTGCGAATACGATCCCGCGACGAAATCAGGTACACCGGGCGCGGACAAGGTCAAAGTCAAAGGCAACATCCACTGGGTGTCGGCGCAGCACTCCTGCGCAAGCGAAGTGCGGCTCTACGACCGCCTGTTCAGGTCCCCTCACCCGGGCGCCGGTGATCGCGATTTTCTGCAGGACCTCAACCCGGATTCGAAGCGGATCATCACCGCCCAACTCGAACCGGCGCTCGCCAACGCCAAACCGGAAGAGCGATTTCAGTTCGAGCGGCATGGCTACTTCGTCGCCGACCGCGTGGATTCGAAACCCGGTGCGCCGGTTTTCAATCGCGCAGTCACGCTGCGCGATTCGTGGGGAAAGCAGAACGGCTGATCAACCCGGAAAAACGCACCTGAATTTGTAGGGTGGGTGGAGGCGCAAAGCGTCGATACCCACCGTGGAGATCGATGGGTATCGCTAACGCTCAACCCATCCTACGCCGCGAGCGCGGCGGTGCCTGCTCCGTCGCCCGCGATCCTGCCGAACACCATACCCGAAACCAGCCCGGTGCCCGCCGGGTAGTTGAAGTAGAAAATACCGCCCACCATCTCGCCGGCGGCATACAGTCCGGGAATCGGTTTGTAGCCGAGGTCGAGGACCTGCCCGGTTTCATGATCGATGCGCACCCCGCCGAACGTGAAGGTAATGCCGCAGGTCACGCCGTACGCCTCGAAGGGAGCCGTGTCGAGCGGGTTTGCCCAGTTCGACTTCGGGATGTCTATGCCCACCGTGCCACGCCCATCCCGCACGGCGTGGCTAAACGGCACGTCGGTGCGCACGGCCGCGTTGTATTCGCGCACCGTCCTGAGAAATGCCTGGGGATCCACGCCCTCCAGCTTCCCGGCGAGTTCTTCGAGCGTATTGGCGGTGAAGCGGGTCACATTGCGCCCGCTGTATTCGGACTTGAGCAGCGGTTTTACCTTGGCGTCGAAAACCTGATAGGCGAACTGTCCGGACTGTTTCAGAACTTCGGCGCCGTATTTGGCGTAGGTGTAATTGTAGAAGTCAGCGCCCTCGTCCACGAATCGCTTGCCCTCCGCATTGATCATGATCGACAGCGGATAGCTGTGGCGGTATGGCTCGTGAGAGCGTTCGACCACGCCGAACTCCGGCGCGTGTTGCTCCCAGGATACCGCATGGCGTCCCGACCAGTTGCCGTAGGGGCAAGCGCCGATTTCGAGCGCCATCTTCAGGCCCTCGCCCAGGTTGTGCCGTGTGCCACGGACCTTCGCGAGTTCCCAGCCCGGCCCCAGGTAACGCGTGCGCCATTCCGGATTGGCCTCGAATCCGCCGCAGGCCAGCACCACCGCGCGGGCGTGGTACTCGACCGGCTTACCCTCGCGCTTGGCGCGGACTCCGAGCACATGCTCCCCGTCGTAGATCAGCGAAACCGCGCGCGTCTCGTAGAAGATCTCGATGCCTTTCTTCACCGCGGTCCGCGTCAGGTCGTCGACCAGCCCGGCGCCGCCGCCGTTGACCGTGAGCGGAAAGCGCCCGAAGAACTTGCGCTTGCCGTTGACGATGGCCGACTGCGTGCCGTAGTTCGGCACGAATCTCGCGCCCTGGCTGCGCAGCCACACCATGCCCTCCTGGCTTTTCGTGATCAGGGTTTCGCTGAGGTTGGGGTCGGTGCGATAGTTCGTGACCCGGTACAGATCTTCATAAAACTCGTCGATCGAGTTGCTGTCCCAATCGGTGTCTTTCGCCTCGTCTTCCGGGATATCGGTGATCTTCTGGAGATCCTCGACCTTGTCGTAGGCAAAGCGCATGACGCCGCCGGCGAAGCGGCTGTTGCCGCCGGATTCGTCTATCGATGCTGCTTCCAGCATCGCCACGGTAGCGCCCTTGTCTCTTGCAGTGAGCGCGGCGCACAGCGCTGCGTTGCCTTTGCCAACTACGACGACATCGAATTGCTGCACGGGAAAAGTCCTTGCTGTGTGGAAAAATTAATTCTAGCAGCTTGATGCAAAAATTTCACAAACCGTTCGTATTGAGCGTCGCGCAGCAGAGCATATCGTAGACAAAAATCCCGTCATGCCAGCGCGGGCTGGCGCGACGGCTCGAGCAGCGTTGTAAACTCGCGCACCGATTCCAGCTCTTCGAATGCGTCGATCGCGCGCGATGCCGCCGCCACAGCTGCTGGCGCGAGCACGCGCTGCGCGCAGTTCTCGAACTTTGCTTTCATCTGCGCCGGCGCGAGGGGAGTAGCTGCGGTCCTGCCGAGCGGCTGATCAACACTGGCGCAAAGCACCGTGCCGTCGGTCAGCGTGACTCTTACCTCTGCGTCCAAGGGATTGTCGGAGGCCGCGTGTTGTTGCGTGGAGGCAGTCGCATAAACGCGCGGCAAAAGTGCGCGCACTGCCGGATCACGACAGGCATCGCCTTCGAAATGTTCGAGCACTACTTTGCCATGCAGCAGCGCGCGTGCAACACAGTACTGCACGCTGAATTTTGCCTCGAGCGCGTCGCGCGGGTCGGGACGGTCGGTATGCGCCAGCCCGCGCGCCGGAGTGCACGAGTCGACACGCGCCACCGCCAGTGCATCGAACGTGCCATGCTGACGCACCAGCGTCAGCGCCGCCTGGACCGCGGCATGCGTGCTGTAGCAGCACGGATACTGTTTGTAACTTGCGCCGGGAGCAACAATGTCGAGCGGCGCGCCCCAGCCTTCGAGGATGCGCGACGCATCATAATTGCCGGCTCCGTTGAAGACGTTGAAGAAACCCTGCTTATGCTCGAATGCGTCGGGGTTGGCCGTGAAACCATTGCGCGCCAGCAGCACCGCCATCAGGCCGCCGCGCGCGCACTGCCCGGCATGCAATGGCTTGGTCATCGTCCCGAAGTTGGCCTTGATGCCCGCTGCGAGCGAGGTGCTCAGCGCGAGCGCGGTTTCAGTCTCCGCCACCGACAGCTTGAGCAGCCGCGCGCAGGCCGCCGCGACTGCAAACACGCCGAGCGTCGAAGTCGGATGCCAGCCGAGTTCGGTGTGGTAGTAATTCACTGCGGTTCCGATGCGGGCCCCGGTCTCGAAACCGGCAGCGTGCGCGAGCAGCAGTTCACGCCCGCTGGCACCGCACGCCTCGGCAGCGGCGAACAGCGCCGGCACCAGCGTCGCCGAAACGTGCCCGCCCATGCGGTTGGCAGTATTGTCGAAATCGAGCGCGTGCGCGGCGGTGCCGTTGACGAGCGCGGCGTCGAGCTGGCTCACGCGCCGGCTGGTCCCGAAAATCAGGCTCGGACCACTGCCTGCGTGCAATCCGAGCACTTCCTCGACGATTTTCGGAGCCGCCTCGGTCGCTCCGGCCAGCATCACCCCCACCGTGTCCATCACGGCTATCCGGCTCCAGTACACGGCCTCCGGTGGGAGGTCTTCGTAGCGCAGTGCAGTGATGCGCTCTGCCAGTTGGCGTGCCAGACTCATATCATCCGTCCTTTTCCGTGGGAATTGATCGACCGCGCCAGCGGCGCTCCACAATTACGATTGCCGCTCCGCGGTTGCCTCATGACGCTAGCGCAAGGCGCGCGAGTTGGCAAGCGTGCGGTGCGCCGGCGTTCGCTAACCAACATCTCGCGCCGTCGGGATGGAAGCCGAACCCGCCCGCGCGGTAACTCACGCTCTCACGGATTTTTCGGCTCCGTGGCAGCCGTGGGGTCGATCTCCAGCGCCTGCAGCACGCGCGTGTGCATGTTATAGGTGCCGATCAGCATCGTCAGCTCGACGATCTGACGCTCGCTGAAATGCGGCCGCAACCCGGTGTACACAGCATCTGATACCTGAATGTCTCGCGTCATAGCATCGGTATAGGCGAGCGCGGCCCGCTGGCGCGCATCGAACAACTTGGAGCCGCGCCAATCGGCAATCGCCTCGCATTGCTCAAGCGTGAGCCCCTCCTGCGCCGTATAGGCGGGCACATGGGCTTTGAAAACATATTCAACCCGATTGAGGAATCCGACGCGAATGATCACAATCTCACGAGTCTGCCCGTCGAGTTCAGTCTTCCAGCGCACGGCCGACACCTGCTCCAGAAAGGCCATGGCGAGCGCCGGGCTATGCAGCAATGTTTCGTAGATGTTCAGCAATCTGCCGCCGCGCTCCCCGCGGATTCTGGCGATGAGTTCGCGAAGTTCGGGGTGATCCTGTTCTTCGATCAAGGAGATGCGTGGCATGGATTTCCCTTTCGGTAGACGATGATGCGCCGCGTGCAGGCGGCGCGCTAATCCAGCTTCGCGCCGGACTCCTTCACCACTTTGGCCCACCTTGCCACTTCCTTCCTGATGAGCGCGCCGAACTCTTCCGGCGTGTTTCCCACGGGCTCGAAATCGATCGCGGCGAGCCGTTCCTTTGCATCCGTGAGCTGCAGTATGCGCGTGAGCTCGCCGTGTAGTTTCGCAATGATGGCCTTGGGGGTTCCGATCGGGGCGAGCACGCCAGCCCAGGAACCGGTTTCGAACCCGGGCACCCCGGCTTCAACGACGGTGGGCAGATCGGGAAGTGACGGGGAGCGTTTCGCGCCGGTAGTCGCCAGCGCGCGGAGCCGCCCCGCTTTTACATGCGCCATCGTCGCGGATGCCGAGTAAAAAGCCAGACCGGTTTCGCCTGCGAGGAAGCCGATCAGGGCCGGCGCCGTGCCCTTGTACGGCACATGGACGACATTGATACCGGTCAGGCTTTTGAACAATTCCGCGGCCATATGGGCGGTAGAACCGTTCCCGCCGGACGCGTAGTTGATCTGTCCCGGCTTGGCTTTGGCAAAGGCGATGAGCTCGGTTACCGATTTCGCCGGCAGCGAAGGATGGACGAGCAACAGGAACGGAAACGTGACCAACTGGGAGACCGGCGCAAAATCCTTGACGATGTCGTAGGGAAGCTTCTTGTGCATGCTGGGAAGCACGGTGTGGCTAACCGATCCCATCATCAGCGTATAGCCGTCCGGCGGCGCCTTCGCGGCAATATCCGCACCGATTATCCCGCCCGCCCCGGGGCGGTTGTCGATCACGACCTGCTGGCCGAACGCATCAGCGAGTTTTTGACCGAAAAGCCGCGACGCGATATCGAGTGCGCCTCCCGTGGCGAGCGGCACGACGAAGCGAATCGGGCGATTGGGATACTGTGGTTGCGCCGATGCTGTGCCAACGCAAGCCGACGCGGCGAGCACCAAGCCCATGAAACGCCAGCGGAACCCGCCAAGAACAAATGGAACACCCACGATCATTCCTCCAATATACCTCGGATTGTTAGTTCAGACGCGGGTGGCGCCACTGCCACGGCGGAACGGGATGCGAATCCGCCCACAGCCCGAACCGTTTGAGATGCGCTTCAGTTTCGGCGGCGGCGTAGCGTTCACGCTCGCCGCGCGGCTGCTCCTTCGCGTACTGCTTGTAGTGCCAGGCGAGACCGGCGGACAGTTGCGCTAGCCCCGCGTCCACCGTCTTCGCGCAATCGGCCGCGGCGCAGTTCCCGTCCGGTGCAAGCACCGTGCCGAGGATGCGGCCGTAGCGGTCGCGCTTTTTCCAATCCACTTCCACCACCTTGCCGAATACCAGTCCGGACAGGTGCTGTTTTGCGCGCGTACCGTAAGGTTGTTTCTTCTCAGGCGCGTCGATGCCCGACAGGCGCACCTTGGTTTGGCGCTGCGCCGCATCGAGCACGGTGATCGTGTCGCCGTCGGCGACCGCGACCACGCGGCCGGTGAGTTGATGACCGGATGCGGGTGAAACAAAGAGCAGTGCGGTGAAGAATAGCGGTGCGGTAAAGCGAGGAGCTCGTGATCGCATCAACTGCGATGGCCCTGGCGGGAGAATCTGACTGCGGGCGAGATGCTTTGCTTAATCACGGCTCCAAATGGTTGGCATAGGAGGATATCGGAGTTTGGCGCGGGACGCCAGCAACGGGCGCATTGATTGTCCTGTTTCTTTCCTCCACAATGAACGCCCGATCCGACCGACATAGGCCATCGTCATGAGCACATCGGTACGCGCATTCTTTTTGAGCGCACTGCTGGCCTGCAGCACTTCAGTGCAGGCGCAGAGCTATCCCACCAAGCCGGTGCGGATCGTCAACGGCTCGACGGCGGGCGGCGGAACCGACATCATCAGCCGGCTCATCGGCGAGAAGCTGGCGGAGATATTCAAGCAGCCTTTCATCGTCGAGAACCGGCCCGGCGCCTCGACCACGATCGCCGGCACGGTCGTCGCCAAGGCAACGCCCGACGGACACACCCTGCTCCTGGGGACCAGCACCGTGCGCGCGGTTGCGCCACACATCTATAAAGTGAGTTACGACGCCAATCGTGAGTTCGCGCCGGTCGCGCTGCTGGTGACGGTTCCGAACGTACTGATCGTCAACCCTGCGATAGCCGCTAGGGACGTGCGCGATCTGGTGGCGTTGATCCGCGCGAAACCCGACCAGTTCACAATGGGCAACGCCGGCGTCGGCACCGTCGCGCATCTATCCGGCGAGGCCTTCAAGCAGCTCACTGGCCTGAAGACCGTGAACGTGCCCTACAAGGGCAGCGCCCCGGCGCTATTCGATCTCGTCGCCGGCCACATCCAGTTTGCCTTCGATAGCACTTCGTCATCGATGGGTCAGATCAAAAGCGGCCGGGTCCGGCCGCTGGCGGTGACCACTGCAAAACGTGTGGGCGAGCTGCCTGACGTGCCCACCATGGCCGAGGCGGGCTACCCCGGCGTCGAGTTCAGCAGCTGGTACGGCCTCTGGAGTACCGGCGGCACGCCACGGCCTGTGCTCGTGCGCCTGCACGAGGAAACGATGCGCGTGCTGAAGCTTCCCGAGGTGCAACAGCGCCTCGCCGGACTCGGGGGCGAGCTGGGCACGCTGACTCTCGATCAGTTCGACAAGTTCGCGCGCGCGGAATACGAGCGTTACGGGAAACTGGTTCGGGACGCGGGGATCAAGGCGCAGGACTGAGCAGATCTGGGTCTGTTGTGGACAGCGGTTATTATCCCGGAGGATTTGCTGCCGGAGCCTGGTCGATACGCAACCCGACACCACGCAACTCGCCCGACTCGGTTTCAATTCGAACTCTCAGCGTACATGGGCCTTCGAGCTGGAAGGGCGAAAACACAAACATTGACTGAAGCAACTGCACTCGATCCTTGCGCTCACCCTCCGGTACGTCTTCGAACGCCTCGACAACGTTCGTCAAATGTGTTTCGTCCAAAGCACCTTCTGCCAATTGCGCGTCATCTTTGAAAACGCGCATCGCCAGCTTGCGAAACGGCATTTCTATGGGAGTAATCACGCTCAGCGCGAGACAAAGTTTCGGCAGCGTGATCGGGAACGACGGCACGAACATCTGCCCACTGTAGACGCCGATGTACGAAAGCTTTCCTCCTACCTCGTGGCGGATGTCGTCACAAAAAATTGTGAGGACGTGTCGGTTCATCGTTTCGCTTTAGCTTGCGCAATGACTTCTTGCCTGCGCAATGCTTGGTCGAGGGTGTTCATGTCAATGCCAAGCACGCCGCACAGTCGACGACAGGTATCAATCGCGAGGTTCTCGGTGCCCCGCTCAATGCGAGCAATGTGCGACTGGCTCGTGCCAAGCTCCTTTGCGAGGTGAACTTGTGACCAGCCCTTGCGCAGCCGCAATGTGCGTACGGTATCGCCATCCTCAATATGAAACGTGTCAGCAAACCAGCCCCGTGCCTCTTCAATCGTCTTGCGGCGCTTGTCGTCCTTCTCCCACTCGGCGACCAAGTCACCGACCACGACGTGATTCGGCGGAGTCTCGAACCCGCGAATCGCGTGATCGTCAAACCTGAACACGACACACGGGGCCGCCTTCGAAGTTGCTTCGGAGACGGCACCGTGAACCGGCACCGGCTTCTCAGAGGTTTTCGTAAGCGGCGATGATGCGTCGAGAGAGTTCATGGCGAGGGTCATAGTCAAATTCCCTGGAAACAATACCAAGCACGTGGTACTGCGATTTGCCTCGCAAGTACGCGTAGACAACCCGATAATTGAGTCCCTTGTCCTCCAAGTCCCACACCTTCAGACGCCAGAGGTCCCTGCCCTTGTTCCATTGGTCGAGCCATTTGCTCACATGAAAATCGGCCGACCGGTAATTTCCAAAGTCGTGCTGCGTGAGACGATCCAGAAGGTCTTGATTTCCTTCCAATTCTTCAAGCAGTACACCGATCCGAGCGGCAGCTACGGGAGCCTCTTCCCAGAGCTTCTCCAGGTCGCTTTCGGCATCAACGTGAACGAATAGGCGGATCATCATATCTACCTAGATATACTACGTCAAGGCCCTTGAGCGAGCCGGATTCAGCCCACAAGCGCCTTGAACAAGACGTCGGCCTAGAATGGCTGTCAATCTCATGCGCGCGACGCCCATCGCGACCGGCAATCGGTGCCGATCTTCGACGCAATCTGCGCGACGCCGATATGTGAAGACGTGCTCACGTTTTTCCCGTGCAGCATTCGCGGCGATGAAATCTCAGAGACGCACGCTTATCCAAGTTTCCAGCCCGCCTTTATCTTCGCGAGAAGCGCGTTGACTTGGTCAAGCACGCCTTGTGGCACCGTGGCATTGTCACCGAGTCCGACTGATACTTTGAATCGTAGTTGCTGGCCCGCAGCGACCTTTTTGATGTCCGCAACACAGTCCGCGAGGTCTTGTATCTCGTTCGTCTCGAGTTCTGCCGTGGCGACCCATATTTGCAATCTTATGTCAGAATCGGTAGTGCTGGTCGGGCCATCGCCACATTTTTATGGCCTTGGCATGCCCTCGTCATATTTTGGCTTGACGGCAATGTGTTCGAGGCGGAAGCTTGTTCGATTACCTCCCACGAAGAAAGCATATGGAAGGGACGGTCGCAATTACGGATCACGGTTGGTACGAATTCCTTCTTCAGCAGAAAAACGTCGAGGAAGTTAATTTTTGGACCCCATCCGCTCACTTTGCTTTCAAGGCCGAGCGTTATTCGCCGTTTTTCTTTAAATTGAAGGCCAAGTACCAACACGCCATTTGCGGCTTTGGTTTGTTCGCCAAATTCTCTCGTCTTCCCGACTGGCTAGCTTGGGAGGCATTCAATACGAAGAATGGTTGTGAAACACTGGACGTGATGCGGGAGCGTATTGGGCATATTAGGAACCGCATCGATTTCCATAGTGAACGACATCGCAATGAAATCGGCTGCATCCTGATTGTTCAACCGGTATTTTTCCCGCGTGACTCTTGGATCGTTGGACCCCGCGATTGGCCGCCAGCGAACCTACGCCACAAGAAGTATGACCTGACTGAAGGAGAAGGTCTCCGGATTTGGCGGGAGTGCATGGAGCGGGCCGCGCAGAACCCACAAGCCAATGTAAGTTATGAGGATCAGATGAAGGAACCACGGTACGGCGCCGAACGATTGGTTGCTCCTCGTCTGGGGCAAGGCACCTTTCGCGTGTCTGTTATGGATGCATACCATCGGGCTTGCGCGGTTACTCAGGAACACTCCCTTCCGGCTCTTGAGGCTGCTCATATTCAACCGTTTTCACAGAAAGGACCGCAGGACGTGCGCAATGGAATTTTGCTTCGTGCGGACATACATCGCCTATTCGACCAAGGTTATCTAACGGTTTCAACGGATCACCGACTTGAAGTAAGCCCGCGCCTGAAAATCGATTATGACAACGGGCGTACTTATTATCCGCTGCACGGTGCGCATCTTTCGCTACCGACGCTGGAGCAAGAGCGTCCAACAACTGAGTTCATTAAATGGCACAACGAAAAGATCTACCTCTCAGAATAGGACTGATAAGTCACCCCGACCTTAATTATCGATGTCCTTATGTGCGTAGGTGCCGCCGTTGCGGCCGGATTTTGCGTAGATTCCAATGGCACCTGTCGCTTCGATCCATTTTTTGGGTGATAAGGAAAACCGGTTAAGGCCAGCCTGGTTTCTAAACCCCTCGAATTCGAGGGAATTAAAATCGGGGTTGTTGAACTGCTCCCAGATTCCCAGAAATTCGATGGAGTTGCGGTACCGCAGCCAGTTGTAATGCGCCATTTAAAGTGGCGCATATCGCTTCTGTTTGGCGCAATAGCGGTCAAAACCTGAACCGAGCACTTCTTATGTATATAACGGTATTGAAAGTGATTTCTATGCCTTATAATACATATCATGAAGCCCTCGATCCACGAGACTATTCGAGCGCGGCGGCTTGCCCTGGGCTTATCGCAGATCGAAGCTGCGCGCCGCAGCGGCATTCAACAACGGCAAGTGTCGCTCTTCGAGCGCGGGGGAGATGTCACCCTCTCCACTCTCTTGAAGCTAGCCCAGGCGCTCGACATGGAACTGGTGCTGGTGCCGCGGGAGGACGCCGCAAAGGTCGAGTCTCTTCTCAAAGCTAAACTCGAGCCTGCGCTTTCAGCCAGGTCCCCCTCCCTGCTCGAACGTTACCAAGTGAAAGACGACGGGGAGCAAGCGAATGGCTGATGGTCTCCCGGAGAATATGCGTGACCGCCTGTACCAATGTTGGGGCGGGCTCTCTGATTTACTGCGAGTAAAGCTCTAGCATAGCGATGCTTTGTTCGCGGCTAGTGCCCGGACCCGGCTGGCTTGAACCGCGTCTCAAGTTCGGAATCGAACTGGCCGTCGATGAGCACGTAGAGGATGCGGCAGATTTTTCCCGAGCGGTTGCTCCACGCGTGATTGGTGCCGCGCTGGATCACCACGTCTCCCGCTTTCAACTCCACATCTTTGTCATCCATCAGCAACGTGAGTTCGCCCTCGAGGACGACAGCGTAGTCGACCGTCTCGGTGCGATGCATCATCGGATGGCGGCCGCCGCGCCCGTAGGTCGAGGCGGCTTCATTGCCCGACGCCCTGAACACCGCGCGCGCCTGCTCCGGCGTGAGATTGCGGATCTCGTCCGATTCCGGCGCGATTTCGGCAATGCGCAGCACCGTTCCCCGCGGCGCGGGGTGGATCGTGCGCGTCCCGAGGGCCGTCGGATCGGGCTCATCGTTGGCAATCGGCACGGGTGCGGCGTTGGTTCGCCAGATCTCGGTGGAGCGATGGCCGGGGCGCAGCGGATTGGTTTTGACGCTCGGCGCGAGACCGTCCGAAACGATGATCGCTTTGCCGCTCGCATCGTGGCCCGTGACCACGCGTCTGATGAATCCTGTCATGAGTTCCTCTCCGGTTCGTGATTGGTGATTGGTTGTTGGTTACTCGGGTTCGATACCCGCTACGCGAGCTGCCTCGGCCATCCGCTTGATGGCGTTTGCCACGAATGGTCTGAATTCCGCGGACGAGCCGCCGACCGGGTTCAAGCCGAGCTTGACGAACCGCTCGCGCAATTCCGGCACGGCGAACGCTTTGCGAACTTCGCTTTCCAGCCGCGCGAGGACCGCGGGTGGTGTCTTGGCCGGCGCGAAGAGTCCGTGCCAGCTCGCATCCATCTGCGTGCCGCTGAGACCTGCTTCGACCATTGTTGGCACATCGGGCAGAAACGAGGCGCGCGTCGCGTAGTTGTAGGCGAGCGCCCGCAATCTGCCGGATTTGATGTGCGGAACGGACAATGGCGGTGTCGCGAGCATGACCTGGATTTCCCCGGCGAGCAGCGCGCTGATCGCAGGACCGGCGCCCTTGTAAGGCACGTGCACCATGTTCGTTCCGGCGCGTGCATTGAAAAGCGCCCCCACCAGATGGATCGTATTGCCCACCCCGGGCGAGCCATAGGAAATCTTGCTGTCGGGCTTGCGCGCGAGAGCAATCAGATCCTTAAGCGTCTGCACGGGAAGCGCCGGATTGACGACCAGGATATGCCCGTCGGAGGACGCGAGCTGCGACACCGGCGCGAAGTCCCTGAGCGCGTCGAATGGCAGCTTTTTGTAGATACCGGGATTGACCGCGAACGAACCCGATGTGACCAGCAGCGTGTGGCCGTCGGGCGCCGCTTTCGCCACGATATCGGCGCCGATGATCCCATTCGCTCCCGGGCGGTTGTCGACGACGAATTGCTGGCCCAACTGCGACGACAGTTGCGCCGCGACCATGCGTGCGGTGGTATCGGGCCCGCCTGCACCGAAGCCGACGACGATGCGGATCGGCCGGCTGGGAAATGCCTGCCCGTAAGTGACAGCATGCGCGCACAGTGAAGCCGCCAGTACGCACCACCTCGACCATCGCATCACCGCAGACCTCCTATTCGTCCAGCCCGTAATGCAGGCGGCGATTCGGCAGCGGCACCACGCTCGCGGCAATGCGCGCGTCGATCATCATCGGGCCCGGTTTGGCGACCCACTCGGCAACCGCGGCGCGTAATTCCGGAACGCTGCGCACGAGCCGGCCTCTGCCACCCATGCCCGTGGCGACTGCGCCCAGGTCCGGCGTCGGAATGGATGAGAGTTCGGCATTCATGTGCAGCGCATCGAGCTTGTACCACTCCATCGCCAGCATCTGGTTGTTCAGGACCACCACCAACAGCGGCATGTCGTAGCGCACCATCGTGTCGAATTCCGCGAGGTGCATCATGAGGCTCGCATCGCCATCGACGAGGATCGCAGGTTTATTGCCGGTCGCCACCACGCCTCCCATGGCAGCCGGCAGCATCTGGCCGATGCAGCTGAAAAAATAACCGGGTTGCACCAGCGGGCGCCGGCGCCTGAACAGCATGTTCGAGAAAGCCGCGGCCGCGCCGTTGCCGGTGAACAGGTTAATGTTCGCCGGTATGGCCTCGTCGAGCGCAAGAATGACCTCGCGCGGATCAACGCTGCCCGGCTCGATCTGGTACTGCGTGCGGTCTTCCCACGCGTTGGCGAGCCGTTCCCTGACTTCGCCCGTGCGATAGCCGGTCTGCTTGAACGAGCGTTTCGCGAGCAGGCTTTCCAGCGCTTCGACACCGGCGCGCGCATCCGACTGCACGTAACATTCGGCCGCACGCCCCCCGGCCATCATGACGTGCGGTTTGGAGTCGATGTGCACGAATTTCGCGTTGGGGTAGAGGTAGCCTTGCTCGATGGTGAAGCGGTTCAGGCTGGCGCCGACCGCGATCACGCAATCGGCTTCTTCGCACAGTTGCATCGCGGTGCGCGTGGCGTAGGTGCCGGAGATGCCGAGATGAAATTCGTCCTCGCTCAACCAATTCTTCGCCATCAGCGAGGTGAGGAGCAGCGCGCCGACTCGCTCCGCGAGTTTCAGCACGGCGTCGCCCGCGCCGGACCATTGGGCGCCTCGGCCGACGACGATCACCGGTTTGCGGCTGCCGGCGATCATGTCGGCAGCCTGTTCGATATTGGCGGAATCGGGGCGCACGGTGCGTGACGGCATAATCGTCGACGACGGCCGGTACGGCTCGTCGTCTTCGAAGTCCTGCTGCTGGATGTCCATCGGCGCGCTCAACATGATCGGGCGCGACTCCAGCTTGGCCAGATAGAACGCCTTGCGCACGGCGTCGTCAGTGCCATCGGGCGTATTGAGGCGCACGAAACCGGTTTCGCACGCGGCGGCGAAGCGCGACTGGTCGAGACGCTGGTTGTACTCATCGTCGTTGGTGGGATGCTCGCCGACAAAAGCGACCAGCGGTGTTTCCCCGCGGCTCGCCGTCAGCAGCGCGGTTGCGAGCTGCGACACGCCCGGGCCGCAAGTGGCGGTGGCCACGCCGGGAGTGCGCGTTACGCGTGCCCAGCCGTCAGCCATCCCCAGACCCGAGCCCTCGTGGCGGACTTCGAGCATCTTGACGCCGATCTTGTCGAGTTCGTGCATCCAGTACATGTTGCCGTCGCCCATCAGGCCGAAAATGTGGGAAACGCCTTCCGCCTTGAACGCGTGGGCCAACCTCTGGTACACCTTCACGATCATTCCACCTTCACATTCGCATCCTTGATGACCGATGCCCATTTTGCGGTTTCGACGCGAATGTAGGTGGCGAATTGCTGAGGCGTGTTCGACATGGCATCGATGCCGTTACCCAGCAGGCGCTTTTTCACATCCGGCATGGCCAGCACCTTGACGAATTCCGCATTCAGGCGCGCGATGATATCCGCCGGCGTTGCCGCGGGGACGAACACGCCGGTCCAGTTGTTTACCGCGAAGCCGGGAATGCCTGCCTCCGCGACCGTCGGCAGCTCCGGCATCAGGGGAAAACGATTGCTGTTGGTGATCGCCATCGCACGCACCTTGCCGCCCTTGATGAGCCCGACCGCAGTGGGGACGGTCGAAAACATGAGCTGCAAATTGCCGCTGATGAGATCTATGATCGCCAGGGGTCCGCCCTTATACGGGACGTGCACCATCTTCGTCTTCGTCATCACCTGGAACAACTCGGCCGAGAGATGATCGGCCGCGCCGGTTCCCGACGAGCCGTAATTGAGTTCGCCGGGCCGCGCGCGTGCGAGCGCGATCAGCGCCTTGACCGACTGCGCCGGCAGCGCCGGATGCACGATCAACACATTGAAAATATTGCCCGCCAGTATGATCGGCGCGAGGTCCTTCACCGGGTCGAACGGCATTTTGGCGTAGAGGTTCGGGTTGATCGAAATCTGGCCGACCGTCGCGATCACCAGCGTGTAGCCGTCGGGCGGCGACTTGGCGCCAAGTTCCACCCCGATCATGCCGCCCGCGCCGGAACGATTATCTATGACCACCTGCTGTCCGAGTCCCTCGCCGAGCTTCGGCGAGACCGTGCGCGCCAACACATCCGTGCCCCCGCCGGGCGGAAAGGGCACGATGAAACGGATGGGCTTCGATGGCCAGGTCTGTGACTGCGCTGAAGCTGCTGCGAGCATGACGCAGAGTGTGAGGGTCGACGATGTGAAAGTTTTGTTCAGCATGTGCTGCCGTCCTCGTGGTCAGTTACCCGACTCGACGTTCATCGGAATAATCATGCTACCATGAAAGAACAGGGAAACAGCGATGGCAGCCTCTAGACGCAAACCGGTCGACGTGGTGGTGGTGGGCTCCGGCGTGGTCGGTTCGATCATGTGCATCGAACTGGCCAACGCGGGACTCAAGGTCGTAGGTCTCGAGCGCGGGCGCATGGTCGACCCGCAGCACGATTTCGTGATGCCGTACGCGCACGACGAGCTCAAATACGACCGCCACAGCGACATTTTTCAGAACCTGTCGCGTGAGACCATCACCTTTCGCAACACCCTGAACGAGACCGCACTGCCGATGCGTGAGCTCGGCTCGTTCAAGCCCGGCGAAATCGTGGGCGGCACTGCGCTGCACTGGGGCTGCCACGCGCGGCGCTATCTGCCGTGGGACTTCGAGGTCCGCAGCCAAACGATTGCACGCTACGGCAAGAGCCGGCTTCCGCCAGACTGCACCAGTCAGGACTGGGGCATCACCTACGAAGAACTCGAGCCGTATTACGACCAGTTCGAGCATCTGTACGGCGTCGGCGGCAAGGCCGGCAATCTCGAGGGCAAAATCCAGCCCGGCGGCAATCCGTTCGAAGGCACGCGCTCGCGTGAATTTCCAAACCCGCCAGCCGCGAGGGCATATTCCGGCGCGCTGTTCGCGCAGGCCGCCACGGCGCTGGGCTACACGCCGTTCCAAAACCCGTCGGCGGGGATGACACGGCCCTACCTGAACCCCCACCGGCTGATGCTCGGCGCCTGCGCGCGGGGTGGTTTTTGCGGCAGTCACGCGTGCGCCACCGGTGCCAAAGCAAGCCCCCTCAACACGGTGCTGCCCGCGCTGCTCAAGCATCCGAACTTCGAGCTGCGCCCGCTCGCCAACGTGATCAAGGTGAATCTGGATTCCGACAAGAAGCGCGCAGTGGGCGTCACGTACGTGGATGCGGAGGGCCGTGAAGTGGAGCAGCCTGCCGAGTTGGTGATCCTCGCCTCCTACACGTTCAACAATACGCGCCTGATGCTGCTCTCCGGCATCGGCAAACCCTACGATCCGGTCGCCAACCAGGGCGTGGTCGGCAGGAGCTACTCCTATCAAACCGGGAGCACGGTAACGCTGTTCTTCGAGGACCGGGAGTTCAATCCCTTCATCGGCGGCGGCACGGTCGGCACCTCGGTCGATGACTTCAACGGCGACAACTTCGATCATTCGGCTCTGGACTTCATCGGCGGCGGCTATTTCGCCGCTCAAAGCAACGGCTCAACGCCGATCCGCGGCAAACTGATGCCGCCCGGCACGCCACGCTGGGGATCGCGCTGGAAGCAGGCCGCGGCGCAGTATTACCGCCGCTCGTTCGCGATCACGTATTACGGCACGTGTCAGAGCTATCGCGACCACTTTCTCGATCTCGATCCGACCTACCGCGACGCCAACGGCCTGCCGCTGTTGCGCATGACCTTCAACTGGCACGAGAACGAACAGAAAATGTCCGCCTACCTGCGCGACAAAGGCGCGGAAATCGCGCGCGCCATCGGCCCGTCAAAGATCGGGCTCGGCCCCGTGCCCACCAGGTACAGCATCGTGCCGTATCAAACCACGCACAACGTCGGCGGAGCGGTGATGGGTGCGGACCCGGCCACCAGCGCGCTCAACAAGTATCTGCAAGCGTGGGACGTGCCGAACGTGTTCGCAATCGGCGGCAACGCATTTCCACAGAATGGCGCAGCCCCGCCGACCGAGACGATAGGCGCACTGGCCTGCTGGGCAGCCGACTCGATCAAGGACCTGTACCTGAAACGGCCGGACGCGCTGGTGTGAGTCCGGGAACAGCCTCACTGGAATCCGGCGCCCGCGTCGACTGATAAACGCCGCGGGGCTGTGCTATCGTAGCGGCCCCGATTGCTCTTATCTACCTCAGGTGAAACGATGACGACGACCAGGAAACGACTGCTGCTGCCCACGACGATGGCGCAAACCGGTTGGGATTACGCGAAGGGCCGCGAAGATGTCGAGGCGATCGCGTTCGCTCCCATGATTGCGACGCCCCAATTTCAGGCGCTGCTGCGCGATGCCGATGGCGTTGCGCTCACCTCGACGCCGTTGCGCGCGGCCGACATCGAAGCCGCGCCCCGCTTGCGCGCGGTCGGCCGCATCGGCGTGGGCTACGACGCGGTGGACGTGCCGGCGTTGAACCGCCGCGGCATACCACTGATGACTTGCGGCACCGACAACTCGCCGACCGTGGCCGAGAACGCGACGTTCATGATGCTCACGCTGTGCAAGCGCGGCCCCGCCTTCGATGCATTGGTCCGCCAAGGCCGCTGGACCGATCGCTACCTCGAGCTTCCCACCGAACTGCTCGGCAAGACGCTCCTGATCGTCGGCTTCGGGCGCATCGGCACGCGCATCGCCAAACGCTGTCTTGCGATGGAGATGAACGTGCAGGTGTACGATCCCTATGTGCCGGCCGACGCGGTACGCGCGGCGGGGTGCACGCCGGTCGCGGATCTCGACGCCGCACTGCCGACCGCCGATTTCGTCACCATCCACTGCCCCAAGACGCCCGAAACCAAAGGCATGTTCGACGCCGCGCGCCTGGCGCGCATGACGCCCTCGGCGCGGCTCATCAACACCGCGCGCGGTGGTCTGGTCGACGAGGCGGCGCTCTACGACGCACTTGCCGCGGGCAAACTCGCCGGCGCGGGAATCGACGTGTTCGAACGCGAGCCTGTGCTGACCGACAACCCGCTGTTCACTCTGCCGAATGTGATCGTCTCACCGCACATGGCCGGCAACACGCGTGAATCGCTCGACCGCGGCGCAGTGACCACCGTGCGCAATCTGCTGAGCGTACTGGACGGCGCGCCGCGGCGTGAATTCGTGGTCAACCCGGAGGCGCTCAGCTCATGAACTCATCTGACAAAGTCGCACTCGTCACCGGCGCGGGCTCAGGCATTGGCAAAGGCGTAGCACTCACGCTGCTCAAAGAGGGATACCGGGTGGCGCTGGCCGGACGCCGCGCGGAACTCCTGGCACAAACCGCAACGGAGTCGGGAGCGGGCGCGCGCGCACTGGCGATTCCCACCGATGTCGGCAGGCCCGAGTCCGTGCGCGAGCTGTTTGCGAAGCTCAAGGGCGCCTTCGGCCGCCTCGACGTGCTGTTCAACAATGCGGGCACCAATGCACCCGGGATCCTGTTCGAAGATCTCACCTACGAGAAGTGGCAATCGGTGGTGGATGTAAACCTCACGGGCATGTTCCTGTGCGCGCAGGAAGCGTACCGGCTGATGAAGAGCCAGGACCCGCGCGGCGGACGTATCATCAACAACGGCTCGATCTCGGCGCACGCGCCGCGGCCCGATTCCGCCCCTTATACCGCGACCAAGCACGCGGTGACCGGACTGACCAAGTCCATTTCGCTCGACGGCCGCAAGTACGACATCGCGTGCAGCCAGATCGACATCGGCAATGCGATGACGGTGCTGGCATCGAGAATGTCGAGAGGCGTGAAGCAGGCGACCGGTGAGATCGCCGTCGAAGCGATGATGGACGTGCAGCACGTCGCCAACGCCGTGGTTCACATGGCAGGCCTGCCGCTCGATGTCAATGTCCAGTTCATGACCATCATGGCAACCAAGATGCCGTTCGTGGGACGGGGTTAGTCAGCCCCCCCCACGACTGCCAAGCATGATGGCATCGATCTGGGTCAATGCGGCAGCCGCCGCTGGAGTACTCGGTTGCGCCATTCCGGTCTGGGCCGCGGACGGCCGCGCGGATGTGGTGGAGGGACGCGAGCCGACGCCCGCGCGGGACGAGGGCATTGCCTATAAATTCACTCCGACCTTCTACCGCACCACCAGTGTGACGCCGGCCTACGACCTCAATCTGCGCGGCAACCGCGACGCGCATATAGCGTGGGTCGGCTTCTACCAGCGCTCGGATGAATTCCAGCAACTGCGGCTCGGCTACGAAAACACGCTGGAGCTGCCGTTCGGCCGGGTGGTGCCGTCGCTGCAGTATGCAACGCGCGGGTTTCTCGGCGGCGGCGTGACCGCCGAAATCGGCGAGCGCCACTTCGGCCTGCTCGGTTTCGGGCGCACCAATCTCAAGGATTACTTCAATCTCAATTTCGACCCCAACGACATGATACTCATCGGCGCCGGCACGCGCGCGCTGCCGAACACCACGCTGACCGTATTTCAGATCATCGACGACCGGCTCGGTACCGGTCAGCGCGTGACGCACCTGACAGCGCGCATCAAGCCCGATGACAAGACACGCTGGACGGTGGACCTGTTCCACAAGGAAGGCCGCCCGGACGCCAGCGGCGACTGGGTGACCGGCACCGGGGTAACGGTGACCTACGATTTCGGCCGCTATTTCGCACGGGTGGCGAGCGATCCACACGTCAATTTCTCGAACAACCACATGGTGCGAGTGGCGCTGGGGTTGCGTTTTTAGGCAAAGGAAGAACCATGTCCACCATCACCACGGCCTCCGGCCTTGTCTATGAAGAACTCACCCTCGGCGACGGCGCCGAGGCCAGCCCCGGTCGGCAAGTGACCGTGCACTATACCGGCTGGCTGACCAACGGCACCAAGTTCGATTCGAGCAAAGACCGCAACGAGCCGTTCGTCTTCGGTCTCGGCCAGGGTCAGGTGATCAAGGGCTGGGACGAAGGCGTGACCGGCATGAAAGTTGGCGGCAAGCGCAAGCTGACGATCCCGCCGCAGCTCGGCTACGGTGCGCGCGGCGCGGGCGGCGTGATTCCGCCGGGCGCGACACTGGTGTTCGAAGTGGAGCTCCTCGGCGTATAGCAGTAAGGACCGGCTCAGCGACGGGCAGGACACGGTGGAGATCGAGCCGGTGACGATCAAAGCCTCGACTGATTCCTGGCGTTGATGCGAAGCAGGCGCGGGTCGCGGCAGACGTGCTCTCAACCGGTCCGGCGCCGTGCGATGGCCTCTGCGATGGCGGCATTGTCCCACTCTCCCTCCCCGTGCTGCATGCAATCTTCCAGCATCCGGGCGTACACGGTTGCGAAGGGCAGTTCCTGACCCTTGGCTTGCGCCTGCTCGAGCATCAGGCTGAAATCCTTCAGGCTCTGATCGACGCGGCTCTGCGGATTGCGAAACTCGCGGCGCGCCATCAGCGGGCCCTTGATGTCCATCACTTGCGAGTAAGCCGCCGATCCGCGCGCAACGTCGAGGAAAGCTTCGCGATCGAGGCCAAGGCGCTCCGCGAAGACCAGCCCCTCGGCAATGGCGGCACGGTTCAGTCCCAGGATCAGGTTCACCGCAAGCTTGGCGCGCGAACCGTTGCCCACCGCTCCCAGGTAATAGCGGCGCTGGCAAATCGCATCCAGCATGGGCGCTGCCTGCGCCATGAGATCGCGGTCGCCACCGACGAGCCCCACGCCATCGCCCGTGGCTACCTGCCCGCTCGTGCCGGAAATCGGGACCTCGAGAAAACGCACGCCACGGGGCGCGACGCGTGCGGCGAGCGCGGCCAGGCGGTCCGGATCGCAGGTGCTGGTACAGATCACAATCGGCGAGTGAGCGCCTGTGCCGACGGAATCCAGCACGCCTCCTGCGCTCTCGATCACGTGCTCGACCTGATCGGTATTGAATACAGCGAGCACGACTGCGGCAGACTGCCTGACCGTTTCGGCAACCGATCCCGCCACGCGGGCGCCGAGCTTCGCGACTGCGGCGCACTTCGCCGCATCGACATCGTATGCAAGCACCTCGAAACCCGCCTGCATCAGGCGCCGCACGCACGCCGTGCCCATCAACCCCGCGCCGATCACACCGACCGTGCTCATGCCGGCTACTCGACGATCTTGTTGATCGGCAGTTCGATGATCCCGCGCGCGCCCGCCGCATAAAGGCGCGGGATCAATTCGCGCACGTTTTTTTCTTCGACGACCGTGCTCAGCTCAACCCAGCCTGGATCGGCGAGCGTGGAAACGGTCGGCGTGGCCAGCGCAGGCAATATCTTCAGCACGACATCCACTTTTTCTTTGGGCACGTTCATCGACAGCAGCACGCGCGTTGCCGCCGCGATCGCCCCTTTGAGCATCATCAGCACGCGCTCGATCTTGGCGCTTTTCCAGGCGTCCGCAAGCGCGCCGCGGTGAGCGATGAGGCGCGGCGTGCTTTCCAGCACCACGTGCATCACCTTGAGATTGTTGGCGCGCAGCGACGAGCCCGTCTCGGACACGTCCACGATTGCATCCGCGAGGATCGGCGGTTTGACTTCCGTCGCGCCCCATGAAAACTCGACGTTCGCATGCACGCCGTGTTGCGCCAGGAAACGCCGGGTCATGCCCACCGCCTCCGTGGCGATGCGCCGGCCTTCGAGGTCCCTGACCGTATGGAATGGCGAATCCTCTTTGGACGCCAGCACCCAACGCACAACACCATAGTTCGGCCACGGCGCCTTGAGGTCAGCGAGTTCCGCCACGTCGGCATCGTTCTCGAGTATCCAGTCAAGGCCGGTGATCGCGCAGTCGAGTATGCCCTGGCCGACGTAGCGCGCCATCTCCTGCGGCCGGATCAGGATGCACTGGAGCTCCGGGTCGTCGATGTCCGGGTAATACGAGCGGCCGGAGATGCGCAAGTCATAGCCGGCGCGCACGAACAGCTTCTGCGTGGTTTCCTGCAGGCTGCCCTTGGGAATACCGAGGCGCAGCTGGTTGGTTTTTTCGTTCATGTCCGGACTGCCTTGTGCGTGACTGACTGTCTATTCCCGAATTATGCCACTGCTATTTGAGCGGCTTGTAACGTATCCGTTTCGGCTGCGCGCCCGCCTCACCCAGCCGCCTCACCTTGTCCGCTTCGTACTCGTGGTAATTGCCGTTGAAGAACGTCCACTTCGAATCGCCTTCGGCCGCCAGGATATGGGTCGCGATGCGGTCAAGGAACCAGCGGTCGTGCGAGATCACGAGTATGCTGCCCGCGAATTCGAGCAGCGCGTCTTCGAGCGCGCGAAGCGTCTCCACGTCGAGGTCATTGGAGGGCTCGTCGAGCAGCAGCACGTTGCCGCCCGCGATCAGCGTCTTGGCCAGATGCAGCCGCCCGCGCTC